>Ga0315298_1010737_pt1 | contig 10955 bp, 7 predicted proteins | sample WHS_1_MG_FD_203077 | JGI IMG/M metagenome (GOLD analysis project Ga0315298, IMG submission 203077) | Extremophilic microbial mat communities from Washburn Hot Springs, YNP, Wyoming, USA - WHS_1_MG | ecosystem: Environmental > Aquatic > Thermal springs > Hot (42-90C) | place: USA: Wyoming...
ACGGCGGACGCCGCGTCGGTGGTCGTCCCCGCGGGGCAGATTCTGTTCACCATCGTGATGTTCGTGGGCATCTACAGCCTGCTTCTGGCGCTGCTGGTGTTCCTCATCCTGCGCGAAGTGAGACGCGGGCCGTCGCCGCTATCGGGCGCGGCCAACGGTTGATTGCTCAGGAGGTCTGCGATGAGCCACGCTTTTCTGCAAAACGCATGGTACGTGCTGATCGGGATTCTGCTGGTCGGGTATGCCGTGCTGGACGGGTTTGACCTGGGCGTGGGCGTTCTCTCGCCGTTCATCGCCAAGAACGAGAAGGAGCGGCAGGTGCTGGTCAGCGCCATCGGGCCGTTCTGGGATGGCAACGAGGTCTGGCTGCTGACGGCAGGCGGGGCGCTGTTCGCGGCCTTCCCGAACGTGTACGCCACGGTCTTCAGCGGGTTCTACCTGGCGCTGATGCTGGTGCTGTACGCGCTCATCGTGCGCGCCGTGTCATTTGAGTTCGGGCATCGGGTGGAGAGCGCCAGGTGGCGGCGCGTGTGGGACTGGGTCTTCTTCGCGGGGAGCCTGCTGCCCGCGCTGCTCACTGGTGTGGCCGTGGGCAATGTCATGCGGGGCGTGCCGCTGGATGCCCGCGGGGAATTCGCCGGAGACTTCTTCTCGCTGCTGAATCCCTTCGCGCTGGTTGTGGGGCTGGCGGGTCTGTCCATGTTCATCATGCAGGGGGCCGCGTATCTCACCGCCAAGACGAACGGCGATTTGGCGCGCAGGGCAAGGGGCGCGGGCATCTGGGCCTGGACGGCGCTGGTGGCCCTGCTCATCGTCGCGGGCGTCCTGGTCGTCGCCGATTCGCCCGAGCGGCTGGACAACTACACGCGGAACCCCCTCGCCTACATCGTACCGCTCGCGGCCCTGGCGTTTCTGATCCTGACGCGCGTGAGCCTGCAGAAGGGAACCGGCGGCAAGGCCTTCCTGTTTTCCAGCCTGGCCGTCGCGGCCATCATGGGCATCTGGGGCGTGGCCAACTATCCGTACCTTCTGCCGGCGCGCAACGTGGCCGCATACGGGCTGACGGCCTTCAACGCCTCGGCCTCGCAGAAGAGCCTGCAGACGATGTTCATCATCGCGCTGGTGGGCATGCCTCTGGTGCTGGCCTACACGGCCTACGTGTACTGGATTTTCCGCGGCAAGGTGCGGGCGCACGAGGAGCACTACTAGCCGGCGCGCCAAGACCCCAAGGGTCTCGGAGAACCTTGGGGTCTTTGCGCTCGTGGGCTTGACCTCACCTATCCCCACCCCGGCCCTCCCCTTTCCCGACGCGCGGCGGAGAGGAAAGGGGAGGGTGTGGGAGGGGTAAGGTGAGGTTGGACATACGGGCCGCACGCACAGCGTAGCCCAAACACGTAGGGCGGCTTTCCGTCGCCGCCAAGCCTCACACAAAGACACGAAGGCACAGAGGGTTTTCCCCGTGTCTTTATCCCTTTGTGTCTCTGTGGCTTTGTGTGAGACGTAATTCTCACACAAAGGGGCTACGCTCTGTTCCCCATTCGCGTGGATTGGCGTGATTCGCGGTTACAGCCGGAGGCTCACACAAAGACACGAAGGCACAGAGGGTTTTCTCCGTGTCTTTATCCCTTTGTGTCTCTGTGGCTTTGTGTGAGACATAATTCTCACACAAAGGGGCCACGCCCCATTCCCCATTCGCGTGGATTGGCGTGATTCGCGGTTACAGCCGGAGGCTCACACAAAGACACGAAGGCACAGAGGGTATTCGCCGTGTCTTTATCCCTTTGTGTCTCTGTGGCTTTGTGTGAAACATAATTCTCACACAACGGCAGGGGCGGGCACGCAAGGCGCGACGCGCTTCCGGAGGTGCGTCGCATCTATGCGCTCGCTGGAATGCGCCCCGGCCGTGCGCATCGCCCCTTCTCGCCCCGCGCGCGGGGAGAGAAAGGGATGGGGGATGAGAGGGGTAGCGCCGCCCGGCCATGTTGCGCGAAACCCCATTTCCGGGCTATAATGGGCGTGAGGAGAGTGGCCCATGAACGCGAACCGCAAAGTCCGTATCGCCATCAGCCTGTCCGCCGCGATTCTGGGGCTGGTCTTGCTGCTTGTGGCTCCGGCCGGCGCCCAGGCCCCCGGCAAGGTCGGCGTGCTCAACGTCAAGGGCGCCATCACGCCCGTGGTGCTCAGTTACCTGAATCGCGGGCTACGGTATGCCCAGGACGGCAACGTGTCGTTGCTGGTGATCCAACTGGACACGCCCGGCGGCTCGGTGGAGATCATGAAGTCGCTGACCGACGAGATGATTCGCAGTTCCGTGCCTATCGCCGTGTGGGTGGGGCCAGAGGGGGCGCGGGCGGCCTCCGCGGGCACCTTCGTCGTCCTGGCGGCCCACGTGGCGGCCATGGCCCCCGGGACGACCATCGGCGCGGCCAGCGTCGTGAGCATGCAGGGCCAGGAATTGGACGAGACCAGCAAGGCCAAGATCACCAACGACCTCACGGCGCGGATTCGCAACTTCACCCAGCGCCGCGGGGCCCAGGTGCAGGACTGGGCCGAGCGCGCCGTAACCGAGGCCATCGCCGCCACCGCCGATGAGGTGTACAAACTCGGCGTGATTGACTACATCGCCCCCACCATCCCCGACCTGCTGCGCCAGATGGACGGGATGACCGTGCGCGTCGCGGGCAAGGATACGGTCCTCCGCACGGCGGACCTCCCCGTGGAGAACCTGCCCATGACCCTGCCGGAGCAGTTCCTGCACCTGATTACCGACCCCAACATCGCGTTTATCTTGCTGACGCTGGGGCTCAACGGGCTGCTGTTTGAGTTGTCCAGCCCGGGCGGATTTGCTGCCGGCATCATCGGCGGCATCTGCCTGGTGCTGGGCCTGTATGCGTTGGGCGTGCTGTCGGTCAACTGGACGGGCATCCTCTTCATCATCCTGGCGTTCGTCCTGTTCATCGTGGACATCAAAGCGGCGACCCACGGCGTGCTGACGGTGGGGGGAATCGCGTCTTTCGTCTTCGGCGCGCTCATCCTGTTCAGTTCGCCCGTCTATACCATCTCGCGGGCGCTGGTCATCTCGGTCGCCGGCGGGACGGGCGCGTTCTTCGCCTTCGCCGTGAGCAAGGCGCTGATGGCCCAGAAGCGCAAGCCCGCCACCGGCCGCGAGGGGCTGATCGGCATGCGGGCCGTTGTGCGCATTCCCCTGGAGCCGGAGGGGATGGTCATGCTGGCCGGGGAACTGTGGAAGGCGCGGGCCGAGGAAGGGACCATTGACGCGGGCCAGACCGTTGAGGTCGTGGGCCTGGAAGGGTTCACCGTTATCGTTCGGGCAGTTCAAGCAGAGAGTTGAGAGAAGAGCGGAGGGAGCGACATGTTTGAAATCCTCACCAGTTTTGGCGGGCTAATCCTGATCTTGATCTTCCTGCTCGGCATGGCGATCAAGATCGTCCAGGAGTATGAGCGGGGCGTCATCTTCCGCCTGGGGCGGTTGATGGGGGCCAAAGGCCCGGGCCTGTTCCTCATCATCCCGTTTGTGGACCGCATGGTCAAGGTGGACCTGCGGGTGGTAACGCTGGACATCCCGGCGCAAGAGGCCATCACCAAGGACAACGTTACCGTCAAGGTGAACGCCGTGGCCTACTTCCGGGTCATCAACCCCGAGGCGGCCATCGTGCAGGTGGAGGACTATCGGCGCGCCACCTGGCAGATCGCCCAGACGACGCTGCGGAGCGTCCTGGGGCAGTCCGAACTGGACGAACTCCTGGCCCATCGCGAGGAGATCAACCAGAAATTGCAGCGCATCATTGACGAGCAGACGGAGCCGTGGGGCATCAAGGTCAGCATCGTGGAGGTCAAGGACGTGGAGTTGCCCGACACGATGAAGCGGGCCATGGCGCGCCAGGCCGAGGCCGAACGCGAGAAGCGGGCCAAGATCATCCACGCGGAAGGCGAGTTCCAGGCGTCGCAGACGTTGCGCCAGGCGGCCAGCGTCATCTCCGAGGAGCCGGCCGCGATCCAACTGCGCTACCTTCAGACGCTGACCGAGATCGCGGTGGAGAAGAACTCCACCATCATCTTCCCGGTGCCGCTGGACTTCGTGAAGGCGTTTGTCGGGGGCGTGGAGAAGAAGTCCGCGGAGTTGTAACCGCGAATAACGCGAATCCACGCGAAGGTAAGACAGACCCCAAGGGTCTCCGAGACCCTTGGGGTCTTGAAAGGGCTTCGTATGCTTTTCGTTTGGGTGATATGCTCTGCGGTTTGTAATCACGATACCATGCCTGGGGGCTTGTGGGCTAGATGACTTCGGACACATTGGATTCTGAGGCGGCGCAGGCGAAAGCGCACCGCGAGCGAAACGCGGCGGCCATCAGTTCGGTTGTGGCCGCCGTGGGGCTGACCACGTTCAAGATCGTCGTCGGCCTGATCACCGGCAGTCTGGGCATCCTCTCCGAGGCGGCGCATTCCGCGCTGGACCTGGTGGCGGCGCTGGTTACCATGTTCGCCGTCCGGGTATCCGACCGCCCCGCCGACGCTTCGCACAACTACGGGCACGGCAAGGTGGAGAATCTCTCCGCGCTGGTGGAGACCCTGCTCCTGCTGCTCACCTGCGCGTGGATCATCTACGAGGCCATTCGTCGCATCTTCTTCGCCGACGTGCATGTGGACGCGAACATCTGGGCCTTCCTGGTCATGGGCGTCTCCATCGTCATAGACTTCTCTCGCTCCCGTATCCTCATGCGCGCGGCGAAGAAGTACAACAGCCAGGCGCTGGAAGCCGATGGGCTCCACTTCCAGACGGACATCTGGAGTTCCTCGGTCGTGATCGTTGGGCTGGCGCTGACGTGGGCGCAGCAGCGGCTGGGCTGGCCCGCATGGCTGGCCAAGTCGGACGCGGTGGCGGCGCTGGGCGTGGCCTGTATCGTCGTGTGGGTCAGCGTGAACCTGGGCAAGCGGACGGTCTCGGCGCTGCTGGATACGGCGCCGTTGGGGCTTCGCGAGACGGTGCGGGATGCGGTCGCCTCGGTGCCGGGGGTGCTTGCCGTGAACCAGGTGCGCCTGCGCCAGGGCGGCCCTTACACGTTCGCCGATGTGGACATCGCGGTGGGGCGCGAGATGTCGTTCAGCCAGGCGCACGACGTGGCGACGGCGGTGGAGCGCCGCCTGCAGCGGGTGCTGCCCCAGGCCGACGTGGTGGTGCATGTGGGCCCCGCCACGCACCGCGGCGAGACCGACGACCAGAAGGTGCGCGCGGTGGCGGCAGCGCACGGCCTCGCGGCCCACTCCATCCACGTGCACCGCATTCACGACCAGGTGTACCTGGAGTTCCACCTGGAAGTGCCCCAGGACCTGGATTTGGAGCAGGCGCATACCCTTGTGTCGGAAGTGGAGGCGTCGCTCCGAGACGAGTTTCCGGGTCTTGTGGACGTCATCACGCATATAGAGCCTGCGTCCCGCGAGAAGGAAGTGGCTCCTGTATCCCCCGCGCAAATCGCCCAGGTGGAGGCCGAAGTCAGGCGGCTGGCCGATGAGTATTGCGGCGGCGGCCACTGGCACCGCCTGATGGTGCGCGACGAGTCGGGGATGTTGTCCATTTCCCTCCACTGCCAGATGGCGGGCCATGCGTCGGTGAAGGCGGCGCACGATCTGTCGGAGCGGCTGGAGGCGGCGGTGCGGGAGGCCGTCCCGAACGTGGGTCAGGTGGTGATCCACGTGGAACCCCTGGAAGGCTGACCAACTCCTGGCCGCGAGCCCTCCGGGAGCCTCTCATGATAAAACGCTTGAGCAAACGAGGCGGATGGGTCGGGCTTGTCCTGTCGTACATTCTGGTGGCAGGGATTGCGTTTCTCGCGGCGCGGTGGCCGGCGCCGGGAGGCGTGCAGATTCTGCCGCCGGAGCCTTCGCCTACGCCCATGCCCAGCCCTACGCCGGGCCTGGCGCGGGTGTACGTCAGCGGCGCGGTGCGGTCGCCGGGCGTGTACGCCCTGCCGCCGGGCAGCATCGCCCAGGACGCCGTGCAGGCCGCAGGCGGGCCGACGCAGGACGCCGACCTGTCGCTGGTGAACCTGGCCGCGCGCGTCGCCGACGGCCAGCAGGTGCACGTCCCTCGCGTCGGCGAGAAGGTGGCCCAGAAAAGTTCCACCGCAGTCCCTCATTCCCCTTCGTCGCCCCTCAACATCAACACGGCCACGGCAGCCGAATTGGAGCAACTCCCCGGCATTGGCCCGTCGCTGGCCGCCAGAATCGTGCAGTATCGCCAGGAACACGGACCTTTTCGCACGGTAGATGCGTTGTTGCTGGTGTCAGGCATCGGCCCGGCCACGCTGGACAGGATACGGCCCCTGATCACGGTGGACTGATCGGCCTGGCACGAGCCTTGCATCCCGCTTTTCGCAAAGACATCTACCGTCGGAAGGGGGAGCCTATGTTCCGGACGCGGCTTGCGCCAAAACTTGCGATCGTGCTGCTGCTTCTGTTCCTGCTGGGGGCGCCGCTATCGGGCGCGGCCCAGTCGCCCCTGGTGCGCATCGCGCCCACCCTCACGGTCGTTCCGATTGGGGGCACGGCTTGCGCGGACCTGCGCGTTGAGGATGTGGAGAATCTGTTCGGATTTGAAACGGTCATCCGCTTTGACCCCAGCCGCGTAACCGTCGTGGATGCCTCGCCGGAGACGCCAGGGGTTCAGGTCGGCATCGGGCCGTTCCTCCAGCCCGCGAACCCGTCCAACTGGTACGTCATCAACGCGGTGGACAACGCGAGCGGCACCATCCGCCTCGCCATCACCCTGTTCGCGCCGGAAACGGGGCGCAGCGGCAGCGGGGTGCTGGCCACGGCGTGCTTCCAGGGGGTGAACCGCGGGCATTCAGCCCTAACGATTGTGGAGGCCAGCACGCTGCTTTTGGACCCGCACGTGTCCGTCATTCCGTTTGCGGCCAAATCGGGCGGGGCGCTCGTCGGGCCTGTGCACCGCTTCCGGATTCCGCTGGTGTCGCGGGGGCGCTAGGGACTCGCGGGGCCGCGCCGCAAAACAAAAACGACGCACCTCCGAAGGCGCGTCGCGCTTCTGCCGTTTCCCGTTCGCCCTACGGCGTGGGCACGACGAAATCTCGCCCCACGATGATCCGCAGGTTCCCCGCGCCCGTCTGGCCGGTGGTCTCGCGCCGGATGTTCTCCTCGGCGACGTTGAGCAACTGGGCCAGGAGCGCCACGGTCTGGGTGTTGCCGGCGTAGTCTATGATGAGGGTCTTGGCGTAGTCGCTGCGGTCGGCGTTTTCAATGGCCACGACCTCAAACCCCTGCTCCTTGAGCAGGGCGGCCATCTGCGCCGCCAGCCCAGGCACGCCCGCGCCGTTGAGCACCTCTATCTTCGCCGATTCGCCGGGCACGCGCTTGTGGTTGTTGTTGCCCGATGAGAACATCTCGTCCACGAGGGCGCGGATTTTCTCGCGGTTGGGCAGGAGCACGTCGCCGCCGCTGGGGGTCTTGGTCTCCACAACCATGGTGTAGTCTATGACCCTGGACTGGATGTGGTCGGAGTCCACCTGGTTGCCGAGTTTCGCCAGGGCGAGGATTTCGCCGGGCTGCAGGTCGGTCTGGACCGCGCTCATCACCGTTGTCATCAGGCTTGGGAGTTTGGGCAGCAGGTTCAGGCGCAGGGCCTTGTCTCGCGCCGCCATGAGCACCTGCTGCTGTCGGCGTCCGCGGTCAATGTCGCTGCTCCCGTGGCGCACGCGGGCGTATTTCAGCGCCAGGTCGCCGTCCATGTGCACCAGCCCCGCCGGGATGTGGACCTCCTGGTATCCGTAATCGTCCGTCGGATATTCCGTGTCGTCTATGGGCTTGTCCACCTGCACGTCAATGCCGCCGATTTGGTCAATGAGTTTGCGGAACCCGTCAAAGTCCACCAGGATGTAGCCGTGGATGGGCACGCCGAGGAACTCCTGCACGGTGCGCATGGCGAGAGCCGGCCCGCCGCCGGGGTACTTTTTCACCTCGCCCAAGACGAACGCCTGATTGATGCGGTTCTCGCCGTAGCCGGGGATGGGCACCCATAGGTCCCGCGGGATGGACAACATGCCGGCGGATTTGGTCGCCGGGTCAAGGGTAACGACGATGAGGGTGTCGGTGCGGTACACGGTTTCGTCGGGCCGCTTGTCGGCGCCCAACAGGAGCAGGTTCACGCGCTCGGTGCGGTGCCAGACGGGCACCTGCGGCAGGTCCGAGTTGGTCTCGGCCGGCGGCGCGGGCGCGAAGAAGTTCAGGTTGGGCAGCAGCGGGATGTCGGCCTCGGCGACGAGGGCACGCACGGTCCCGTAGAAAACGTAGCCCGAAAGAAGCCCGCCCAGCGCGAACAGCGCCAGGGCGATATAGAGAAACAGACGCGTTTTCTGCTGTGTCCCCCCTCTCGGAGGGAAGAATCGTTGTCGGCTCATCCAGCGTTCCAAAGACGGGATAGAAAGCCCCGAGTGCGAATCAACACAGCGGGGCAATTGGCATTATATCCATTTGACGCTGGACGTCAACTAACGGTTCCCTGGGTTCTGTAACCGCGAATCACGCCAATCCACGCGAATGGGGTACGGGCGTAGCCCTTTTGTGTGAGAATTATGTTTCACACAAAGGCACAAAGACACAAAGGGATAAAGACTCGGAGAAAACCCTCTGTGCCTTCGTGTCTTTGTGTGAGCCTCCGGCGGCTGTGGGAAGCCGCCCTACGTGTCTGGGCTACGCTGTGCGTGCGCGGCCCGTATGTCCAACCTCACCTTACCCCTCCCGCACCCGCCCCTTTCCCCTCCGCGCGCGGAGAGGAAAGGGGAGGGCCGGGGTGGGGATAGGTGAGGTCAAACGCCCCACGAGTGTGGAGACCCCAAGGTTCTCCGAGACCCTTGATGTCTGTCTCCATTCGCGTGCATTCGTGTTATTCGTGGATAGCGGTCTGTAACCGCGAATCACGCCAATCCACGCGAATGGGGAACAGTGTTGGCGGCCATGTGCGACGCACTTCCGGAAGTGCGTCGCACCTCGGATACCTGCCCCTGGCGGCTGTGGGAAGCTGCCCTACGAACCTGGTCTCTTTGTGTGAGGATCATGTTTCACACAAAGGCACAAAGACACAAAGGGATAAAGACTCGGAGAAAACCCTCTGTGCCTTCGTGTCTTTGTGTGAGCCTCCGGCGGCTGTGGAAAGCCGCCCTACGTGTTTGGGCTACGCTGTGCGTGCGCGGCCCGTATGTCCAACCTCACCTTACCCCTCCCGCACCCTCCCCTTTCCTCTCCGCGCGCGGAGAGGAAAGGGGAGGGCCGGGGTGGGGATAGGTGAGGTCAAACGCCCCACGAGTGTGGAGACCCCAAGGTTCTCCGAGACCCTTGATGTCTATCTCCATTCGCGTGCATTCGTGTTATTCGTGGATAGCGGTCTGGAACCGCGAATCACGCCAATCCACGCGAATGGGGTACGGGCGTAGCCCTTTTGTGTGAGAATTATGTTTCACACAAAGGCACAGAGACACAAAGGGATAGAGACACGGAGAAAACCCTCTGTGCCTTCGTGTCTTTGTGTGAGCCTCCGGCGGCTGTGGGAAGCCGCCCTACGTGTCTGGGCTACGCTGTGCGTGCGCGGCCTGTATGTCCAACCTCACCTTACCCCTCCCGCACCCTCCCCTTTCCTCTCCGCGCGCGGAGAGGAAAGGGGAGGGCCGGGGTGGAGATAGGTGAGGTCAAACGCCCCACGAGTGTGGAGACCCCAAGGGTCTCCGAGACCCTTGATGTCTATCTCCATTCGCGTGCATTCGTGTTATTCGTGGATAGCGGTCTGTAACCGCGAATCACGCCAATCCACGCGAATGGGGAACCGAGGGGTCTATCTCCATTCGCGTGCATTCGCGTTATTCGTGGATGGCTCTCTGGGGTGGGGATGGGTGGGGTGAACCCTGCCCGGCCATTCCCGCCTTTCGCGTTCCGGCTGCCCCCTCGGTGAACGAATTGTAACCTGCCGACGCCGCCAATGTCATCGGATTTTCATCAGAGGCGTGTACAATAGTACAGGCGCGTGCGCGTCGCGTGGCGTTTGCCCGCGCCCGCGGTTCCATGTATACTCGTACAGAGCACCGAGACCTTTGCGGCATTTGGAGGACAACGAACATGAGCAATTCGCAATTTCCTGGCCGCGGCAAAGTGGCCGTCTTGCACACCACTCCCGAGACCGTCCTGGAAGACTACCGCCGCCTGATGCAACTGGCGGGCTTTGAGCAGGCCCTCCCGAAGGACAAGGAGACCCTGCTCAAGATCAACATCTCCTGGCAGCAGTGGTACCCTGCCTGCTCCACCGCGCCCTGGCAGTTGGAAGCCGTCATCCGCACGCTGTTGGATGCCGGCTATCGCGACCTCATCGCCGCGCACAACCGCACGGTGGTGGTGGACGCCTACGTGGGCGAGCGCAACAACAAGCACAAACTCGTGGTAGACCGCTACGGCCTGCGCAACGTCCACCTGTACGAGCCCCAGGTGGAATGGATCGTGTACGAGCCGAAGACCCCCATGCTGGTGCTGGACAAGGTGTATCCCGACGGCATCAAGATTCCCAAGATGTTCATCGGGAAGAACATCGTCCACCTGCCCACCGTCAAGACCCACGTGTTCACCACCATCACGGGGGCCATGAAGAACGCCTTTGGCGGGCTGCTGTCGGAGCGCCGCCACTGGACCCACAGCGTCATCCACGAGACCGTCGTGGACCTCCTGGCCATCCAGCAGGAGATTCACACCGGCATCTTCGCCGTGATGGACGGCACGTTCGCCGGCGATGGGCCAGGGCCGCGCGCCATGAACGTCCACGAGAAGAACATCATCCTGGCCTCGGCGGATCAGGTGGCCATTGACGCCATATCCGCCAAGTTGCAGGGGTTTGACCCCATGTCGCTGAAGTTCATCCGCCTGGCCCACGAGCGCGGCCTGGG
>Ga0315298_1010738_pt1 | contig 10953 bp, 4 predicted proteins | sample WHS_1_MG_FD_203077 | JGI IMG/M metagenome (GOLD analysis project Ga0315298, IMG submission 203077) | Extremophilic microbial mat communities from Washburn Hot Springs, YNP, Wyoming, USA - WHS_1_MG | ecosystem: Environmental > Aquatic > Thermal springs > Hot (42-90C) | place: USA: Wyoming...
GGGAGGCGGTTGTGGAATGGGGCATGTTGCCGGAGAACCCGATTGGGCGGTGGTCCACACACCTATCTGCCCCTGAGCCCCCCACTGGCGGGGGATCATGCAGGATGGGGCCACGGGGTGGTTGCTGCAGCCATCCCGCAGAGCGGTTGGGCTCAGCCCTCAGAAGTAGTATAATCCCCCCACCGCGGACAAACTCGGAGCGCCGCGGTCCTGCGCCATGAGGGTATCGCCCAGAAGATCAGCCCACCGCGGGCAGATTGTACCACCATTGCGCAGACGGTGCAAGACGGGGTTGAAAAAGAACGAATCGGATTGAACGCGCATGCCTAGCAGCGAAAAGACGGCCATCGTGCTGGCCTCGGCCTCGCCGCGGCGCCAGCAACTGCTGCGGCGGCTGGGGCTCGAGTTCGCCGTCGCTGCGGCCGACATCGAGGAACGGGCCATCAGGGGTGCGACGCCCGAAGACGTGACCGCCCGCGTGGCCGAGGCCAAGAATCGAGCGCTGCACCGACCGGGGCAGGTCACCATCGCCGCCGACACGGCCGTGGTGCTCGATGGCGAAATCCTGGGCAAACCGGGCTCGCCTGAGGAGGCGCGGGCGATGCTCGTGCGGCTCCGCGGCCGCAGGCACCGCGTCATGACCGCCATAGCCGTGTCGGCGGGCGAGGAGATGGCGGTCGATGTCGTGACCACCGAAGTCACGATGCGGGCCTACTCCGATGCAGAGATCGCTGCCTACATCGCCACCGGCGACCCCTTCGACAAGGCCGGCAGCTATGCCGTGCAGCACGGCGGCTTCCGGCCGGTGGCGAGCATCCGCGGCTGCTACCAGAACGTCATCGGCCTGCCGCTCTGCCACCTCTGCCGGCGGCTCATCGCCGCCGGGGTGCAGGTGCCCACCCTGCCGCCGGCCCTCTTCCGCGAGGACGTCGGCGGCCGTTGCCCTGTCGCCCTGTTCCCCGACGGGGCGTATTGAACCGCCAAGGCGCAAAGGCGCCAAGGCCGCGCGAAGGGAACGAGGATTCTCTCATGACCTGCTCTGAAGACGCACCTGGCCAGGCGTAGAATAGCCCCTTGTGGGCGTTTTCGCGCGCGGTGGCGAGCGCCTCGCCAACGAGCGCTTGCGGGGGAAACATCCTCCCGCCAAACCACCCCTTTGACCTGCAGCGCAGACGGTTGTACACTGTAGAACAAGCGCTCTAGCCGAGGCATCGAGCCACCAGGCACACCCCCTTCGTGTGCTCCGTGGTTCAGACCTCATCGTTCGCGCACTTCCAAGGCCAACATGAACGCACTCGACCGCTTCACCCCACCTGTGCGCGCCTGGTTCGAGGAGGCCTTTGGCCGGCCGACGCCACCGCAGGAGAAGGGCTGGCCGCCGATCCAGGCCGGGGAGCATACGCTGATCCTCTCGCCCACCGGCTCGGGCAAGACGCTGGCCGCCTTCCTCTGGGGCATCGACCGGCTCTTTGCCGAGCTGGAGGCCGCGGGCGAGCCGGGGGGAGTGCGGCTGCTCTACGTCTCGCCGCTCAAGGCGCTGAACAACGACATCGAGCGCAACCTGCGCCGGCCCCTCGCCGGCGTGCGCCAGGTGGCTGAGGCGCTCGGCCGGCCCCTGCCCGAGCTGCGCGTGGCGGTGCGCACCGGCGACACCCCCGGCCGCATGCGGTCGAGCATGGTCAAAAGGCCGCCCCACATCCTGATCACCACCCCCGAGTCACTCTACCTGATCCTCACCTCCAGCCGGGCCCGCGAGATGCTGCGCACGGTGCGCACGGTGATCGTCGACGAAATCCACACCGTCGCCGGCAACAAGCGGGGCGTACACCTGGCCCTGTCGCTCGAGCGCCTGCAGCACCTGGCCGGCCATCCCATTCAGCGCATCGGCCTCTCGGCCACGCAGCGCCCACTCGAGGAGGTGGCCCGTTTCCTCGGCGGCCAGGAACTGCAGGAAGGCCAATGGCTGCCGCGGCCAGTGGCCATCGTCGACGCCGGCCTCGCCAAGCCTTTGGACCTGCGGGTCATCACGGTCGTCGAGGACTTCCGTGGCCTGGGTGGCTCCATCTGGCCCAGCATCGAGCAACAGCTGGTCGAGCTCATCCGTAGCCGCCGGAGCACCCTGGTCTTCACCAACGGCCGTCGCCTGGCCGAACGCCTCGCCAGCCAGCTGAGCGAGGAACTGGGCACACGCATCCGCGCCCACCACGGCTCGATGTCGCCAGCGTTGCGCCTGGAGACGGAGGCCGACCTCAAGGAGGGCCGCCTCCCCGCCCTGGTGGGCACCAGCTCGCTCGAGCTGGGCATCGACATCGGCGCCGTCGACCTTGTAGTGCAGGTCCAGTCGCCCAAGGGTGTGGCCCAGGGGCTGCAGCGGGTGGGCCGCTCGGGCCACCTGGTGGGGCAGACGAGCGTGGGCCGCATCTTTCCCACCCATCGCGAGGACCTGATGGAGGCAGCGGCGGTGGCCGGGGCCATGCTGCGCGGCGAGGTGGAGACGACCAGGGTGCCCGAGAACTGCCTCGATGTCTTGGCCCAGCAGATCGTGGCCGCGGTGGCTATGGAGGATTGGCCTGCCGATGCCCTCTACGACCTGATCCGCCAGAGTTACCCCTACCGCAACCTGCCTTTGGCCGCCTACCGCGAGGTGCTGGCCATGCTCAGCGGCAAGTACCCGCGCGAGCTCTTCCGCGAGCTGCGGCCACGCATCGATTGGGACCCGGTAGCCGGCCGCCTGAGCGGCCTGCCCGGCTCAGCCTATCTGGCCACCTCCAACGCGGGCACCATTGTCGACCGGGGTGCCTTCGGTGCCTACCTCAGCGATGGCCACACCAAGATCGGCGAGCTCGACGAAGAGTTCATCTTCGAGCGGCGCGAGGGCGATGTCTTTGCCCTCGGCAGCCGCACCTGGCGCATCCGTCGCATTCTCGACGATCGGGTGATTGTGGAAGACAGCCCCGGCGCACTCTCGACGACGCCCTTTTGGCGGGGCGACACCCCATGGCGCTCGTACGAGCTGGGCGTAGCGGTGGGCCGCTTTCGACGCCAAGTGGCTGAGCGCCTGCACGACCCCGACCTCCTGGCCTGGCTGCAGCGCGAGCATGCCCTCGACGAGAATTCCGCCCGCAACGTGGTAGCCTACGTGCGCGACCAGCTGGAGATAGCCGGCGCCATCTCGTCGGACCAGACAGTGGTCGTCGAACTCTTGCGCGACCCCCTGGGCGATGCCCGCCTGATCGTCCACTCGCCTTTTGGCGAACGGGTCAACGCCGCCTGGGGCCTGGCGCTGGTCAGCGCGTTGCGCGAGCGCTTCCGCACCACGCCCGAGTGCCAATGCAACGACGACGCCATCCTCCTGCGCTTGCCCGAGGCCGACCAGCCGCTGCCCGTCGACGTGGTGGGCAGCCTGCCGCCAGAGGAGGCCCGCGAGCGCATCTTGGCCGAGTTGCCCGGCTCGGCCCTCTTTGGTGCTCAATTCCGCCAGAACGCCACTCGCGCCCTGCTCATGCCTCGCGCCCGCCGCGCAAGACGCACCCCCTTCTGGCTGCAGCGCCTGCGCGCTAAGGACCTGTTGGCAGTGGCCCGCCAGTTCGACTCCTTCCCCATCCTCGTCGAGACCTATCGCGACTGCCTACGCGACGTCCTCGACCTGGAGAACCTCCTGCGGATCCTGGTCGACATCCGGGCGGGGCGCATCCGCGTGGTGGCCATGGAGCGGGCCACGCCGTCGCCTGCGGCGGCTGGGCTGCTGCGCCAGTTCATGGGCGTCTACATGTACGAGTGGGACGAGCCCAAGGCCGAACGTCAGTTGCAGCAGCTCTCCCTCGATCGTACGCTGCTGGAAGAGCTATTGGGCGGTCTCTCGCTGGCCGAACTGCTCAGGCCCGAGGCCTTGGCCGAGACGGAGGCCCACCTGCAACGTACGGCCCCCGGCCGCCGTGCCCGCAGCCCGCAGGAGCTGGCCCTCCTGCTGCAAGAGCTAGGAGACCTGGATACCACCGAAATACTGGCCCGCTGCGCCGAGGGCGGGCAGGCGTGGCTTGAGGCCCTGGCCAGAGAGGGGCGCATCGTGGAGCGGGAGATACCGACCGCTGCCGGCCCCGTGCGCCGCTGGCTGCTGGCGGAGGAAGTGGGCACCTACGAGCGAGCGTTCCACAGCCCAGCCCCCTCTCCCCCCAAGGGAGAGGGCCGGGGTGAGGGTGATGCCGCCTCACCCCAGTCGGCCGCCGCAGAGGGCTCGCCCCTCACCCTACCCTCTCCCCTGCGGGGAGAGGGTATGAGCACAGCCCACGAGGCGCTGCTCGGCCGACTACTGGCCACCCGCGGCCCGTTGACTGTGGACGAGATTCGGGCCCGCTACGACTTTCCCATCGCGTGGCTCGAAGCAACCCTGGCGGCCTGGGCGGCCGAAGGCCGCGTGGCCCGGGCCGGCGAGCAGTGGTGCGACTGGGCGAACCTGGAACAGGCCCGTCGCCGCACCCTGGCCCTGCTGCGCCGCGAAATCGCGCCAGTGCCCATCGCCCGCTACATCGACTTCCTGACCCGCTGGCAGCATGTGCACCCGCAGCACCGGTTGCCTGCCGCGAGTGGCCTGCGCCGCGCCCTGCAGCAACTGCGTGCCTTCCCCGCGCCCGCCCTGCTCTGGACGCACGACCTCTTGCCGGCGCGGGTAGAGGGCTTTCAGGCCGCGCACCTCGACGCCCTCTGTCAGGCCGGCGAAGTGATGTGGGTCGGGTCTGGGCGCGGCGCCGAGCGCCCCTCGCGCCTGCGGGCACGCTTTCTCTTCCGCGGCGAGGGTGCGCTCTACCTGGCCGAAGCCGAGGCGACGCAGGTGAGCGAGGCCGCCAAGCACCTGCTCGCCTTCCTCGGCACCGAGGGGGCATGCTTTGCCGCTGATCTCGAGCGCGGCACCGGCCTGCGCGGCAATGCGTTGGCCGAGGCGCTCATCGAGCTGGTGGCGGCCGGGCTGGTGACGAACGACTCTCTGCGCGCCCTGCACGAGCTGGTGCGCTTCCGCCCCGCCTCTGCGCCGCGGCCGCTGAGCTCGCTCGAGGCCCAGTTGGCCGCCCTTCGCGGCGGGTTGCCCGTCGAGCGCCGTCCCAGCCGCTTGCACGATGCCCGGCGCCGGGCGGCCCGGCGCCTCGCCGCCCTGCCCCAATGGGTGGGGCGCTGGTCGCTGGTGCACCGGCCCGGGACCTGGGGGCCCGAGGCCACCCCAGAGGAGCATCTCAACCGGCAGGCCCGCCAGTTGCTCGCCCGCTACGGCATCGTGGCGCGCGAGTGCCTGGCCCACGAGGAGCTGCCCACGCCCTGGAGCGACCTCTGTGCGTACCTCGAGATGTTGGAGATGCGCGGCGAAGTGCGGCGCGGCCACTTTGTCGATGGGCTCTCCGGCCCCCAGTTCGGACTGCCCGAGGCGGTGGAGCGCCTGCGCGAACGCAGCCAGGCGCCGGGAGAGGAGCTCGTCGTCCTCGGCGCCCACGACCCGGCCTGGCTCGCGGGCAGCCTGGTCACCGCCGGGTTGCGGGCGGCCGATGGCAGTCCCTTGGCCGTGCCCCGGCGGCCCGGCACGTATGTGGTGCTGCAAGCGGGCACGCCCGTCCTGGTCGCCGAGCGCTGGGGCCGGGCCATCACGGCGCCGTGCGGCGTCGAGGAAAAGCTCCTGGCCGAGGCCCTGCACGCCTGTTTCTACGCCATCGCCCAGCGAAGCGGCCGCCGGCGCATCGCTGTGGAGACGTGGAACGGCCGCCCCGCCATCGGCTCGGCCGGCCAGCCACTCCTCGAGCACATTGGCGGCCACCCCCACGCTCTCGCCATCGAGTGGCAGGCAGGCAGGGAGCAATAGGTTTTTTCACCGTGCGGAATGCAGAGGGCGCCAAGGGGGCGCAAAGGAATCAGGAGGTTCTTGTGGCGGCCGCTTGGCGGTCCAGAGGTTATCCCAGGGGAGCAGACGAAACGATGACACGAGAGGCCACAACACTCGGCGGCCCCGACGCCGCCGGCGAATTCAGGGTGGGTGGTGTCCTGGCCCTCGCCGCCGGCCACGCCACCCACGACACCTACACCGCCTTCCTGCCGCCGCTCCTGCCGGTGCTGATCGGCACCTTCTCGCTCTCGACCACCCAAGCGGGGTTGCTCTCGGTGTTCCTACAGCTGCCTTCGCTGGCCCAGCCGCTCGTCGGCCACCTGGCCGACCGGCACAACCTCCGCCTGCTCGTCACCGCCGGCCTGGCGGGCACTGTCGTGTCGATGAGCCTGTTGGGAGTGGCGCCAGGTTACTGGGCGCTGGCCATCTTGATCACCCTGACTGGCGTTTGCTCTGCCTGCTTCCATGCTGTAGGGCCGGTGATGGCCGGCAACCTTTCGGGGCGCCGCCTGGGGCAGGGCATGGGCATCTGGATGGTGGGCGGCGAGCTGGGGCGCACCGTGGGGCCGCTCGTCCTGGTGACCACGGTGGGCTGGCTGACCATGAGGGGAACCCCGGCCTTGATGGTGGCAGGCTTGGCCGTGGCCGTGGCCCTCGCAGCGCGCGTGGGGCACGCACCGGTGCGTGCAGCGGGTGCGCTGGAGAACCTCCCCTGGCAGCAGGCACTGGCTGGCATGGGGTCCATGGTGCTGCCACTGGGGGGCATCATCCTTGCCCGATCCTTCGCCGTCGCCGCGCTCAGCACCTACCTGCCCACGTTGCTGAGCCGACAGGGCACGTCGTTCTGGCTCGCGGGCGCCTCGCTCTCTCTCTTTGAGGCGGCTGGCGCCGTGGGAGCACTCCTGGGCGGCTCCCTGAGCGACAGGCTCGGCCGCCGCCGCGTCCTCTTGGCCTCCACGCTGGCGACTCCACTCCTGATGTTCGTCTTCCTGGCCGCCCGGGGCTGGCTGCGCCTGCCGCTGTTGCTCCTCCTGGGCCTGTTCGGGCTGTCGGTCACGCCGGTGATCATGGCGCTGGTGCAGGAGAGCGTGCCCAACAGCCGTGCGCTGGCCAATGGCGTGTACATGGCCGCAAACTTTGGCGCCAGCGCCATCGCGCTCCTCGCGCTGGGTGCCATGGGCGACTTGGTCGGCCTGCCGGCCGCCTTCGCCGTCAGTGCCGTGCTCATGCTGGCCAGCCTGCCCTTGCTGCTCCTCCTGCCCCGGGCGGCCACAGCAAGATAGACCGGGAGTTCTTCCGCCACAAAGCACACCAGGGTGCAATCCCTGGCCGTCATTCCGAGGAGGTCTTGCAGGCCGACGAAGGCCTGCAAGACCGTTGGGGATCTGCCTCGCGCCCGCCGCGCTCGCAACGACAGGCTGAATGCCTTTCTTTGTGTGCTTGGTGGTTCAATCCACCCGTCACCCCTCGGGGCCGTGGTGAGCGCCCAAGGACTGGGCCACAGCCTGGCGCACCTCGCGGGCAAAGCGCCGGCCGAATTCCCGTGCCCGCTCGAGGTCGGCCGCGCTCGGCGCCCAGCGGAAGGCTAGGTCCGACACCATGACATCGAAGCCGGCCTCGCGCAGGCTCTCCTCCAGGTGGCCCACAGCGGTGCCTGCCCAGCCGTAGGATCCAAAGGCCGCGCCGATTTTATGGGTGAAGCGCAATCCTTTCAGGTCCTCAACAAAGGCGGCGATGTTCAGGAGCATATGCTGGTTGTGGGTGGAAGAGCCGACCAACAACCCCTTGGCCTCCAGCAGTTCTTTGATCACGTCGGTACGGTCGGCCATGGGCAGGCCCCGGAGGAGCGCCTCGACTCCTTCGTCGGCCACCCCCTCGGCCAGGGCGCGCGCCATCTTTTCGGTCGAGCCCCACATCGTCTCGTACGCGATGACGACGCGTTCCTTCGCCTCGCCCGAGGCCCAGCGCCGATAGGCCCCGAGGATGCTGCCCGGGTTCCGACGCCAGATGATGCCGTGGCTGGGGGCGATGGTGTCGATGGCCAGGCCCAACTTGCCGACCTCGTCGAGTTTGCGCAGCACCATGCGGCTGTAGGGGGTGAGGATGTTGGCATAGTAGCGGGCTGCTTCCTCCCACAGCTGCCCGGCCTCCACCTGGTCGTCGAAACGCTGCGACGTGGCCAGGTGCTGGCCAAAGGCGTCGTTCGGGAGGAGAAGCCGGTCTTCCTGCACGTAGGTGAACATCGAGTCGGGCCAGTGCAGCATCGGCGCCTCGATGAACTGCAGGGTTTTGCCGCCCAGAGGCAGGGTATCGCCCGTCTTGACGACGCGGAACCCCTGGAGCTCTGGATAGTAGGCCCCCAGGCTTTCGGTGCCTTTGCTGGTGCAGTACAGACTCGCCTGGGGAGCGTGGGCCAGCACATAGGGAATGGCCGCCGAGTGATCGGGCTCGCCGTGGTTCGCAATAAGGTGACGGATACGCGCCGGGTCGATCACCTCGCGGATGCGCGCCATCATCTCCTCTTCGAAGCCGCGGGCCACAGTATCTACCAGCGCCGGCTCCTCGCCCAGCACGAGGTAGGCATTGTAGGTGGTGCCGCGGGGCGTGGTGTAGGTATAGCCGTGAAAGTTCCGCACGTTCCAATCGATGGCCCCCACCCAATAGACCTTGTCGGCAACCTGGACAGGCATGGCCACATCCTCCTTTCGCCATGCAACGCACTCGCGCCTTCATCCGTGCTGCGAGTGTAGCACAAGTCGCGCCCCCCGTCCACAGCGACGGTTTCCGGGTAGCGGACGCTTGCAAGACTCGTCACCACCTGGGTTGCAGCCGGCATCGCGCGGGGCCGCTGCCCGGCTCCAACCTGCCAACCCCCGAAAAAGGCCGTGCACTGGGCCGGCGCAACGCGTGACCCGCTCGCCAAGAGAGTACCTCCGGCAGCTGCTGGCCACGGAATCTGCCGACGGGTCTTGGCTGCGCCCTCAATGCAGGGTGTGGTTCACTGTGGGGCCAAGCCAGCGACCAGCGTTGTGGACAGGTCTGAGACCCATCCCCTCGGCCCCACGCCTGAGGGCAAAGGGATGGGGGTGGGGGCAGCACCCTACACCGACTGCTGGCATACAGGCTTGCCCCCAAACTGAACTGCACCCCTCAGTGCAGCCCAAGGCTTGACGGCCCAGCCGCGAGGCTGTACACTATACACAGATTTGACAATCCGCGCGGAATGGGCAACGACGCTTCCGCGCATAGCCCTTGGAGCCCCGTTTGACAGGAAGAGGTGCTCGTGGCGCATCGGACCCACCTGACATGGCTCCGGCCGACGCTCTTGGCGGTCAGCCTGTTCCTCCAACCCCTCTGTGCAGCCAGCGCCTCAAGCCCTGTGCCTCTATTGCAGGCGCAGGACGCCCAGCACGCCAGCGCGGGCGAGGTGGCGTCGCCCTTCTACGACTCCATCCTCTACTCGGAGCTCGGCCCTACCCTGAGAGAGATCGAGAGCCACAGCAACCGCCTGCATATCGAAGTCATTGGGCAGTCGGCCGGGGGCCGCGACCTGTACCTGGTGACGGTCGCGATGCCCGAGGTGCTGGCCCGCCTGAGCGAATACAGGGTCACCCGCCGTGCCATGGTGCAGGACCCAGCCAGCGAAGACGCGCTCGCCCGCGCACATCGCTTGCCCGTGCCCGTCCTGATCAACGCTGGCACCCATGGCGACGAGTACCCAACCGTCGACGCTGTCGTGCGCCTGATCGAAAGGCTCGCCTTCGAGGATGGCGCGGAGGCCCAGCGGGTGCTGGCCAACGAGATTGTGCTGGTGAACGTAGTGCAGAACCCCGATGGGCGCGTGCTGGGCCGCCGCGAGAACACGGCTGGTTTCGACCTGGACCGCGATTTTCTCACCCAGTCGCAGCCTGAGGTACAGGCAATGGCGCGGGTGCTGGCCGAATGGAGCCCCCTGGCCGTCGTCGACCTGCACGGCTTCATGAGCCCCACCCACGTGGCCCCTTGCATCGCGCCGCCCGGGCCGGCCGGCTCGTGGGAGGCCTACTCGCGCTGGACGGTGGCCCAGGCCCAGGCCATGCAGGCCGCTCTTTTGGCCCAGACCGGCCGCGACGCGCAGATTTGCTTCAGCGGGGCGCCCGAGGCCCAGGGCGCTTGGCCACCGGTCTCCCTGGCCACCTTCGCCATGTACCACGGCGCCTACGGCCAGACGGTCGAGGCCGGCTATGAGGACGAGCGGGGGGTGGATGCGCTCTATGCGGCCACGTGGGGCGCCCTCCGATTCGTGGCCCAGAACCGCGCCGCCATGCTCCGCGACCAACTCGACCTCCTTGCCCAGGGGTTCCCGAGCGCTCCAGAGGCGGCTGCGCCCGCGGAGGGCCGGGGCACCGGCGATGGGACGGGTGCCAGTCCGCCGGTTGCGTACATCATCCCGGCCGAAGCTCCGCTGCAGGAGAACCCCCATGAGGCGGCGCGGCTGGTCGATCTCCTGTTGCGCAATGGCGTGGAGGTCGAGCGCAGCCGCGAGCCGGTAGCCGTGTGCGGCGCCATCTACCCGCCCGGCAGCTATCTGGTGCGCATGGATCAGCCCAAACGCAGCCTGGCCGGCGGCCTGCTCTGGGCTGGGGCCGGCGACGAGGGCGATGATTCCGGCAGCGCCCACCTGGCAGCGGGCTGGAGCCTGCCGCTGCTGTGGGGGGTAACGGAAGTGGCCATGCGCGAGCCGCTGGCGCTGCAGGCCGAGCCAGTCGGCCGCGCCCGGCTGGTGGTGGGCCGAGTGGAGGAGGGGCCAGCCGCCGCCTACGCCTACCTGCCCACGAGCAACGAGGCCATCCGCGCCACCAACGAGCTGCTGGGCCGGGGCGTGAAGGTGTACCGGGCTGCGGCGCCCTTGCGCGATGAGGGGCGCGAGCTGGCTGCGGGCGCCCTCATCGTGCCCGGCAGCTCCGAAGGGGCGCGAGCCGTCGCCAGCGAGCTGGCCGGCGAGTACGGCCTCATCCTCTACGCCCTCCCGGCCATGCCTGCCGATGCGAGGCCGCTGCGCCGGGCGCGCCTGGCGGTCAGCGCCAGCGAGGGGGTAACGTGGGCACTGC
>Ga0315298_1010739_pt1 | contig 10951 bp, 9 predicted proteins | sample WHS_1_MG_FD_203077 | JGI IMG/M metagenome (GOLD analysis project Ga0315298, IMG submission 203077) | Extremophilic microbial mat communities from Washburn Hot Springs, YNP, Wyoming, USA - WHS_1_MG | ecosystem: Environmental > Aquatic > Thermal springs > Hot (42-90C) | place: USA: Wyoming...
TTCGGCGAAGGCACCCTGGGCAAGTTCGCGCCTGCTCGCGAAACTCCTCCTCCTGGCCAGAAAAATCTTCTTCGATAGCCCCCGAGCCTAAAAGCGGTGGTCCTGGTGGCGGGGGCGGTCTACGAGCGAGGGGTATCAGGAATCTGGTACACTTACTGTTTCCTCTTCCTGACCCCGTTCTACTGGATCATCGCTCCCGTCTTCCGGCGGCTGCGGCTTTTCACCAATGCCGATTTTTTCAGCCTGCGCTATGGCAGCAAGATGAGCGTGCTCTATGCGGCAATGGGCATTCTCACCTTCATGGTGAATACGGGCACCCTGCTCAAGGGCACGGGGGCCATTGCCACCGCGATGTCTGGCGGGCGCATGCCCGAATGGATGGCCATGGCAGCCATGACCCTGGTCTTCGTCGCCTATGGGACGGCGGGAGGGTTGGTGGCCACAGTCTTCACCGAGTTCCTGCAGGCGCTGTTGATCGTGGTGATGTCGTTCTTGATCGTGCCCTATGGTCTGGCAAAGATCGGCGGCTTTGCGGGCCTGCACCAGGCGGTGCCCGCGCACATGTTCAGCCTGGCGGCACCGAAGGAGATCACTATCTGGTGGATCGTGGCGGCTTCCGTCATGAACCTGATCGGGATCGTGGGCCAGCCCCACTGCATGGAGATCTGTGCCACCGGTAAGACCGAGTGGGAGGGGCGGGTGGGCTTCACCTATGGCAACTTCGTGAAGCGCTTCTGCGCCATGGGGTGGGCGATGGCCGGGCTGATCGTGATCGCGGCCGGCCTCACCCTGGCCAAGCGCGAGGATGCCTTTGGCACGGCTATCCGCACCTTCTTGCCCCCGGGGGCAGTGGGCCTGATGTTCGCCGCCATCCTGGCCGCGCAGATGTCTACCCTGAGCGCCTTTATGGTAGCGGGGAGCGCGCTCTTCTCCTCCAACTTCTGGAGGCGCTACCTGCGGCCCGCGGCGGACGACGCGGAGTTGCTACGGGTGGGGCGCTGGTCCGGGCTGCTGGTGGTGGCGGGGGGCTTTGCCGTGGCCCTGCTCCTGGGCGGCGTAGCCGAGGGGCTGACCATCTTCTGGTCGCTTACCGCGATGACCGGCCTCTTCATGTGGGGAGGGGTGCTGTGGCGGCGGGCCAACCGCACTGGGGCCTGGCTCTCCTTCGTGGTGATGGCCATCCCCTGGCTCTACCTGGGCCAGTTTGGGCAGTGGGGCGCCAAACTGGGTCTGAGCCTGCCCGGGCTCGGGATGTACGGCGACAAGGGCGCGCTGCCCATGTTGGTGCTGTGCTACCTGCCAGCCGGCTTCCTGGCCCTGATACTGGGGAGTCTGATCGGCCGGCCGGAGCCCAAGCAGGCGCTTGACGCCTTCTATGCGCTCATCCGCACCCCGGTGGGGCGGGAAAAAGAGTTGGCCCAGGCCGGGGTGCAGCCCATGTACGCCGGCGACAGCGAGGGGCACCCCTGGGAACTCAAGCACCCACGCGCAGTGAACGTGGTGGGTTTCCTGGCTGCAGCCGCTTTTGCCGGAGCGATTCTTGGCCTGCTTTGGCTGCTGACTCACGTGGGGGCATAGCGGGTCAGGCAACAGCCGCGTCGGCCGCAGGTGGGGCAACGCCAGGTCTGGCTTCCGGCGCCTCCCGGCGCAGCGGCAGGCTGATGGTGAAGGTGCTGCCCCGCCCCAGTCCCGCACTGTAGGCGCTCACTCGTCCGCCGTGAGCCTCCACGATCCCCCTTACCAGGGTGAGACCCAAGCCCAGTCCCGACTCACCTTCTCGCTCCAGTTGGCGGAACGGCTGGAAGACCTGCGGGAGTTGCTCGGGAGCGATGCCCCTTCCCTGGTCAGAGACCAGGAGCACCGCGGCGTCATCCTCTCGGCGCGCCTCCACCGTGACCTCGCTCTCCCGCTCCGAGAACTTGATGCCATTGCTGAGCAGATTGCCGATGGCCTGGCGGATTCGGCCCTCATCGGCGAGCACGGGGAGCGGCTCAGACGGGGGCACAGTGCGGAGGCCGACCTGTCGCTCCTGCGCCTCCGCGCGGGCATCCTCAACGGATTGGGCGGCTAACTCCCACAGGTCAGCGGGCTGTGGGCGCACCCGAAACTTCCCGTGCACCATGCGCGAGACGTCCAACAGGTCCTCCACCAGCCGCTGCTGGCGCTGGGCATTTCGCCGGATCACCTCCATGGCCTGAGGAATGATCTCGGGGTTCGCTTCGGCCATGCGCTCCCAGCCCAGAATGCTGGTGACCGGGGATAGCAATTCGTGAGACACTACGGCCAAGAACTGGTCCTTGGCCCGGTCAGCCTCCTTCAAAGCGCTGATGTCCTGCAGCGCGATCGCCGCCGCCTGGGTTTGCCCGCCGATGATGATGGGCGTCGACTGCACCATAACTGGGACCTGCCGGCCATCCGGGGTGACCAGCACATACTCCTCGTTGCGCACCACTTCCCCGTGCAGCGCGCGCACGGAGGGTTGTTCCTGTTTCGGCAGGGGGGCATGGGTGTCGGGCCGCAGCAACTGTATCTCTCGCCAGAGCCGCTCGGTGCCGACCACCTGGCTGTAGGAGGGGTTGGTGCGTATGGCATGCCCCTCGTGGTCCACCACGATGATGGGAAGCGGCAGCAAGTCAAAGAGGGAAAGGAAGAGGGCGCGCTCCTCGGCCAACTCCTGCTCCTGCTGCTTGCGGGCGGTGACATCGAGATTCAGACCGGCCCAGCCCGTGATCCGGCCGCGCTCATCCCTGACCGGGACCGCCCGACTCCAGACGATGTGGTGACGCCCGTCCCTGCCGAGCAGATCAAACTCACGATCCCACTCACAGCCTTCCCTGACGCACCGCGCCCACTCCGTGCGCGCCTGCTCGCGTACATCTGGCGCCAGGCAGTGGAACCAGCCCTCTCCCTGCATCTCCGCAAGCCGCTTGCCGAGCAACTGAAGCAGGGAGCGGCTGACATAGACAATCCTACCCTCCGGGTCGGCTGTCCAGACCCCGTAGGGGATCACCTCTCCCACCGCACGGTAAGTGGCCTCCGACTCGGCCAAGGCGCGGTGGGCCTGCGACAGTTCAAGGGTATAGTTGCGGGCACGCAGCAGGATTTCCACGCGCGCTCCCAGTTCCACCCGCTCGATGGGAGTGAGGATCAACTCGTCCGCCACCTGCCAGAGGTTGCGGGTGACCAGGCGCACATCCTGGCGCGAGGTGACGAAGAGAATGGGCAGGAAGAGGGGCTGGGCCGCAGCCCTGCGGGCGGCCAGGCGACCAGCCATGCGTTCGAGTGCCGGACCGTCCACAATGCCCAGGTCGAAGGGCTGCTCGATGGCCTCGTCCCCGGTGGGGATGATGACATCGTAGCGCCCGGCCAACTGCTCCTGCAGCAGGCGGCGGTTTTCATGGTGATCCAGCAGCAGGAGTATGGTGCTCACCGTTGCCCCCGTTCGAGCAGACGATCAATGAGCAGCAACAACTCCCTCCCCACGAGCGGCTTTACCAGAACTGCCTGCGCGCCGTGTGCAGCACCCTCCCGCTTCAGGGCCACGGCCTGCCGGGGGGATGGCACAAGGAAGGGAATGTGCCGTTCGCGCAGGCGCTCGCAGTATTCCCAGACGCGCGCATCGAAGCCCGCGATATCCACCAGCGCCAGGTCCACGTCCTGCTCGCCAGCCAACACCTCGGCACACCCCTCGAGGCTGTCCGCGGTTAGCATGCGATAGCCTTGCTGCGCGAGCAGGTGCTCCAGCAGGTCAACATTGCGGCGGTTGCGATCCATTGCCAGGATGAGAGGCCGGCTAACCACCGCCCTCGCCCCCACCGGTGTCGCGCGCGTTCTGGGAGATGCCGAGCAGGATGCCGCGCAAGCCCGTCATGGGGGCGCCCACTTTGATCCCATACGGGGTGATTTCCAACTCGCGCAGATGCTTCTCGAAATCGCTGGTGCGCTTCTTAAGCACTCCAATGACCTTGGCGAGGTGACCCTCCACCTCCAGGTAACGCAGGAAAATGACGTTGTCCGCCAGGTAGGAGATCTGCAGGTCCGTGATGCGAAACTCCCCGGTCACCGACTCGATCTCGGTCACCAGAATGGTGGTCACGCCCATGTTGCCCAGATAGCGGCACAGGGCGTGCAGGTGGGATACCGGGTCCTCCCCGCGCAGGGAGAGCCGGTAGCCGGCCGTGCTGTCGATCATGAGAATACGCGCGTTCCGCTGCTCCACCTCCCGGCGCACCATGTCAGCCAACTCGTCAGCGGTGTAGACCAGAGGCTCCACCTGGACGATGGAAAGCGTCTCCCGCTCGATCATGGCGCGGGCGGGGATGCTGACCCCCTCGCTGCGGGCGATCATGGTCTGCAGGTTCTCGTCAAAGGTGTAGACCACGGAGCGCTCGCCTCGCCCGGCTGCCTCTTTCATGAACTGCAGGCCGACAGTGGTCTTGCCCACCCCGCTGGGACCGCTGATGATAGTAATCGTGCCCCGCTCCAGCCCGCCGTGTAGCATCTCATCCAATTCCGGTATGCCCGAGCGGATCTTCTCCGCGACGAACGCGCGCTGGTGCGCCTGGGGCACCAGCCGCGGGATGACCCGGAGCCCCCCCTGGCCGATGAGCATGGCGTGAGGCCCGGTAGCGAAATCGGATCCCCGGTACTTGGATACCCGGACGAAACGGCCCCTGTGGTTGGCCTCCAGGTTGATCACTCCATCGGCGATGAATTGCAGGTCGTCGTCGGGCGAGGTGGGGCTGGTCTCGGAGGTGAAGATCACGGTGCAGCCGCGCTCGATGAGGAAACGCAGAAAGGAGATCACCTGCTTGCGAAATTGGAAGTCGTCTGTCGCCAGATAGCGGAACTGGGTCATGGTGTCGGCGAACACCCGCTGGGGGAGCAGGCGCTCGACCGCGTCGGTGATTTCTTGGGTGGTGGGTTGGCGCTCGACCTCGGCAGGGGCGAAGATGTCATAGGTCTGCACCTGGGTGAAGAACTCGGGGGTGGGGCTGAGGTCGAGAATCTCCACCCCCTCCACGGCGAAGCCCAGTTGCCGAGCGTTGGCCTGTAACTCCTCGGTAGTCTCCCCGAGGCTGATGAAGAGCGCCCGTTCCCCCCGTGCCACGCCCTCGCTCAGCCAATTCCAGCCCATGATGGTCTTGCCGGTACCTGGCCCGCCCCGCACCAGGTAGGCGCGCTCCGGGATGAGCCCTCCGTGCAGCACCTCGTCCAGCCCGGGCACCCCTGACGCCATCTTCGTACGCGCTGCCGTCTCCATCCCCGCCACCTCCATCAACAGTACGGTGCAGGGCGCGGCAGAATGCAAGCCAGCACGGCGCCTGCCGCGTCGCGTGCGTGCATGCGTGTGTGCGGTCCTTGACCAAATCGCCGTCCGCTTGCTTGCCCGGGGGCCTTTGCCCCAGCGCGGAGGGAAGGCGGCCACCGGGGCGAAGTAAAGTGGCACCGCCTCGGGGCAGAACGGCCGGAAAGGAAACAGGTATGGACAAGGCACTGGGATTCGGGATCGTGGGCTGCGGGGTGATCGCCCCCTGGCATGCCAATGCCATCGCCCGGGTGGAGGGGGCGCGCCTGGTCGCGGTGTGTGACGTTATCCCCGAGAAGGCGGCCGACCTGGCGGCCAAGCATGGCGACCCCAGGGTATACACCGACTACCACGCCCTGCTGGCCGACCCCGCAGTGGACGTGGTGTCTATCTGCACCCCCAGCGGCCTGCATGCCGAGATCGCAGTAGCCGCAGCGCGCGCTGGCAAGCACGCGCTAAGCGAGAAGCCGATGGACGTCACCCTGGCCAAGGCCGACGCCATGATTGCCGCCCACCGCCAGGCCGGCACCACGCTCGCAGTCATCTTCCAGCGGCGTACGCAACCCCTGTTCCAGTATATCAAGCGTACGGTGGAGTCAGGGGCGCTGGGTAGGATGGTGCTCGGCGACGCCTACCTGAAGTACTTCCGCAGCCAGGAGTACTACGACAGCGCAAGCTGGCGGGGGACCTGGGCGCTGGATGGCGGGGGCGCGCTCATGAACCAGGGGGTGCACTGCATAGACCTCTTGCGCTGGATCATGGGACCGGTGGACAGCATCTTCGCCTACGCCGCGCCTCTGGTGCGCAAGATCGAGGTGGAGGACACTGCGGTGGCCGTGATCCGCTGGAAAAACGGGGCGTTCGGGGTGCTGCAGGGAACCACCTCGGTGACGCCGGGCATGGATCACCGCCTTGAGTTCCATGGTGAGCGCGGCTCCATCCGGGTGGAGGGCGAGGAGGTGGTGGAATGGAATGTGCCCGGGGTGGACCCCCCCGGGGCCAAGCCCGAGGGAGAGGGAGGCAGCGCCGCCTCCGACCCCAGGGACATCGGCGCCGATGGCCACACCATCCAGGTCGCCGACCTGGTGGCGGCCATCCGGGAGAGACGCAAGCCCATGGTGAGCGGCGAAGATGCCCGGCCAGCGGTGGAGGTGATCCTGGGCGTCTATCAATCAGCGCGCTCCGGCCAACCGGCTGAGTTCCCGCTGCAGCCATGAAGAGGGCCGCGCTCTTACTCCCCATCTTCATACTGGCGCACGCCGCCGCCTGCGGCGCGCCGGCCACGGGCGCGCTCACCCCGGAGGTGCGCGCCCAACTGTTGCAAAAGGTCACCACCGCCCTGCAGGCGGATGGCACCAACTCCCAATCCAGGCGGCAGCCGTAGCACAACTGCTGGCGCTATCGCCGGACGGGAAGTAGGCCGCCGGTCCCGCTAAGGGGCCCTGGCGGCATCTCAGACCTGCGACCCCCTCACCCCGACCCTCTCCCAGGGGAGAGGGGGGCTATGGTTCCCAGCGGCAAGACTGCAGTTCCTCGGCGGTCATGACCCGCACATGCCCGTCGGCAAATGCAACGACCCACCGCCCGCCCGCGGCACTGCCCGGCCGGGCGCGATGCGGGGGGTTCCCAAGCAGTTCTGGCCCGCCGTTGGCGTTGGGTCCCGTGCCAGCATCTACAAGCAGTACGGTCTCCCCCGGGGCTGCCAGCTCCCGCAGTCGCTTGCCGGCGATCATGCGGTTGAGTGCGTAGTTGCGCGGGCCGGGTTGGCTGGGGCAATCGAGCGCTCGGGTGTTCTTCAGGTAGCCAGCCAGGTCGTCCTGCCAGCGGTCGGCCGCGGGCAGGGCGTCGTCGTGGTCGTTGGCGTACACCTGGAGCGCCAAGCCTACCCGGCGGGCGTTGGAAACGCACGTCGTGGTTTGCCCCGTCTCGCGGGCCATGTTGAAGGCGGGCAGGAGCAGCGTCAGCATCGCCACCTGGAACAAGACGCCCAGGCCCCCCAGCACGGTCCCGGCAATGGCGAGGCCCTGGCCGCGCAGGCGATCCTTGGCCTTGCCGATAGCCACCAGCGCCCACACTCCGAAGATGAGCGCGAGCAGGCTGCACAGCGGCAGCAAGCCCAGGATACCGAGCACCAGCGAGGCGATGGCCAGGCCGCTGGTGCGGGCTCGCGGCGGCGCGGGCTCAGGAGTCATCCCGGCGAACGCCTGCGAGCACTCGGGGCACAGCCGGGCGCCCTCGGGCATCTCCTTCCCACAGCGTGGGCACGTCATCGCGGTCCCCTCCCTTCCAGCGGCATGCGGTCGGGGCTATATTAGCGCGATCGGCCGCTCCTGCATAGCAGGCTGCCGGTCCGCCAAGCCAATCTGAGACCCGCACCTGAAACGCTCTGCCGCCTGCCCAGTTTTCGGCAGGAATCCGCGACGTGGCACACAAATTGCGACCCCAATCCAAGGGGACGTCCGGCAGAGAGCAGGTTCGGCCGGCGCCCAGCAGCATGCCTGCCCCTGCTCCGGGCTATCACTCCGAGGAGGAAGCGAGATGAGTCCCCGCAACTGGCTCCTGGTTGTGCTGTTGGTGGCGCTCTTGCTGGCCGCGGCACCGGCATTTGCCGCCCGGCCGGCAAAGGAGGACGGCAACCCCGGACGCTGGGCGTTCGGCCGGCTGCGGGCGGGGGCCGCGGCCCTGACCATCACCCCTGAGTGGCCAGTGTGGCTGGGGGGCTGGGGGGAGAACCGACGCAGCGAGGGCGTGCACGACAATGTCTGGGCGCGGGCCCTCTACCTTACCGACGGCCGCACCGAACTCACGCTGGTGGCGCTCGACCTGGTGGGGCTGATGAAGTTGGACCAGCAGGTGATCCTGGACGCCGTGGCCGCCGAGGTAGGGCCCAATGTGCTCATCAACAACAGCCACACGCACTCCGGGCCCGACGTGATCGGCCTGTGGGGGCCGGATGAGACCACCCCCGGCTGGGACGCCAACTACATTGCCTACGTGCAGCAGCGCACCATTACCGCCATCCTGCTCGCCAAGCAGAATGCTCGCCCCGCCTGCCTGTATTTCGGCTCGGCCCAGACCACACCGGACGACCACATCGCCGTCAACTGGAACGACCCCGCCACCCAGGACCGCGAGGTATCGGTGATCCGCGTGGCTGCCCGCGTCGATGAGCCGGGCCCGTTGGGCGCGACCATCGCCACCATCTTCAACTTCGCCTGCCACCCGGAGGTGGCGGGGGGCAACCACCAGGACATGAGCGTGTGGAAGTACATCTCCTCCGATTACGTGCACTATGCACGGACCGAGGTGGAGGAAAACGGGGGCGGCATCGCCATCTTCCTGCAGGGGGCGCTGGGAGCGATGGTGAGCCCCGACGAGACGCCTGCCGAGCGCAACTGGGTCACCGCGGAGCGCATCGGGCGGGCGCTGGGCCGGCGCGTGCTGGAGGCGGTGGCCGGCTCCACCCTGGAGCGCAATCCCCGGCTCTCCTGCGTGACCCGCAACATGAATATTCCGCTCCATAACGAGTACCTGTACATGGCTATGAATCTTGGCATCGTGCGCTCGGGGCCCGGGCGCCTGGCACCCAACGCCGACAGCCCGCTGGGCGTGGGAGTGCTGACTCGGGTGAGCGCCGCTCGCATCGGTGATCTCCAACTGGCCACCGCCCCCGGGGAGCCCTATCCCCGATTGGGCCTGCACATCAAGGACAGCATTCTCACCGCATCGCACAAGATGATGCTGGGCCTGACCCACGATGAACTCGGATACATCATGTATGCGGACGACTACGGCACTGACAACTACGCATATGAGACCAGCATGAGCGTGGGCCCGACCATCGCCGAGGACATTCAGGCGGAGTTGCAGCAGGCGGTGAGCGAACTGGAATAGACCGGACCAGGCGGGCGCGGCAGTCCCGCCCTATGGAGGAAAGGCAGGCACTGGGGGCTGCCGTTCCTGGTGGGCAACCTGACCCCTCACAGGCGCTGATGCAGGGAGATGTCCCCTCGTGTGGCAAGAAACTCACCGCGCGAGGGCTGTTGCGGCCCGTCCCGCCTGCCTGTCCGAGACCGGTGGGGGTATGCCTGCGGCCAGGCCGCCAGATAGTGTGCGTGCCCTCGTCGAGACCGTGCGGAGCCGGAGATGAATCTACGAGCGATCATTGACATCGCGCCCATGCGCGAGTTCCGGCGTCTCTTTTATGAACTCACAGGCATGTTCACTTCCCTCTACTTCCCGGAATGGAATCGGGGTCAGGTGGATATCGTCCCCCGGGGCGCCCGTCTGGCTTACTGCCGGCTGATTCAGGCCTCTCCCCAGGGGCTGGCCCGCTGCCGGGCCTGTGACGCCCAGGTGGCCGAGCAGGCCCGACGCCGCCGGCTACCCCATGTGGATACCTGCTTTGCCGGCATGGCGGGAGTACAGGTGCCGGTCTTCTTCCAGGACCGGTTTCTGGGGATTGTGTTCGCCGGCGATGTGCTGTTGCGGCCCCCCAGCCGCCGCCACTTTATGCGACTCTACCGCCGGCTAGCCGACCTCCCCATCAGCCGGGCCGAACTGGAGAGCGCCTACTGGCAAGTGCCGGTACGCGACCGGGCCAGCCTGCGCCTGGCCGCCCGGTTGCTCGGCGTGATGGTCAGTTATATCGTGGACCGCGAGCAGGTGATCAATCTGCAGGAGCGCGTCTACGAGCAGCAAAAGGCCGTGGCCGACGCGATGTCGGCTCGCCTTGAGCTGGAGCGCTCGTTTGCCGAGCGGCTGGCCGCCGTGGAGGCCGCTCGGCGGGAGATCGTCACCGGCCCGGCCCCCACCCTCGCCCTGCTGCCGCCGGGCGTCAGCCGCGACACGCTTGGTCGCAGCGTCCGCCGGGCGCTGTCCCTCATTGATGCCTGTTACTCTGAGCCACTATCCCTCTCTGATGTCGCCCGCCATGCCGGCTTGAGCCCCAACTATCTGAGCACCCTCTTCCATCGCGAGTGCGGCTGCACGTTCGCCGCTTACCTGGCACGCAAGCGCATCAGCCGGGCCTGCGAACTGCTTCAGGGCGGTGCTACCGTCCCTGAAGCCAGCACTGCCGTCGGCTACCAGGACCCCAGTCAGTTCAGCCGCCTCTTCAAACGCCTGGTGGGCATGCCACCCGGCCGCTACCGACAGAGCGCACCCCTGTGATGACACCACCGGAGCCGCAACTACTTTCCTGACCCAGTGCACCCTCACTGCCCCACCTTTCTGGCCCTCGCGCGATAGGCCGCTATAGGCACCTGTGGAAGCGTAACACCCGCCATGAAATAGTAGCGAGCGCCATTCTATCTGCGCCCAGCGCCTGTTAATATGCTTCTGGGCAGCCAAACAAGCGGGATCGCCGCTCGGTTTGGCGCAAATCAGACCCGTGGAAGGGGGGATATGGCGGCTGCCCGTACCGCTCGGCTGTCTGCCATCCTTTAGGGACACAGGAGGGAGCATGCGCGCGTACGGATTTCCATTTCTCATCGCAGCGCTAACGCTGCTCGTTGCCACCTGCACCATGGCAGGGGCTGCCTATTACAACCCTGCCAAGACAGTTATCGTCTTCATCGGTGGCTTCGATCCCAACGGTCACCACTACACGGGGGTGTACGGTGACGACTATTACGATCCACT
>Ga0315298_1010740_pt1 | contig 10951 bp, 12 predicted proteins | sample WHS_1_MG_FD_203077 | JGI IMG/M metagenome (GOLD analysis project Ga0315298, IMG submission 203077) | Extremophilic microbial mat communities from Washburn Hot Springs, YNP, Wyoming, USA - WHS_1_MG | ecosystem: Environmental > Aquatic > Thermal springs > Hot (42-90C) | place: USA: Wyoming...
ACTATACGACCGAGAAGAACCGGAAGAATGACCCGGGGCGGCTTGAGCTGCGCAAGTTCTGCCCGCGCTGCCGAAAGCACACTACGCACCGGGAAACGAAGTAACGGTCAGTAGTCAGTGGTCTGTTGTCAGTGGCCAGCGATCCGCTGTGGCCCTGGCTGCCGACGACAGACCACCGACAGGCGTAGGCCAGTAGCTCAATTGGCAGAGCAGCGGTCTCCAAAACCGCAGGTTGCGGGTTCGATTCCTGCCTGGCCTGCCTTGGCAATCCGCACCTGAGATGCTGTCTCAGGGACCGGTCTCAAACCAAGAGGGGCGGCTCCCACCCTAGCCCCGAGGGGCACAGCCGTATTGCGGGCGTGGGAGCCGGCTTCGCTTATCTTGAGAGGTGGCCTTGCGGCGGTGTCGCAGGCTGTTTCCTGCCTATGGGTCAAGAAGCTAGGAGACAACCCGTGGAACGAGTGCAACGCGATAACGCCCTGGTGCGCTATTTCCGCGAGACCCGGGCCGAGCTTCGCAAAGTGGTCTGGCCAAGCCGCCAGGAGGCCATCCGGCTCAGCCTGATCGTGGTCAGCGTGCTGGTCGTCATGAGCGCCTTCCTCGGCGCCGTCGACTACTTGTTCGCCCAACTGATCGGGCTGATCGTGCGCTAGAGCCTCGCCGCCAGCCATGCTGGCCAGCGGGCATAGGTTGCAAGTACGTGTAAGAGAAGGGCTTTAAGGGACGTTCATGGACTTGGAAGAAGACCGCCTCGAGGAACCAGTCGAGGCTGAAGGCGCCCAGGAGACAACCGAAGAGAGCACCGAGGCTCCTGCGGCCGAGGAGCAGCGCCCCGCCAGCGAGGAATCGCCAGAGGTGCGCGCCTTCCTCGACGAGGCCGAAGAGCTGGCCAGCGCGCCCGAGGCCGAGGCGGTCGACCAGGCCGCACCCGGCCAGCGCGCCTGGTATGTGGTGCACTCGTACTCGGGGTACGAGAACAAGGTCAAGAAGAACCTCGAACAGCGCATCGAATCCATGGGCATGCAAGACCAGATTTTCCAGGTCATCGTGCCCACCGAGGAAGAAGTCGAGATTCGCGACGGCCACAAGCGCACTACCCGGCGCCGCGTGTTCCCAGGCTACCTCCTGGTCGAAATGATCCTGACCGACGACTCCTGGTACGTCGTGCGCAACACGCCTGGCGTCACCGGCTTTGTGGGCACGGCCACCAAGCCTTCGCCCCTGCGCCAGGAGGAGGTCGACAAGATCCTCAAGCGCATGGAGAGCGAAGCGCCACGGGTGCGCGTGACCTTCCGCGAGGGCCAGCGCGTCCGCATCATCGAGGGGCCCTTTGCCGACTTTATCGGTACCGTCGACGAGCTCGATGTGGACCGCGGCAAAGTGCGTGTGCTGGTGTCGTTCTTCGGCCGCGAAACGCCCGTGGAACTGGATTTCCTGCAGGTCGAGCGCGCATAGAGGCCAAAACGTAAAACGTAATGCGTAGGGGATGATGTCCAGGGCGTTGCCTCGCGCGGAGTACGTTTTACGTCTTACGTTTTGCGCATTACGTTTCGTAGGAGCACATCGGATGGCGAAGAAAGTCAAGGCTATCGTCAAGCTGCAGATCCCTGCCGGCAAGGCCAGTCCGGCGCCACCCGTCGGCCCAGCCCTTGGCCAGCACGGCGTGAATATCATGCAGTTCGTCAAAGAGTACAACGCCCGCACCGCGGCCATGACGGGCTCCATCGTGCCCGTCGAGATCACCGTCTATGCGGACCGCTCCTTCACCTTCGTTACCAAGACGCCGCCCGTCGTCGACCTGCTGCGCAAGGCTGCCGGCGTAGAGAAGGGATCCAGCGTGCCCAACCGTAGCCCGGTCGGCACCGTCACCCGCGCCCAACTGCGCGAGATCGCACAAACCAAGATGCCCGACCTCAACGCGAACGACGTGGAAGCTGCAATGCGCATGATCGAAGGTACAGCCCGCAGCATGGGGATTCGCGTGACAGAGTAATCGACTGTGCGGCGCGTGTTGCGTGCCTGGGCATTCCGCCCCCCATGGCGGCTCCAACTGCCTCAGCAGGCGACCCTACGCAACACGTGGCATTCGTGGGAGGGCCAGAGGCCCGCTAACGACCACATAGGAGACACTGATGACGAAACACGGCAAGAAGTACATCGCCAAGGCTCAGACCGTCGACCGCAACACCTACTACTCACCGCGCGACGCCTTGGCTCTGGTGAAGCAGAACGCTCAGGCCAACTTTGACGAGACGGTCGAGGTGCACCTGCGTACCGCCCTCGACCCGCGCCAGGCCGACCAACAGATTCGCGGCGTGGTCAACCTGCCCGCAGGCACTGGCAAGCAGGTGCGCATCCTGGTGTTTGCCGAGGGCGATGCCGCGCGCATCGCGCGCGAGGCCGGGGCCGACTATGTGGGCTCCGACGACCTCATCGCCAAGATCCAGAACGAGAACTGGCTCGACTTTGACGTGGCCATCGCCGTGCCGCAGGTGATGAGCAAGGTGGGCCGCCTGGGCCGCATCCTGGGCACGCGCGGCCTGATGCCCAACCCCAAGGCCGGCACCATCGTCCAACCCGACGACTTGCCACGGGTGATCCGCGAGACGCGGCAGGGCCGCGTGGAGTACCGCCTCGACCGCACGGGCAATATCCATGTGCCCATCGGCAAGGCCAGCTTTACCGTCGACCAGTTGATGGAGAACTTTAACGCCCTCATGGAGGCCATCATACGCGCCAAGCCTGCCAGCCTGCGTGGCACCTACATCCGCCGCATCACGGTTACATCGACGATGGGCCCCGGCGTGCGCGTGGATGTCGGCCAGGCCATGGCGCCCAAAGGATGAGCCTGTTCCAAACGCATATCTTGCTTTGCTCGCTGTAGACAGCAGGCGCGGCACAGCCGCTTAATGCGAGGCCTGCCGAGGCGAGGACGAAGGGACGGCGGCGATCATCTCGCCTCACCTCCTGAGCGTCTTCGTGCTGGCAGGCATGAAGGCGCTTTTTTGATTCAGGCGCGTGTTGGGTGCACATTGCGTGCTACGTGCCGGGCGGAATGCAAAGCGCAGGGCGCGAAGCGTGAAATGCAACGCACGCGGTAGGGCGCATGCGCTACGGCAGCCGTCGCTGCGCACGACGGCTCACCACCCCGTGACACGCGATGTGCAATAGATAAGGAGGTGAGAATCTTGCCCGCAACCCGCGAGGAGAAGGAAGAGCAAATCGCCGAGTTGGCCGAGCGCTTTCGCGCCGCCCAGGTCATCGTCTGGACCGAGTACCGTGGCCTGCCAACGCCGAGGCTCAACGAGCTGCGCCGGGCATTGCGGCCCCATGGGGCCGAGTTCCACATCGTCAAGAACACCCTGGCCGAGCTGGCACTCGCGCGGGCTGGCCTGCCAGCCCCAGCCGATGTGCTGAAGGGCCCCACCGCCGCCAGCGTGATCAGCGGCGACATCGCCAGCGCGGCCCGTGCGCTGCTCGACTTTGCCGCCGCCAACCGCGAGCTGGTGATCAAAGGCGGGCAGGCCGGTCAGCGGATACTCAGCAACGAAGAGGTGGCCGATTTGGTCAACCTGCCGTCGCGCGAGGTGCTCCTGGGCCGCGTGCTCGGCCAGATGAACGCGCCCATCACCGGTCTGGTCATGGTGCTTGCCGGCACCCTGCGCGGCCTGCTCAACGTGTTGCAGGCCCAGGCCAGAAAGATGGAACAGGCCGCTGCCTGACAGAGCCGCCTGGAATCCGCAGGCCGGGTGTGATACCCGGCGCGTGGCATCTAGGCCGGGTTTCCTACCCGGCATGAAGAAAGGAAAGGAATCGCCATGACGAAGCAAGAGATTATCGACGCCATCAAGCAGATGAGCGTGATGGACCTGGCCGACCTGGTCAAGACTCTCGAGCAGGAGTTCGGCGTCAGCGCCGCCGCCCCGGTGGCTGTGGCCGCCGCCCCTGCCCCGGGCGCTGCGCCCGCCGCCGCACCCGCTCCGGCCGCCGAGGAGCAAACCGAGTTCGACGTCATCCTCAAGGAACCCGGCCCCGACAAGATCAAGGTCATCAAGGTCGTGCGCGAGCTGACCGGCCTCGGCCTGCGCGAGTCGAAGGAGGCCGTCGACGGCGCGCCGTCAGTGATCCGCAAGGCCGTGAGCAAGGAAGAGGCCCAGGCTGCCAAGGCCAAGCTCGAGGAAGTGGGCGCGGTCGTCGAGGTCAAGTAAGACGTAACGCGCAAAACCCGATGCCTGAGGCGCGAGGCGTAGTGCGTGTTCCTCCGCGCAAAAGAGGCCCCTCGCGGTTGTACACTGCGAGGGGCCTCGCGCCTTGCTACGGCTACGTCCGTCTTTCCATCCGCCGCTATGCCCCCCATGCGGGCCCTGGCCATCTGGCCGGCTGGACCACAAGCACCCCCACCGGCAGGCTCATGCTGCCAGTCGCCCAACCCGACAGCCTCCTGCCACCTCGGCACCTTGTCCCCAGCGATGCGCCGGCGCACGCCCCGCTACCCCCATCCTTGGGCGCAGCCCGGCGCCCCGCCATGGCGGCTCGCAGCGAGCGCCCCTTGCGGTGAGCCCGTGGGTATGGGGGCATTGGCGGGCGGCTTCGCCGCCCGCCAATGCCCCCAAAGGCTACTTCTCCCTCCCTCGCACAGCGGCCAGCCGCCGCATGCGTCGCTGCGCCGAGCAAAGGCGAGGGCCAAGGGTCGATCAGAGGGCCTGCAGTGCCCCGACCAGCACCTCGATCGCCTTCTCGTACTCCGCCAGTTCGATGTGCTCCTCTGGCGTATGGTCGAGCGTGGAATCGCCCGGGCCGTAGGCGGCGATGGGGCAGCCCCACGCCGGCCCCACGACGTTCATGTCGCTGGTACCGGTCTTGAGCGAGAAGGCTGGCCGGCCACCAGCCGCGCGGATGCCGGAGAGCAGCGCTGCGACAACGGGCGTGTTCTTCTCGGCGCGGTATGGCTCCTCGGCGCCGCGGAAACATGGTTCGGCTGGCAGCCGCCAACCCTCGATGGTGCGTTGGACCTCCGCTGGGCTCAGCCCGGGCGGAATGCGCAGGGCTACGGTGACCTCGGCCCACTCCCTGAGCCCGTCGCCCCCTGAGGCGATGCGCCGCAGCGACGGGTCCAAGGTCTCGAAGCGCCGCTCGCGCCCCCGGTTGTAGCCCTCGGCGTAATCCCGCACCGCTTGCCAGAACTCGACCGCCCCCTCGCACACGCCCCGGGTTGGGCCAGCGGTGTGGCCCGCTGGCTGCTCCAACCGGTACTCGATCAGCAGGCGCCCCTTGTAGCCGAGGGTGATGCGCTCCCACCCCGAGGGTTCGCCGACGATGACCATGGCCGGCCGACGCGTAGCCACAAGGTGCCGCGCACCCTTGGAGGTGGTCGCCTCCTCTTCCACCGCGCCCACCACCACGATGCGCCTGCCTGCCCGCGGCCCCACCCGCGTGGCCGCCGCGATGAACGCCGCCAGCGGCCCCTTGGCATCGACGGCGCCGCGGCCGTAGAGTCGGCCATCCACCACCTGCACCGGGATCTGCCCCGGCACGGTGTCCATGTGGCCCAGCAGGAGGATTTCCTCTGGCCCCTCACCCAGCTCGCCTACGGCGTTGCCCGCCTCATCGATGTGGGCGCAAAAGCCACGGGCCGCCATCGCGCGCACCAGGAAGCCGGCCAGCTCTTCCTCCTGGCCCGACAGGCTAGGGATGGAGACCATGCGCTGCAACAGTTCGATGTCGTTCATTGCCCCCTCGAACCCAGCACGGTTAGGCCTCTCTTCCCTGGCCCGAGGGTCACGCCAGTACCTCGCGCACCGCCGCCACGACCTGTCTCAGGTCGGCCTCTTCGATGACGAGCGGTGGCAACAGGCGGAGCACGGTGGGGCCCGCCGGCAGGGCGAGCACGCCGCGTTCCTGCAGCGCCACCAGGTAGGGCTGCACCTTCTCTTTCAGTTCGATGCCAACCATCAGCCCCAGCCCACGCACCTCGCGGATGCGCGGGCTCGCAATCTGGCGCAGCTCGCCCAGGAGCCAAGTGCCCAGGCGCGCCGAGCGGCCGGGCAGGTCCTCGCGCTGCACCACATCCAACGCGGCCAGCGCCGCAGCGCACGCCAGTGGGTTGCCACCAAAGGTCGAACCATGCACTCCCTGCGGCAGCGCCGGGATGCGAGGGCCCAGCAGTACTGCCCCCATAGGCACGCCTCCCGCCAGCCCCTTGCCCAGGCACAGGATGTCGGGCACTACGCCATGGTGCTGGCAGGCCCACAACCGCCCCGTGCGGCCCAGGCCGGTCTGCACTTCGTCGACGATCAGGAGCGCCCCACGCTCGCGGCAGACTTGGGCCACGCCTGCCAGGTAGCCCGGGCTCGCCGGGCGCACGCCCCCCTCGCCCTGCACCACCTCCACGAGCACCGCCGCCGTCTCGTCGCTCACCGCAGCGGCCAGCTTCTCCAGGTTGTCGAAGGGCACGTGGCTAAAGCCGGGCACCAACGGCAGAAACGGCTCGCGGTACTTGGGCTCCCAGGTGGCCGAAAGGGCGCCCATGGTGCGGCCGTGAAAGCCGCGCATGGTGGCCACGATGCCCGGCCGGCGGGTCGCCAAGCGGGCGAACTTGATGGCCCCCTCCACCGCCTCGGTGCCCGAGTTGCACAGGAAGGCCCGCGTCAGCCCGTCCGGCGCCAGCTCGGCCAGCCGCGCCAACAGCTGGGCGCGGCGGTCATTGTAAAAGATCTCTGGGCAGGTGATCAAGCGCCCGGCCTGTGCGCGGATCGCCTCGACTACGGCCGGGTGACAGTGGCCCACGATTGCCACCCCGTGGCCGCCCACACAGTCGATGTAGGCGCGGCCCGCCGCATCCCACACCCGCGCTCCTTCGCCGCGCACGATTTCGACCTCGCGCTTGGGGTACACGCCGCTCGTGTGCAGGCGTTCAGTCTCAATGGCTGGCCTCATTCGTCCCCCTGTCTTGCGCGTGTTCCGTTGTCACTCCTCAGCATTGGGCACCGGGGATCCTCTTCACGGCTCTGCTGCGCAAGAGCGCACCGCGAGGAAGGGCACGGAACACGGTATGCACAACACGCAGTGCGTCTCCTTGGACTCAGTGGATGACCGTCCCCTCGCCGGCCATCGCCCTCCGCACCGGACACTCCACGCGGCCGTCGGCCAGGATCACGCGGCCCACCCCCGCCGCTACCGCCTCGGCGGCGCCGAGGACCTTGATCTTCATGCGCCCGCCCGTGCTGCCGATGGCCTCCTCCACCCGCTCCTTCGCCACCTCGCGAATGAGAGTGGCCTCATCGGGATAGTTGCGCAGGAGGCCGGGCACGTTGGAGAGGATGACCAGCGCTTCGGCGCCGAGGGCAGCGGCGATGGCAGCGGCCGCCCGGTCGCCATCGACGTTGATGGCCTCGTGGTTGTAGCTGATGGCCGGCGGCGAGACGACCGGCAGGTACCCCGCCTCGAGGAGCAGGTCGAGCAGGCCTTTGTTCACCCTCTCCACCTTGCCGGTATAGTCATCGCGCAGCACCAGGCGACGGCCGCCTTCGATGATGCGCAGGGCATCCTTGCGCGGTCCCTCCAGGAGTCGCCCATCGAGCCCCGAAAGGCCCACCGCATTCACGCCCAGGCCCTGTAGACGCTCGACAATCCCCTTGTTCACCTGGCCACAGTAGACCATCTCAAAGATCTCCAAGGTGCACCGATCGGTACGACGGCTGGTAAAGCCCGATAGCGAGGTCACAAAGCGTGGCGGATGGCCCAAGGCCTCGGCCACCTGATTGGTCAGGTGCGAGCCGCCGTGGACCAGCACCAGCCTCTCTCCCCCGCGCCACAGCGCTGCCACGTCGGCGCAGACATAGTCCACGTTGATCCCCTCGCTCCCGCCCACCTTCACGACGATCATTGCTTGCCTCCATCAGAGGATACGGGCTGAACCACGAAGCACACACGAAGAAGGCCAGAGGTCCTTGGTGTGCTTCGTGGTTGAGTCTCGTACCTACACGGGGTGCAGGCCGGTGAACTCGAGCCCGGCGGTCTCGTCGAACCCGCACATCAGGTTCATGCACTGCACGGCCGAGCCGGCGGCGCCCTTCATCAAGTTGTCGATGGCGGCGATGGCCACGATGCGGCCGCTTTCTTCATCCAGGTCAAAGCCCACGTCGGCAAAGTTGCTGCCGGCCAGGATTTTGGGCTCGGGATAGCGGTAGATGCCCTGTTTCTCGGTCACCAGGCGCACGAAGGGCTCGCCCTTGTAGGCGTCGCGGTAGGCACGCCAGAGGTCCTTCATGGTCAGCGGCCCCTGGGCGAAGAGGTGGGCGGTGGCCACTGCGCCACGCACCAGCTCCACCGAAGTGACCGACATGTGCACCGCTGGCGGCTCGGCGCCCAGCGCCAGCTCCTGTCGCACCTCGGCGGTATGCCGGTGGCCGGTAGGGGCGAACGAGCGCACGGCCCCGCTGCGCTCGGGGTGATGGGAGCTGGGGCTCTCCTTGTTGCCTCCTTCCGACGAGCCCACCTTCACCTCGACCACGATGCCCCGCCTCCGGTCGACCAGCCCAGCCTTCAGGAGAGGGTAGCAGGCCAGGTTGATGGCCGTGGCGTTGCAGCCCACGCCGCTCACATAGCGGGCTGAGCGCAACTCTTCGCGATGCAGCTCGGGCAGGCCATAGACGAAGCGTTCGAGCCACTGGGGCGCGGTGTGGGGGTGGCCATACCAGCGCGCGTAGGCAGCGGGGTCGCGCAGGCGAAAGTCGGCGCTGAGGTCGATGATCTTTTCGGCCAGAGTGGCATAGTGGTCGATGCGCTGCATTGCCTCGCCATGGGGCAGGGCAAGGAAGAGGATGTCGCAGGGCGCCACGTCGGCGGCGCGGCTGAAGGTGAGCGCCGTGCGGCCACGCAGGTTGGGGTGTACCGCGTACACGTACTTGCCAAAGTGGCTCTCCGAAGTCGCCTGGGCCACCTCGACCTGTGGGTGGCCCAGGAGCAGGCGCAGCAGCTCACCCCCAGCATAGCCCGAAGCGCCAATGATCGAGGCACGCAGCCGACTCACCGCGCCACCTCCAACAGATAGTCGACCACGCGACCCGGGATGTCGACCCCCGTTGGGGCGATCGAGTTGCGGAACTCCATGGTATAGTTCACTTCGTTGACCAGAAAGCCCCGCTCGGGGTCCTCCAAGACGTCGACCGCCAGCACCCCGCCACCCACCGCCTGGGCAGCACGCACGCACAGTTCGTCGAGCTCGGGCGTGATGGGGCAGTTCGAGGCCACCCCGCCACGGGCCGTGTTGGTGATCCAGTGCGACGACTGGCGGTAGATGGCAGCGATGGTGCGGTCGCCCACCACAAAGGCGCGGATGTCGCGTTGCGGTTTGGGGATGTATTCCTGGATATAAAAGATCGAGTGGTGGTAGGTTCCCAGCACCTCCTTGTGTTCCAACACCGCCTCGGCCGCCTCACGGTCGTTGATCTTGGAGAGCAGGCGCCCCCACGAGCCCACGGCGGGCTTGAGCACCACCGGGTAGCCTAGCTCCTCGATGGCGCGGATGGCCGATTCGGGCGTGAAGGCGACCAGGGTGCGAGGGCTCGGCACACCAGCGCGCATGAGGGCGCTGGTGGTCAACAGCTTGTTGCCACAGGTATCGGCCACCCGGTAGCTGTTCACGCAGCGCAGGCCCCAGTCTTCCAGGATGCGCAGAGCGTAGAGGGCGCGCGAGTGGTTGATGCAGCGCTCGAGGATGACGTCGTACTCGAAGCCCTTCGCGCCCATGTCCAGCACCAGTTCGCGATCATCGAGCAGCTCATAGGGCACGCCCCGGCGCTCCAGGGCCTCGAAGAGCAACTTTTCCTCCACGCGGATGCGGGAGCACAGGATGCCAACCTTCATTCTCCCCAATCCTCTTCCTCTTCCGGCGCCAGCTCCAGAGTCAGCGGCTCGAGCGTCACCACCTCGAGCTCAGCCCCGCAGTCAGGACAGGTGACAATCTCACCCTTCATAGGGCTCTGCAGAGCGATCTCGGCATCACACTCGGGACAATTCGCGTGCATGGTTCCTTCTCCTTGCATAGTGTTTCGAGCACAGGTCAAGCCGCTCTTCCTTTCAGGCAATGCGTCCCAACGGTCAAAGGTGGTTCACAATCGCGCGTGTCACCTCCGCTGTAGTCGCCGCTCCGCCGAGGTCGGGGGTACGTGGCCCCTGCTCCATCACACGCCAGGCCGCCCGCCGCACGCGGGCCGCAGCCTCGACCTCGCCCACATGCTCCAGGAGCATGGCCGCCGCCAGGATGGCTGCGATGGGGTTGGCGATGCCCCGCCCGGCGATGTCGGGCGCCGAGCCGTGCACCGGCTCAAAGATCGCCGCCTGGGCGCCGATGTTGCCCGCAGGTGCCAGGCCCAGGCCGCCCACCAGAGCGGCCGCTTCGTCCGACAGGATGTCGCCAAAAAGGTTTGTGGTCACGATGGTATCGAAGGCTTCGGGCGAGCTCACCAGCCGCATGGCCATGGTATCGACGAGGCACTCGTCCACCGCCAGCTCTGGGTAGCCAGCCGCCACCTGGCGGACCACATCGCGAAAGAGGCCGCAGGTCTCGGGCAGGATGTTGGCCTTGTGGACGATCGTCAGGCGTCGGCGGCGGCGCGACGCGATTTCGCAGGCCACGTGCGCCACGCGCTCGGAAGCCATGCGCGTAATCACCCGCTCGGCCACGGCCACGTCGCCCTGGCGCCGCTCGCGGCCGGCGTAGAGGCCTTCGGTATTCTCGCGTACGATCACCAGGTCGACCCCTGGGCGCGAGCCGGGCACCGGCGCCGAGGCAGCAGGCCGCACGTTCGCATAGAGGTCCAGCTCGCGGCGCAATGCAACGATGGGGCTGCGGTAGCCAGGCACCTTGGCCAAAGGCGACGAGACGGCGCCAAAGAGGGCCAGCCCGCAGGCTCGCACAGCCTCCACCGTCTCAGCCGGGAGGGCCGTG
>Ga0315298_1010741_pt1 | contig 10950 bp, 9 predicted proteins | sample WHS_1_MG_FD_203077 | JGI IMG/M metagenome (GOLD analysis project Ga0315298, IMG submission 203077) | Extremophilic microbial mat communities from Washburn Hot Springs, YNP, Wyoming, USA - WHS_1_MG | ecosystem: Environmental > Aquatic > Thermal springs > Hot (42-90C) | place: USA: Wyoming...
ATTTGATTAATTGCTTTTAATTGAGAAGAAGGAATTTTTTCAATAAGAGGCACTTTGGAAAAAAATAAGAAATAACTAACCACGCCAATAATAATTATCAAAACAAATATTATTAAAATGGCTGACCAATTTATGCTTTTTTTCTGTTTTTCAATAATAATAGCCATATTGTATAAATCCTAAATTCTAAATCCTAAATTCTAAATTCTAAATCCTAAATCCTAATTACTTATGTAATAAGTATTAACTCCGATATTAAAATTAAACGCATCACTTGATTTTTCGCCGATTTGATCTATTTTCAAACTATCTAAATCAAAAATCCTGATGTTGGTCTCAAGTTTATCCAAAAAATTTTTTAAAGATTCATAACTCCCAGTGGCTTTAAGATTTAAATTAATCGTTCCCGTACCCTTTAGCAGGGCGTTTTCTTCTCCGCTAGGCGGCGTAAAAGGAAGTTCCGAGATATTAATTGACTCTACGGTTAAGCCACTAGTCAAAGCTAAACTAGAAAACTGGTAAATGGCTGAAGCCAATGACTGATCTTGAGGTAAACTTAAAGAAATACTCTTTTGAAAATCGCTAAGACTATGATAATCTGCAAAATTGTTTTTGCTTTGTTCAATGGCAGTCTGAATACTTGCTAAATCTTTTTCGCGACTGGCAACTTCGCTTCGTTTATCAGTAATTGTCTTATAAACCGGCTTTACAAAATTAACAAAAACTACCAGCGCCGCGATGATGAAAATCGCTGAAAGGAAAATACTAAACATTCTTTTTGTTGAGGCCTTCATATTATTAATAAATTATGGTTGGGTTGAAGTTGAACTCGTGGCTTGAGTGGCTTGATTGACTTGAACGAAGGTCGACTCAAAAGAAGAACCTTCCTTAAAAAAATTATCTTTCAAAATTAAAGTAATTTCAAATTCAATCCCTCCTTTCTCGTTAGAAGAAGCATCTTTAAAAGTAATATCTTTCACTAAATCACTTTGGCGAAAAATTTCTAATTGCTGAGACAATGCTTCAAAGTTAGGCGCAATACCTCTAAGTTTTATTTCTTTGTTTCTACTTATATCTAAATTAGCTGATGTATAAACTAAGCTTTTCAAAGTGTTTGCTTCTAAAAATTTTAAGATGTTTGAACCAAAAATGTGTTTGTCTAATAAAGTTTTTAAATTAGAAATTTGGGAATAAAATTTTATAAAATTATCAACCTCGCTTTGATTTAATGATTGGTTTAACTCGTTAATTTTTGCATCAAGATTTTGGATTTTTTTATCAAGATACGGCCCGTAGCCAAATTGCATCCCCAAAAAAATAACTAATATTATTCCAAAAATAAAAAGAGTAAAAACTAAAAGACGCCAAGGCCAACCTACCTCTATTTCTTCCGGTTTCATAAATTGTTCTTCAAGAAGATTTTTTGGATATTCCATATTTTTAGTTTGTAGTTTTTAGTTGATAGTTTGTAGTGGAAGCAAGTTTTGATGATTTACTCTATTATATCAAATTATATCAATCCTTTAATTCCAAGGCCAATAGCTAAACTGAAATTTGTGCCGATTTCTTTTGCTAATGGTTCAAGTTCTAAAGGATAATCCACTTTCGACAAAGCATTTCCAATTTTTACTTCTTTATTTGTTTCTTTCTTAAAATACTTTTCAATACCTAAAAGATTTGCTCCGCCGCCAGTTAAAATAATTTCTTTAACATCTCGCCTAGAGGCAACTTGATAGCTGTTAATCGCTCTTTTTGCTTCTCCTATTATAACATCAAGAAATGGCAACATCAAAGTGGATATTTCATATTCACCGCCAGCTGCTAAAAGTCCTTTATTTTTTTTAATCTCTTCAGCTCTTCTAACATCAATCCCTAAACCATTCGCAATCGCTCTAGTTAAAGATGCGCCGGCATAATCACTAGAATTATTATATCTCAAATAACCATTTTCAACAATAATAATATTGGTAGAATAACACCCAATATCTATTATCAAAATGGGAGTAGGATCTTTTGGGTCAGCTAAAGCTCTAGCTAAACCCAGTCCTTCTATTTCTATAGCTTTTAATTTCAAGCCAGCTAATTTAAAAATATTTTGATATTTAATAATTTGTTCTTTAGGAATAGAAATCAAAAGAATTTGCTGTTTTTTGCCTTCTTCAGTTTCTTTTTCTCCGACTTTCATCCATTCAATTTCCACCTCAGAAACCGGCAAAGGAAGATATTGTTTAATTTGAAAACCCATTACTTTGCGGGTATCAGTGTCTGGCATTAAAGGCAAATCAAAAAAAGTTACGAAAGAAGAAAATGTTGGCACCGAAGCAATAGCATTTTTAGTATTAGCTTTCATTTGAGCTAAAAGTTCTTTCAAGGCATTAGCAGTCTGTTTTTCAGAAAGTTTTAAAGAACTGGTTTGGATCGCTTCGTTCGGCCGCTCTAAATGAGCAGAAGCTTCTAACATTCCATAATTTAAAAACTGAGGCTTTTGAGGTCCTTTTTTAATTTCCACTATTTTTATAGAAGCAGTTCCTATATCAACACCTAAAATATTTTTTGAGCCAAAAAAATTAAGCATAATAAAAAATTTAAAATGTAAACATCAAAGTGTAAAATGACAATGTAAAATGTTAAAAATTTAAAACATTTTATAATTTTGATTTGTCATTTTGATTTTTGATTTTTTAATTTATATTATTATACTATGTTTTCATTTTTAAATAAAGTTTGGAAATTTATTCTAGATATTCTTTTTCCGCCTGTTTGTTTAAATTGCCAAAAATATCTTATAAAAAATCAAAATCCTATCTGCGAAGAATGCCTTAATAAAATACATCTTAACAATACTTTATTTTGCCCGGTTTGTCAGGCGCGTTTGCCAGAGAATAAAAAGATTTGCCATTTTGATTGTAAATATTTATTAGGCGCAGCTGGAAATTACAACGACCCAGTGCTTCAAAATTTAATCCAGGCTTTTAAATACAAAAGCGTAAAAACCCTCGCTCCAGTTTTAACCGATTTACTAATTAAATACATTGAGCCATTAAACCCAAAACGCAATCTAGGAAACCCTATTATTGTTCCTATTCCTCTTTATTTTCGTCGCGAAAAGGAGCGCGGCTTCAATCAATCAAAATTGCTTGCAAAAAATTTAGCAGAAAAATTAAACTTGGAATTTTCTGAACCATTGCGGCGAATTAAACCAACGCAATCTCAAGCTCAATTAAAAGACAATGAAAAACGAGCTGAAAATGTTAAAGATTGTTTTAAAATCGTGAATCCCGAAATAATCAAAGACCGCAATATTGTTTTAATTGACGATGTTTTTACTTCTGGTGCAACCATCAACGAAGCGGTAAAAATTTTGAAACAAAACAACGCTAAAAAAATTCTGGCACTAGTTTTAGCAAAAGCTTAAGCGGAGGGTGCAGGATTCGAACCTGCGAAGGGATTTCTCCCTAACCGCATTTCGAGTGCGGCGCATTAGACCACTCTGCCAACCCTCCCAACTTCTTATCCCCTCACGAGGAATTTCATCCCCACACCAATTGTCCCCTTGGAAGGAATCGAACCCTCATCTCTCCCTTAGGACGGGATTGCTCTATCCATTGAGCTACAAGGGGTTAATTGGTGTGGGGACGCGCCTCGATCTATCCCTTAGGACGGGACTGTTCTTGTCCATTGAACTATGAGGGGTTTACTTGATAGTTTTCAGTTTTTAGTTTATATTGTTTATTTAGAAATTTCAACGGAGAAAATTTGTAAAATTTTATATATAGTCAAAGGGTTGATAAAAAACATTAAACCTTTATATATGCCAAAAGGGCCTATAGTTCAACGGTAGAACATCTGGCTGGCAGTCAGAAGGTCGGGGTTCGATTCCCCGTAGGTCCACCCGGTAGTGAATCGAGCACAGAAACGCTTAGTCGCTTTCCTTGATAAAACGTGAGAAATTATCAGGTCTGTATTATTAAATTAAAACAATGTCTTACTAAAAGCGTTCTGGAAAGCGTAGTGCTCGATCTACTACCGGGGCCACCCCTACTTAATTAAGAAATATTTTATCTCACAAATAATTGCCAAAATAAAAATTAAAGCCAAGATAAAAGTTAAAATTTTGGCTTTTTTTGTTTTTTTAAATTTTTGATACATCAGACAAATCAAAATTCCATCTATTGCCAATAAAATTCCGCCAACAAAACCGATAACCTGAAGAAAGTTTTTAAACCCAAGGAAAAAAAGCATCAAAGGAGAAAAACAAGCGATAAACCAAGAGATCTTTTCTGGAACTTTTAAATCATATTGGAATATTTTTTTCAATGTAAGCCCGATAGTGATAAATGAAGTAAAAGTGGTTAAAACCCCAAATAAAAATCCTATTGCTAAAACATCTCTAGCCAGAAACACCTTGAGGCCACTTAAAGCGTCAGAACTGGTATATTTTCCGGAGATACCCAAAACAATAAAAATAAACAAAAAATAAGTAAGTAGCGCTATCAAAATTCCCGCTAGAATAATTTTTTTTAATTGTTGTTTGTCATTTTTTAAACGCTCCTCCATTTCAGGAATAATTGACATTCCCCAAAAAGAAAATAATATTGGTCCAAAAGCCAAAAAAAGATTTGGAATTTTTGAACCCATCCCCTGTCCTGTTAATAATAAATTTTTAATATCAAAAACTAAGAGGCTTTTTATAAAAATAAAGGCCAAGACGATAAAGAATAAAATTAAACTCCAAAATTCAAATTTTTCTACGGCTTTAATGCCAAAATAAATTAAAGCAGCCGCGAAAATAAAATAGATAAGAATATAGGTTACAGAGCTTCCTCCGAAAATAGGAGAAAAAATATTTTTTAAAAATTCACCACCAACAATCAAATAAGCTAAAAGCGTCCCAATCATACCGAAAATTGAAGTAAAAAAAGAAACAATTTTAGCTTTTTTGCCAAGATAAAAATTGGCAAATCCAGGAAATCTTGAATAATCAGGAGCTTCTAAAACTAATTCACTAAAAATTAAATGAATGACAAGAACGATTGCAGCCATTATCAAAAGATAAAAAATCATCGTTTCAAAACCTAACTTTGAAGCTAAATACGGAAAAGAAAAAAATCCAACTCCGATAATGGTGCTAGAAAAAGTAGCTAAGATGAAAATGAATTTTTTAAATTTCATATTTACTTTAATGTTTTTATTTGCTTCAATATTAAAAATTGATTAAAATAATCTTTAATTTGGGCCGTTAGCTTAGTTGGGAGAGCGCCACATTTGTCCCGAAGGATAATGAACGCAGTAAATATATTTTTTCGAGAATCCCGTTGGTAAGGAGCGAAATTATTAGTAAGCTGAGCGTAGTTGGCGGGCCGGTAGTTCAGTGGCAGAACGCTACTTTTGCAAAGTAGAGGTCAGGGGTTCAATTCCCCTCCGGTCCACCCGGTAGTGAATCGAGCACAGAAACGCTTAGTCGCTTTCCTTGATAAAACGTGAGAAATTATCAGGTCTGTATTATTAAATTAAAACAATGTCTTACTAAAAGCGTTCTGGAAAGCGTAGTGCTCGATCTACTACCGGGTCCACACTGGAGGCGTGCCAGAGCGGTTGAATGGGACGGTCTTGAAAACCGTTATACCAGAAATGGTATCGGAGGTTCGAATCCTCCCGCCTCCGCAAATTTACAATTTCAGTGTTTTGTGTAAGGTTTGTCCTCTCTTGAACAGAAAAATTTTTTCTCTGCCGTGCCAAGCACGGTAATCAAATTTATCACTCTGGAAATTCCATTAAAAAATTTTGAACTTTTTCAAGAGGTAACTGCGTGTGCAATAAACCACTCTTTATCGAGCTGTTACATAATTTATGAAGAATAAAAATCAATTTTGTGATTTAATTTTTATCGTTTTCAATCAATCTATTTTAACCCAAAAATCATTCAAAATTTTTACTTTTTTACAGGAATGACTATAAACGAGTAAAAGAACGACGAATTTTATTAAATTGATTTATCAAAGCATCATGGTTAAATTCAGAAACAGTATTTTGGGGGTAATTTTCAATTACCATATAATGAATAAGGTAACGGATTGCAAAACATGGATTAGTTCTCGGGAACGCCCAAACATATTCTTCGTAACGATTACCTGCGCCAGCATCAGTAGAAGAAGCGAAAGAATATTCAATGTTATTATCGATAACCATTTGCGGTTTGACTTTACTATTTAATAAGAATAAACCGGCATTACAGTCTGAAACATTAGATATCGCCTCCACAGAAACGCCAGTATCAAAACTAGATAAATTAGTACCAGAAGCAAAACTTTTAGGAATAATAAATTTAACTCCACTAATATCTTTACCAGAACCAAGAGCTTGATATTTATAAGAAGAATCAACTGAATATCCTTCAGGATAACGGATAGTGAATCCCATCTTACTATTTAAATAAACATTTGGGGCTCCTCCTGAATCCGGAGAGGTCACTATACACCCTTTATAGTCTTTTTCAATATTATTTTCTAAAACAGTCGCTCCATTCCCTTTACTCCAAAAAATAAAAGATTCATCGCTATTAGCATAACGGCTACCATCAGCAGAAATGATTTGGGCTAAATCAAAATTTCGCCCATCGCTTAATACTAATTTTACTCTCCCAGAAGGAACAGGCATTTCTCCTGGCTGAACTGGTTTTGGTTCCCCTTTATAAAAGGCGGCTTTAATGGTTTTGTTATTTTCACAAACATAAGTAACTTCAGCAACAAGAGTTAAAGAAGAAGTTGAAGCTGGATTTGAAGCTGGATTTGAAGCTGGAGTTGAAGTTGGAATTAAAGTTGAAAGAGAGGAATTGTTTTTCCTATTCAAAACCAATATTGCGCCAATTATTATCACAGCTAAAATAATTACTATTAAACTCACTTTAATTTTCATTTTCATTTTTTAAACCAATTAAAATTTTTCGACCTTTATTAATTAATTTATACCATCCAACCAATTCGATAATGAAAAGGTTAGAATTAATTTTTAACTTTTCATCAACTTTTCGATCTAAATTAGTTGATGGTTTTTAACCTTTTGATTTTTTAAAGAATCTTCTATTGTTAATTTTACCCTGTACTATAAATTTTACAAATTTTGGTGTGGGAGTTTAGCAATTTTTGATTTGGTGTTAAATAATTTATTCCTTTTGGCAGATATTTAGTAAAAAACACTGCAAATTTTTGCTATTCTGCTAACTTTAATTTGATAAAGAATTTTGAACCTTTGCCTTCTCCTCCGGATTCCGCCCAAATTTCGCCTTGATGAGCATCAATAAAAATTTTAGCGATGTAAAGGCCCAAACCGAAACCACTTAAAACTTCTTCTCCGCCTCGTTCGAATTTGTTGAATAATTTCGGTAAAACATCTTTTTTAATTCCCCTCCCCGTATCTTCAATTTCTAAAATCGCCCAACCGTCTTGAGTAAAAAGCTTCACTTTTATAAATCCTTTATCAGTAAATTTAATAGCGTTATCTAAAAGATTTAAAGCACACTGATAAATTTTTATTTCATCAGCAATGGCAAAAATTCCTTTGTTTTCTGTTTTGAAATCTAATTTTAACCCTTTCTCTTTTGCTAAAACCTGACTTTTTTCAACCGCTTCTTCAACTATTTTTCTTAAATCTATTTTTTTAAAATCATACTGAAGCGCTCCGCTTTCAATTTTTTGTATATCTAAAACATTATTTATCATCATAAAAATCTTATCAGTAGTTTGTTTAATTTTTAAAGCTACCTCTTTTAGATTATTTTTCTCCTGATAAATATCAGAATTAATAAGCGAAGCTAACCCTTTAATAATTGCTAAAGGATTTTTGATTTGATGAGAAACAATGGAAATAATTTGAGTTTTTGTTTCAAGCAAATGTTTTATTTTTTCATACATTTTAGCATTTTCTAAAGCGATTGAGGCCTGAGAAGCAATTATTTCTAATGTTTGAATATCTTGATTTGTAAAGGCGTCGCCTGACTTTTTTCCTTTTAAAATTAAAAGGCCAGATAATTCCCCGCTACCAAGTTTGTGATTTTCAAATTCTGGTTTTTCATAAATAGGAACGACAACTGCAGCTGGAGTCTGTTCTAAATCTTTATAAGCTAAATATCTCTCGTCTTTTTTAAAACCATCTTGATATTGCAATTTCATTTCTTGAACAACTAATATTTCTTTCTGTTGATTAAGGTAATGAATTAAATTTTTAATCGGCAAATCTTTCATCGATGTTTCCAAGACAAAAAAGTTAGCCCCTTCCAATTTCATTGCTTTAACGATTTCTTCGGTAAGAATTTTTTGAATTTTATTTATCTCTAAAGAAGTAATAAGTTTTTCGGAAATTGTTCTAATAAGCTCTTGAGGTTGATATTCGCCTTTAAAAAAATATCGGTCAGTAATCTTCTCTAAAAATTCATATAAAGGTCTTATCCCAAGGGCAATTAGAAAACTCACCAGCACTCCAGCTAAAAGCATTGGTTTAAGGCCGTCGGCTCCAAGATATTTTCCAAAAATCAAAGAACTAATCAAAAATGTTGCCAAAACATATACTATCGTAATCAAAAAAACAACAACAGAAAAAATTACTGTCCGCTTAATAATCAAGCGAATATCCATTAAACGGTATTTTGTGATTGCATAAGTATAAATACTGGTATAAAGAATGACGAAAGGCGAAGTTAAAATATAAAGAATAATGGGAAGATGCAGATTATACATTGGAGCAAAATAAACCATGCCACCTATAAAACCTAAGCCTGCGCCTAAGGTAACATATTTTATTTGAGCTCGCCGATAACCTGTGCTTTTAAAATAATTAAAAAATAATTGAAAATAAGCGTATCCCAAAAGGATAAAATACTCAAAGATAGTAGTAAGAGAATACAAGGGGCCAGCTAAAGGACCGGGTGGATAAAAAGAAAAAATCTTTACTAAACCTTTAATATAAAAAGGTGAATAGCTCAAAAAGGCAATCAATAAAGTCACAAGATAGCCAATAACAAGAATAATTTTATTTTCTCTTATCTTTCCTAATAAAGCTAAAATCCAATGAAGATAAAAAATAGGGATAAAACTCGCCGCTAAACAAAAAAATCTTCCCCAAAATAAAAGTCCTGTTTCTGTCTTTTGCAGCCCCCAAATAAAAAAACCAAACGCCCATAGCGCTGCCGCTATCTGCATCAAGAAAAAAGTCCGGTTGATAATATTTCTACGATTTTTAAATACAACAAAAAAACCTAAAATACTTACAACAAGCCCATTTAAAAAATTAATCCCAAGAAAATAGGAATACATAAAACGTTACTAGAGCTTCCCGTCTTCGGTTAAAATTTTATTAATTTTTTCAACAATTAAATCTAAATCGGTTTCTTTCCTTAAATAATCAAAAGCTCCTGATTCTTGAGCAAATTTTTTATTCATTCTCACTATTTCTTCGCGAGGATCACCCTTCCCTGTCAGCATCACCACTCTTAAATTTCTGGTCTCATCATTTCCTTTTATTTTAAATAAGGTTTCAATACCGTCCATCTCTGGCATCATTATATCAAGTAAAATTACATCTGGTTTATTATTTGCTAAAACCATAAGAGCTTCTTTGCCATTGGAAGCTTCTAAAATATTAAAACCTGCGGCTTCCAATTTTATTTTCAAGATATTCCGAAAATCTGCCTCATCGTCCACTAATAAAATTGTATGTTTTTTAATTTGTTCGGCCATTTTAAATAATTTTAATACTTAACAAATAAAAAATCAAAATATTAAGACATTAAAGTTTGTTTAATCTTTGAAATAATTTTATCTAAATCATCGGATTTTCTAATATAGCCCTGGCCACCGATACTCTGAATAAAATTTTCATCGATACCTTGCCCCGAGGGTGTTTCTCCAATATTTGTTAAAAAAACGATTTTAGGAAAACTCCCTTGAAGATCGGTTTTTAAATGTTTAAAAACTTCAAAGCCATCCATTTCCGGCATTTTAATATCTAAAATAATTAAGTCTGGTTTTTCTTCAACAATTTTCATTAAAGCTTCTTTCGGGTTACTAAAACCCTTTACTTCAAAACCTTCTTTTTCTAAAGCCTTGCCAAATATCATAAGAAATGACTCTTCATCATCAATGATTACAATTTTCTTTTTTAGGTTATTCATATTAATCCTAAATCCTAAATTCTAAATTCTGTCCTACTCTCCGGCTACAGGTAATTTTACCATAAATTTGCTTCCTTTGCCTTCTCCTTCAGATTCTGCCCAAATTTCGCCATGATGAGCTAAAACAATTTGCTTGGCGATATAAAGCCCAAGGCCAGTTCCTTGAATTTCTTTTTTCACTGAGGCGTCGCGGCTAAACTGTTCAAATAGCTTTGATGCTAATTCTTTAGAAATTCCCCGGCCAGAATCAGCTACTGTAATTAACACATAATCTTTTGTCATTTGCCCTTCGCTCTTTGCTTCTTGTTCTTTGCTATTTGTTATACTCACCTTGACCCATCCTTTTTCTGTATATTTTATCGCATTATCAATTAAATTTTGAATAACCTGAGAAAACTTCTGAACATCAAGATTAATTTTAATCTCATCTTTTTCTGATTCAAAAGTTAATTCCAAATTTTTATCTTTAGCTAATTGCTTAAATTCTTCAACGAGATTTTTAACAACTTCAACAACATTAATTTTTTCAAAATTAAACTCCATTTTCCCTTCTTCGATTTTTCTTAAATCCAAAAGATTATTTACCAAACCAATCAAACGGTCAGCGGAATTTTTTATTTTTTTAGCTATATCTTTAATTTCATTAGAAACCGGGCCTAACGTGCCATCAAAAATCAGCGTGGCATATCCTTTAACTATGGACATCGGCGATTTAACCTGATGGCTTGCGAAAGAAAGAAATTCTGATTTCAACTTATCTAATGCTTTCAATTTTTCATTAGCAA
>Ga0315298_1010742_pt1 | contig 10948 bp, 8 predicted proteins | sample WHS_1_MG_FD_203077 | JGI IMG/M metagenome (GOLD analysis project Ga0315298, IMG submission 203077) | Extremophilic microbial mat communities from Washburn Hot Springs, YNP, Wyoming, USA - WHS_1_MG | ecosystem: Environmental > Aquatic > Thermal springs > Hot (42-90C) | place: USA: Wyoming...
CACCTCGCGCCGGATGACGTGACGCGGCAGGCGGTACTCGGGTATGCCCACGTGCACCATCCCGCCCGGTACGTTGAGCTCCTCGAAGATGGTGGGCTTGTAGCCGCGGCGAGCTAGATAGTAGGCAGCGGAGAGCCCGGCCGGACCGGCCCCGATAATGGCGACCTTCTTGCCGCAGGCAGGCTCAGAGGCACCGGGAGCCGAGACCGGGGCACCAGAGACCGACCCGGGGGCAGCGGCACCGGAGACAGAGCCGGGGCTTGAGCCACCCGAGCCTTCAGCTGGCCCACCGCTTTCACCAGCACAAGGGACCCCAGTGAGCCGCTGGCTTTGCTGGGCAGTCACAAGCTCCGTCACTTCATGGGGAGCCCCCCGTTTATCCAGACGACCGGACAGCCCCCGGTCCTCGGCCAGCCCCTCGGCCAGGTCGGCACACCACCGCTTGATGTTGTTGATGGCAATCGGATGTCCAGTGGGAGCAAGGGTGCAGTTTGCCTCACACGGATGGGGGCAGGTGCGGCCAATGATGGCCGGCAACGGATTGTCCCGCTTGACAATACTGGTAGCCAGGTGAGGATGCTCCTCCAACGCCTGGAAGATGTAGGCGGGGCAATCCACGGTGGAGGGGCAGGTGGAACGGCAGGGAGCCGTCACCCAGCCGTGGGTGGAGCAAGCTTCACAGGTGGTCCCGTGGGCATGGGCCAGGAAGTGATCAATGCCCACCTCAAGTAGAGCGAGGATCGGATCGGCGATGGTATTGGCGATCCCACACCAGGCCGAGTCCCTGATGTTCTCGGCTAAGTCACGGATCCTCTCCACTGTGCCCTCAGGGCCCCATTCCCCCGTCTCGCCGGCTACCAGCTTCTCAAGCAGTTCACGCAGGACGTCGACGCCAATGCGGCAGGGGCCACAGCGTCCACAGGACTCCTCTTGGATGAGCTTTAGGTAGCTACGCGCAAGTCCCACCAGGCAGACGTTGTCCTTTACCACCACCCCGCGCCAAGACACTACGGCCTTGACCTCCGCCATGTCCGGCTCCTCTAGGCGGGCCACCACTTCCGCGGCGCTGGGGCCTCCATATCTATCCGAAAGAGCCGCGACCGGCTCGCTGGCAGTCACTTCTGACGCTTGGGGCATTGCCTCCGAACCTCCTCGCGTTAACAGGCGCAGATACTTTCTGTTGGCTCCGCGCAGGTGTTGCGCAACTCTAAGCCTACGGCTGCCGATGATAACCCATCGACCGGGCAGGGACTAGAACCCATGCAGTTGTAAGCTGAAGCGCTCGGCAGCTGCGGGGCGATTGACATGCGTAGGAGCCGCCGGGCGATTGGCGTGCGTAGGAGCCGCCGGGCGGTCGGCTAAGCGACCGCCCGGCGGCACATCCTTCATCCTGCGCCAGGTCCCGGATAATGGGTAGAGCCCTCCCCGGCCGTTTTTTCCTAATCGTTGAGGATAGCTTCTGCCTCCTCGCGGTAGGCGTCCATGATGTAGGTGATGCCGGTCACCCGGGCGCATTCCTCGCTCAAGGCCATGAGATGCTTGCGCTTGATGGCCGGAATGCTGAAGCAGCGCGCGCCTGCCATCAACTGCTGCAGACCTACCCGCAGCTTTTCCACGTAGGAATAGAAGCCTACGGCACCAAGTGGGATGTTGCGCATCTCGTCCTTGCCCACGATACCGGCCACTTCTTCCCAGCAAACAAAGATCTCCTCGGGAGTCTGACCGTACTGGCTTACCGTCTTGGGCAGGCCGCCGTTCTTCATCCACAGAGCGACGTTCTTGCCCACCATGCCCGGAATCATAAGTGCGCGTCCCATGCACACCGCTTTGCAGAAGGGAGCCCCCAGCGCTAGGGCCTTGAACACATGGTCCTCCGCGCTGAAGCCTCCGCCGAAGGCCAGGTCAGGAACCCGGTGCCCCTTCGCGGCCAGCTTGGCCGCGAACTCTGCCGCTGCTGAGTGCAGATAGAGGCTGGGCATACCCCACTCTTCCATCATGCGCCAAGGGCTCATGCCTGTGCCACCAGGCGCCCCATCGATGGTTAATAGGTCGATCTTGGCCTCGCTTCCCCACTTGAGAGCCATGGCCAGCTCACGTAGACCATAGGCCCCTGTCTTCAGGGTGATCCGCTTGAAGCCCAGCTTGCGCAGCCGCTCCACTTCAGCCATGAAGCCTTCCTGGCTGATGAAGCCCAGCCGGCTGTGGCGCTCAAACTGCTTGAGAGCCCCATCGCGATAGGCCGCCTGGTTGATGGGGTCGGACGGATCGGGAGTCACCACATAGCCGCGCCTTTGCAGCTCCAGGGCCCGCTCCAGAGAGTCAACCTTGATCTCCCCGCCGATGCACTTGGCGCCTTGCCCCCACTTGAGCTCGATGGTCTCAAGCCCGTGCTTCTCGATGATGTACTCGGCCACACCTAGGCGAGTGTCTTCCACGTTCATCTGCACGAGCAGCTCGCCGTAGCCGCGATGGTAACGCTTGTAGGTCTCGATGCGGCGGTCCATGTCAGGCGAACGCTTGACCTTACCTTTGGAGTCAAGCTCAAGCCCAGGATCCACTCCACAGACGTTCTCGCCGCAGACGCAGGTCACGCCGCTGATGGCCGCACCCACGGCCAGATGCTCCCAGTTCCGCCGGGCGATGTCGGTCGAGCCAAGAGCTCCAGTGAACACAGGAGCAAGCATTTTCACTTTGGTATCCCAGCCATACTCGGTCTCCACATTTACGGCCGGGAAAATGCAGGTGTCAGGATCAGCCTGTACGCCCTCCGGGAGTCCCTCAGCCCCCAAGGCGTAGCCTTGGATATTCAGGTGAGAGTAGTCAACCGGGTAGTCCTTGTCTCCCCCAGCGGTGATCCACCCGTAGGGGCCCGGATAGATGATCTCGCGGCCCCGGAAAGTCGCCTGGAATACCTCGCAGTTGCCTCGACACCCGTCTATGCAGCGGGTGCAGAGCCCGGAGCCAGGAACCACGCTCCGGGAGCGGTTGGAAGTCTGGGACACATCGTTGGCATTAGGTCTTTGCAGATTCACGACAGGCTCCTTCTTGCCGTCTTTCTCAACTCTCCGACAGCGTCACACTTTGGACAGAAGCCCCCGCCTCTGCCACCGCGCGCACTGGAAGCCTCTACCCAGTTCGCACCAGACGCAGGTATCGGGGATGTTTTCAACCATGGTCAGTTGCGACTCGCACAAGCCGCAGATCCTGGGCTCCGCCATGGGACCAGGGCAAGGCGTGATGGTCATGGGACAGACCTCCACGCAGTTGTTGCATCTCTTGCAGAGGTCCGGGCGCTTGTTGAAGGGCAGGGCCACATGTCTATCGGTACCTCTCCCTACAAAACCCAGGGACTTCGACTGCCAGATCTCATCGCACACGCGCACACACCGGCCACAAAGCACACAGGTGTTGTTGCGCATCGGGTAGCGGACCGCTTTGACTCCCACCCGCACCGCCAAATCCTGTATGGCGCGGGAATTGGGCGCCTCGGCCAACAGCAGCTCCACGATGTTACGCCGAGCCCGCATTACGGCCTCTGAATGGGCCTCGATCACCAGGCCGTCCCTCGCCTCCAGGGTGCAGGAGGCGGTCATGCGGCGCCGGCCGTCCTCCACCACCTCCACCAGACACACCCGGCAGGCACCGATCGGTTCCACTCCCACCAGGTGGCACAGGTTGGGAATGCAGATTCCTGCCTCCAGCGCGGCGTCAAGGACACTGGTGCCTTCCGGGGTCTGGATACGAGCCCCGTCAACGGTAATGGTCACCATGTTGGGCATAGTCGGTCCTCTCAGACTCTTCTTATGGCTGCAGCAGGACATGCCTCCTCACAGAGGCCACACCGCTTGCAGAGCATTTCGTCTATCCGGAAGGGTCTGTCTTCCACGATCGCTCCTTCCGGACAAGTGTCTAGACAAACCCCGCACTCACTGCATAGCTCGGGGTCAATAAAGTAGCTTCTCAGCGCCTGACACACACCCGCCGGGCAGCGGCGCTCGTTCAAGTGAGCTTCGTACTCGTCACGGAAGTAGCGGAGCGTCGAGAGAACTGGGTTGGGTGCCGTTTTTCCGAGCGCGCAGAGCGAACCCACCGACATAGTCCAGGCCAGCTCCTCGAGGACGCCAAGCTGGTCGGCTCGTCCCCGTCCCTCGCTGATGTCGGTGAGAATCTCCAGCATACGATCGATCCCCAGACGACAGGGCACACACTTGCCGCACGACTCGTCCTTCAAGAAGCGCAGGAAGTACTTGGCCACATCAACCATGCAGGCCGAGTCATCCATCACCACCATGCCGCCGGAGCCCATCATGGAGCCGGCAGCTGTGAGGGCCTCGTAGTCCACGGGTAGATCGAACAAGGAAACAGGCAGACAGCCTCCTGATGGGCCTCCAGTCTGCACCGCCTTAATCTGCCTGCCGTTGACCGGCCCCCCGCCGATGTCAAAGATGATCTCGCGAAGAGTAGTGCCCATCTCCACCTCGACAAGACCAGTGTTCTTGACCTGCCCCGTCAGGGCGAAGATCTTGGTGCCTTTGCTCTTTTCCGTCCCCTTGGCGGCAAACCACCCGGAGCCGTTCAAAAGGATGGGAGGCACATTCGCCCAGGTCTCGACGTTGTTAAGAACAGTGGGCTGATCCAAGTAGCCGTGCTCAACCAGATGGACGTCTTTGGGCCGGGGCTCGCCCACCTTGCCTTCAAGCGAGGCCACGAGGGCAGTTGACTCCCCGCACACAAAAGCACCACCGCCGCGCGCCACCTTGACGTCGAAGCTGAAGTCGGTCCCCAGTATGCGCTCGCCCAGCAAGCCCAGCTCTCTCGCCTGCGCGATGGCTGTGCGGGTGTGTTCTACCGCCAGAGGATACTCGTTGCGCACGTACACAAAGCCTTGGCGCGCCCCCACCGCATAGGCACCGATAGCCATACCTTCAAGGATCAGGTGAGGATTACCCTCTAGCAGGCCCCGGTCCATGTAGGCACCGGGATCACCCTCGTCGGCATTGCAGATCACGTAGTGCTCACAGCCCGGAGCCACGCGGCACTGTTCCCACTTTCTCCCCGTTGGATAACCGCCGCCGCCGCGTCCGCGAAGCCCTGAGGCCTTCACCTCTTCGATCACCTTCTCTGGATCCATTTGGGTGAGGACTTTGGCCAGAGCGGCGTACCCACCAGCGGCAATGTAGTCACGGATGTCACAAGGATCGACAAATTGGTTCCGACCGATGAGCTCCCGGTCTTGCTTTGCGAAGAACGGTAGCTCGGCCGCGGTGGTGACCAGTCTCCCGGTGAGCGGGTCGCGGTAGCAAAGCCGTTCCACGATCCTTCCGTTCGCCAGGGATTCAGCAACAATCTCGGCAGCGTCTTCCGGCTTAACCGAGCAATAGAGAACGTCAAGCGGCTGAATGGTGACAAGCGGCTCTTCTTGGCAGAAGCCCTGGCATCCTGTGACCCGCACATGGACTTTCTCGGCAAGGCCCTGCTCTTCAAGCGCCTGCTGCAAGGCCCGGAGGACCGCCAGTGAACCCGAGGCCTGGCCGCACGTGCCGCTCGAAAGCGTCATAAGGAATGGCCACTCGGCCTGTTCTTCTTGTAGCTCAGCGCGGAGACGTTCCAGAGCAGCAGGCGAGTCAAGCGGAGTTGCAAGTCTAGACACCGGCCACCACCGCCTGTCCGCCGGGCGCGTCTTGGCCGCACCCCAGTGTGCCCTGGACACACACACCTACTCCCTCCGCACGAAGGCTTGCGTCCTCGCTGCGCAACCTCTCGAGCAGAGCACGCAGCTTCTCCGGGTTCATGTGTTCGTGGTAGACGCCGTCAGCCACCACCACCGGCCCGAGAGCGCAGGCCCCTAGACAGTTGACCGTCTCCACAGTAAAAGCGCCGTCCTCCGTCGTCTCGCCGGCTCCTATCCCCAGCTCAGCCTTCACCTCGTCAAGCATCCGTGGAGCCCCCCGCACATGGCAGGCTGTACCGAGACAGACGGTAAGAAGGTGACGGCCCCGGGGTTTAAGGCTGAACGCCTTGTAGAAGTTCGCCAGTCGGAAAACCTCGATGAGGGGTACAGCTAGGCGTGCAGAAACGTGTCGCAGCACCTCTTCGGGCAAGTACCCATACCTTGCCTGGAGATCATGAAGCACCTCCAAGATGTCAAATGGGTCCTGCCCCCGATTGACAATAAGGGAATCCACCTCAGTCAGATCCACAGCCTCCTCCCACCACGTTGGCCTGGCCACTGGAGAACCACCGTAGAGGCAAACGGCTAGCCATTGCCGCACCCGGCTCCAGCGAGACACCCTGCTCCACGCACGAAGACGCACGAAGAGTTCCGATGACCACGACAGGCAGCACGGGAAATAAGGCCGCCGACGGACTCGGGCTCAACTCGAATTGACGACCCGCCGTCTGCTCTCTACATGTGGCCACATATTGCCGCGAGAGTATCAGCTACATTCCGGGGAGTCAAGCAGGAGACACCTCTACTGCCGCCTCTATGCCACATCGATGGTAGGGGCCCCGCGGCAATATGGCCGCCGGACTGCGGCAATGTTGCCACCAAGACAAAAGGAGCCGTCCACGCGCCGCACCCCAAGGCGCCTGCGGTCCCGCAGGAAAGCGAAGACCGCCTAGAAGCCCCGGTGCTCCAGCGCCGCGCCCTAGGCCAAACTCAGACCCAAGCAGCGGCAGAGTTGCCGCATAAGCGTTTGAGTACCGGCAATGGCTTTGGTAACATGAAGCCGGTACCATGAGAGATCGAAGCTCAGAGAAACGTCTCGCCATACTGCGAATCCTGCGGGATTCCGGTGGGCCGCTTGGTAGTGCCAAGATCGCCCAGGAACTACTAAGTCTAGGCCACGAAGTCAGCGAACGGACCGTCCGTTTTCATCTCCTCGACATGGACAGGGCTGGACTCACCCGCAACCTTGGCCGCAACGGGCGGGTGATCACAGAACGCGGTCTAGCCGAGCTTGAAAACGCCCGGTCCTACGAGAAGGCTGGGTTCCTCTCTGCCCGTATCGACCAGATGACCTACCGCATGAGTTTCGACCTGGCCACCAGGTCGGGGACGGTCGTTATCAACTTAAGCCTCATCGAGCGCAACCAGCTTCTTCGGTCGGTTCCCTTGATGCAGCAGGTGTTCGAAGCAGGGTACGCGATGGGCAAGCTAGTCACGCTTCTGCGACCAGGCGAGCAGGTGGGGTCAACAGCGGTTCCCGAGGGCTATGTGGGCATAGGCACGGTCTGCTCGATCACGGTTAACGGCATCCTGGTGGCTCACGGCATCCCCACGCACTCCCGCTTTGGCGGACTGCTTGAACTGCGCGACCATAAACCCACGCGCTTTGTGGAGTTCATACATTACGACGGCACCACCATAGATCCGCTGGAGGCGTTCATCCGCAGCGTCATGACCGACTATGTGGGGGCGACCCGCACCGGCAACGGCCTCATCGGCGCCAGCTTCCGGGAGGTGCCCGCTGATAGCCGCAACCAGGTCCTGGAACTGGCGCAAAGGATGGAACGCATAGGTCTGGGCGGCGTGTACCTGGTAGGATGGCCGGGAAGACCTCTCCTCGAGGTTCCCGTGAGCGAGGGTCGTCTGGGTCTGGTGGTCATCGGCGGGCTGAACCCCGTGGCCATCCTGGAGGAGGAGGGGATAAAGGTCCGCCGTACGGGAGCCCTGGCGGGCCTCATCGAGTATAACCGGCTCTTCCATTACCAGGAACTTGAAGAACGGGCCCGCGAATTCTAGGGATGAGGCCAGAGGAGGAAATGAGCATGGAGCGGCTGTGGGCGCCCTGGCGACTGCAGTATGTGGCTGGGGAGAGATCAAGCGGGTGCATCTTTTGCGAGAAGCCCCAGCTTGGCAACGACAAAGAGGCACACATCGTTCGGCGGGGAAACCTGGCCTACATTATGCTTAACACCTTCCCCTACAACAACGGACACGTGATGGTGGCCCCCTTTGCCCACTTGTCCGCCTTTGAAGACCTTCCCGAGGACGTCCTCAAGGAGATGTTTACCCTGGCGCAGGAATGCGTGCGCGCTCTTAAGCTGGCCTTCCGGCCGGACGGCGTCAACATCGGGCTTAACCTAGGTGCAGCGGCCGGGGCCGGCATCAAGGACCACGTGCACATGCATCTGGTTCCCCGCTGGGAGGGCGACACCAACTTCATGCCGGTGCTGGCCGACGTGCGGGTAATACCTCAAGCTCTAGATGATACTTACGAGCGACTCGTGGAGGCCTTCGCTCGCCTGCGTTCCGAGCGCTAGAGTCTTTGCCCCTCCCTCCTGCGAGCGCCGGATGCCTTCCCCCCATCCTAAGTCCGGAGCATCCGCCGCGGGCCCACTAGCGAGGCGGCCACGCCCACAACCGATAGAACCACAAAGATAAGAAAGCTCAACCTAATGCTGGAAAGTAGCTGAGGATGATCCGCTGGTTGGATGGCCGTGCGCCCCACCTCCAGCGCCAGCACCAAAGTGGCTACCGCCTGACTCATGTTCATCCCGGCCTGCCGCATGGCGGCCAAGATGGCCGAGGCAATGCCCACATAGCTGGCTTCGACACTACTCACCACCACATGGGTGTTGGGGGCCGCAAATGTAGCCACCCCCGCCCCCACTAGACAGAGCATGACCACCACGTACCAGTAGGCAGTGTCCGCCCCCAGGAAAGCAAAGCCCACCAGCCCAAGAACGCTGATTCCCAAGCCTAGACTGGCTAGAAGCCGGGTGGACACTCGGTCGGCTAGTCTCCCGGCAATCGAAGCGCACACCACCTGCACCACGTTTCCCGTGACAAGGACCAAACCGGCTTCTTGTGCGTCAAGGCTGCGGTTGTATTGGAGATAGAGACTGAGCAGAAACACCATGGCGCTGGTGGCCCCGTACTGTAGAAAAGCGGCCAAGTTGGCAAAGGCAAACACCCTATTGACCCGAAAGAAGGAAACGTTGAGCAAAGGATCAGCCGCCCTCGCTTCCACCCGCAGGAATGCCGCCAAGCCTATGGCGCCAACCACGAGCAGAGCCACCCCCAGAACCTCGGGAAGAAGGGAGAATCCCAGTAGTAGACAGACAAACCCCACCGCGTAGACGGCTGCCCCTGCCACGTCAAAGGGGCCGGTCTTGGGCTCCCGCCATTCCACACCTCGCAGTTTGCCAAAGCCGATTCCCAGATTGAACAGGCCCAGCACCCCGGTCACTACAAAAAGCATGCGCCAGCCAAGGTAATGGACAATGAGACCGCCCACCACCGGACCAAGACTCAAGCCCACGTACACCGAGGCCACGACCAGACCCAGCGCCCGGCCTCTCGACTCAGGCGGGTAGGCAGAGACCACCAGAGCCATGGAGATGGCGGAGCCAACCGCCAGTCCGACCCCGTGCAAAGCCCGAAAAACAAGCAGAACTTCGATGGAAGGGGCAAGTGCGCTAGCAACCGCAAATAGACAAAAGCCCACCGTTCCGTAGTTAAACACGCGCACTCGGCCGTAGAGGTCACCCAGGCGGCCCATGGGGAGCAGGCAGGCTCCTGAGACCAGCATGTAAACCAGCGAAACCCAGCTCAGAGTAACCGCCGAGGTGTGGAACTCCTCCCCTATCCTGGGAAGAGCCAGGTTGACCGCCGAGGTCATGAAGGTGACCAGAAAGCCCCCTAGAGCGGAGATGAAAAGCACCAGCCCCCGCTCCCAGGAGGAAATACCCGGCTCAGAGGTAGGCTTTGTCGCAGGCAAGGACCTAGAGTAGCTCGTAAGGAGCCTGACTTCTATAGGGACAGCCGCCCTGGGCGATGGGTCGCCTTAGCAGGAAAACTGGTGTCTCGGCACCTCCAGCGCCGGCTCGCCCTTCACGCTTTGCACCAGGTCCCAAGCCTTGGCGACGTTCTCAGAATGGCCCTCAAGCAGCAAGACCACGGCGCCCTCGCTGCCGCCGACCCCGCCGCTTGCCACATGGCGCACCGCTACGCCGGCCAGCAGACCGAGCGCCTGAATCTCCGTCACTACGAGAGCAGAGCTCACCGGCACCAACCCCACGGTCGCCCCCATGCAGCGAGACAAGGTCAGTTGCCCCCAGCCGGCAGCCGCCTCCGGCACCGAAGCCACTAGCTTCTCCAGGCCCACCGGGATGATGACGTGGGCCCCTCTGACCAGCACCCGGCTTATCAGCGCGCCGATGGTGCCCGACTGCGGATTGGCGGCCAGCACCCCGGCCGTGCCTTGCGGATCGACTGCGTTGGCGCCCTTGATAGCCACGTCTCCCTTGGCGAAGGCCTCAAAGAAAGTGCGGGCGTCCTCCATGACCCGCTCGCCCTTAAGGAAGAAGCGCGCGCCTTCGCGGTCGTCCTGGTGGGTCATGGTGAGCAGGCCGTCGGCCACCAAGCCGATGCAGTAGCAGTAGGCGGGAATCTTCTCCCCCGTGAGTTCCTCAAGCACAAAGGCGCCTGTCGTGGAGGTAGTGACCGCTAGGCGGCCCTCAGCGTAGGCCTGCTTCACTTCGGGAAGCTCCACTACGGCTTTAGCCAGAAGACGCTTGGACTCCGACGGGTTGAGGACCACGACCGCCTGCTCCACACAAGACCTCTCAGGAAGATCGACCTGGATGGGATAGAACATGGCTTACCACCACCTCATAGCTATAGTGACACGTGATTACGGACAGTTAGCGCCTAGGATACCGCGCCGCGGCTCGGAACTACTCGCCCGCGTACTCCAGGCGCAGAAGTTCCCTTAGCGCCCGGCGTCCCACCTCAAGTTGCTCCGGGGTGGGCTCGACCGTGGTGAAGTAGCGCTGGATCAGCCGGCCCGGCGTAAGCAGCAGCCGAGCGACCAGCGAATCGGCATGCTCGGTCGCCCAGCGCAGGGCCTCCAAAGCCAGACCCAAGCTGGCTGCCGAGGCTGCCGCCGACAGCACGCGCAATCTGCGCTTGGACAGTCCGCGAGCCAACAGATTGGTA
>Ga0315298_1010743_pt1 | contig 10946 bp, 12 predicted proteins | sample WHS_1_MG_FD_203077 | JGI IMG/M metagenome (GOLD analysis project Ga0315298, IMG submission 203077) | Extremophilic microbial mat communities from Washburn Hot Springs, YNP, Wyoming, USA - WHS_1_MG | ecosystem: Environmental > Aquatic > Thermal springs > Hot (42-90C) | place: USA: Wyoming...
TGAGTAAATCAGGATGGCTGCGTGGAGTGAAAAAGATGACAACATTATCTGGATACAGTCGGACTGATATCACATGGAGAAACGATGCTACAGAACAGGATTGAAGATCTGAAAAAGGATTTAGTTCAATACGCTGCCCTCGTGGAGCAGATGATTGAGAAAAGCATCAAAGGGCTGGTAGAAAGGGACCACGCACTTCTCACGGAGGTCATCGGGCCAGACGAAAGCAGGGCCAATGATTTTGAAATTCATATAGATACGCTCTGTACCAACCTTATTGCCCAATACGAGCCAAAAGCAAGAGATTTGAGATTGGTGCTTATGGCAATGAAGATGGGCAACGACCTTGAACGGATGGGCGATCACGCAGTTAACATCGCGGAAAGCGGAATATTTCTCATAGAAAGACCTTCAATAAAACCGCTTGTTGACATACCGCGTATGGCGGAAATTGTCATGGGAATGCTCAGAAATGGAATTGACGCATTTGTACGTAATGAGAACGGACTCGCAAGGGATGTGTGCAAACAGGATGGCCTGGTTGATGCCCTGAGAAATCAGATTCTCAGGGGACTTATTACATACATGAGCAGTGACCCCTCAACCATTGAACGCGCTATGCACCTGCTGAGGGTGGCAAGCAATCTTGAACGTGTTGCAGACCTGGCAACCAATATCAGCGAGGAAGTCGTGTACCTGGTGGAAGGGAAAATAATAAAACATCACCGTGGCGAAGATGAGAAGTTGCAGGACACCTCAATATAAGATTTCAGCGAGTGACTTTTTCAGGTGGGCACAGGGAAATTTTAAGCGGTTACCAAGCTTATCAATAGGCATCACTTGCCTGGCAACTCCCTTAAAAGTTGCATAACCAGTTCTTTTATCTCATCCCTGATTTTTCTGATCTTCATCATCCGTTCTTCTTCAGGCCCCACAACCGCAGAAGGGTCTTCAACGCTCCAGTGAATGCGCTTCTGCGCGCCAGGGATTACCGGGCATTGTTCAGCGTGGGCTTCATCGCAAACAGTAACAACAATATCAAATCTTCTCCCCTCTCCAAGAATTTCTTCAATTCCTTTTGTGCGATTGCCTGATATATCAATGCCAATTTCCTGCATCGCTCTTACAACATCCTGATTCAATATTCCAGGAGATAACCCGGCACTGAACACTTCATACCACGCACCCCCGAATTGCTTCATAAATGCTTCTGCCATCTGACTTCTTGCGCTATTATGGACGCATACAAACAGGATATTCATTTTTTTCATAAAATCATTTCCTGAAAACTGCAAACTGCTACTGATTGATGCAGGTATTTTCAACAAAGTGTCGTTCTATCCTGTGCCGTAGCCAGGCCGGTTGGTAAAACCTGCACCGCATCTTTCCCGAAACGATCAACCCGGCATTTGATAAGTCCGCCGCCTGTCGCAAGGCAGCGGTTACCTTCTTTCCCATGATTTCACTGGATATCCGGCATCTTCAAGTACTTCTTTGATTTGCTCTGGAATATCATCTGCACAGCAGACATTTACTTCCTTGCTCTTTATATCAACACGCACCGAATTTACTCCAGCAAGCCGCGATAGATTCTTTTCAATCGTTCGGACGCAGTGCTGGCAGGAAATATCAGGGACAGAAAATATGAAACAAAAATGCGCGCCTTTCACCTTCTTCTTCCGGACGAGATTCTGAATGAAAAAGAAAATTCCCAGGCAAACCAGCAGGATTGATGAAATAAGAGAAAGTATGAATGAGCCCGTCCTGTGGATGTGGAGCGCAGCCGGAACTGCAAACTGGTATTTCAGAAATATAGCATCAAGTACCCTGCCGAGCAGTATTGCGCCAGCAACAATGGAAACAAGATAAATAAGTAGATTCCGGCGACCGAGGAATTTCCAGACGAAAAGCATTGTAACAGTATTGGTGGCAGGGCCAACAACCAGAAATACAAATCCAGAACCCACGCTCATTCCTTTTGAAATGAGCGACACCGCAACGGGGATAGAGCCAGTTGCGCAAACATAAAGCGGTGTACCGATAAGGGCCATGATGAAATAGGCAGGCCAACCTGTGCCGATGGATGCTGGAATTGCCTGTTCGGGCAACAGATAAGATATGAATCCTCCTATAATGATTCCTGCAAAAAGCCATCTGGCAATTGAAGGATATAACTCAAAAAATCCATACCTGAAAACCTCCCGTATATCAAAGGATATTTTTCCATTGTTTGCCTGTGAAATTTCACACGACCCAGCAGAACGACCGCCAAACAGGTTACTCATGATTCCAGCAACAATCCCTATGAGTACTGCCCCGAGGATCCTGAAGGTCGTGAAGATTCCGCCAAGCATCCCGTAGGTGGCAAGGATGGAATCCACTCCTGTTGTGGGCGTGGAAATGAGAAACGCAAGAGCCGCTCCTGTGCTGGCGCCCGCAACACGCAAACTTTCAGCAGGTGGGATTACTCCGCAGGAGCAGAGCGGCAGCGGCACTCCAAAGAGGGTTGCTTTCAGCACAGAAAGAAAAGAGGACTTCCCGAGATGTCTTGAGATGAATTCAGGCCTGAGAAACTGGTGAATGACTCCTGCAAAGACAAATCCCATCACAAGATAGATGCTCATGCGGAAAAGCAGCAGCCAGGACTCTCTTATGATGCCAGCAAGGATGCCCATCACTGCCGCCTTTTTGTCCTGTATACATGCATAACATATTCCTTCTTTCCAAGCGCGCGATTCATGCTTCCAGCAGTATATCCCTCAAGGTCAAGAACAACATGCAGGTATCCCAGCCCTTTCAATCTTCTTACTATTTTTTCACTGCTTGCGACTGCCTTCTGGAATTCTCCAGGAACAATTTCAATCCTCGCTATGGCTTGATGGTCGCGCACCCGAACCTGTGAAAATCCGGATTGTCGCAGAAACTCTTCTGCTTTGCGGATGCGGACAAGACGTTCTTGCGTGATATGCTGACCGTACGGAATCCTTGATGCTAAACACGCCATCGCCGGCTTATCCCATGTCGGAAGCCCCATTTTCCTGGACAGGTGCCTGATTTCTTCCTTGGTAAGTCCTGCTTCTTCAAGAGGGCTGCGCACCCCGAAAATCCGTTTTGCTTTTGCCCCTGGTCTGAAATCACGCATGTCATCAGCATTTGAACCGTCTGCCAGGCACCTGATGCCAAGCGTGTCTGCTGTTTCCTGCATTTTTGCGAAAAGGTCCTTCTTGCAGAAAAAACATCTTTCAGGACTGTTGCGAACGAATTCAGGATTTTTGAGACAATCAGCATCTGAAACGACTGTCTTTACGCCAAGCGATCGCGCAAATCTTCTTGCTCTGGTGATTTCCTGCGCAGGATAAACATCCCCGCGTTCAATAAAAGCGACGACATTGTCTTTCCCAAGCACTCTTACGGCAGAGACAAGCAGAAATGTGCTGTCCACACCTCCAGAGAATGCGACCAGCAGTTTTTTTTCTCGCAGAAGGATTTCTGCAAGTTTCTTCTGTTTTGTAGAGATTGAATCATTCAACGCTTACAACCTCGCGAATTTCCGGTACCCGTTGCTTGATGAGCGCTTCAATGCGCATCTTAAGGGTAATCTGAGAAAAAGGGCAACCGGCGCAAGAGCCCTGCAGACGTACTTTCGCAATTCCATCCTTAACTTCAATGAGTTCGCAATCGCCGCCTTCTGCCTGCAGGAAGTTTCTCACTTCTTTCAAAACATCTTCCACTTTTTCTTTTAATTCCATATTCTCCTTCTGCGGTTTTGCCGCAAACAGTTTTTTGTTTTTATCCGGGTAGGTTGTCCTTGTTTTTATCCCGGTAATCTTTTATCGCAGCTCTCAAACCCTCTTCTGCTAGAAGCGAGCAGTGTTTCTTGATGGGCGGAATTCCTCCAAGGAGGTCCACCACATCTTTGTTTGAGATCTTTTCTGCTTCCTCAATGGTCTTACCCTTGGCAAGTTCTGTAATTGCTGACGATGTTGCGATTGCTGCACCGCATCCAAATGTCTCAAACTTGATGTCTTCCAGTTTGTTGTCTTTCACCTTGATATAGATTTTCATCACATCGCCGCAGACAGGATTTCCAACAGTGCCAACCCCGTCAGGATTTTCAATCCTGCCCATATTCTTAGGATTTCTGAAGTGTTCAAGAAGTTTTTCTGTGTAATCCATTTTATCCCCGCGTTTCACTACTCCAGTATTCTGAAACTAACCTTGCCATTAAATATATCTTATCATTGATTCAAGTGCAACCCGCGCTTTTTCCATTATATGTGCGTCAAGGATAATCTCGTGGACTTCTCGTTCAAGACATTCTTTAAGCAGAACCAGGGTTGTTTTTTTCATATTGAAACATACCCGGGCAGACCCGAGAGAAAAGAATCTTTTCCCCGGATTTTCTGCTTTTAGCCGGTGTAACAGCCCTTCTTCTGTGCCGATGATAAATTCTTTTCGTTGAGATTCCTTTGCCCTGATGAGCATTCTGGATGTTGAAAGCACATAGTCGGCGCCGTCCTGAACAGCCGGGTCGCATTCTGGATGCACGATAACTTCTGCTTCTGGATGCGCACTTCGCGCAAGATGTAAATCTTCAACAGTAAATTGCCTGTGCACAAAGCAGTAACCATCTGCAAGAATGAGTTCTTTATCCTTCACCCTTTTTCCAACATAGTAGCCAAGATTCTTATCCGGAAGAAAGATAACCCTTTTTGCAGGCACATTGCTTACGACTGCAACCGCATTGGATGAAGTGCAGCAAACATCCGTGAGTGCCTTTACCTGGGCCGTTGTGTTCACATAAGACACCACCCATGCGTCAGGATGGTCCTGTTTCATCTTAAGTACTGTTTCAGGTGACACCATATCCGCAAGTGGGCATCCCGCGTCAGGAGCAGTAAGAAAAACCCGCTTCTGTGGATTTAAAATCTTTGCTGTCTCGGCCATAAATCTAACCCCACAAAATGCTATGATTCCTGCACTGCCGACATCTTTCGCTTTTCTGGCAAGTTCAAGCGAATCTCCCACGAAATCCGCGATATCCTGAATCTCCGGACGCTGGTAGTTATGTGCCAGTATCACTGCATTTTTTTCTGATTTAAGCCGCCTGATATCCTCTATTAAATTTGTTTTCTCCACTGTATCCCTTATCTGAAATTTTGCAATACTTGTTCAGATTTTTTGGTGTTATCTGGACGGGACGCGTATTCCTGCCGCCATGGAATTGTTATTTTTTATCCCAGAACGGCGACATCTTTCTGAGCCGTTCCACAATTGTCGGCAATACCTCAATGGTGCGCGCCACATCATTTTCAGTGTTATCCCGCCCAAAACTGAATCTCAGTGACCCGTGGGCAATTTCAACAGGTACCCCTATCGCCAGCAGGACATGTGACGGCTCTAAAGAACCAGATGTGCACGCAGACGCTGAAGACGCAAGGATTCCTTCAAAATCCAGCCCGAGAAGCATGCTTTCGCCTTCCACATATTTCACGCATATATTGGAAGTGTTGTATAACCTTTTTTCAGGATGCCCGTTTATGATAACTTCAGGAACCCGTTCAACTATACCCTGTTCCAGTTGGTCTCTGAGTTTCTTCTCTTTTATTGAATCCTCATCCATCCGGCTTGCAGCCAGTTCACATGCTTTACCAAGGCCGACAATCCCGGCAACATTCTCGGTTCCCGGCCTGCGCCCCTTTTCCTGCCCGCCCCCTGAAAACAGCGGCGTCCATTTCACGCCCTTGCGTACATACAGGGCGCCAATTCCCTTGGGTCCATAAAATTTGTGCGCTGAAAGCGAAAGGAAGTCGCACCCGATTTTTTTCACTGAAAGCGGGATTTTTCCGACCGCCTGGACGGCATCCGTATGGAAGGCGACTCCGGCTTCATGCGCAATGGCAGCAATCTCTTCAATCGGCTCTATGGTCCCGATTTCATTATTGGCATACATTACCGTGATAAGGATTGTCTTTGATGTAATCGCTTCTTTCAGTTCATCCGGATCAACCATACCGTATTTGTCCACTGATAGATATGTAACTTCACAACCAAGGTGCCTGGCAGCGAATTTGCATGTGTTAAGAACAGCATGGTGCTCAATTTTCGTAGTTATAATATGATTCCCTTTTGCTTTCTGAGCGAGCGCCGTACCAAGGATTGCCATGTTGTCACTTTCTGTACCTCCAGAAGTAAATATGATTTCTCCTGCTGAACAACCAAGAATAGATGCGGTCTGTTCTCGGGCTTTCTCAATCGCTCTTCTTGCCTCCCCTGAAGCAGAGTAAACAGATGAAGGATTGTGAAATTTCTCAGAAAACCATGGCCGCATTTCTTCAAGCACAACAGCATCGCAGGCAGTAGTCGCATTGTGGTCAAGATATATCATGTTTCACTCCATTTCACAGGTTAGAATTTCACCTCTATCGCTTTCATGATGCATCCCTTTACACAAATGAGGCAGGCAATGCACTTTTCGGAATCAAAGATAACCTTGCGTGTCTCCTGATCAAGGTAAAGCGCATCACTCGGACACAGCCCCACGCATACCCCGCAATGGGTGCATTTCTTATCGTTCTTTATGATATCCTGTTTCAGGGTTTGAAGTCCAACATTCTGCGCTTTCAATTCATTGAGCGCTTCGTGCACAATCTTTTCCTCACCGGTAAATACAATCACCATCAGCCCTTCCTTCTGCGGTAGAATCTGCGCCTGGAGAATATTGAATTCAAGCCCGTATTTCCTTGTAAGCGAAGATATCGTGGGTTTGTCCACAAGGTCTTTGGGAAAACGCAACACAACACGCTGGTTGATAATCATAATCTTTCCTCCTTGATGACTATTCAGATTAACTTACTTCTCCGATTTGCTCTTGCGAATTTCAAGCCCTTTGAATTTTATGCCTGAATCCTTTCCGGGCAAAGGTTCCACTGCCTGACTGAGGAGAAATTTGCCTGACTGAATCCAGGCCTTCAACTGAGAAGCAATCTTCCTGGCAGCAGGATAACTTGAGAGGGACGCAGCGATAACACTTTCTCCCTTTATCTTAATTCTTCCGGAAAACAACTCTGCATAACTGACTTCAGCAAGGACAGAAGGATTACGCTGCGGATAATCCTTGCTGTAATCCACAACCGGCGCAAGCATCTTTTCCGGGGGTGTGCCGCATTGCAGCGCTATACGTTCATCCAGCACAGGAATCGGAATGCCGATTCCAACGCACAATGAGACGCCGTACCCTACAAGCGAAGCGGCGCGCAGATACTCTGCGCTCATCTGTTTAAGATTGCCAATAACCGCAATTGTTCCGGCGGGCCGTTTTGGCATTCCTTCAGGAGTTCTATCAACACATGGGTTGTGCTGGGTACCGTACCACGCCACATATCCAACTGTCCCGCAGAGAAAAATTCTGGTACCGATGCCGATCGTCCGGTATTCCGGGTCACGCAAAAGAGGAGAAAGCACGCCGGCAGAGCAGAAATTGGCGTTACCGAGATTTGGCTTGAGAATCCCGAGATATGTGTATATCGTTCTGTTTGAGGTATTCACAGCGACATTATAGTTCTGATAACAGTTGCGCGGATTGAAAAGTACTGCCTCGTTGATATCGCGCAGGTTTATATAAGTGCGCAATTCCTTTCTTGGATAGCAATCGGTTCCATAGCCAGTCGCCTCAAGAAGAACATCCTTTCCTCTGACAAGGTCCTCAATGACATGTGCGCCGCCATATAGAAAATCTCCAGGGTAATTTGTATTCCCGGGGTCGCCGGGCGGAAGCGCTGTGGCGCCGAGAAACACATCCACAGCAGCAAGTCCCGTATAAGCCGGAACACCGTTGAGAAAGCATGTCCCGCCGCCAATCTTGATTCTCGGGCTTGAATGGCCGAAATTCAAATAAATACTGCTTGAGCACATCGGCCCGAATGTCCCGGTGGTAACAACATCCACTTCACGCGCTGCCTTCGTTTCACCCTTTTTCCTGACAATGTCCACCATTTCTTCAGCGGTAACCACGACAGCATGCCCCTGTTTTATTTTCTCGTTAATCTCTTCAATCGTTTTCATATGGCCTCTCTTTCAGCGCAGAACAGTTTCATGTTGTGCTGTTTTAAAATATTGTGCGTTCTTTTTCCGATATGCGCAAGCAGAGGGCTTATATTTGATATGTATACACGCCCTGTGTTTTCGCAAGATTCTCTTTTTCTCTCAAAATGTCCTGCAGATTAAAATCCCGGAGAAGATTTTCAAACCTTTCTTCAAATTGCTTCCATACGATGCGTACTCCGCATGATTGCATCAGCGGGCAACCTGTTCCTGATTTCAGGCACTCCATTATGTCAATCCCTTCAAGAGCAACAACAATATCGTAGAGTGATATTTCCGATGGGGCCCGAGCCAGGAGGTACCCCCCGCGCTTTGCTTTCTCCTTCTTAATCAATCCTTTTGCTTTGAGCAGCGAGAAGATGTGGTCAAGATATTTCATAGAAATTTTCTGCCTGCGACTGATATCTTTAAGAAGGACAGGCCCCTTCCCGTGCTTCTCAGCAAGTTCTGCAAGCCCCCTCAATCCATACCTGACCCTGGTGGAGAATCTCATAGCCCTCTTATTATTCTATCAATTCAATTGCTTTAATACTTATGATATTTTGATTCATTACACTTGTCAAGAGTTGCATTTATGCGTAAAATTATTGCCGACATGGAAATTCTTATCAGAAAGGCAAGAATTCTTGACCCGTCAACTGGAACAGACACTGTTTCAGACCTCTGTATCTCAGGGCAGACGATTGTTGGCATCGGCAAAAATCTCAGGAAGAAACCCGGCTCAGTTGTGCTTGATGGTGCAGGCCTATGGCTTTTGCCAGGGTTGATTGATTTGCACTGCCATCTGCGAGAACCGGGCAATGAGGAAGAAGAAACAATTCTTTCAGGCGCTCAGGCAGCATCTTCTGGCGGATTCACAACAATCTGCTGCCATCCCAATACCGAACCGCCTGCAGATAACAAGGTTGTTGTCCGGTACATATTTGACAGAGCGCACCAGGCGCCAATTGAGGTCCTTCCATACGGCGCAATCACAGTTGGAAGAAAGGGAGTGTGTCTTGCACCGATGGGGGAAATGGCTGAAGCAGGAGTTGTAGGATTTTCAGATGATGGAAATTGCGTGATGGACAGCCTTATCTTTCGTCGCGCGCTGGAATACTCAAAGATATTCGGCAGACCTGTGGTATCGCATAGTGAAGACCACAATCTTTCCAGAAACGGGGTTATGAATGAAGGGCTGCTTGCTACAAAACTCGGCCTCAGGGGCATACCGCGCGAAGCAGAAACAGTAATGGTATATCGTGATATATGTCTGGCAGGACTCACAGGCGGCCGGCTCCATCTTGCGCATCTTTCAACGCGCGAATCTGTGGAAATCGTCCGCAGGATAAAGAATAAGATACCCAATGTTACATGCGAAACCACAGTCCACCATCTCATCCTGACTGAAGAAGCGCTTGTAGATTACGATACCAATGCCAAGGTAAATCCACCACTGCGGACAAGGGATGATATCAGTGCGCTTGTTTCTGGCATAAAGGACGGCACGATAGACGCAATTGTCACAGACCACGCACCGCACTCTGAAGAAGAAAAGGGTTCGGGTATGGAAAATGCTCCTTTTGGCATGATTGGGTTTGAAACAGCACTGCCTCTTGCGCTTTCATTGGTTAAATACGGGCTAAAACTGCTGGATATCCTTGCATGCCTCACGGTGAAACCATCAAGAATTCTCGGTTTGCCGCCGCGAACACTTGCAGCAGGCGCGCGTGCTGACTGCGTGCTGTTTGATCCAGACAAGGAGTGGGTTTATAGCAGGGCTGCCATCAGGTCAAAAAGCAAGAATTCCCCTTTCATAGGGCAAACCCTCAAGGGCCGTTGTGTGTGCACTATCTGCCGCGGTGAAATTGTGTTCAAGGACTGAGGATTACTCAGGTTCTTGACGCTCAAACAATTCCATCTTATCCTTAATCGTTGTTTGTTTTCTTTTTACGGACAAAAGGCCGATTATGGAATCCTGGAAAAAGTCCCTCTATCTTATCTGGATTGCTGAAACAATCTCCCTGATAGGGTTTTCATTCTGTCTTACCTTCCTTCCTTATTTTGTGCAGGAATTTGGAATCTCTGATATGCGAGAAGCCGCCTTGTGGACTGGAATCCTTCAGACAGCAGGTCCCTTAATGCTTGTTATTTCTGCTCCATTGTGGGGAATACTTTCAGACAGGATCGGCAGAAAGATTATGGTTGAACGGGCAATGTTTTCGGGTTTTGTAGTTCTTGTGCTCATGGGGATTGCAAAAACCCTGCCGCAACTTTTTTTGCTGCGGCTTCTCCAGGGAATCTTTACAGGAACCTTTACTGCCGCAATTGTGCTTGTCACAACGCTCATACCGCGGGAAAAATCCGCATATGCTCTCGGCTTGATGCAAACATCAATCTATGTGGCTGCAACCGTTGGTCCGTTTCTTGGCGGAATAGCATCAGATATCTGGGGATACAGGAATTCATTCATTTTCTCTGGAATTCTTGTCGGAGCCGGCGGCTGTCTTATTTCATTTTTTGTGAATGAGCCGGATAAGCCACAACCACTGCAGGCAGGCAATGCCAGTATCAATCCTGCCTCATTTTTTAGAGAGCCGCGAATTTTATTCTTTCTTATTGTCCTGTTTCTTTTTCAGGCGGCCGCCTCAATCCTTGCCCCTGCAATTCCAATCTTTATCCAGAAACTTGTGGCTTCATCGCGATATCTTGCCACGACGGCTGGCGCGATTATTGCAATCTCGGGCGCAGCAAGCGTAGTCCCTGCAATTCTCGTCGGCAAAACCGGCAACAGTTCCAGGCAGAAGGATATACTTGCCGGCCTTATTGCAGCAGCAGGCATATTTACCATTCTATGCGCATTC
>Ga0315298_1010745_pt1 | contig 10946 bp, 10 predicted proteins | sample WHS_1_MG_FD_203077 | JGI IMG/M metagenome (GOLD analysis project Ga0315298, IMG submission 203077) | Extremophilic microbial mat communities from Washburn Hot Springs, YNP, Wyoming, USA - WHS_1_MG | ecosystem: Environmental > Aquatic > Thermal springs > Hot (42-90C) | place: USA: Wyoming...
ATCCTCCCTATAGCCTTCCTTACCACTACGATGGGGTAGAAATTAAAAGCGGAAGTTCAACCGTTAAACCCAACGATTATTTAATCTATTCAGTAAAAGTTAAAAATAATCTTGCTCCTCAAAGACAGATAATCCAAAAAATTTATGTTAAGCACCTTTTAGGAGCCAATGAACCAATTACAATCTTAGACGCTCAAGCAGTAGGGGGCAGTTGTTCCTTAAATAATCAAGATAAAAGTATTTTCTGCTCCCAAAATTACTCTTTTGTTGATGAGGCAACAGATCCTATTTACATTCTTTTAAAAATTAACAGCTCAATTGATAATCTTCCAAAAACAAGCACCCTTTTCACAATCCAAACCGATAATGCTACTACAGAATGCGCCAGCTATCTTTGGCTCAAAGAAGAAAGTAAACCTAATCCGATTAATTGGAGTACCCCTTACGCCAGTCTAAATTCTAAGAATTTCTTTATCAGAATAAAAGATAAAAAGTTTTACGGTCAGGAACCAATAAGTATAAGTTCTGACCCCGGAGTAGACAGAACCACCCTTGAGGCAATTTGGCAAGAAAATGGGGTAGAAATGAGACTTTTTATGTACTTCCAAAAAAAGGAGAATAATATGTGGGAAATGTATGAATTAAGAACATACAATGGGCAAACTCCGGGAGACTGGATATATTATAAAGATTCCTTAGGAAACAAAGTAGAAAGCCTTTTGGGTTATCATAACTACCAACACGAAAGAAAATTTGTTCCCGTTGACAACCAAGACGCAGAAATTTATTGTTACCAATGCTCAATTAATGCTTTTCTTAGTAAAAATCAACCCCCATCTGAGTATGGTTATATTCTTGAACCACTAATCGGATTACCGGAAGGCAAGATTATTACTATCACCAATAACCCTCTAGTAGGATATGGGGTAAATGTTCTTCTTAAAAACCAAAATGGCGAAATTGTTAAAGACCAAAGAGGAATAAATTATAACTGGGAAGTAGTTGGCCCTAATATTGCCCAAATAAAACCGGATAGATTAGAAAGCAATGGCGGTTGTCTTTATGATATTCAGCCACCTTGTCCCCTAAATCATGTTGATATCTCTGGAATTAATCCGGGAAAAACAGAAATTAAGGTTTCAGCAATAAGAGAAACAGACAGCGTGGTTCTTGCCTCTACTTCATTTCCTATACAGGTGATTTCTGAAAAGTCTTTACCTAATCCTGAACTTTGCTCCCTAGCCGGAGAAGTAATTAAAAAAGAGCGGGTTTCAAAATGCTGCGATGGATTGGTTTTAATTCCCCCAACTGATGATAGAACAGATATTTTTGGAACTTGTCTTAAGCCTTGCTATAAAGATGAAGATTGTCAAGAAAAAGAAATTTGTAGCCTAACTCAAAGCAATCAATTAGTTTGCGTTCCGGGAACAAGAACAACAGAGGAAATAAGACAAGTTAAGGAACAAGTTCAAGAACTAAGTCAAAAACAAAATCAGCTGCAAACTTTACTTAATAAAATTGTCGCTTTCTTAAAACGATTCTTTGGATTTAATTATTGAGTTTCTCTTCCTCTCAAAAGCGGGTTTATTTGGATGTTTTGGGCAGTAACTGAGCCGTCGGAATTTTCCTGACCAAAAACAGCAACTTTTTCCCCTACCTTCAAATCAGTTTTTATTGCCTGCTCGGCTTTATTTATTTGTGTTGTTTCCGAAACAATCACAATTTTGCTTGAACCATCTTGAAGCTTAACGGTAATCGATTTTTCATCAGCAGCAATAATTTCCCCATTTACCGGCCGAAAACCTAAACGATTTGCCCCCGTTCCCTGTCTTCCTCCCATCTGGCCAAAAAATTGCCGGGCCACATTTCGCTGTTTGCTTTGCTGATATTTCATTCCAGCAAAAAATCCCACTCCACCACCAATTACTAAAGCTAGTATTATCAATAAAATTTTTAAATTTTCCTTTTTCATTTTTAAATTTTTCACCTCCTTTTCTTAATTTCTAAATTTCAATTCTAGAAAAAAGAAAACTGCCAATTGCCAAAACTACCATTGTTAAAATTGTCAAAACAAAAAAATCAACCCCAAGCCCAAAATGAGCCCCATTAATCAGGCTAGAGCGCAAGCCATCAACTCCAAAAGATAAAGGATTAATCGCCGCGATAAGAGTAAAAACCTTAGGCAAACCCTGAAGAGGAAATAAAGCACCGGAAAGGAAAAAAAGTGGCATTATTAAAAACTGCATAATCAGCTGAAAACCCTGAAAGTCTTCCAAAACCGAGGCAATTGCTGTTCCCAAAGCAGTAAAAAATAAGGCAACCAAAAACATAAACAAAAGCGCTAAAGGTAAAGAAAAAATCTTTGGTTGAAAACCAAAAAATAAGGAAATTAAAAGAACAATTAAACCTTGAATTAAAGCCACCGTTGCTCCACCCAAAGTCCGGCCAATCATAATTTGCAGCCGGGAGACAGGAGCAACCAAAGTTTCTTTCAAAAATCCAAATTGCCTGTCCCAAATTATTTCAATTCCGGAAAAGACAGCGGTTGTCATCACCGTCATTGCTAAAATTCCCGGGGTTAAAAATTGAAGATAATTGCCGCCGCCAGCTCGTTGGTAAATTGGCCCAAAACCAAAACCTAATCCTAGCAAAAACAAAAGCGGCTGGGCCAAAGAGCCAATCATTCTTGAACGAGAACGAAAATATCTTTTTAGCTGACGTAACCAAAGAATGTAAATTGCGCTCATCGGTGAAACCTCCTTCTTAATCTCATTCTTTCAATAGCATTAGCTTTTTCATCACGAATTTCATGGCCAGTTAAGGCAATAAACGCTTCTTCTAAAGAGTCTGTTTTAGTTTTTTCTTTCAATAAATTCGGTGTTCCCAAGGCAACAATTTTTCCCTTATCAATAATCGCCACTTTTTGCGCCATTTTTTCTGCCTCCTCAATATAATGAGTGGTAAAAAAGATAGTAATTCCTTCTTTTTTATTTAAATCTCGCAAATAAGACCAAATATGGTAGCGAGTTTGTGGGTCTAAACCCAAAGTTGGCTCATCCAAGAAAAAAATTTTTGGGTGATGAAGCAGACCACGGGCGATCTCCAGTCTTCTTTTCATCCCTCCGGAAAAATACTTCACCAAATCCTTTCTTCTTTCCCAAAGTTCAACAAACTCTAGCAATTCCTCTATTCTTTTTCTTCTCAAATCCTTGGGAACTTTGTATAAAACCCCGTGGAATTCCATATTTTCAAAAGCAGTCAGCTCATCATCTAAAGAAGGATCTTGAAAAACAATCCCAAAGGATTGGCGAACTTTATTTGGCTCAATTTGGGGATCAAAACCATTAATCAAAATCTTACCAGAAGTTGGTTTAAGCAAAGTAGTAAGCATTTTAATAGTCGTCGTTTTCCCCGCCCCATTTGGTCCTAAGAAAGCAAAAATTTCCCCCTCCTCCACGCTAAAGGAAATTCCGTCTACGGCTAGCAAATCAGAAAATTTTTTAGTTAATTTAGAAACCTGGATTATCATTTTTAGAAAATAACAAAAATATTATTCCCGCCAGTGTCGCTAAAAATGCCCCAAAAATAAAAGGGGCTGAGGGACTAATATTAGACCACAAAAAACCAGCAACCAGAGAGGCAAAAAAAGTGCAAACACCAACTGCAGTCTGGTAGACACCGAAACTCGTCGCTAAACTTTCTTTCTCGCCGATCTGACTAATATAAGCTTTGCCCACTCCCTCAGTCATTGCCATATAAACACCATAGAGAGCAAAAAGCAACCAAATCAGAAAAACTGACTGGGAAAAACCAAACAAAAAGTAAATTAAGGCAAAAAAGAAAAAGCCAAAACCCAAAAGTTTCTTTGGCCCAATTTTATCGCTTAAAATGCCAGCGGGGGTGGAAAATAAAGCATAAAACAAATTGAAAACAACGTAAGCAAAAACCGCCAAAGAAGTAGTCAAACCAAGATTTTTAGCTCTTAAAATCAAAAAGGCGTCAGAACTATTGCCAAGGGCAAAAAGAATACTTGAGACAAGAAAGATTTTAAAAGCCGGATTTAAATTTTTAAAAGAAATTTTTGGCGACGGCAAAGTTTTTTCAAAAGATGGTTTTTCTTTTACCAAAGAAAGCAAAAGAAACACTCCCACCACTCCGGGAATAAAAGCCAGATAAAATATTGGCCTTAAATTACCACCAAAATGATTAATAAAGAAGATGGCAGCCAGCGGCCCGACAACAGCACCCAAAGTATCTAAAGAACGATGAAAACCGAAGGCTTTACCCTGAATTGAGCCATCAGTACTTTCGGCAATTAAAGCATCTCTGGCTAACGTTCTTACTCCCTTGCCAAAACGGTCGGCAAAACGACCAAGCAAAACCAGTGGCCAACCTTGGGCTAAACCAATAACAATTTTTGAAAGAGTAGAAAGAGAATAACCGGCAACAACAAAAATTTTTCTTTTTTTAAATTTATCAGAAAGCCAACCGGAAATAACTTTTAAAAGACTGGCAGTCGATTCGGCAATTCCCTCAATCAAACCAACAATCGCTACTGGCGCCCCCAGGGTAGTAGTCAAAAATACTGGCACTACCGGATAAACCATCTCCGAGGCAAAATCATTAAAAAAACTTACCAAACCTAAAACGATAACATTTTTTGATAACTTATTTTTATTCATAGCGCAAAGCTTCAATCGGTTGTAATTTAGCCGCTTTTTGGGCAGGCCCGCCTGCAAAAGCTGCCGCTTTAGCGACTGCAGGCAGGCCCGCCTGCCACAAGCAAAATTTTTAAGATTTCAGACAATTTTAAAACCTCACCTATTCATACCGCAAGGCCTCTATGGGCTGCATACTTGAGGCTTTGCGGGCAGGATACCAGCCAAACAAAATCCCTACCGCCGCCGAAACCCCAAAAGCCAAAATTATTGCCTTAGGGGAAACAACAAACGGCAGGCTCATTGCCTTTGCCAAAACCCCAAAAATTCCTATCCCCAGCATAATTCCCAAAATTCCCCCAAAAAAAGTAATAATCACCGCCTCCATCAAAAACTGGGTGGTAATAATTTTTTTTGTTGCTCCCAAAGCCTTGCGCAAACCAATTTCCCGAGTTCTTTCAGTTACGGTTACCAACATTATGTTCATAATGCCAATTCCCCCAACCAGCAAAGAAATAGCGGCAATTCCTGCTAAAAGATAGGTAAAAGTTTGGGTTACTTGCGAAGCGGTGTTTAAAATATCTTCTTGAGACATAATTTGAAAATCAGCTGCTGTCGGGTCGGAAAGCCGATGGCGCTCAAGCAAAAAATAACCAACTTCGTCTTGGGCCTCCCTTATTTTTTCTTTGTTGGAAACCTCTAGCGAAATAGTGCTTAAATAATCAACCCCAAAAACCAATTTTTGGGCAGTAGTTAGAGGAATGAAAACTCGGTCATCTTGATTAAAAAAGCCAGTTCCTCCTTTACTTTTGGTAATCCCAATGACTTTAAAAGCAATTTTGTTGATTCTTATGGTTTCGCCAAGTGGATTGGCGCCTTCACCAAAAAGATCGCTAACTACTTGCGGACCTAAAACTGCTACTTTTGCCATTGTTTCTACATCTTTTTGGGAAATCATTGTCCCTCTTTCTATATCTACCTTGCGGACAGAAAAATAAGTCGGGGTTACCCCATAAATTTGGGTATTGGTATTGTTTTTCCCGGCAGTTACTTGGGCGTTTCTTGAATACTCGGGAGAAACTTTTTGAACAGTGGTAATTTTGGAAGAGCTAGCAACCGCTTTGGCATCTTCATAAGTTAGGGTAGTTGCTCCACCAACCATTCCCCTTACCCCTCCCCGAGTAACTCTTCCGGGCATCACTATCAGTAAATTTGAGCCCAAAGATTCAATTTGGTTTTCAATTAGTCGCTGGGAGGCCTGACCTAAAGACAAAAGGGCAATAACGCTGGCAATGCCAATCACCACCCCCAAAGCCGCCAAACCGGTGCGGACTTTATTGGCTTTAAAGGTAATTAGACTTTCGAATAAAAGTTCTTTAAATTCCATCTTAAAACTTAAAAATTCGAAATTCTAAATTCGAAATCCGAAACAATTTTTCAAATTCTAATTTCCAAAATTCAAAACGTTTTGGTTATTAGAATTTTTGTCATTTATTTTTGTTTCGAATTTCGTGCTTCGAATTTCGGATTTACTTCATCCTCAATAATTCTTCCGTCTTTCAACCGAATAATTCTTTTCGCGTATTCGGCAATATCCGGTTCATGGGTAATTAAAACAATCGTATGACCTTCTTTATTTAATTTTTGAAAAATCTTCATTACTTCCTCTGCTTGACTAGTAGCAATATTTCCTGTCGGTTCATCAGCCAAAATTATTGCCGGGTTCATTGCCAGCGCCCGGGCAATTGCCACCCGCTGTTGTTCTCCTCCAGACAATTGAGACGAAGTATGATAGAGCCTTTCTCCTAAACCAACCGCTTCCAAAAGCTCCCGCGCTCTTTTTTCTCTTTCCTCTGGTTTAACTCCGCTGTAAATCATCGGCACCATAACATTCCTAAGAGCGCTTGTTCTCGGAAGAAGGTTAAAAAACTGGAAAACAAAGCCAATTTTTTTGTTGCGAATCTTTGCCAGTTCCTCATCGGAAAATTTTGAGGTATCCATCCCTTCAAGTAAATATTTTCCTGATGTTGGTCTGTCCAATAAACCTAAAATATGCATTAAAGTTGATTTTCCCGAGCCAGAAGGACCCATAATGGCCACAAATTCCCCTTTTTCCACTTCAAAAGAAATATCATCTAAGGCTTTTACCTTTACCTCGCCGCTTTGGTAAATTTTGGAAATGTGGGAAAGAGAAATTAGGCTCATTTTATCTGGCTAACCTTCCGGCACTACCCATTGGCATACTAAAAGGAGAACTTCCTGTTTGAATTTTTGCTCCGGTTAGCCTTCCGGTAATTACCACCTCTTCTTGGGAAAGTCCGGAGATTATTTCTGTTTGGGTATCAGAAGAAATTCCTACCTCAACTTGTTTTTGTCTTTCTTTGCCATTTTCCAAAACCGTTACTATATTTTGGCCATTTTGTTTTTGAATAGCAGAAGAAGGAACCAGTAAAACATTGTCTTTGGCTTCTATAATAATGTTTACCGAAGCCGCCATATTAGGTAAAACTTCATCAGACTCAGTATCAAACCGAACAATAACCGGATAGTTGGTTACGCTATTGCTAGTGGTTCCCAATTTATCTACACTGACCACTTTCCCCGTAAAGGTTTTATCAGGAAGACTATCTAGTTTGATAGTTGCTTTTTGCCCGGGTTTAACTACCGGCACATCAAGTTCAGAAAGATTAAAAGAGGCAATAGGAGTTCCAGGAGTGCGAATAACTGCCACTCTTTGGCTGGTAGCAGTAGAAGAACTGCCGATAACCATACCTGGGGCAAAACTTAATCCGGAAATTGTTCCGGAAATCGGCGCGGTAACCCTCGGTGAGGAAAGCTGATAAGAAAGCCAGGCATTATTCACCGCCACTTGTGCCTGATCAACCACTGCTTTTTGGTTCTTATACTTTGCCTCGGCCGCTAACCAATCATCATTCTCCTGAATGTAAGTTGGATCATCAACGGTTAATCCTCGGGAGACAGCGTCGTTAATAAACTTCCGATTGGCTGCCCACATCGCCGAATCTAAACTCCACAAGGTTGCTTTTGCCGATTCTAAATTATTTTTTGCTGATAAATAAGCACTCCAGGCAGAAGCATTTTTTTGCTTACCAGCTAAATCCAGTTCTATTTCCATAATTTTTTGCCCAGCTTTGACTTTTTCTCCATCGGCAACATAAACTTTCTTGACCATTCCCGTCGCCTGAGTAGTGACTTCAAAAATATTGGCATTAACCACCGAACCGGAAGCAGAAACCGTCCAGACAATTGTCCCTTTTTCTACTTTGGCAGTTTGGTATTGGGGTTGTTGAGATTTTTTTCCTAAAATCCGCCAGCCAAAAAACAGCAAAACCCCAGCCGAAACCACTACCGCAGCAATCTTTTGGCTCTTTTTTAATTTTTTCCAAAAAGAAATTATTTTCTTCATCGTGTTATATTATAGCGCATTTTTATTCTTTCTCCCTGAAAAAATGCTGAAAGAAAAAGAGGAGTTAAATTATAAAATCCTTTCTCTATGCTTAAAACATAAATCTAGCTTATCTGGATGCACTCTAAATCCGGTTCCATGATCATGCAGCCTTCCATCAGAATACTGGCCTATTCTAATATCGATTAAAATTACGCCTTGTTCCAAAAGTTTTAAAAAATTTTCAAAATTAAATCCGCTTAATAGCCAAGCTTCATTAAACCAAAACTCCTCGTTCGAACCTGCACCTCGACACTCTGCCTTCACATAAAGCAATTTCGGAAGCTTCCTTTCAAAAGATGTCTTTAAGGTTTCTTCGTCCCAATATCCTAAAATGTCACCATTTGAATTTATAATATTTATTTTTCCCTTTTTAATGAAAATCTTAAATCCAATCTTTCCTTTAATGTTATTAAATTCCTTGGCGCTTATCGTAGTATGTAATTCTTTTCTCTCGTTTCCCCTGGGTGAGGCATAACCATAATTTAAAAGCAAAATAGAATTTGCTTTTGGAGGAAGAGGCGACTTGGTAAACAAGGTCAGCAAACTACTTGCATTTTTTCTTGCCGATTTTAACTCAATCATCTTGGCATTTGGCCCCGGAATATTATTTTCTTTAATTCCTAGAAGGTCCTCTAGTGTTTTTCCTATTCCAGTATTACCAGCGCGATGGGTTTTAATATAACCCATTTTTTTAATAAGTTTTAATCTTTCTATTATTTCTCTGTATCCCTTCATGGTTTCCAAAAATCAAGTATATATTCAAAAGTTGTACTGAGAGTAATATAATTACTAGGCCATCCATAAATCCCAACTCTATTGACCAATTTTCTTTTATCCCAAATGATTACATTCCTAAGCTCATAACCCGCTATCTCCATTGCTTCGATAATATAACTATGAATGGGATATCTTCTATTATTCTCCCAAAGATCATTAATATTGATAACGCAATGGGCCTTCGGTCTAAGTAGAGGTAAAATGCCCCTGTAAATTTCAACAAGAGCCATAGTGTATCTCTTCGGCCCCATTGTTCCTAAATCTCGAGGATCGCTAGAATATTGTTGAATTTTCAAATAATGTTCATTTTTTCTAAGATCGCTACGGAGGCTTTTATTTAATCTATTATGATTGAGCATATTCGCATAGGGAGGTGAAGTTACACATAGAGCTACTGTTTCTGGTTCAAGATATTTTGGAATATTAATAGCGTCATCACAAATAGCAATTTGCTTTGTATTATCAAAATTTAACCTAGTTTGTGAAAGCCTTTTTTGAGCATACTCAATATACTTTGGATTAAGATCGAATCCCACGGCATTTCTATCCAGATCTTGAGCAGCAATAAGCGTAGTTCCTATTCCCACAAAAGGATCCAAAACGAGTTCTCCTTTGTGTGTGAAAAGTTCTATACATTTCTTAGGGAGGCCAATCGGAAAAACCGCCGGATGAATATTCTTATTTCTAACATCTCGCTTCTCGTAAAAAAATTCCCAAATAGCTATTTGACTCTTGACCCATTCTTTTGGAGACAAACAACTAATATGATTAGGTGGACAATTACATGTCCTTCTATAACCTATATCTAATTTTTTAAAATTGTTAGCAGGAAGCATCATATCACTCTTTATTTTTTATTTTACCATACTAAATCACCCCCAGATTAAACTCCCAATCTATCATCTCTGCCAACTTCAAAGAAGTTTTCGCTAAACGAAGACAGTTTTTTCTTAATACTCCTAACGGTCGATGAAGAGCCAGATTTTTAAGAACCTCGGCAACTGCCAATAAGCCTCTAATTACAATAAAAGCAGAAGTTTCTGCATCCAAAACATAAATGCCCATCTTTTTCTCTTCCTCTTCTTCTGCCTTAGAAATTAAAGCCCGATACACCTTGGGCGGAATTAATGATTGATAATGAGAAATGACTTTAATTCCCTCTAAAATTAGATATTCATCAGCACCCTCGGGAACCAATTTTAAATCGTCAGCAAGTTTTTCCAATTTTTGAGAAAACTTAAAAGCTAAATTGCATAAAGGAAATTCCTCCGGCTCCGGCAAAAGCTGACAATCAAAATCTTCAATTTCATCAAGATCGATTCCCCACTTTTGGGCATCCTTTTTTAAAAGCTTGGCCGTTTCTTCTAAATTTTCCCGAACAGTTTCAAAAACATAATCTAGGGAGTTAGGGTCTTTACCTTGCTTAATCCAAGCTTCTTTCGATTTCTGCTCTCTTTGAAATACGCGGCAAATATGTTTAAATTGACAACGCTCACACCAACGGTCGCAATAATTAAAAGGGGTCTTTAAAAAATCTTCTTTTCTCACCCAGGGAGGTTTACACGCCCCAAACATAAAAAAATTATATCATTTTAAAGCCCCCTTCCAAAACCTCTTCTTCCAAATCCTTTTCCTCCCAAATAAGGCCCTAATTTTTGCCAGTCGATTTTGTTTTCCTCAAGCCATTTTCGCTCTTCTTCACGAATTTGCCGGCGCTGCTGCCATTTATTTTGCCAGCGCTCAAGCAAAGCTTTTTTCTGCTCCTCACTGATTACTCCATCTTTAACCGCCTGATTGAGCTTTTCTTCCAGTAAAGAAAGTCGCTGTTTTTCCCTCTCCTGCCTTTCCTCGTCAATTACTTTTTGAACTTCGCTGGGGTTTAGATTAAATTTTTCAATTATTTTTTGAATTAAGGGAGGGAACTGGCTGGTTGAGGAACCGCTTTTCTTAAACAAATCAAACGGCCAAAAACCATTTGCCTGCGCCGGCAAAGCAAAAACTACCCCAAACAAAATCGCCAAAACAATTAGTAGATTTTGGAT
>Ga0315298_1010750_pt1 | contig 10942 bp, 7 predicted proteins | sample WHS_1_MG_FD_203077 | JGI IMG/M metagenome (GOLD analysis project Ga0315298, IMG submission 203077) | Extremophilic microbial mat communities from Washburn Hot Springs, YNP, Wyoming, USA - WHS_1_MG | ecosystem: Environmental > Aquatic > Thermal springs > Hot (42-90C) | place: USA: Wyoming...
GTGTCTGTCACCATATCGGACATACCCGACATCGTGTCTGTCCCCAAATCTGGAAATTCTGTGTCTGTCCCCATATCTGGGTGCTCCAGCCGGCCTGGACCGTCTGACCGGTGCTTGCTCAGGTCCGGCGGTTCCAAAGTCCGGTCGTGCAAATTCCGTGTCTGTCCCCATATCCCGTCCGCCATTCGCCCTCTCGGTCACCTCGTTAAAAGTTGAGATTTGAACGTTTCACGTTGAACGTTCCTGATCGGTATACCGGGCATCGGTCTGTCCCCATATCCCGCCCGCCATGGCCCTTTCGGTCACCCCGTTGAAAGTTGTGAGTTGAATGTTTCACGTTGAACGTTCCTGATCGGCACATCGAACATCGTGTCTGTCACCATATCGGACATACCCGACATCGTGTCTGTCCCCAAATCTGGAAATTCTGTGTCTGTCCCCATATCTGTGCGCCCCGCTGGCTTGGACCGCCCGACCAGCGCGTGGTCAGGTCCACCGGGCCAAGAGTTCGGTCGTCCAAACATTGAGTCTGTCCCCATATCTGGTCCCGGGCAGATTACCCAATGTAACGCTTCGAAAGCTGCGCTGTGGTGACCGCACCACTGTTTGCCAGAGAAGCAGAAACTGACAAAGTGAGCCAACTCGCAGTTTGAAAATCTTCGCAAATATGATGGATTTCTCAATACAGGTATTCAGCGCGACGCAGCCGCAGCCAAAGTTGCCTGACGCCCAAAGACGCCGTGCTTGCGCCCCTTGACCAGAAAGCTCTGCGCCGCCGGGCTGGGAAATATCTGCTGCGATTTCGTCGCTTTCGTCAAGGCCTTGATGCTGAACCGAATAATTTGATTGACTTGTCGACATCTCGTTTGGTAAAGTGGCCATACTGCGATTAAAGCCACAGGATGGTAAGCGACCGAATCCCGGCGTCTGCTTGGGTTTGATCGGAGTGAACTTGCCGCCAATGACTTCGCAGTTCGTCTAAGAGGAAAGGAAGCATATGAAGAGCATTGCTTGTCTGGTCGTGGCCGTGGCCGTAGTGGGTCGCGGTGTGGCGGTTCAAGGGCAGCTCATACTCGACATCTCATGCCAGGGTATGGAGTCAGGGGGCGGTTCACAGGTTCTCCAGTACCAATACGAACTCCACAATCCAACAGCGGCGCCCGTGGTCATCACGAGCTTCGCGGTCGGGACCGACGATCTTAACGTGGCAAACTATACTGCTTGGACGGTGCCGGTAGGCGTCGGTTTCAACTGGGCCCAAGTTGTAGCACCCCGCGGCGTTTGGACAGACGGAGTCAAGACAGCACACGGCGCACTCGCGCCTCAGCCGACGAAACAAACACTGGGTACGGTACGGTTCGTTGAAACCACAGGCAATGGGATGACAATCCCGGCCGGGGGCACCGCAACCTTCGGGTTCAACAACCCGAATCCGTCAGAAGACGTCGAGTGGATAACGACTGTAAACATGAGTGTTTGGAATGCTCCCGTTGCCGGTCCAATGGGGGTGTATTCTCTCGGCCCAGTGCACGCGCCAGTTCCTGAACCCACAAGATACGCATTCGTTGTCGGCTTGAGTGCGTTTGGATTCGTTGTCTGGCGTCGCTTCATCCGCACAAGGTAGGACATCGACCTCTCCGGCGTTCTGGTGGTCAATTCAGACGCGCAAGGCCGTGCGTTGCCGGACATGCGGGCGGCAGGAACAGTGGGTTTTTGTTGTGCCAATTTGTCCGAGGCGGCTCCAGCACACCCAGGAATAGAGGGACAGACACGATATTATTCAGCGCGGCGCACCCGCAATCAAACGGTCGAGGCGTGACAACTGCGCTGGTCGGAGGAGTACGGCTGTGTCGCGCCGCGCCGACCCAGGCGACCTCTTCGCCGTCGGGGAATATGAGGCCTGGATTAGTGGTCGAACAGTTTGGCGGCGAAATCTTTGAACAATCGGCTAATCTGCGATTTGCGCACAGGTTTTCCAATGTGGTACTCGACCTGTGAAGTAATCCTCGAAGCAGGTGCCTCGAAAAGATTTGCGCAAAAGGCAGGGCGACTGCTTCGCTGCGGCAAAGCCTGTGCGAGTTGAAATCCGGCTCGCAATCATGGCAAACTGTGGCTGTGAACATTGATCACGATTGCCAGGCCAGCGGGAGCGGTTGTTCTGACTCGAATCCCCGGCAAACCACTGGCACCTGCATACTCTACACCGGCACACCAAAACGAATCGGGTTCGTTTCAACGCGGTTTCACGGCACCGACGGTGTGACTTTGGAGGCGCGGAAGTGGGCGCAGATTTTGTCCAGCATGGGACACAAATGCTATTGGATGGCGGGGTTGTTGGACGCGCCACCTGAGGTGAGCATGCACGTTCCGCTGGCGTGGTTCAATCATCCCGAGATCGCAGAGGTCCAGTCCAAGATCTTTGGTGTCCACGTTCGAAATCGCGCCATCACAAACCAAATCAATTCAATCAAGGAGCGGCTGAAGGACGAGTTGTACCGGTTCATTGACCGGTACCAGATCGAGATTCTGATCCCGGAAAACATCCTTGCCATTCCAATGCACGTTCCGCTTGGGCTGGCCACAACGGAGGTTATCGCCGAAACCACAATACCGGTGATTGCTCATCATCATGATTTTGCATGGGAACGCGAACGTTTCGCTCGAAACGCCGTCAACGACTACTTGCAGGCGGCGTTCCCCCCGCTTCTTTATGGGATCGAGCATGTCGTCATCAACTCGATGGCTCAGAAAGAACTGGCGCGGCGGCTTGGGATTCCGTCGCAAGTTATTCCCAACGTTTTGGACTTCGAGACCCCGCCGCCCGGCATTGACGAGTACAACAGAGATTTACGCCGCGAAATTGGTTTGAGTGACGACGACTGGCTTATTCTCCAGCCCACGCGCGTGGTGGCCCGAAAGGGCATAGAACACGCAATCGAGCTCGTCAGGCGCCTCAACGATCCCCGGGCGAAGCTTGTCATTTCACATCCCGTAGGTGACGAGGGTAACGAGTACATGCGAATGATCCGCGATCGAATCGAGGATGCGAAGATTGACGTAAGGTTCATTGCGGACCGCGTCGGCGAACGCCGCGGCGTCAATGCCGAAGGGCGCAAAGTCTATACGCTCTTTGATCTCTACCCGCATGCCAATCTTGTCACGTACCCGAGCCATCACGAGGGATTCGGCAATGCGTTTTTGGAGGCAATCTACTTTGGCAAACCGGTTCTGGTTAACATGTACGCGGTTTACGCAAGAGACATCGACCCGATCGGTTTCAAAGCCATTGAAATGAGCCAGCTCGTCACCAGTGATGTGGTCGCGCAAACGAAAGAAATCCTCACAAACAAGGCGCTCAGAGAAGAGTGGGCGAAAACCAACTACGAGCTTGGCCGGAAATACTTCTCTTACGCGGTGGCACGCCGCAAACTTGCAGCGCGTATTGCAAACCTCTTCGGCGAAGGAGTATAAGAAACGGCATGGCATGGCAAATTCTGGCCGCGAAAAGCGAACAACGAACCATGGACCCAACACAGCACACAGGAAACGGGAGCCAGGTCAACCTGCCACGGCTCTGTAAATCTTCCAGAACAACAGCAGAAAAAAGTCCCGGCGTGCACACGGTTGGTCGAATTGCGCTTGTTTTGGGTTTTGCGCTCATCGTTGTTGGCGCCGATTTTCGCCCGGCTGGTCCGCTGGCGCCAACGCCGCTGCGGGAATTGAATTTCACAAATGAGTTTTTCCCCGGAATGAAGTATCGCTCCGACGTTCCGCGACAGGAATCCATCATTGGATTTCCGGTGGGTGCGCGGGCTGCGACACACGGCGAAATCGAGCGCTGTCTGCATGCGTGGACCAATGCTGCGCCGGACCGGACGCGGCTTGTCGAATACGCGCGCAGTCATGAGAACCGGGCGTTGTACTACATGATTGTCACGGCCCCAAACAACATGCGACGTCTGGATGAAATACAGCGGGGGCTGGCCGCCCTGGCCGATCCACGCAAAACTTCCGATGCCACCGCCAGTGAACTGATCACCTCCTTGCCGGCGGTGGCGTGGTTGGGCTACACGATACACGGGGACGAAACCGAGGGTTCCGATGCCGCGCTGGCTTTGCTGTACCATTTGATTGCGGCGGATGATGCTGCGGTGAATGACCTGCTTGAACGGGTTGTGGTTATCATTGATCCGCTGATGAACCCGGATGGACGCGACAGATTCGTGAAAATGATCGCTGAAAACCGCGGCACAATGCCAAATGTCGATGACCAATCGATGATTCACGACGGCTACTGGCCGTGGGGCAGAGGTAATCATTACCTTTTCGACCTTAACCGCGACCCATTATGGTGTGTGCACCCGGAAACACGCGGTCGGATTCGCGAAATCGGGCGTTGGAACCCGCAGTTGCTCGTTGACGCACACGGCATGGGATCGCAGGAAACACATCTGTTTTCGCCACCGCGCGAACCAATCAATATCAACGTGCCCAAGGGCAGAATGGACTGGGGCCAGCGGTTCGCCCGCGACCAGGCCGAAGCGTTTGATCAGCACGGTCTGCTTTATTACACGGGCGAATGGCACGAGGAATGGTATCCGGGTTACACGGATGCATGGGGGTCTTTGCGAGGCGCAATCGGCATTCTGTATGAGCAGGCGCGCATCGCCGAGGACGGCGTTCGCAGACCGGAAGGGAGAATTCTGACCTACCGCGAGTCAGTCCAGCACCACGTCATCGGGTCAGCGGCAAATCTCAACACACTGAAAAACAACGCACGTGCATTGCTCGAGTATTTCTACCAGACACGGAAGACGGCTGTTGACCCGAACGGCCCATATGCCAACCGCACTTTCGCCGTCCTCCCAACTTCAAATCGGTCGCGATGGCTTGCTTTTATTGACCTGCTGCAACAACAGGGATTCGAATTGTACACATCAGATCGCGAGTTCACAGCTCCACTGGCAAAAGACCAGTTGGGCCGCGAACTCAAACCGTGCGTCGTTGCCGCAGGTTCACTCTTGATACCCAACCGCCAACCTCTGGCCCATTTGTTGTCTGCAGCACTCGAGTTCGACCCGCACCTGTCTCGAGTCGCACTCGAAGAAGAGCGCAAGGAGCTGCTGGCAAAAGGCAGGTCCAAGCTCTACGACACCACCGCATGGAACGTCACCATGCTCTACGGGCTGCCGGCTTTGACGCTCGGCATGGAATTGCCTCAACATGCCGTACCGTTGACAAACCGGCCTTCAAACCCGCCTCCAACAGCAGTGCAAACAACGTTATCTTCACCGACAGCATTTGTCATCGATGGCGCTGATGATTCCTCCGTCGCAGCAGCCGCGCGGCTCATGGAACGCGGCGTCCAAGTCAGAGTCGCAGAAAAACCTTTCCGATTCGACGAACACGATTTCGCCCGTGGTTCGGTTGTTGTGACGCGTCTCGATAATCGGTCTTTTTCCGGCGACCTGCGCAAGACGGTATGTGAGGCTGCTGCTGAAACCGGTTTGACGGTGTTCCCGGTCTGCAGTGGGCTCGGCGCCGGCGACCTGCCTGATCTCGGTGGCGAACACTTCCAAAGGCTCGAACCGCCCCGGATCGCCCTGCTCACGCGCGACAGTGTCAGCGCGACAGACTACGGATCGATCTGGTTCACAATCGACCACAAACTTGGCATCAGACATTCGCACATAGATGACGTCGGCAGACTTGATCTGTCCCGGTACAACGTCGTTGTGGTGCCGGACGCACGTGCCTCGGGCATATCCACAAACATGATCGCAAGCCTGAAGGATTGGGTCAGGAACGGGGGAACGCTGATTGCCATTGGGGGCTCGACATCAGCGTTCACGCAGGAAAAGGCTGACCTTGGCAAGGTCAGACCACTGCCGGAAGTTCTGTCCCGGCTGGCTGAATACGAACTGGTCATATTGCGGGAATGGATGGCGCAGAATGGCGAACTCCCGGCTGAGGAATCTGTGTGGTCGCACCTTGCGACAACGAATCTTCGGTATCCGTGGCAGATGGTTGACGGGCCGCATCCGGATGAGAAGGAACTACGGAAACGCGATGCGTGGCAGTCATTGTTCATGCCCCAGGGCGCGGTATTGGCCGCGCGAGTTAATACGAATCACTGGCTAACTGCGGGTTGCGGCGAATGGCTCCCCGTCGTGGTCGGACGTCAGCCGATTCTCATGGCCGGCGATGGTGTTGAAGCTCCAGTTCGGTACGGATATCTCACGCGAAGCTCAGCCAAGTCTGGTGGAAGCACGGAGCAGGCTGGTGAAACATCGCCATCACCAACCCGGTCAACACCAGCTCCGAAACCCTCGGTTGCTTCAGACTCGGACCATCCTGCCGGCGGCGGCGCTGAATCTTCGTCGAATGCTCGGAAGTCGCCGGCAAACCCCGACTCACACCAGAAGGAAAAGGATAAAGAACCGCCTCGAGTGGGTTGGGCGGCCTTGCCACCGGGGACCGAGATGCATTTGCGGATGAGCGGCTTGTTGTGGCCTGAAGCGGCGCATCGGCTGGCCAACGCGGCATGGGTCACACGCGAATCCTGTGGGCGCGGCCAGATCATACTTTTCGCCACTCCGCCGACATTTCGTGCGGCGACCGTTGGGACGACGCGGGTTTTTCTGAATGCGCTTGTTTACGGCCCCGGCTTTGGGGCGGCGCAGCCGGTGCGGCCATAGGCGTTGGGTCTTTGGACCGTTGCTCCGCACCGGGTTTGTCAGGTGCAGATTCAGCTCGGCGCAGTGCCGTCGTAACCGAATGCTTAGCTCGTGACAACTACGCTGGTTGCACGAATACCGCTGTGTCGCGCTGCACTGAACGGGGCAACTTTGTCGCTTGGCCCGGAAATCTCACCAGAATGAAGTTTTTGGGATCTCGGTCTGGGAAGGCGGTGAGATTACGGCCTGGACATGGAGTGATCGACAGTGGTTTTACCCTGAAGTTTGATTCGGGGCAGTCTCATGCAGACCCCCTTGATTGTTGTGTTTCTCCTTGCAACACGGCGACAGGCCTGAAGCCGACCTCCCTTTGTCGGCACCTCGGTCGATGAACCCGTGCAAAGTCACTGAGTTTCACGTGTCCCGGCTGTGTCCCTGCAAGCCCGAGCCGAACCTCGCCGGTGTAACCAATGAATCACGCCCGACTGAGGACTGCCTGCAGCACGGCACGGATCTCACGAATCAGTTCAGTCGGAGACAGGCCGCCCTTGGCCAAGATGCGGTTCACGCAACCGTTCAGTCGTTTCCTATCATCTTCGGTAAGCTCTTTGGCCGTGAGCACGATCACCGGCACGCGTGTCTGGCCAACGTCACGCCGAATGACATCGAGAAACTCAAAACCGTCCATCTCGGGCATCAACAGATCCAAGAGAATCAGGTCCGGCGATGTCGTCTTCACAAGCTCGGCCGCGTGACGTCCATTGACTGCCTCGACGGATTCCCATCCGTCTCGTTCAAGGGCGCGCTTCAGCCAATCTCGGGTGGCCGCGTCATCTTCAACGATCAACACGCGGCGTTTTTTGGTTGCCCCGCGAAACCGGGCCATGACTTTGCTGAGCCGTTCACGGTCGATCGGCTTGATCAAGTACTCGTCCGCACCCAGCGCAAAAGCGATGTTTTGTTGATCAACCACGGTTGCCATCACCACTGGGATATCAGCGGTGGCCGGATTGCTCTTGAGCAAGGTGAGCAGAGCCCAGCCGTCGGGCGGAGGCATGATAACATCGAGTGTTATGACTGCGGGTCTGATCCGTTCCAGCAAGCGTACTCCATCGAGCCCGTTTGAGGCTGTCACAACATCAAAACCTTCGCGGCGGAGCGCCCTCTCGAGCAGATCGCGCGCTGAAGCGTCATCATCGATTACAAGGACCAGCGGCGCGACTTCTCCGCTCTTGCCCTGTCCTTGGACAAGCAGCGGTGGTTTGGGTGTGACCGCCGAAGGCGGTTCTTCCCGACACGGCTTGAGTTGTGCCGGCAGTTTCACTGTGAATGTGGACCCTTTGCTCGGCGCAGTTTCAACGCTGACCTCACCGCCCAGCAGATCACAAAATCTCTTGACAAGCGCAAGGCCAAGACCTGTCCCGCCGTGTTTTCTTGCGGCTGCCACATCGACCTGCGCAAAAGGTTGGAACAGGCACTTGACCTGTTCGGGTGTCATCCCAATACCGGTGTCTGAAACCACGAACACGACCTGATCACCGACACCTTTTCCGGGAGCGCCGTTATGTTCGGCTGGGCTCGAGAGTGTTTTCTCGGCCTGTTCCAAAACGTCCGAAGGCACGGCGCCGGTTTCGGGGCTGCCGGCGCTGAGCCGGGCAACCCGGACTTCGATTCGACCGCGGGGCGTGAACTTCGCGGCGTTGCTGAGCAAGTTGAACAGTATCTGCCGCACTTTCGTCGGGTCCGAGCACATCCGTCCGACGCCCTCCCCACAATGCACAGACAATATTGCTTCGCCTTTCGCGACCAACGGCTGAACAGTGGACACCACGTCGTTTACCAGTTCGGCGACGTCGAATTCCTCCGCCAACACCGTCATCTTTCCAGCTTCGACTTTTGACAAATCCAAAATGTCGTTTATGAGCGTCAACTGATGATGTGCGGCGGCGTGTATCTTCTGAAGGTCGCTCAGGTATTGGTGGTTGCCCTCCTCGGTTGCGATCTCCTGGAGCATTTCGCTGTAGCCGATTATGGCGTTCAACGGCGTGCGCAGTTCGTGCGACACGCTCGCAAGAAACCTCGATTTGGCCTCGTTCGCTGCTTCTGCGGCAGCTTTGGCTTCGGCAAGATCGCGCTTTTGTTGTTCGATAGCCTCGTTGGCTTGTCTCAGGCGCGCATTCGATTCGTTCAATTCCGCGGCTTGGAGCGCAAGCTGCCGATTTGCCATGGCAAAAGTTTTCGCGAGGTGAACTGACATCGCGCAGAAAAAGATGACCACACCAAGCTGGCCAAATGTCAGCCCTCCGACACGCGGGATCGGCGCCGGAATCTCTGCCAGCACCAGCAACGCGCCGAGGCCCAAACCAATCAGGCGTGCGCCCTCCCGTTTTTGCCGCCATGAACCCCACGCAATCCGCAGAATAAGCAGTGCTGCTCGGATCAATATGAACAAAGCCACCAACCGCGCCACTTCCATTGCCAACCCGAGCGACATCACGTTCTTGTTGATCACGCCGATTGCACACACAATCAACGCGCCCAACACCATCGTGCGAAAACGGCGATGACCCGAGCCCACGAAATGTTTGTACAGATTCCGACCGGATTCTTCGGCAGATTCTCCGCCGTTTTCCCGGATTTCTGATGTCTCCGGCTCAAACAGCGATTGAAAAAGACGCAAGGTCAGCACCGCAAGCAAAGCCAGCCAGTGTATTCCTATGCCGCTTCTCTCTGACCCGGGCCATGTCATTCCGGCTGCCAGACCGCTGATCAGTGCAAAATAAAGATGATTGCGTGCCGCCGGCTGGAACGCGAACAGCAGAGCGTGCATCACGCAAAACGCGCTCAATAGGCCGGTCAGAAAACCGAGCGGCGGCGAACGTCCACGCCATCCTGAACCGCCAAACCCGCTTGGACCTCCCGGTCCGCCCGCAGCCATTCGAGGACCAAATCTGGGCGGCGCCTCGCGCAATTCTTCCCGCTTGGGCAAGTTTTCGACAACCAAGCGTGTGCCGCCGGCCAACTTGACCCCTGCCAAAGTTCCGTCAGTGCCCTCCGGCTCGGGCTCGAAATCTGAGAACCAGACAAGGCCCGGCTCACCCTCTTGCACTCTGCGGAACATGTCGCCGCGAATGGCATCTGCTCCGCGGAGATGATCCCACACCCTGAACTCGTCGATTGCACCGGCCATGGTGGGCTCGGAGTCTGATTCTGTGACAGATTTCCCAAGATAACAGCGCCCGTTCGAATCAGCCGTGGCAAAGCTTCCTGTGCATTTCTGTGGTGGACGTAGCGGAAAGCCGTTCAAGTAGAGTTGCATCTCGCCGTTGCCGATGACTGCGGCGATGTGGCACCATTCGCCTCCCATCAGCACATCAGGCACGCGCAGCCAGTTCAGATTTCGCTCCCCGTCTGCAACCACCAGCCCGAGACCTGCTCCGTCGAAGCTCAGAATGCTGACATCTCGCCATGGACTCCCATAATTGAACACCCGCCGCGTGCCGCGCATGCCCCGCAGGGCGTTTCCGAAGTTGAACGCTTGCCTATCGCCGGCCAGTTCATCCCAGCGCACCCAACATTCGATCGTTGCGTTTGTAAGTCCCCTGAACGGGGCGATCGGAAGCTCGGCAAATCCGCCATTGCCAGGAAGCAGCAAAACATGATTGGTAATCCCGACTGCTTCTGCTGACGTTTCCCCGGTATTCTTTGGCAACGCGGTTTCGGAACCCAAAAGCCAGACCGCTTCCCAACAGGCAAGGGCGGCGCCCAAAAGAAGAGTCAATGTTGATGCCCTGCGTTTCACCATAACAGTGTGCTCTTCTTTTGAGTTCAGTTCAATGCGGGAAATGATGCCGCATCTCGGCAAAAGTGTCGAACAACGCGCTGATCTGCGGTTCCTACGCAGATTACTCAGCGCGGCGCAGCCGCAGCCGAATGATCTGGGCGAGGTAAAGGCGTTCGTTCCAAGGTGGGCGCTCTGTCGCGCCGCGCTGAAAGGGGCGACTTCGTCGCCAACGGCGGGGGATGCGACCGAGATCAGCGGACAAACAGTTCGGAGGCAAAAGTCTCGAATGCCCTGCTAATCTCCGATTTCCGCGCAGATTATACGATTAATACTCCAAAGGCGGCACTGTTGTGACCGCACTAGTGCGCCTGCGAAGGCGCCCACACAGCGGGGTGGAAGTCCCCGCCAGGCCGAGCGTTCACCGGCCTGTAACCGAAGGCTACTGCGTCGTGGCAACACGAGGTGGAGAGCTGCCGGAGGT
>Ga0315298_1010753_pt1 | contig 10940 bp, 9 predicted proteins | sample WHS_1_MG_FD_203077 | JGI IMG/M metagenome (GOLD analysis project Ga0315298, IMG submission 203077) | Extremophilic microbial mat communities from Washburn Hot Springs, YNP, Wyoming, USA - WHS_1_MG | ecosystem: Environmental > Aquatic > Thermal springs > Hot (42-90C) | place: USA: Wyoming...
CCACAAGAAGGGCCGGTATCGCATAGAGGGAGGCCCCGAGAGCCAGGGCGACGGCAAGTGTCGGTACCAGCTCCAGAGTCATCGGGGCCTCTCCGAACGGCCGGCCCGACGGGGACGGACAACGCGACGCCCGACGACGGCCGCGCCGATAGCGGCTGCCACCAGGGCGCCGGCGCCGATGTAGAGGTCGCGCCGGCTGGTCCCGCCGCCCGCGGCGGCGGCCGCGGCCGTTTCGTACTTGCTCGGGCACTTCACGAGGATGCGGTCGGCGGCCAGCCCGCCGCGTCCGTCAGCCCGCCCTTCGGCGACCACGGTCTGGCCGGCGGCCAGGTTGTCCGGAGGCGCGCCGTGGTAGACGACGGGCACGCTGGCCCGGCCGTCGGTGACCGAAAACCGCAGTTCGGAGCTGGTCGGGTCCCAGGCAATCGAACCGGGCGCCACGGTCCCGGACAGACGGAACGTCCGGTCGGCCAGCTCGGCCATCCGGTCCCGGGCTTCGCTAGCCGTGAGATAGTAGAGCGTCGCGCCCTGCCATCCGGTATAGGCCAGGTAGCCGACGGCCGCGACGATGAGTAGTCCGGCCCAGACAAGTCGGCTCCGCACGAGGCTCCCCCCTACCGTAGAATGAGCGGGACCAGGGCGTAATAGGCCCCGGCCAGGATGGCGGCGTAGGCTACCAGCTCCACCGCTATCAGCAGTCGGCTGTCTGCGAACCGCCCCGGCCGGAGCTGCTCGGCCAGGCGTGGGTTGCGCTCGGCCGCGGCCTCGTAGAGAAGGCCGTGGTCCTCGTGTAGCTGCGCCAGCGACAACCGGCCGTTGTACCACACGCTCGAGGTCGGGAACACCAGCGGGCTCAAGTGAACGGCGAACAGATGCCCGACCAAAAGGGCCAGAAACGCCAGCAAAGCCTCATTGCTGTGCGCCACTCGCAGGGCTCCGATGAGCCAGCGCGGCACCCAGCGGGCCGCCAGCTCCGGAAAGGCCAGGGTAAGGCCGGACAGCCCCATCACCATGGTTCCCCAGACCACGGCCCAGAACTCGAATTTCTCCCACCAAGTGAACTTGCCGAACTTGGGCGGCTCGTCCCGCCGACCGACAAGATAGGCCAGGTGCTGGAAGAAGAGCTTGAAGTCCTCCAGCCGCGGCACCACGGCGAAGTCGAGGCGGCGCCGCACGAGTCCGGCGATGAGGGTCCCCGCGTAGTAGAGTACGGTCAACGCGAGTAGAGTCGCGGCCGCGAAGTGCACGGACAGCATGCCTTCGAAGCTGCCGAACAGCTTAACGACGGCGGCGGCCGCGGGCGAGCCGGCGAACTTGATGGGGAAGCCCGTCAACATCAGGATGGCCAGGCTCACGGCCAGCATCCCGTGCTGCAGGCGGGTGTGAAGGTCGAACCGCTCGAGTTCCGGAACATCGGGTGACTTGTTGGCCACGCCTACCGCCCTCCCTTGACCGCACTGCCGCCCCCGGAACCGGTGCCCCGGCCCGGTCGGCGCAGACGGCGTCCGAGGTCCAGGACGGCTATGACACCGTCCTTGGTCACGTTGCCCAGAATGAGGAGAAGGAAGAACTTCCAGACGACCCACCGGGCCATGCCGTCAACGCCCGGGCTCGGTTGCAGGGGGCTGACGTGCTCCTGACCCGACGCCACCAGCTGCGCCAGAGCCGTCTGGCCGCCGACGTGACAGCTGGAGCAGCTGCTGCCGGAGGTCGGCATCGGTGTGCCCGCCGGTATCGCGGCGGTCCCGGTCGCGCTCACCGGCGGAAGATGTCCGTGGCAGGTGGCGCAGACGGGCGCGGCCTGGGACCCCAGCTTGTGGGCGGCCCCGTGGAAGCTGTAGTCGTAAGCCTGAGCCTGCTTGGTGTGACACCCTCCGCAGAATTCGACGTTACCGGCCGGGTTCAGCGGGGAGGCGGGATTGGAGGCGGGGACGACGGCGTGGATGGGACCATGGCAACTCGAACAGTCCAGCGGCGGATTCGGGTGAACGAACAGACCCGACGGCTTGGTGCCGGTCGCGCCGGTCGCGCCACCCGACCCTTGGCCGCTGAAATCGTAGCCGGTATGACAGTTCGAGCAGGCCGCGTAGGCGGCGGCCTTGACCTCGTCTAGGGGCCCGTGGTTCTGGGTATGGCAGAGGGTACAGGGCACGTCCTTGTGAGGCGAGGCTTCCAAAGCGGCGGCATCGATCTGGAGGCTTATCGTCTGCCCCTGGTAGGTCGTAGTCAGCCCGTAGGCGTGGCAGCCCAGGCACGCCTCGTTGTCCGTCGCCGCCAGCGCCGTCGTCGAGGGTCCCAGCAGCATGACGGCGAGGGCGAGCCCCCACCCCACGCCCGCCGCGACCGCCGGCCCGAGAAGGCCGCGCGACGCGCGGAGCCGCTTTCGGCCGCCTGGTCCGTTCATGGCTCTCACCTCAGTGTGGTGTGGTCGGGGAGGCCCCTTCGGTCTTCGGTCCGGGGCCTCCCCGACCGCGGTCTCAGGGTCCGGAGCGGACCCGCTACTTCCTCATCGCCTGATCGAGGTAGTCCTCCGCCGCCCGGAGCATCGCGTCCGTGTAGGGCGGGTTGTGGATACCCTTCGAAGCGTCGCCTTCGGCGAACGAGATGTTCGTGAAGGCCTTGTCCCGCAGGGCCTTGGCCTCGGACATGTCGCGCCCGAAGGAGACCTCGTTGGCGATATGGGCGTCGACCTGCGCCAGCTTGTCCTTCAGAGCGGCGATGCGGGCGTCGAACGCGTCGAACAGGCCCTTGATCTTCTCAGCCGTCATCCCGGTGTGGCAGGTGGCGCAGCTGTCGAAGTTCGTGGGCTTGCCGTGCACCGACAGGGTGATCGTCGGCGTCCCCACCTGGAAGTAGTGGTTGCCGTTGGTCATATGGCAATCGGCGCAGGTCGCCGTCTTCGGCGCCGGCATGTTCGGCACACCGAAGGCCCCCACGCCTTCCCACATCTCCTTCTGCGGGTGGTGGACGGTGGCCCCCGCCGCGAAGGTGTCGCCGGTCAGCTCGCCGTTGTGGCACTGCGTGCAGGTCTCTTCCGAGTCGACCCTCAGCTGAGCTTCATTGGCGTTCTTATGCGGGTCGTGGCACACCACGCAGGTGACGCCGTTCGTGTCGTTCTGGTGGCTCCCGCTCTTGAAGTCGGCCAGGGTCGGAGCCGGCTGACCGCTCTCGACGGCCAGCTTGGCCGACGCGGAATGGCACTCCAGGCAGGCGTCCTTGGCGTAGGGCAGCTTCACGAGGTCCTGGACGCTCGTGCTGTGCCCCATCGTCGCAATCTGTCCTCCCTGACGGTCGGTACCGCCGTGGCAGCTGTTGCAGGTGTCGTTACCCACGGAGGCCGTTATCCGGGAGGGGTCGCCGCCCGCGGCCACGTGCTTGGCCCCTGGACCGTGGCAGGACTCGCAGGTGATGTCCAGGGCCACGAACGTCTTGCTGGAGGCGTCGTAGCCGGTGGTGTGGCAGCCGGCGCAGCCGGTGAGCCAGGAGCTGACGGACCGCTTCCCCCAGCTGTTAGTCGTCGCGTCCCAGCTCGCGGGCAGGTAGTTGAAGTCCTTGCCCACGAAGTAGTTCGTCTCGTTCGTGCCGATGACGAAGAGGACGTCGGAGGCCTTAATGGGCGCCTTCGGGTCGGCGAAGTTCGCCGTCGTGGCTCCCGGCCCCAGCGGACGAACCATCCGGCTGTGGAGGGTCGTCTGGTAGCTCGCGGCCACGTCGCTGTGGCACTTGGCGCACTGGTCGGGACCGATGACGTAGTTGGTCACGCCCGCCAGCGGGTCGGCCATCTTCGCCTTGGCGTCAAGAACCTTCGCCAGCAGGATGGCCGCATCCGCGCGCGTCATCACCGTACCGGGGCCGGAGCTCGAGGCGAACAATCCGGCCTTCGCGGCGAAAGCCAGACAATCGGCCGCGCTGAGCGAGGCTACTTCGGACCCGTGTCCGAGAGCGATACTCGCGGAACGGGCCGCGTCCGCCCGGGTGACCTGGCCGCCGGGGTTGAACTTACCGTTCTGACCGGCCATCAGCCCTCCCCGCGCCACAGCTTCGACCGTGCTGTAAGCCCAGTAGGTCTTAGGCACGTCCGAGAAGCTGGGAAGGTAGGGCATAGTCCCGGGCAGCTTAAAGGCCCGCTGCAGTAGGGACGCGAACTCGACCCGGGTTATCGGCGCCGTCGGACGGTAGTAACCGCCGCCTCCCGCGAGGACGCCCGCCTTCACCAGAGCCTCGATGGCCGAGCGGGCCGGACTACCCGCGATGTCACGGTAGCTCGCCGGAGCCGTTGCCTGCCCCGAAGTCCCGCCCGAGCCGCCGCTGGAACCGGAGCTCCCGCCGGTGGAACCGGGCGGTGAGCCGGACGGGTGGCTCTGCGGGTCGCCGGGGTTGGTCAACGCCGCAATCTCAGCCCCGTTCGTCCAGCCGTCGCCGTCGGAGTCCTTGGACTCGATGGCCTTGAAGTCCAGCTTAGCGGCCGAGACCGCCGAGCCGTACGCGTTGAGCTGCATGGTGGAGGTGTGGCAGGTCGAGCAGGCCGCCAGGGCCGTGCCCTTGGTATTCGGGTAAGCCGCGGTGAAAGAGTTCACGTACTCGGACTTGGCGTAGGCCGCCGGCCAGGACAGACACGCCGCCAGAGCCAGGGTGAGAGCGAGCAGGGCGACTTTCCGCAGTTTCCGCATGTCTAGTGTTTCCCCCCTTTCTTTCGAGGAGTGATGAAGCACTGGAGCATGCGCCGCTTCGTGGGAGTATAGCATGGTTCCTGTGAGTGTGGTCATTGTCTTTTCTTATAGCTGCACAAATCACAAAGAATAGAGACAGATGGGGAGGGATGAGTCCTAAGACATACAGGCGCCAAGCGATATACATAGAGGAAGAACGAGTTTGCTCCAGAAGAGAATCAAAGGACCGGCGGGTCAGGGCGAACCGTACGCCGGGACGAGGGAAAACCGTGAATATCTGGCAGCTCAAGGTCTTCTCGACCGTCGCTCGAGTGAAGAGCCTCTCCGGAGCCGCCCGCATCCTCTACCTTTCCCAGCCGGCGGTCAGCGCCCAGGTCTTGTCGCTGGAGCGCCACTTCAACACGCGGCTCCTCGAGCGCCACCGGCACGGAGTGACCCTCACGCCGGCCGGCGAGGTGGTTTACGAGTACGCCAGCCGGATTCTCGACCTTTTGGCCGAGATGGAAAGGGCGGTGGCTCTGGCCGACAGACGCCACCGCGCGAACGTGGCCTTGAGCCGGCGGCTGGCCCGGGAACCGCTGGCCCAAGCCATCCAGACCTTCTTCGAGGAACATCCCACCTTCGACGTGGAAATCGAGACCGTCTCGGCCCGGGAGCTTGTCACCGGCCTGTGCCGCGGCCGCTACGACCTGGGCGTGCTCGCGGCGGACGAACCCGTTCCGGGACCGGCCCCCTGCGGTCAGAGCCACGCCGGGCCCCTCGACGAGCCCGAGCTGGAGGAAATCCGCCTGCCGGGCCGGGAGCCGGGGTCGGACGGGTCAGGCGGACCGGCCGGAACGGTCGGACCGGCCGGTCCGCCTGACCCCGGGGGCGGCCGCAACTCCTTAACCGGCCGCGTCGGCCGCACCGCTGACGCGGCGGCTGCCAGCGACTCCGCCGCTACCGGCGACGCGGGAGACGCCGGTGACTCCGGAGCCACCGGCGTAGCCGGCCCGGCGACCGTGGGCGGCACCGGTGCCGGAGCCAGAGTCCTTTACCGCGCCGACTCGGCGGCGGCCGAAATGGCCGCGCGGCTGGCCGAGGCCCTCTGCGGCGGCGCCGCGGGGGACGCGCCCTTAGGGGCCGTCAGCTCCAACCCGAACGGCCTGAGTGCACGATCCAGCACCCCGTGCAGGTGGGCGATGAGGACGCCGTAGTTCACCACCGGCACTCCGGCCGCCTGGGCGACCGACAGCCGGTAGAGCATCTCCTTGCGGTTAATCATGCAGGCCCCGCAATGCACCACCAGTCTGTATTCCGCGAGGTTCGGCGGGAAGTCCCCGCCCACCGAGTGCGTGAAGTGAAGCGGGCCGCCGACGTGCTTTTGCAGCCACCGCGGGATTTTGAGGCGCCCGATGTCGTCGCCGATGGGATGATGCGTGCAGGCCTCGGCCACGAGCACCGCGTCCCCCGGCCGGAGAGTGTCGGCGGCCAGGGCGCCCTCGGCGAGCGTCCGGAGGTCACCTTTCCGCCGGGCGAAGAGAATAGAGAAGGACGTCAGGGGGACCTCCGGCGGAACAACCCCGGCCACGAACTCGAAGGCCTGGGAGTCGGTCACCACCAGGTTGGGGCCGGAGGGGCCGAGGCGACGGAGCGTCGAGCTGAGTTCACTTTCTTTACACACGACCGCCGCGGCGTTATGGTCGAGAATATCGCGGAGCGTCTGGACCTGCGGCAGGATAAGACGACCTTTCGGAGCCTCCAGGTCCACCGGCACGACCAGCACGGCCAGCTCGCCCGGTCCGAGCAAGCCCTCGACGATGGGCGGGCCCTCCCAATCGGCCGGGGCCGAGGCGATGATGGCCTGCCGCAGCGGGCCCAGGCCTTGCCCGGTGGCCGCCGAGACGGGGATAGGGCGCAGCCCCCGCGCCTGGGCCCAGCGGGCCGCCGCCACGGTCCGCCCGTCACCGCCGCTCGAGGTCCCGCCGCGCCGACCATCCCCGCCACCCGGACTATTCCCGCCGCCCCCGACAAGACCGCTCTCGACAAGATCTATCTTGTTCAGAGCCACAACGACGGGCACCTTCTTCGCCCTTATCTCCTCCAGGAGCTCCTCCTCCTCCGGGCCGGGCTCGACCGTGGAGTCGAGGACCAGCACGGCCAGGTCGGTCTGGCGGAGGACTTTCCGCGTCCGCTCGACTCTTAGGCGGCCGAGGTCGCCGACGTCGTCGACCCCGGCCGTATCGACCACGAGCACGGGCCCCAGCGGCAGAATCTCCATGCTCTTGGCCACCGGGTCGGTCGTCGTCCCGGGCACGTCCGAGACGACGGCGACCTCCTGTCCCGCCAGGGCGTTCACCAGACTCGATTTCCCCGCGTTCCGCCGTCCGAAGACACCGATGCGGAGACGGCTCGAGGCCGGAGTACCCATCCCGCCGGTCAAGGCAGCGGTCAAGACAGGACACCTCCTCGTTCAGGCTCAGAAGTACAGGTCCCGCTCACCCGCCTCGAGGCGGCCCAGCCGTCGTACCGTCTCCTCCCGGACCTCGGGCTTGCCTATCTCCTGGAGGTGGCTGGCGATGGCCCTCTCGCCCGCCTCGCGGGTGGCCGGGGAGGCGTAGTCGAGAAGGTACTCCTTGAAAGTCAAGATGGCGTTGGGTAGACAGAGGTTTTTGATTTCGCCCGTCTTGGCCAGACTCATGAAGCGGTCGCCGGTGCGGCCCCGGCGGTAGCAAGCCGTGCAGTAGCTCGGGATGTAGCCCGACAGGGCCAGGGACCGGATGATTTCGTCCGGCCGCCGGTGGTCCTCCACGGCGAACTGGGCCGCGTCGTCCGGGGCCGACTCGCCGCGCGCGGACCTCTCGGCTTCTTCGCGGTAGCCCCCCACCCCGGTGCACGAGCCGGCGCTTATCTGGGAGATGCCCAGACCGAAGACCTCATCCCGGAAGCCGGGCTTCTCGCGGGTCGAGAGAATCATCCCGGTATAGGGCACCGCCAGACGGATGAGAGCGACCAGGCGGCGGAAGTCCTCGTCCGACACGAGATACGGGAACGAGGCCAGGTCGACGCCCCGGGCGGGTCGGAGTCGCGGAACCGAGATGGTGTGCGGCCCGACCCCGTGGACCTCCTCGAGGTGGCGGGCGTGGGTGAGAAGGCCCAGGACCTCGAAGCGCCAGTCGTAAAGGCCGAAGAGGACGCCGATGCCGACGTCGTCGATGCCCCCCTCCATGGCCCGGTCCATGGCGTAAAGGTGCCAGAGGTAATCCGATTTCGGCCCCGACGGGTGCATCCATTCGTAGGTCGGGCGATGGTAGGTCTCCTGGAAGAGGATGTAGGTGCCGATGCCGGCCCGCCGGAGACGGGCGTAATCCTCCACGGTCGTGGCCGCGATGTTCACGTTGACCCGGCGGATAGACCCCCGTCCCTCGCGCGAGCTGGTCCGGTAGACCGTCTGGATGGCCTCGACGACGTAATCGATGGGACATTGGGTCGGGCTTTCGCCGGCCTCTAGGGCGAGCCGCTTGTGCCCGAGCCCCTCCAGAATGCGCACTTCCGTGGCGATCTCGTCCATGCTCAGCCTGCGGCGACCTAGAGACCCGTTACCGGTGCGGTAGCCGCAGTAGCGGCAGTTGTTAACGCAATAGTTGCTGATATAAAGGGGGGCGAAGAGGACCAGGCGCCGCCCGTAGATGGCTTCCTTCACGGACCGCGCCGTCCGGAAGACCTCTTCCCACAGGTCCTGCCGGTCGGCGCCGGCCACGATGAGGTCGGCGACCTCCTCGGGCTCGAGCCCCCTGGCCTGACGGGCCTTGTCCAGAATTGACCGCAGGCGGCTCTCACCGACCGCCCGCGGCTCCAGGAGCGCCTCCAGAGCGGCGTGGTCGATAAACCCGCCGTTCTGCGCCGCACCGCGCCGCCCGGGCGCGACATCTCTCGGGTTGGAGACCTCAGACTGCCCCATCTTCGGATTCCTCCTTTCTCGTTGCGACCTGCCTCGTCACGACTCCCGTCACGACTCCTGCCACGACTCCTGTCACGGCGGTGACGCGCCGGCCTCGGCGCCGACCTGCGGCGCGAGGCCTGCGCCGGAGGCGGCGGCCCGGCCGGGAGTCCCGTCCGCGGTCCGGCCCAGTTCCGCCAACCAGGCCGCCACCCTGGCGCGGAGCGCGGCCAGGCTTTCCTCCGGGGGCTCGCCAGCCCGCTCGCCCGACCGCTCGCCGGGCTGCGCGCCGGACCGCGCGCCGGACCGCGCGCCGGACCCCGCGGCGAAACGGTCGGGGCGCAGGGACGAGCCGTCGTCCCGGAGCGGATAGATTTCGTAGAGCGACCGCAAGGCCCCGGGACCGACGTTGACCATGACCACGTCCGCCCCCGCCGCCAGGGCCAGTTCCCGCCCACCCGGAAGAGCGGTGGCCAGGGCCGTCGTCGCCGGAATGGCGGCCCGGGGCAGGATGAGCCGGGCCAGGGCGATAAAGTTCAACACCAGATAGGGGTCCCCGGCGGGGGCGTCCCGCAGGGGCGTGGCCGGGTGGGGAAGGAAGGGCCCGGAGGCGACCATCTCGGGTTCGAATTCGGCCAGAAGTTCCAGGTCGGCGACCAGAGCGGCCGGCCCCTGGCCGGGCAGGCCGACCATGTTCCCGAGTCCCACGGCGTAACCGAGCTCGGAAAGCCAGCGGGCCCTCTTGAGTCGGCCCGAGAGCCGGTGCCCCGGGCGCAGCCGGGCGTAAAGGACCGGGTCGGCCGTTTCGTGCTTCAGGAGGTAACGCTCCGCGCCCGCCCGACGCCAGGCCCGGTAGTCGGCGAAGGGCCTTTCGCCCACGGAAAGAGTGACCTGGACGTCGGGGGCGGCGGCCTTTATCCGCCGGATGATGTCGCCCAGCGTCTCCTGGTCGTAGGCGGGGTCCTCCCCGGACTGGAGAATGACGGTGGCAAAGCCGGCCCGCGCCGCCGCGACGGCCGTTCGGACGACGGCGGCCGGCTGCATGGCGTAGCGCAGCAGGTCCTTGCGGCTCCGCCGAAGACCGCAATAGAGGCAGTCCTGGACGCAGCGGTTGGAAAACTCCAGAAGGGCCCGGAGGTGGACCGTGTCACCTACGGTCCGCCGGCGCACAGCGTCGGCCTCGCGCCACAACGACTCACGGTCCGCCCCCCGGGCCGCGAGACGGGAGAAGATGTCCCCGACCGTCATCCGCCCCATCGCCACCGCCCGCCTAAGACCTCGGCGACGGCGTTTGGCCGGCGCCCGAGCTTTCGCTCCGACGAAGACCCAGACCGGGCCAGCGGCTCCGCTCCAAAAGGCGGGCCGCGGCCAGGGCTTCCAGGACTACAAGGGCGACCGCGCCGCCGATGAGGGCGGTGATGAGCTGCGGCACCCCGAGGGCCACGGCGACCTTGGGCGGAAGAGACAGGAGGTAACGCACGGCTCCGGCCAGCAGCAGGTACTTCACGACCGCGGCGGCGACCACGGCCAGATACACGTTCAGACGACGGCCGTACCCGAAGATGAGCGCCAGAACGGCATTAGCCGCCATGATGAAAGGAATAGCCGGCGCCAGGACCGGATTCAGCTGACCGAGCAGATAAGCCGTTACGGGGGTTAAAAGGCCGATGGCCGCCGCCCCCCAGGGTCCGACGAGAACCGCGCCCGAGAGGAGGACGGCGTTCACGACCGGCCCGGTGATGTACTGACCAAGCCGCAGGCTCTGGACCGCCAGAGCCAGGGCCAGGAGGATGGCCGCCCTGGTGAGCCATTTCACGCTGGTGTTCATCGCTCTCACCCTTTCCCTTCCCCTTTCCGGCTCTTGCCGTTCTCCCACCAGTTCTTGACCGTCTTTTCCCTCTTCCGCCCGCCGCCTTGCGGCTTCCGCCCGCTCTCGCGTCTTGGCGCCCAGGCGCGCCGCGCCTTCCCGGCTGCGCCTGTCACACGGGAGGCCGCCGCGCTACAGCCGGGTCCGCGGCCCCGTCTTCAGTCTTCAGGGGCCCGCCGTCTCGCCTGGGCTGGTGTAGGACGTGAGCGCGCTCCGGACGAAGACGCCGGGCAAAGAGCCCAGCTTGCCCGTCAGCGAACCGAGGCGGTCGGTCCCACCGTCGACGACAAGGGCGATGACCGACACGCCGCGCTCCCGGTAGGGGATGCCCATCCTCCCCACGATGAGGTCCGCGTGCTCGGAGAGCACTTGCTGGACTTTCGCGGCCGCCTCCCGGCGGTCCGTGACAACGATGCCCACCACCCCGATGCGCCGCTCGTCGCCCTGCGCGGCACCGCTTGCTTCGTTCATCCTGTTCCCCCCC
>Ga0315298_1010754_pt1 | contig 10938 bp, 9 predicted proteins | sample WHS_1_MG_FD_203077 | JGI IMG/M metagenome (GOLD analysis project Ga0315298, IMG submission 203077) | Extremophilic microbial mat communities from Washburn Hot Springs, YNP, Wyoming, USA - WHS_1_MG | ecosystem: Environmental > Aquatic > Thermal springs > Hot (42-90C) | place: USA: Wyoming...
CCCGGTCCAGGCCCTCGGGGAGGGAGGGGAACTTCAGGGCCACCTTCCTTTTGAGGAGGTTGTCCTCCGCCAGGTAGACCTCCCCCATGGCCCCTTGGCCTATCTTGCGGATGAGGGTGTAGCGGTCGCCATGTGGCATTTTTCACCACCCCGCTTATTCTCAGTGAGGAGAGATGGAAGGTCCCAACCCAAGGTACTGCATTCTTGCCTGATCATAGCTAATCTTGAAATTGTTTCCATAGGCCTTGCATTGGCTGTCAGAATTTACGACATTTCGGCGCGCGACCTCGTTAACCCCGTTGGAGACCGCCCACTCGGCGGCGTAGTTGCAAGTCTGAATGGCCGCCGTGAGCATATCCGTAAGGTTTATGTGCGCCGCCCTGAACTCCGGGGGTACGGAGTAGGTGGCCAATTCACCTCTCAAATTTGAAAAGCCCTCGCGGGCTACGTAGAAAGTCTCCGCGAGGCTATACCATTCCGGGTCGAAGGGGCTCATGGAAAGTCCCCGCCTATAGGCGCTGTCGAAGTTCTGGCGGATTTGCCGGTATTTCATGATCAGGTTGTCCACCTGGTAAACGTAGGTCTCCATCTGGGATTTCCTGGCCGTGTCCGTCCAGACTTCTACGGTTATCGCCGTCGAGGCGCTTTCATTGCCCGCCGCGTCAAAGGCCCTGGCCTTCAAAGAATAGGTCCTGGGCTCCGAAACCGTTAGCGTGTACTTAAACGGTGGCCCTTCTTCCGCTCTGAAGGTGGCAACCTTCTCGCCGTCCACCAAGAGGTCCACCTTGTTGAGCTCACGGTCATCGCTAGCGTCAATGAGGACCTCTATTTCCACCTTGGATCCCGGAGCGAAGGGCAGTTCGAACTTCGCCGAATCCGCCGGCTTCATCAATTCCACCTCCGGAGGAACGTCGTCACGTGCCTCCTCTTTTCCCTTTAGTATCAAAAACGCGACCAGGAGACCTATGATTATCAGGATCACCGAGGCGATTATCCCCAAAAGGATGGGGAGGCTTTTCCTCCCGCCTTTCTCCATCGGCATCGGATAAGTGGGGTGCCCCCCGGAGTTGAACTCCAGTTCCGTCGACCCCAAGAGAATGCGATCCCCGGTTCTCAATATGTGACTGTCCACCCGGATGCCATTGACGATGGTCCCGTTCGTGCTGCCCAGGTCGTCGATCATTATGGCCTCCGGCCGCAGGGTTATTCTCGCGTGACGAAGCGAGACCATGTCGTCCGCGATCACGACGTCGTTTTCTGGTCCACGGCCTATGGTGACCTCGGTGCCCAGGAGGGGAAAGGTCCGCCCGGCCAGCGGCCCACCGACGACTTCGAGAAACGGCGTACCGTAGAGATTCTCTTCCATCTCCACGCTCAGATGTAGGAGACGATCAAAACCACCAGGATTATCAACAACACCAGCAACAGAACGGCAATGGCGGCCACCATCCACACGGTACGGTCCCGCTTTGCGGTCCGAGATGCCGTATCCTCTGGTGGGGGCTCCCAGGCCCGCGTGGGCGGGATACCTCTATTTCTTTCCAGCGCCGACTTGGCCTCCAGGATCCCGCTGCGGTAGGAAGTCCTCGTTCGATGGACCTCCGGCCTTTCCCCCGAACCGGTCGCCCTCATGACCCGCGAACCCGGCTCTATAGTGGGTCGCATATCCACGATGCGCAGACCTCGAAGGGTGGCACCGCAGTTCAGGCAAAAGGGCGAACCCTCATCAACTCTCGCACCGCATTTCGGGCACTTGGCTTCAGCCATTGCGCTTATCTCTCCAGGTCTCTCATCCCCGGCACCGAACCGGGCACGATCATGGGCACCATGTCTACCCCTTTTCGCTTCCGTCCCGCTCCACTTCTTTTCCTCTCTTTCCCCATGCCCCACATAGGCCCTACCGTCACTGGCGATTCATATCCACGCGCCTCTACGTGAGGGTGAAGAAGAGCCTGTACTTGCCAAGTTCGACCAGGTCGCCATCGCGCAGGCTGTAGAACTGCTGGGGTACCAGCCTGTTTCCGTTGATGTAGGTGGAATTGGTGCTGTTGAGGTCCACGAGATAATAGGTTCCCGCCTGGTACACTACCTTGGCGTGAAGCCTGGATACGCCCTGGGACAGGGCGGCGCTGTCGGTGAGCATGATGTCGGGCTTAAGCCCTCTCGCCGCGTCGCCACGACCGATGACCACTTCCTTCCCCGGCTCCAGGAAGTATGTCTCTCCGGTCACCTCCGACCTGAGTGCAGCCCTCCCGCCATATGCTAGATCTCCCATGGGTTGCCGTGGCTCACCCGTGCTTATCATCCAGGGAGATTTACCCGCATCCGAAAAAGAGGAGGGACCCGCGCCCGGAGAGACGCTTTCCAGCGACGCTCCACAACCATCACAGAATTTGGCCTGATCGAGGTTCTTGTTGCCGCAACTCGGACATACCTTCATATCCACGCCCTCCTAAAACTCAGCCCTCAGGGCTTCGGTTATCTCCACCCTGGTCGCTTGTCGCGCCGGGAAGACGCCGGCCACAACCCCGACCACGAAGGAAGCCAGGAAAGCGACGGCTACGGCCCATAACGTGGGCTTGGCCGGCAGGATGCTGAGGTTGACAAGGACGGAGATGATGAGACCCAAGGGTATACCCAGTAAAGCGCCCAGCAAACTCAAGAGCACCGACTCGAAAAGAAACTGGAGGATGATCATCTTCTTCGAGGCGCCCTGGGCTAGCCTGACCCCTATCTCCTTGGTCCTTTCCTTCACTGAGACGTACATGATGTTGGCGACACCTACACCTCCCTGCACCAGGGATATGAGGACCACCCCTACCACCAGGGCCGTAAGCACGTTGAAGATATAGCTGTAGGTATCCAGGACATCCTCCAGGGTCCTGACGTTGAAATCCCTCTTCCCATCGTGATTCTCGAGGATGGCTTCCTCCACCCTCGCCTTAACGCCTTCAAGACCCCCCTCCGAGGCGGCTTTTGCGTGTATCTCGGATATCTTGTCCTCGGAAGCGCCCGCCATCCTCTGCGCGTCGCCTATGGTAATGTAGACCTCGAGATTGGGGTCGCCCACCACGGTCCTCTTTCTTTCCTCCATTACCCCCACCACTGTGAAGGCCTCTTCCTCCTCCGATTTCGTGGTTTCGCTGAAGTATACGATGCTTACGCTCTTTTTCAGCACATCTTCTCCCGCGGTACCGAACAGCTTCTCGGCCACCATGGTACCGAGCACGCAAACGCAGGCCTTGCCCTCTCCCTTTCGTCCCTCGTCCTTGTCGGAGAGAAATCTTCCATGGGCCACCTTCAAACCGTTCAACTCCAGGTAATCCTCGTTCGTCCCCTTTACATAAGCGTTTATGGAAACGCTTTCCCCGCCGTTCTTCCCCGCCTTGATCTTGTTCGCCGTTTGAATAAGCGGATATGCGCCCTCTACACCCTCCGTATCCTTGACCGCCTCCAGGTCGCTTTTGGTAAGCGTACTGGAGGCGAGAGGTCTTTGGGAAAGCGAAACCTCCTGGGCTTCGCTCTCCGGTTCACCGCTCCTCACTATGAGTAGATGAGATCCCAAGCCCTGAACCTTGGTCACCACCTCCCTCTTCACTCCCTCCCCCACGGCTGTCAGGGCGATCACGCAGGCGATACCGAAAGTGATACCCAACACGGACAGGAAGGCCCTCAGCGGATTAATCCTCAGCGACCTGAAAGCCGTGCGAACTATTTCCTTCGTGTTCATATCGACCCCTGCTCCGACGTCCTGCGATAAGCAAGCCGCTCAAGGCCCTAACCGGCCTTAAGCGCGTTCTCCATCGGCTCCCCGCAGTTAATGCAATATTTGGCGAAAGGCCGGTTGTCCGTCCGGCAATGGGGGCATGTTATCATCAGTCCCATCATGCGCCTCATTATGGTGCTGCTCTGCCTGGGAGTGACGTGCAGCGAAAATCCGCAGTTGGAGCAGAACTTCGCCTGGGGACGATTGGCGAAGTTGCACTTGACGCATATCTGCAGCCCGGGCTTTACCTGGGCATCCCTCTGCGCTCTTTCCAGCTCGTGGGCGGGCACGATGACCGAGTCTATCTTGCGATCCGCCACCACTTTACCGTCCTTCAGCTCCACAATCCGTTGGGCATAACGCGCTATATCCCTGTCATGCGTAACGACCACTATGGTCCTGCCCTGGCGGTTCAACTCCTGTAATATCCCCATGACTTCACGTCCGGATTGCCAGTCGAGAGCTCCCGTAGGCTCATCCGCCAAGATAATGGTGGGCTCATTGACGATGGCCCGGGCTATGGCCACCCTCTGCCTCTGCCCACCCGAGAGCTCGTTGGGGCGATGGTGCATCCTGTCGCCCAGCCCCACCGCCCTGAGGGCCTTCTTTGCCGCTTCCAACCCCTGTTTCCTGGACAACCCCGAGTACTGGATGGGAACTATCACGTTATTAAGAGCGCTTTCGTGCGGCAAGAGGTTGAAGGACTGGAAGACGAACCCGATATGCCGGTTGCGTATGCGGGCCAACTGGCCGTCATCCAGAGACATGACGTCCTTCCCGCCTATGCGCACTATGCCGCTGGTAGGCTTATCCAGGCAACCTGCGATATGCAGCAGGGTCGACTTTCCACATCCGGAAGGGCCCATTATGGAGACCATTTCTCCTGCGAAGATCTCCAGGCTCACGCCCTTCAGGGCATGCACCACGGAGTCTCCCATGCGGTAGACCTTGGTGACGTTCAGAAGCTCCAGGGCCTTATCTCCCAATTCCAATCCCTTCCCTCACGGAACGCCTCCACCTGCAGCTCGCGAGGAGAGCCGGCCCTTTCACTTTTCTTCCTGGAAAAGCTTTACTTCGCCGTATTTTATGGGAACCAGTCCGTCTCCGCCACAGGTGGAACAGGAAATCTTTCCAGTTCCTCCACAGGACGAACAAGGCACCCTCATCGTGCCGCCGCAGGTAGGACATCTTGCCCTCCCGGTACCCCCGCAATTCGTGCAGGTTACCTTTCCGCTGCCACCACATGCCGAACATGTCCTGTAAGGCATGTTCATCCAACTGCGACCGCAGGTGGGGCAGTTGTCATAGTAGCCCTGCACTATGGTGCCGTCCACCGGACATTGGTAATAACCACCGTCACCCCCACATCGCGAACAGGTTACTTTCCCCTGTCCTCCACAGACCGGACAGGTAATATACCCCACGCCACCGCATCGCGGACAGGTCACGGTTCCCATGCCCGAACAAACCTGGCAGGTGGTACTGCCCTGGCCATTGCAGGAAGGGCAGGTCTCGAAATTCTCAGGCAGGAAAATCCCGGCGATGATGTTCTTGCTGAAGTGTTCCTCTATCTCCTCGAGTTGGGGTCCCGAGAGCTCGGCCTGCAGGGGGAGGGAATAGCTGACCTCGAAAGATTCAGATTTGCCGATCCGCTTGCCTATCCAGCCGACCCTCTCACCCCCTTCCGATTCCTTATCCGGCTCGGAGTGGAAGATCATGTCGCCCTTCTTCAAGAGGAGAGGGGGGATTTCCTCTTCCACCCGAATCTCCTTGATGGACTCATCGCCCACGTTTTCGAATTTCACGGTCACCGTATAAAGATAGGGGTGTCCCTTGGAGTTCTTCTTCAGGGCCAGCTGCCTTTCCACGCGGACCATCTTTCCAACCCTCTGGGAGATGGACCATTCGTAGATCACCTTCTCTCCCCCCAGGAGCAAGAAGAGAAGGAAAACGCCCATCCCCGCGAGGACCAGGAAAGCGGCGATCGAACCCGCCAGTACTTTATGCGCTGCCAGCCATCCCTTAAATCCTCTGCTTGCCCTGGGGGCCTCTTCCTGCGGAAACGTGCCGACCTCCACAACCTCCGAACCGTAGAGCACGGGAACCCCGGGGCCCCTTTCCAGTTCGTACCGGTGATCTACAATCGGTACCTGCGGCCTGGCCTCCTCGGTCCTCTCCCAGGCTTGTCGATAATCGATCACCGGAGGGAGCTCGGAAATGCCCGCCTGGGATGTATGTCCCGGCATACCTGATTCCGTTGACTCGGCTCCCGAACCGGTCGAGATGGATATGCCTGCCATTCCTTGTCCCCCGGGCTGCATGATGTCCATCCCGTAGGCACCATGGCCCTGTGTCGGGCCGCCCGCCTGGAGGGAAAAGGTATCCCTTATCTCTTCCAATCCCTTTTCACCGGGGACCTCCCAGCCCTGGGGGGCTTGCTCCTCCACGGGCGTCTCCACGGGGACCGCCTCCGTCACCTCAGGGGGCGGTGGCGTGACCCTTTCCCATCCCGGGGGCTCAACCGGGGCGGGGGTAGCGGTTTCCCTGGCCCCGGGCGGGATGATAACCGTGGCCGGGCTCTCGGGGACCGGGGGCGGAAACTCCCGGGGGGCCGCCGCCCATTCCGGGGGACCTTCTGCCGTCGGGGGGGCTTGCTCCTCCACGGACGTCTCCACGGGGACCGCCTCCGTCACCTCGGGGGGCGGTGGGGGAACGTATGCAGGGATTGATACGGCAATCGGGGGAGGGGCGGTATAGGGTGGGGTTTGGCCGGACACGGGAAAAGCCCCGGTTCCCGCCTCGGCTCCTCGAAATGACGCCTCCCCCGGCAGGCCCGTCGTTTCGGGAACGGGCACGGTCTCCCTACCCGACGGAACACTGATCCCCAACTCCCGAAGGGATTTTACCGCCAGCTCGGCCACGATGGTGCGTTTACCCTCTTCTCCGAGCTTCTTAAGCCATTTCTCCGGCTTCTTTTCTTGCGCATAGAGGGCCTTCAGGACATCGATGAAGAACCTCTCGTGCGGAACGATGTTTTCCCTATACCATTCTCTCTCCTGGTCAGAAAGTTGGGATGCGTCCTTGTTGAATATGGATTCCGCGATGCCCGGCAATGCCTTGCCTTGCGCTGCGAGGTACTTGTTGATCAACTTGACGTAAAACCTGGACATTGCTCCCTCCAAACCCCCTACTTCGGTTATCTCGCGGAACCCCTATTCGGGTAAAACATGCCCTTTCCAACTCCCAACAAGCCAAAAGCCCCACCTTCAACAATTCTAACTTCGACGCGAGCTCGCAGTAAAGCATCCTCGAGATCGCGGCCTCCGTATATATAGCATTCGTCGACGCGTTCCAATTTGCATGGAGGACGTGAGGGACACCCGTCTTTGTGCTCGTTCTGGCCTCCGCTCCGAATGGGTTCCTCAACGTCGGAAATCCACCGATGCAATGGCCGAGGAAAACAGGAGATGGCCGCCGTCAGGCGGTGAACATGAGGGTTGCGGAGCCGAAGGCTACCTTCGATCCTCCTCCATCGAAGATTTCGACCTTTGATAATATCACGCGTTCTCTCTTTCCTTCCGCCTCACCAAGGGCAACGAGTGGGCCTGCACCGATCTCATCCAGATAGTTCAACTTCATCTCCACGGTGACCACGCGTCGCGAACCTTCCGGAAACAGGGTCACGGCGGCCACCCCGGCGGCGGCGTCTGCCAGCGAAAAGACGACCCCGGGATGTACCTGCCCTCGCTCATCCAGGTGGCAAGGTCCCGCATCGAGCTCCAGGAGGGATCTTCCGGGAAGCAGTTCTTTTACCCTCATGCCCAGGAGGAGGTAGTAGGGGGCATACCTGGTACGGTCCTTGACGATTTCCTCGACTCGCTGCTGCCACTCCTGCTGCGAGAACACTTTTCGCCTCCGCCTAATGAAATCCGAGGTGTCGGTACATAGTATAAACGTGAGGAAAGGGGGCCACAATCCGTATCCCACATGAAAGGACGTTGCGCACTTATCGATGAACCTTTCGGAGGCAGGGGTTATTCGGGCATGTCCAATTGTCCGGTTGCTTTCCGGGAGGCAAGGGAACCGGCACGGCGGGTCCCGCCGCTTACACTCCCTGCCGCCTCTCCGAGATAGAAACACGGCCCTTGACTTTTGCGGGCCCGGAATCCTCCTCGAAGTCCTACGCCTACCGCCAGCGCGGACCTGCGCGGGCAACGGCCTTCTTCTCCTTCCTATTCGCCTGGCGCGGGAGGATGCATCCGGAGCGGTCAGGCCTCCAGCACCGCCCCCCTGGACGCGGTGGTGACCAGGCGCACGTAACGGCGCATGAATCCCCGCGGGATATCCCTCTCCCTGGGCTTCCAATTCTTTCTACGCTCCGCCATTTCCGACTCCGCCAGGTGCACCTCGAGGGTCCGTGCCGGGATATCGATGGAGATGAGGTCACCGTTCCGGACCAGGGCTATGGGCCCGCCATCGAAGGCCTCCGGGGAGACGTGACCAACGCAGGGACCGGAAGTCGCGCCGGAGAAACGCCCGTCGGTCACCAGGGCTATGCGGCGCAGGCCTTGCAGCTCCAGCCCCGCTGTAACCGCCAGCGTCTCCGGCATCCCCGGTCCGCCCCTGGGGCCCTCGTTGCGGATGACCACCACCTCCCCCTCTCGCAAGCGGTTCTCCCGCAGGGCGGCCAGGCACTCGGCCTCGGACTCGAAAACCCGCGCCGGACCTTGGAAGCGCATCATATCCCGGTCCACCGCCGATTGTTTGACCACCGCACCGTCCGGGGCCAGGTTCCCGTAAAGCACCACCGTCCCTCCCTCCGGGAAGAATGGGTTGGCACGGCTCCTGATCACCCCCCGGTCCTTGACCTCCACGTCTTCCAGGACCTGCTCCAGGGTTTGCCCCAGGACATTCATGGTATCCAAGTGAAGATCATCGGCGATCTCCTTCATCACCGCCAGTACCCCTCCGGCGCGATAAAGGTCAAGGATGCCGTGGGGACCGTTGGGGGCGATGGAACAGAGAGTGGGAATCCGCCGGTTGAAATCGTTGAAGCGGGAGAGGGGCAGGACGCATTCCAGTTCATGGGCGATAGCCGGGAGGTGGAGGGCGGAATTCGTGGATCCCCCTATGGCCAGATCCACCATGAGGGCGTTCTCCAGGGATTTCAAGCCCAGGACCTTCCGCGCTGTCAGCCCCTCCTCCACCATCCTTACCACGCGCATCCCGGCTTTCCGGGCGAAGAGCAACTTCTCGGAATGGAAGGCGGGGACGTTGGCCGAACCGGGTATGGTCAGGCCCATGGCCTCGGCCAGGCATTGGAAGGTGTTGGCCGTGCCCATGAGCTCGCAGGCGCCACAGGTGGCGCAGGTCGTGGTCTCCAGCTTGTCCAGGAGCTCCGAATAATCCTTGTGAAAAACGCTGCCCCGGTAGCGAGGGCCGAACCTTATCTGGAAGGAATTGGGTCCCCCAGTCACCATCACCGTCGGGAGGTCAAGACGACAGGCGGCCATGATCATCCCAGGGATGATCTTGTCACAGGAAGCTATTAGCACCAGCCCGTCGAAGAGCATGCTCCGCACGTAGGTCTCCACGGTGTCCGCGATGAGCTCCCTCTGGGGAAGCACGAAGCGCATTCCCTCGTTCCCCTCGGTGAAGCCGTCGCACGGAGCAGGCACGTTGAACTCGAACGGTATGCCTCCAGCGGCATGGACGCCCTCCTTCACGCGTTCGGCCAGGACCCTCAAGTGCATGTGGCCGGGGTTCATCTCCGTTTGGGAGCCGGCCACGGCGATGATGGGCTTCTCCCGGAGCTCATCGATGTCCACCCCCAGTCCCCTCATGATGGCCAGCCTGGCCACGCTCACCGGGAAATCGCTGCCGTCGAAAATGGGACCACTTTTGATCTTCATGGACACCTCCCCGTCGTTCGCCTCCGCCCCCTTATCTGAGGAACCTCCCAGTCGTTCGGCGTTGCCCCGTCGTCCAGGTAAAGGAAAGTGGGCTCCCTGCAGCGAGCCAGGTATAGCAGGCTTCTACCCGGTGTGGGCACGCGAAAAAGCATTGCCACGAAGCTGTCCTCTGCACCCAAGGGAACAGGTGTAATTCAGTCCATTCCCAGGAGCTTCCGCACCCGCGCCACGATGCGCGGAAGTACTTCCCCCGACTTGCCAATGATGCCCACATCAACCAGTTCCTGGAAATAACACCCGGTGGCGTTAATCTCAATGAGCTTGGCTCCGGCGCTCTTGGCGTACTCCGGCAGGTAGGCCGCGGGGTACACCGCACCCGAGGTTCCCAGGATGAGGAACACGTCCGAGCGCCTCGCCTCCTGGACTGCCTGGGGCATGTCCTGCACCGGCTCCCCGAAACCCACTACGTCCAGGCGGCAGATCCCTCCACACCAACAACGGGAGGCCAAGGATATGAGGCCCTGCAGATCCCCTTTCTGCAATAGCTCGACGAGCTTCCGGCCCAGCTCGAAAAGGTCCTCCCGGCTCAAGCCGATCTTGCTCCCGCAGCCCAGGCAGGCCAGGCGGAAGATGTTCCCGTGAACCTCGATAACCCGGGTGTTCCCCGCCTCGCGGTGCAGGTTGTCTATGTTCTGGGTGATGACCGAGCGGAGGATGCCCATCCTCTCCAGTTCCCCCAGGGCCAGGTGCCCGGGGTTGGGATGGGCCCTTTCCAGCACCTCCAGCATCTCGGAGACGAAGGTCGTGGCCGAAGCGGGGATCTTGGAGCCGCGAAAGAGGGAGGAGAAGATATCCCCGCCGCCCAACTCGTAGGGATCAAAGCGGTCCCAAAGGCCTCCCGGGTCGCGGAAGGTAGGTATGCCACTCTCCGCCGAAACCCCCGCGCCGGAGAAGGCCACCAGGTTCTTGGCGCCGGCGATCAGCCGGGCCGCTTCTTCTACCAGCTCCTCATAAGCCAAGACAGCCGCTCCCTTCCTCGCACGCCAGGAACGGGGTGACGCTTCCATGGTCACGCTTCCATATACCCAATGGTAAACCGAGTATCCCGGCCATCTCAATTCCCTCTTCACCGGTGTTCGTGTAAAGAATAGGTGGGTTTAAGGTGAACTCTCCAAAACAGGAGAGAAACCTCTCTGATATCCTGATGGAAAACCAAAACCGAACCAGGAAGGAGGTTTCTCTCAATGAAAATGGTAGCAG
>Ga0315298_1010755_pt1 | contig 10938 bp, 6 predicted proteins | sample WHS_1_MG_FD_203077 | JGI IMG/M metagenome (GOLD analysis project Ga0315298, IMG submission 203077) | Extremophilic microbial mat communities from Washburn Hot Springs, YNP, Wyoming, USA - WHS_1_MG | ecosystem: Environmental > Aquatic > Thermal springs > Hot (42-90C) | place: USA: Wyoming...
GCAAACAGGTCGATGACGTGGCGCAGCGACGACGGCACGTTCATCTCGGCGCATTCACGCCAGAACGCGGTATCGCGCCGGTCGGTCACGTGGTAATGCAGCACCACGAAATCGCGGACGTGCTCGAGATCCTCCCTCATCCGCACGTTGTACTCGTCGATCTCGACCTGGTTAACGATCTCCGGGAAGGCCTGCAGCAGGCGCGTGATGCCGCGCTGGATGAGGTGGATGTTGGTCGACTCCAGCGGCTCCAGGAAACCGCTGGCCAGGCCCAGCGCCACGCAATTGCGCTCCCAGCAGCGCTCGCGCTGGCCCGGCTTGAAGCGGATCACGCGGGGCTCGGTGCGCGGTGCCCCCTCGATGGAGGCCATCAGGGTCCTGCGGGCCGTCTCGTCGTCCATGTAGCGGCTGGCGAAGACGATGCCGTTGCCGACGCGGTGTTGCAGCGGGATGCGCCACTGCCAATCCGCGCCGCCGGCGATACAGCGCACGTAGGGCACCGGATCGCGCACCGACTCGGTCTGCACGGCAATTGCGCTGTCGGTGAGCAGCCAGTGCGACCAGTCCTCGTATGCCACGCCCAGCGCCTTGCCGATGAGCAGCGCGCGGAACCCGGTGCAATCGATGAACAGGTCGCCTTCGATGCGCGTGCCATCCTTGAGGACCAGCGCCTGGATATCGCCGTTGTCGGCCATCGCCACTTCTTCGATCACGCCCTCCACCCGCTTCAGGCCGTAGCGTTCGCTGAAGCGGCGCAGGAACTGCGCATAACGGGTGGAGTCGAGGTGGTACGCGTAATTGATGCCGTTGTTGGGCAGATGCGCGAACCGGCCCTGCATCGCGGCACTCAGTTCCAGGCAGTACTCGCCGTAGTCGCCCGCCAGTCCGCGCTCGCGGCCCTTCAACCAGAAATGCTGGAAACCGGCGGACCAGTGGTCGCGCCCGGTGGTGCCGAAGGAATGGAAATACGTGTGGCCGACATCGCGCCAGTTCTCGAACTGGATGCCGAGCTTGATGGTCGCATGGGTGGCCGCCATGAACTCCTGCTCGTTGATGTCGATCAACCGATGGAAGGTGAGCAGGGTGGGAATGGTGGCCTCGCCGACGCCGACCGTGCCGATGTCGTCCGATTCCACCAGGGTGATGTCGATGCATTTGCCGAGCGTGCGCGAGAGCGCCGCGGCTGCCATCCATCCCGCCGTACCGCCGCCGGCAATCACCACGCGGCGGACGCGGTTGCGTTGCATGTCGGGACTGGGACTTGATGCGGCGTTCACGGGTTGATCTCCTGCGTTCGGTGTTTCAATGTTTCAGCTGGTTCATGAAGCTCTCCACGAGATTGCTCCGTATCTCGCGCGCACGCTTTTCGTCCATCGGCGCGAGCATGCCCCGCGCACCCTCCGGGATGTGGTCATGCGTCGCCGCTCCCGGCTCGAAGATGTAATGGCGGAATATTTCCTGCCACACGCGCCGCTGCTCCGGCGGCAGGTCGCGGATGTTGAGCATGGCAAGCTTGAGGGTGTTGAACGGCGAGTCCATGTACGCCGGCTCGTCGCGCCACCAGAAATTGACCAGGATGTTGAGCGCCTCGAGCGACTCGACGTGATGCCACCACATGCTGGGCAGCACCAGTGCATCACCGGGGTGCATGTCGGCGACCAGGGCGTGTTCCAGGGCTTCGCGGAATCGTGGAAAGCGCGCGTAGTCCGGCTCATGGAAGTCGACCAGGCTGATCGCCGGGCCGGCCGGGGTGAACTCGATCGGGCCCACGTAGAGGTTGGCCAGCTGGTCGGGCGGGAACAGGGTGAACCGGCGCCTTCCGGATACCACGCAGGCCAGGTTGATCGGCAGATCCCGATGGGCGGCGATCCGCGTGCGGTTGCCGATCCAGATACTTGCCAGCTCCTGCAGTTCGGCCGTCTTTTCGAACACGTTCTCCGCGCGAAATCCCGGCAGATAGACATCCAGCAGGGACGAGCCGATGTAGATGGCGGGCGCACTCGGGTGTGAAGCCCGGAGTATCTGCTCGAGCGTGGCGCTCATCGAGCCGTGGTGATAGGTGAAATTGAACCCCGTCAGATCCTCGTTGTAGAAGAACCGGCCCTTCACCCTGGGCGGCGCGGTCAGATACGTCACGGGGCGCTTGCTGTCGAAGCGGCGCAGGTAGTCCACCACGGCACGGTCGGACTGTCGGGCGGCCTGGACGACCGGCCACGACGACATCAGGCCACGGAGCAACACGGGCTCGGTGCTTCTCAGCAGATCATCCGGCAGCGACGCCGGATCGAGCCCATGCACCTCCCTGACCGGCTCAGCCATGGGCGTACCTTCTGTTGTAGCGCTCGACGAGGTCGCGCATGTGATTCAACGAAGCCACGGCCATGAAGGTCGGTTCCAGGTGATCCGCCCTCGAGAGTTCCTCCAGGGCGCTGCCATCAAGCTGGTGCAGGCGATCCTGGTTGATGGTGTGGTAGCCGACCAGGCGGCTCTGGCGGTCCTGGTTGAACTGCACGTCCACCACGAACGATTCGAGCAGGTCGTACTTGAGCAGGGCCTGGATGTAGCTCTGGGTGCTTTCGACCCCCGCATGCAGCATGCCCAGGACATGGCTGATGTGCTCGAGAAATTCGGTCGGACCGCCGTGGTCATGAAACAGCGGCTGGCCTGTCTCATCGCCCACCCGCGGATGATCGAGATCGATGTGGACCTGCCCGCCGTTGGCGCTGCGGCCGATCAGGAAAGGCTCGCGCTGTACCGACAGCGGAATGTAGTGGGCGTCCCAGCGGGAGCCTTCGAGGAACAGGTTTTCCCCGCGCTGCAGACCGAACAGCGCGACCGGCTGGAAGCCGCCCTGCTCGTCCTTCTGGAACACGATGGGATAGTAGGTCTGGACGTGGCGGAACTCTTCCGGAAACGTCAGTGCCGACATGATGTCGTCACCGTATTCGGCACCCCGGGCCACGCTCACGCGCAGGTCGCGGTGCCGGACGTTGTTGAGGATGGCATGCTGGGTCATGGATCGATGCTTTGCAGATACGTGAAACCCGACCGCTAAGAAAAAGGGCCGCTGGCAGCCAGCGGCCCCACGAAAGCCATTCTTGCCACCGGCGGGAGCCGGTGGCAAGAAACCCGCGATCAGAACTTGTACGTCACGCCAAACATGTAGCGCGGTCCGGTCTGCGCGAGGTAGATCAGCTCGTGGATGTTGCGCGTGTACAGGCGCTGGGTCCGATTGGTCACGTTGATGCCGTCCAGGGTGACCGAGAGCTTCTTGTTGATGTTGTAGCTCGCGCTGATGTCCCACTGGCCGTACGGCGCCGTGTAGATCGGATTGACGATGCCCAGGCTGTCGTTGGTGCCGGTCAGGAACTTGCCGCGCCAGTTGTAGGCCGCACGTGCCTGCCACGGACCCTTCTCGTAGAAGCCGACGAAGTTGGCCGAGTTGCTCAGGCCCACCAGGAAGCTCTGCTGCCCGTAGCTGTAGTTGTCGTAATGCAGCGGGGACTGCACGATGGTGTAGTTGACCTGGGTACCGAAGCCGGTATCGCCGATCATCTGCTGCAGGCTGAACTCCCAGCCGTGCAGGGACTTCTTGTTGGCGTTGTAGGGCTCGGAGATCGTGAACTGCGTGATCGGATCGCCCGGCTGGCCCGTGATGGTGCCGGTTGAGGGGTCCACGCCCGGCTGTCCGCTGAGGTTGGTCAGGATGTAGTTCCTGATGCAGACCGCATCGTTCGTGGCGCATCCGCCCGTGCTGACCGCCTGGTTGTAGTAGGCGCCGCCAATCGGGGTGGGCAGGTTGAACGGGGTGGCGGTGACCTGCCGGGTCCCGATGTAGTTGGAGATGTTCTTGCGGAAGTAATCCACCGATACGTAGCTGCCCTTGCCGTAGTACCAGGCCCAGGACAGGTCGAAATTGTGCGACAGGAGCGGCTTCAGGCCGGGATTGCCCGAGCTGCCGGTACCGCCACCGACACGCACCGTGGAGGTCAGCAGCTGTCCCCCCGAGATGTCACCCCAGTTCGGGCGACCGATGGTCTCGCTGTAGGCGGCCCGCACATCCATGTTGTCGGTGATGTTGTAGTCCGCATTGAATGCCGGGAGGAAGTACTTGTACGAACCCTTCAGCGTCGTGAAGCCCGACGTGCCGCTGGAGATCAGGTACAGCTCGTTGGCCGCCGCCCACGAGACACCCGTCCACGTCGGCACCAGGGCGCTGGAGGTCACATCGGTCTTCTCGTAACGCACGCCGGCGGACAGTCGCAGCGGCTGATCCGCGACGTAGTACGTCTGGTCCCAGGTCACGAAAGCCGACTTCGACTTCTCGGTGGTGCGCTCGTCGGTGGCGTTCGGGCCGGTGTAGTTGGTCGGCGCAGCGAACGTGAAGGCACCCAGGGTTCCGGCGTTGGCATCCCACGCCTTCTGGGCCGCCGCAGCGCCCTGGGCAAAATTCCACAGGAAGAACTGGTCGGTGAAGCCCTGCGCGTTGTGGCCGCTGAACTGGCCGAAGTAGTGACCCATCGTGTCCGAATGGAACAACGAGTCCGCGTAGTCGGCGGGCGACGTACCGGGAATGCCGCCCCAGTAGTTTTCCTGGGCGAAGTTGTAGGCCGTGCGGTTGCGCACATCCGTCGACGCCACACCGAACTTCAGCTCCGACTCGTCCTGGAACAGGAACCGGCCGTCCAGCTGGATCTGGTCGATGGTGTTCTTCATGCGGCTGTTGCGGAACGATGCGCCGGTGAAGAGCATTTGCGACGGGCTGAGCTGCGTTCCGGACGGCGAGTACACGTTGTTGAGGATCGGGAAGCTGCCGGTGAAGTTGCCCGTCGTGGTGCCGCGGACGAACGCGACGGCGTCCAGGGTCGAGCTGTTGCCGTAGGGGCTGTCAGGACCGTTCTTCGCGGTGGAGTGGGCGGCGTCCAGCGTGAAGCTCAGCCTGTCGTTGACCTTCCACTTGGTGTTCCAGCCGACCGAGTTGAGCGACTCCTTGCTCCCCGACTGGCCCGCGGCCATGTCGAGATCCTGCGGCGTCGAATAGTTCTCCGAATACACCAGCGGCGCCGCGATGGGCCCGTTGGTCCAGACGCTGTAGTTGGGGAAGCCGGACGCGAACCACGCCGACAGCTGCTGGTAGCGATTCTTGATCTTGTATTCGGAATACGTGTAATCCAGCGTGTTGACCAGGTTGTCCGACGGCTTGAACTGCAGGACCATCTGGCCGTTCATGCGCGTGGACTGGCCGGCGTTGAGCTGGTAGCGCAGCGCCTGCGGGAAGGCATAGTCGGAGCCGGCGGCCGGCGCATTGACCGAATCGGGTGACGGGGGCACCACGCCACCGCCCCAGGAGCCGCCGTACGGCACGTTGTCGCGATAGGTCTGCCAGCCATCCACGAACGCGCTGTTGTAGCCGAAGTTGCGCTTCTCGTAGCTGCCGTTGATGCCGAAGCCCCACTCGCCATCGGCGCTGGTGGTGCTGAAGATGCCGTTGATGCGCGGCGCCGTGGCGCTGCCGTACTTCAGGGAAGACGGCGTGTTGTTGGCCGAGTCGTCCCAGACGCCCTGAAACTGGACGGCCCCGTGCGTGCCGGGACGATCCAGCGGGCGCGCGGTCATGATGTTGATCGTGGCGCCCATGCCGCCCGGCGGCGTGCTGGCCGAACCGGTCTTGTAGACATCGACCTCGGACACCGCACTGGTGGAGAGCTGCGCGAAGTCGAACGAACGGTCCGTCGAGGCGCTGGTATCGTTGATGTTGGCCGTGGGCATCTGGCGCCCGTTCAACAGCACCAGGTTGAACTGCGGGCCGATGCCGCGCACCGTGACGCGCGCGCCCTCACCGTTGACGCGGTCGATCGACACGCCCGGCACGCGCTGCATGGCTTCGGCAAGGTTGGTGTCGGGGAACTTGCCGATGTCCTCGGCGACGATGCCGTCGACGATGCCCTTGGAGTAGCGCTTGATGTTCTCCGACTGCTCCATCGAGCCGATGATGCCCTTGACGACCACCGCCTTGAGGTTGGCGGCGCTCTTCTGTTCCGCCTTGACCTTGGCCTTGGCCGCCGCGGCCTGTTGCGCCGCGCTGTCCGAAGTCGTACCTGACGTGTCCTGCGCCGGCGTGGCGGCCTGAGCAGCCATCGAACCGGACAGTGCCAGCAGCACGGCCGAAGCAATGAGCCGCTGGCGCGGCATGTAAGCAAACTGCTTCATGAATCAAACCTCCCCCATAAGCCCGAAAATTCAGTAACTGCCCCTGGCACGCGTAACCGCCGCTTTTGCCGTGCAGGCGTTATCGCAGACGATGACAGCGCTGTCATCCTGCGGCGCAACATAAATTTCACGTGGGCCGTGCGCGGCCTCAGCCGCCGCGCAGCCAGCGTGCGGCGTCGATCGCGTAGTAGGTGAGGATGGCGTCGGCGCCGGCACGCTTGAAGCAGGTCAGCGCCTCAAGCACGACTGCTTTCTCGTCCAGCCAGCCGTTCTGGCTGGCCGCCTTGAGCATCGCGTACTCGCCCGACACCTGGTAAACAAAGGTGGGCATGCCGAAGGCGTCCTTCACCCGGCGCAGCACGTCCAGGTACGGCAGGCCGGGCTTGACCATCACCGCATCGGCGCCTTCGTGGATGTCCAGCTCCACTTCGCGCAGGGCCTCGTCCGAGTTGCCCACGTCCATCTGGTAGGTGTGCTTGTCGCCCTTGCCGAGGTTGGCGGACGAACCCACCGCGTCGCGGAACGGGCCGTAGAAGCTCGATGCGTACTTGGCCGAGTAGGCGAGGATGCGGGTGTGGATGTGGCCGGCTTCTTCCAGCGCCTCGCGGATCGCGCCGACGCGGCCGTCCATCATGTCCGAAGGGGCCACGAAATCCATGCCGGCCTCGGCCTGCGCCAGCGACATCTTCACCAGCGCCTCGATGGTCGGCTCGTTCATCACGTAGCCCTGCGCGTCGATCAGGCCGTCCTGGCCGTGGATGGTGTACGGATCGAGCGCCACGTCACCGATCAGCCCCAGCTCCGGGTACTTCGCCTTCAGCGCGCGGCAGGCCCGCTGCATCAGGCCGTCGGGATTCCAGGCTTCGGCGGCGTCCTCGGTCTTCGGCGCGTCGGTGATCGGGAACAGCGCCAGTGCGGGAATGCCCAGGCGCACGCATTCGCCGGCCAGTTCCAGCAGCAGGTCGATCGACAGCCGCTGCACGCCCGGCATCGACGGCACGTCCACGCGCCGGTTCTCGCCCTCGATCACGAACGCCACCATGATCAGGTCGGTCACCTGCAGGGTGTGCTCGCGCATCAGCGCACGGGAGAACGCGTCGCGGCGCATGCGGCGGGGGCGGATGGCGGGGTAGCTCATGGATCGTTCCTGCTGGAGACCAAGACCATGATTGTAAGAGCACGCGGCCCGGCGACGCCCGGCTGCGGCGTCCGGTTCCACTCAGTCGCCGATGCGTTCCCCGCTGGCCGCGTCGAACAGGTGCAGCATCGTCGGATCCGGCGCCAGGTGCACCAGCGTGCCGGGCTCGGGCAGCGTGCGCGGCGGCAGCCGCACCACCAGCGGCTTGCCGCCGGTGCGCAGGTTGAGAAACACCTCGTTGCCGACCGGCTCGACCACTTCCACCCGCGCACTGAGCGTGTGCAAGCCCGGCGCGTCCACCGGATGCAGGTCCTCCGGCCGCACGCCGAGGGTGACCTCGCGGCGATCCCACGACGCCGGCCAGCCGGCGACCCCCGGCAGAGTCAGCACGCCATGCGGGCCGTCCAGTGCCCAGCCGTCGGCCAGCCGCAGCGTGCCGGGCAGGAAATTCATCGCCGGGCTGCCGAGAAAGCCGGCGACGAAGCGGTTGGCCGGCCGCCGGTAGAGGTTCATCGGCGTGTCGATCTGCTGGATCACGCCGCCGTCGAGCATCACGATGCGTTGGCCCAGCGTCATCGCCTCGATCTGGTCGTGGGTGACGTAGATCATCGTGGCGCCGAGCCGCCGGTGCAGGCGGGCGATCTCCAGGCGCATCGACAGCCGCAGCCGCGCGTCGAGGTTGGACAGCGGCTCGTCGAGCAGGAACACCCGCGGCTGGCGCACCAGCGCCCGGCCCAGCGCCACGCGCTGCTGCTGGCCGCCCGACAGCGCGGCCGGACGTGCATCGAGCAGCGGCTCGATCTCCAGCAGGCGGGCCACCTCGCGCACGCGCTGTGCCACCTCCTGGCGTGGCTGGCCGCGCAGGCGCAGGCCGAAGCCGAGGTTCTCGGCCACCGTCATGTGCGGGTACAGCGCGTAGTTCTGGAACACCATCGCGATGTCCCGGTCCTTCGGCGGCACCTCGTTCATCACCCGGCCGCCGATGGTCAGCGTGCCGGCAGTGATCGTCTCCAGTCCGGCGATCATCCGCAGCAGGGTGGTCTTGCCGCAGCCGGACGGACCCACCAGCACCAGCAGCTCGCCGTCGGCGATCTCCAGCGTCGCATCCGCCACGGCGACGTAGCCGTTCGGATAGGCCTTGCGCAGCGCTTCGAGCCGGACCACGGCCATCGGATTCTCCAGGGTGACGGGGCCGCCGCGGCACCGTGGGGTGCATGGTGCATGGCGGGCGGGCATTCGGCTATTCTCGCCGCGTAATCGTTTACAGAAAGCCGCGCCGCGGCGCCGGACACCTCCCACGATGCCAGCTCGCTTCTCCTTTCCCGCGGACTTCGTCTGGGGCGCCGCCACCTCGGCCTACCAGATCGAAGGCTCGCCGCTGGCCGATGGCGCCGGGCCGAGCATCTGGCAGCGCTTTGCGCACACGCCCGGGATGATGGCCAACGGCGACCACGGCGACGTCGCCTGCGACCACTACCGCCGCTACCGTGACGACGTGAAGCTGATGCAGGCGCTGGGACTGACCAGCTACCGCTTCAGCATCAACTGGGCGCGCGTGCTGCCGGAAGGGACCGGACGCATCAACCCGGCCGGGCTGGACTTCTACTCGCGGCTGGTCGACACCCTGCTCGAGCACGGCATCGCGCCCAACGCCACGCTGTTCCACTGGGACCTGCCTGCGGCGCTGGACGACCGCGGCGGCTGGCTCAACCGCGACAGCGCGCACTGGTTCGCCGAATACGCCGAGATCATGTTCAAGGCGCTGGACGACCGCGTGCCGATGTGGACCACGCTCAACGAGCCCTGGGTGGTCACCGACGGCGGCTACCTGCACGGCACCGTCGCGCCCGGCCACCGCAACACCTACGAAGCACCGATCGCCGCGCACAACCTGATGCGTGCCAGCGGCGCGGCGATCCAGGCCTACCGCGGGGTGGGCCGGCAGCGGATCGGGGTGGTGTTCAACATCGAACCGAAGTACCCCGCCAGCGACAGCAACGAGGACGTGCTGGCCGCCGCGCGTGCCCACGCCTACATGAACCAGCAGTTCGCCGATCCGGCCCTGCTCGGCAGCTACCCGCCGCAGCTGGCCGAGTGCTTCGGCGACGCGTGGCCGGCGTTCCCGGCCAGCGACTTCGGACTGACCCGCCAGCGGGTCGACTTCGTCGGCATCAACTACTACACGCGCGCCGTGGTGCGGCACGACCCGGTGCAGCATCCGCTGCGCGCCTCGCCGGTGCGCCAGCCCAACCGTACCCACACCGAGACCGGCTGGGAGGTCTACGAGCAGGGCCTGGTCGACACCCTCACCTGGTTCAAGGACCGCTACGGCGACATCCCGCTCTACATCACGGAGAACGGAGCAGCGTTCTACGATCCGCCGGTGGTCGAGGGCGAGCTGCTGGAAGATCCGCTGCGCGTGGACTACCTCCGGCGGCACCTGAAGGCGGTGCACGCGGCGATCCGCGCCGGGGTCGACGTGAAGGGCTATTACGCGTGGTCGCTGCTGGACAACTTGGAATGGTCGCTGGGCTTTGCCAAGCGTTTCGGGCTCTACCACGTCGACTTCGCCACGCTCAGGCGCACGCCGAAGGCCAGCGCAAGGTTCTACGCGCGGGTCATCGCCAGCCGCGGCACCGCGCTCGCGGCATGACGACCGTCGCCCACCGCCCACTGGACGTGCGCCCGGGCGCAGGGCACCCTTACGAATTCGCTTGTGTCATAGGTTTCGAGCATGCCGGCTGACGCCCACGCCCCCGTTCCCACCCTGCTGGTCGATCTCGGCGGCACCAACGTCCGCTTCGGCGTGGCCGATCCCTCGCGGCCCGATCCGCTGCTGAAGGACAGCATCCGCCGCTACCGGGTGGCCGAGCACGAGTCGCTGGTCGCCACCGCCAGGCAGTACCTGGCCGACACCGGGCTGTCGGTGAAGCGTGCCGTGGTGGCCGCCGCCGGGCGCATCGAGGACGGCGAGACGGTCAAGGTGACCAACAATCCGTGGGCCATCTCGGCGCGCCAGACCGCCGAGGCGCTGGGCCTGGACGGCGTGCACCTGGTCAACGACTTCGCCGCGCAGAGCATGGCGGTGACCCTGCTCAAGGGCGACGACCTGGTGCCGGTCGGGCCGCTGCCGCTGCCGACCATCGGCGCGCACGAGGAACAGACCTTCGCCATCGTCGGCCCGGGCACCGGCCTGGGCGTGGGCGGCCTGCTGGTGCGCCAGGGCCACTGCAGCGTGCTGCAGACCGAAGGCGGCCACGCCGGCTTCGCCGCGCACTCGCCCGAGGACATCGCCATCCTGGACTACCTCAACCACAAGTACGGCCGCGTCTCCAACGAGCGGCTGATCTGCGGCCAGGGCCTGGTCAACCTGTACGACGCGATCTGCCACATCACCGGTGCCACCGCGCAACCCTTGAAGCCGGAGGATGTCACCGCCCGCGCAAAGGACGGCAGCTGCCCGCTGTGCACGCGCACGGTGGAGACCTTCGCCGGCATCTTCGGCAGCGTCGCCGGCGACCTGGTGCTCACGCTCGGCGCGTGGGACGGCGTCTACCTTACCGGTGGCCTGATCCCGATCCTGCTGCCGT
>Ga0315298_1010757_pt1 | contig 10935 bp, 9 predicted proteins | sample WHS_1_MG_FD_203077 | JGI IMG/M metagenome (GOLD analysis project Ga0315298, IMG submission 203077) | Extremophilic microbial mat communities from Washburn Hot Springs, YNP, Wyoming, USA - WHS_1_MG | ecosystem: Environmental > Aquatic > Thermal springs > Hot (42-90C) | place: USA: Wyoming...
GGCTAGCGAATGTTGCGGATGACGGCAAGGCATAACGCAGGCAGATGACCATACCGCCCCGGAGATAATGCAGCGTCATCTGCTCGGCGGCGGGCAGATCCAGCGTTTGCAGGCGCTCGCGCACCACCGCTTCGATATCGCTACGGGGCGACAGGAGGACGCCACCTTCCGCATCATTTTCGCTGTCGATATGGATGGTGGCATCGGCGAGATCATCCACCTGCCGCAACAACGTCGTCCGTACCCGCTCGGCAATCTGGTGGCCCTCGGAAACACTCAGGGTCGGCGTCACCTGCAAATGCACCTCCGCCAGGGCCTGATGACCGATTTTGCGCGTCTTCAGCATGTGCAGATCACGCACCCCTTCACAGCCGAGGATCACTTCGCGGATATGGGCCAGCGCTTCATCACCGAGGCCACGGTCGGCGAGTTCCTGCACCGCCTCCCAGCCGGTGACCAGGCCAATCCGCAACACCATGAGGGCGACGATGAGGGCGACGACCGAATCGAGATAAGGTGCCCCCAGCAAACTGCCGCCAATGCCGATAAAGACGATGACGCTGGAAATGGCATCGGTACGATGGTCCCAGGCATTGACGCGCAGCGCTGCGGAGCGGGTTCGCTGCGCCACCCGGATGGTGATCTGATAGAGGGTTTCTTTGGCGGCAATCGCGAAGGCGGCGATATACAGCGTCCAGAAATCCGGCATGCCGTAATGCCCGATAATGAGCCGCTGGACCGCCTCATACCCGATGCCCGCACCGTTGATGGCCAGCAGGGTGCCCGTCGCCAGCGCCGCCAGCGTCTCAAAACGCTCATGACCGTAGGGGTGCTCCTGGTCCGGCGGCTGGCTGCTGAAGCGCATGGCAAACACCAGCCCGAGGTCCGACAGCAGGTCGGAAAGAGAGTGAACCGCGTCGGCTACCAGCGCATTGGAATGACCCAGGATGCCCCCCGCCAGCTTGACGAAAAACAGCACCACGTTGGTGCCCGCGCCCGCCAGGGTCACCCGCATATTCTGCCTGCCGCGCTCGGCGCGGCTGATGCCTTCCGCCACTACCCCGAACCTTTCACGATCTGAATACCGGCAACGAGCCACACCCCCCGACCGCTCCATGACCGGATCCGCCCTGGGTCGGCAACGGGCTTACCAAGAGCGGCGGCCGGGATATGGAAGACGCGGAGATGGACAGCATGTGCGCATGTACTGTTTAATCGTCCAGACATCCACAAGGCGTTACAGGACAAGGTGAGCGATGAGTACCGAAACGATTTTGCAGGGAGCACAGAAACGGGCGCAGGCGGCGGGCAAACGCCACGCCGGGGACCTCACGCCGGAGGAAGCACACGCCCTGTTGTGCGATCATCCCAAGGCCATCCTCATTGACGTGCGTTCTCACCCGGAGCTGGATTTTTCGGGCTTTGTCGAAGGTTGCTGCCATGTGCCGTGGCAACTGTATCCGGGCATGACACCCAACCCCGATTTTGACGCAGAACTGCGCGGGAAGGCTCAACCTGACGATCTCCTGCTCTTGCTCTGCCGTACCGGTGGCCGCTCTCTGGCTGCCGCCGAACATCTGGCCGATCTGGGCTACCGCCATTGCTATAACGTCCTTGGTGGTTTCGAGGGCAAACACGACGTCCATGGCCAGCGCGGCAAGGTGGACGGCTGGAAGGCCAGCGGCCTGCCCTGGAAGAACAAGTAGCGTATCTGCCCGGCCCATAGCGACCGTCAAGACTGGCAGGCAGGGCAGAGGAGCGCGTTTTTACCCCCGACCGAAAGGGTCTCCAGCGCGCCGCCGCAGCTCGGACAGTGCCCGTCTTCCCGATGGCGGGTGAGGAAGGTCTTGGGCAGCAGATTGGTCTTCGCCTGACAGCGCACGGCGCGATCCAGCACCTTGGGGATCTGCTCCAGGAAACGCTCGCGCTCTTCTTCGCTGAGACTGGTCGCGGTGCGATCCGGCCGCAGACGGGCCTGAAAAAGGATTTCATCCGCCCAGGTACCGCCGATGCCCGGCGCGAAGGCATCGTCCAGCAGGATGTTCCGCAGGGCGCTGCGGCGACGGCTCAGGGCTTCGCGCAATATACCAAGCCCTTCCCCATGCACCATCAGTGGATCAGGGCCGAGCTTGGTCAGGAAGTCCACATCGCTGTTTTCATCCAGCATGCGCAGGCGGTTACTCAACTGGGTCCCCTGAAAACGCAGACGCTGCTGGCCGTTGATCTGAATCTCCAATGCCGCCGCTCGAGGTTCTTCCCCGCCTTCCGCATGAACAGGGCCACGTTCGAGTTCGCCGCTCAGCTCGCCACCCAACTGCAGGGCGAGGATGTCTTTACGATCCAGTTCCAGGAAAAGGTATTGACCGTAGCGATGCAGGTCGGTGATGGCCCTGCCTTTGAGTGCGGCATCTTCGATGCCGGCACCATCCGGAAGTGCCTCGCCCTTGGCATTCTGCATCTGCATGACGCCGACCCGCTTGTGCAGGATATTGCGCCGCAGCTTTTGTCTGAGCAGTTCTATTTCTGGCAACTCGGCCATGTTTTTCTCCGGAACAATGAGGTTTGAGACCCGTGATAAGCGCCCTAGTCTAACCTGTGGGCGCTGGCGCGCCAATGGCGGCAAAGGGAATCCGCCCATACAGCGCGTATGCAGCGCCCAGCGCATGCGCCCACATCTGGTCTCCGATGGAGAAGTGCCACCATTCTCCAACATGCTGCGCGAACCCCGCCTGGGTCATGACCGAGACCAGCAGCTCACGATTCCGGTGATGGAGATACTCCGGCGTTCCGGGCAGGGCAGACGCGTAAAAATTCGGGATGGCGCGGTCGGTGAAGTCATCGACAGGGCCGCCCATGGGTATATCCCGGCCTTGCCCATCCACCAGTTTGCAGTCTATGGCGGCACCCGTGCTGTGCGGTGGCGGACGGCAGGGGTCCGGGTCGGGAATCCCCCAAAAGCGGTACACTTTGGGGGCGAGCAGGGTATGGATTTCGGGATCCAGACGCGCCAACGCATCCGGCCCGGCGCAGGACGCGAGCCTGGTGAGACAGCCCATCGCCTGCGCCTCGCGCCGGAAGGCATCCCAGACCATGAAGTGCTGAACCGCCAGGGGGCGATAGGCATCGAACAGCGCGATGCGCCATCCGGGGCAGCGGGCCGACAACACGGATTGCGCCCGATACAGGGCAGAAAGCACCCCGGAGCGCAGCCGCCAGGGCGACCCGGCATAAGGCGCCCCCTGTGCGAGATAAGGATGCGGGGCCACCCGTGGGAAGTCGCCTTCGGGAATCTCCTGCAGTGGCTCACCGCAGTCCCGGATGGGTATGTTCAGATAATCAGGGCGCATCGTCTTGGCCAGATGACATGGTAAAAATCGCATGACCGGCGAACCACGGTGGAACCGCTCCACAGCATTCCACCCTCTGCCCACCCGATTCGGTGAAGAGCCGTCAAGATTGTTTCACGCCTTCCACTTCGACTTTGATGTGGATGGTATTGGATAGCCCCTCCGGCAAGTACGCGGTCATACCGAAATCAGAGCGGCGGATGGTGGTAGTCGCGACAAAACCAGACAAATAGCCGCCCCAGGGTTTCGGCAAATAGGAAATTTCGCCTGCACCAATCTCACGCACCTTGAACATGACCGGCTTGGTCACACCGTGCATGGTCAGGTTGCCATACAGATTTCCAGCCTTGTCCCCGTTGGGCGCATATTTGGTGCTAACGAAGGTGATATCCGGATATTTCTTTACATCAAAAAACTCCTTGCTGCGCAGGTGCTGGTCGCGAAGCGCGAAGTTGGTATTGATACTGGCGGCAGGGATGGTGATGCGTACCCGGTCTTTTTGTGGAGCTGTATTGTTAAAGGTGTATGTTCCGGAGATTTTGTCGAAATGCCCGGTAAACTCGGTAATCCCCACATGACCGATCGTAAACAATACATTGGTATGCTGCGGATCGATGGTATAGCTCCCGTTCGGATTACCATTGAGGGGCGCGTAGTGCGCTGGCGCAGCGCTGGCGCCTCCAGCCATACCCAGCATCAAAGTCCCGCAAACGAGAAGCCGTGATTTATTTTTGTACGAAAACATAAAATATCCTCCTGGGTTAGCCGAATAGTTTCCGGGTGATTTCTGCAACATGCCGCCCCTGGAAGCGGGCGATGGTCAATTCGTTGGCGGAGGGCTGGCGGCTGCCGTCGCCTTTGGACATGGTGCTGGCACCGTAGGGTGTACCACCGCTGATCTCATCCATATTCATCAACTCCGTGCAGCTATAGGGAACCCCAACCACCACCATGCCCTGATGAAAAAGAAAGGTATGAAAGGAAGTCAGCGTGGTTTCCTGACCGCCATGCTGGGTGGCGGTACTCACGAATACACTCCCGACTTTGCCCACCAACCTGCCTTCCTGCCAGAGGTTGCCGGTGCGGTCGAGAAAATTGCGCATCTGGCCGGTCATGTTACCGAAACGTGTCGGAGTGCCAAAAATGATGCCCTCATAATTGGCAAGGTCATCAGGGTGGGCCTCCGGGGCCGCCTGATGGGTCTTGGCATGAAGCGCAGCCAGGGTCTCTGCCGGCATAGTCTCAGGGACACGCCGGACATCCACCTGAATCCCACTCACGGAGCGGGCGCCCTCTGCTTCCGCCTCGGCCATTTGCTCTACATGCCCCCATAAACTGTGATACAGCACTAATATCCTGCTCACTCAGCGCCTCCTTATGCGTATGGATTCCAGACAAAAGCCTGTCCGTTAATAGACCTTCATCAGCTCCTTTTGTAAAGTAGGTACTGACAAGTAACCACAATCTCCAACCATCATGAAATCAATGCCGTCCCCATCCTGCATGGGATGCATACCGAGCGCCTTTTCTGCAGCCCTGACTGGCCAGCCGCCCGCGGCCGTCAACCATTGCGCCACCCCCGTGCCTATGGCAACCTTTGTGCCACATTTGGTATCCGGTTCAAGAAAAACTTATGGAAACTCCCGCCTACTCCCCCCAAGAGATCGAAGCCGCCGTGCAGCAGCGCTGGCACGATCAGCAGACCTTCAAGGCCGCTGCGACTCCCTCGGGAGACAAATTCTACGCCCTCGCCATGTTCCCCTACCCTTCGGGGCAATTGCACATGGGGCATGTGCGTAATTATAGCATCGCCGACGCAATCGCCCGCTATCAGCGGATGCTGGGGAAAGAAGTCATGCAGCCCATGGGCTGGGATGCCTTCGGTCTGCCCGCGGAGAATGCGGCCCTCAAGCATGGTTTGGCACCGGCGCAGTGGACCATGGACAACATCGCCCACATGCGCGGGCAGTTGCAGCGGCTGGGCCTGTCTTACGACTGGTCGCGGGAGTTCGCCACCTGCACGCCGGATTATTATCGCTGGGAGCAGTGGCTGTTCGTGAAGCTCTGGGAGAAGGGGCTGGTCTATCAGAAGCTGAGCACCGTCAATTGGGACCCGGTGGACCAGACCGTCCTCGCCAACGAGCAGGTGGTGGACGGCTGTGGCTGGCGTTCCGGCGCTCCGGTCGAACGCAAGGAGATCGTGCAGTACTTCCTGCGCATTACCGCCTACGCCGAAGAACTGCTGACCGGCCTCGACACCCTGGGCGAGGGCTGGCCGGAGCAGGTACTGACCATGCAGCGCAACTGGATCGGTCGCTCCGAGGGCGCTGAGATTCATTTCCCACTGGTCGCTGGTGACGGGGTCATCAAGGTCTTCACCACCCGTCCCGACACCCTGATGGGGGCGACCTATCTGGCAGTGGCGCCGGAACATCCTCTGGCGATTCAGGCGGCGGGAAACAGCGCTGAACTCGCTGCCTTCCTCGAACGTTGCCGCCATGTCGCCGTTTCCGAAGCCAGCATCGAAACCCAGGAGAAGGAGGGGCATCCCCTCGGCCTGAACGTGCGGCACCCGCTTACCGGCGTGGAACTACCCGTCTGGGCCGCCAATTTCGTGCTTATGGGTTATGGCGAAGGCGCAGTGATGAGTGTGCCCGCCCATGATCAGCGGGACTTTGAGTTTGCGCGCAAATATGGTCTGCCCATCCGCGCGGTGATTCAGGCCGAGGGTATTGTCACCGCCGGCGAAGCCATGACGGAGGCCTACACCGGCAGCGGCACCTTGTTCAACTCCGGGACTTTCGACGGCCTGGCCAATGAAGAGGCCAAGGGCCGTATCACCGCGGCCATAGCCGCCAAGGGACTGGGGCGGAAGACGGTCAACTTCCGTCTGCGCGACTGGGGCATCTCCCGGCAGCGCTACTGGGGCACGCCTATCCCCATGATCCACTGCCCCCAATGTGGCGTCGTGCCGGTACCGGAGCGGGATCTGCCGGTGATCCTGCCCACCCACTACCAGCTCAAAGACCCGCGTTCGCCGCTGCTGGACGACCTCGAGTTCACCCAGGTGGCCTGCCCCCAATGTGGCGCCGCAGCCCGGCGTGAAACCGACACCATGGACACTTTCGTGGAGAGCTCCTGGTATTACGCCCGTTTCGCCTGCCCCGATGCCGGGCAGATGCTCGACCAGCGCGCCGCCGGCTGGCTGCCGGTGGATCAGTATGTCGGTGGCGTGGAGCACGCGGTGCTACATCTGCTCTATGCCCGCTTCTTCAACCGCCTGCTCCGCGATGTCGGCCTGCTGCCCGCCGACGGCGCCTACGATGAGCCCTTCCGCCATCTGCTGACTCAGGGCATGGTGCTCAAAGACGGCAGCAAGATGAGCAAATCCAAGGGCAATACGGTGGACCCGCAAGGCCTGATCGATCGCTACGGGGCTGACACCGCGCGCCTCTTTATTCTCTTCGCGGCGCCGCCGGAACAGCATCTGGAGTGGTCGGACAGCGCCGTGGAAGGTGCTTACCGCTTCCTCAACCGGTTCTGGCGTCTGGTCCACGAGTATGGCGCCACGCCCCTGGCACTGCCAGCAGAACTCTCCGCCGAGGCGGTGAACCTGCGCCGCGCGGTGCATCAGTGCATCGATCGGGTCAGCCGCAATATGGACGGGCGCTATCATTTCAATGTCGCCATTGCCGCCATCATGGAACTGACCAACAGCCTGATGAAGGTCCCTGCGGATGCTCCGGCCGACCTGCGGGCGGTGCTGGGCGAAGGACTGCGCGCATTGACCCTGCTGCTGGCCCCCTTTGCGCCCCATATCGCCGAGGTGCTTTGGCAAAAGATGGGGCAAAGCGGCGTGATCAGCCATGCGCCCTGGCCCGTGGCCGATACCGAGGCCCTGCGTTGCGATACCGTGACGCTGGTCATTCAGGTCAACGGCAAATTGCGTGAACGCATGGATTTTCCCGTTGATGCGGACCATGCCGACGTCGAGCGGGCCATACTGGCCGATCCGGCCATGCAACGTCATCTGGAGGGTAAAACCGTGCGCAAGATGATCATCGTACCCGGCCGTCTGGTCAACGTGGTGGCGGGATGAGCGGCACGTTGCCGTGGCGTCGCTGGTGGCTCGTGGCGGGGCTGGCGCTGCTGCTGGGCGGCTGCGGCTTTCATTTACAAACCGGGGCCACCATTCCGCCCAGGCTGACGGGGTTGCGCGTCGTCGGCAGCGGCCCCGCCGGAGGCAGTCTGGCCGAGGCCGTCCATCGCGAATTGCAGCGGGACGGCAACAGGGCCAAATCTGATGGCCCGCTGCTCCAGATCGACAATGCGTATATCAGCCAGCGGATCATCAGCATCAGCCCGAGCAGCGGCGTCGCCCAGGAGTTTCTCGACACCCTGCATGCCCAGTTCAGCGTGACAGGCAACGATCATAAAGTATTGCTTGAATCCCAACCTCTGCTGGTGGAGAACAGCTTTAGTTTCAACAGTGCCAGCCCACTGGCCACCAACGAACAGCAGATCACCATGCAGCGTCTGCTGATGGAGCAGGGCGCGCGACAGATTCTGCGGCGGGTGCTCAACAGCCCTGGCTTCCGCCAGCAGGTGCCCTGAAATGCGGCTGAAGCCGACGCACTGGGCTAGCCATTTACGCGGCCCTTTGGCATCCGTCTATGGCCTCTTTTCTGATGAGCCCCTGCTCCTGCAGGAAGCGGAAGACGCCCTGATGGCTGCTGCGGCACAGCATGGCTTCGCTCAGAAACAACGTCTCGCTCAGCAGGACGGCGGCATCTGGGATGCCTTGCGCGACGAGCGGGATGCGGGCTCGCTTTTCGCGGCACAGCGCGTGCTCCTGCTGCGCCTGGATAGCCCCAAAGTCCCCAAAGAGGGTAGCGCCGCCCTGCAGTACTGGCTGGCCTCGCCACCTCCCGACGCGCTGCTGGTTGTCAGCGGCCCCCGCCCTGACGCCAGCATCCAAAAAACCGCTTGGTTCAAGGGCATCGAGACTCACGGCCACACGCTCCTGCTGTACCGCCCGGAGGGGCAGGACTGGCCGCGCTGGGTGGAGGAGCGTCTGCGCGCCGCCGGGATGCAGGCCGACAGCGCCGCCGTCCAGTTGCTCACCGACCTCAGCGCCGGCAACCTCGGGGCCTGCCATCAGGCCATCCAACGATTGCAGCAGGTCTATCCGGGGCAGCGCATCGATGTCATCGCCATCCGCGCGGTGCTGGCAGACAGCAGCCAGTTCACCATTTACGACCTTGCCGACGCGGTCCTGCGCGGCGAAACGGAACAGATGCTGCACATGCTCGACCGCCTGCGCAACGGCGACGGCGAACCGGCCTTGTGCCTGTGGGTCCTGCACAAGGATCTGCGCCTGCTGGCCGAATTGCGGGCTGGCGGCGTGGATGTCGATGCATTCTTCCGGCAGAACCGTATTTTTCCACCACGGCAGGGCTGGCTGCGCACCGCGGCACGGCGCCTGACCCGCTCAGGGCTACAGGCGGGCATCGAAGATTGCCTCGCCATCGATGCCCGCATCAAGGGGCAGGATCCCACGCCGGTCTGGCCCGCACTAACCGATCTCTGCCTGCGGATGTGCAGGTGACGATGGATTTATTGGTGCCCAGACTCGCGCCATGAAGTCGCCCCCTAAAGGTTTAGCATCCATGCGCCAGGCCCTGCCATTCACCGTTCTCGTTCTCGGATTTGTCAGCTTTTTCAATGATCTTGCCTCGGAGATGGTGGTCCCTCTCATCCCTGTCCTCCTGGCCACCATACTCGCTGCGGGTCCGGTGGCCCTGGGCCTGGTAGAAGGGGTGGCGGATACCGTAGCGAGCTTTCTCAAACTCTGGTCCGGCCGGCATTCTGACCTCATCGGTGGGCGGCGCAAGGGGCTGACGGTAATCGGCTACACGGTTTCCAATCTGGCGCGACCGCTCATCGCTGTGGTGGGAAGCTGGCCAGTGCTCCTGCTCGTGCGCAGCATCGACCGGATGGGGAAAGGTATCCGCACCGCACCAAGGGATGCCTTGCTGGCAGATTCCACGCCACCGCAACGCATCGGCTTTGCGTTTGGCTACCAAAGGGCCATGGACAATGGGGGCGCGCTGCTGGGGGCTCTGGTGGCAGCGGCAGTTTTGCATTTTTCCGGAATCCCCTTGGAGGATGTCATCCTCCTGTCGGCCATTCCCGGCGCCGTCGCCATTTTGCTCCTCGGTGGCGGTGTGCGTGAGACGCAACGACCACCCAATCATCGGACCCCAGCCCGTATCTCCCTGAACCCGCACCACCTGTCACCCCATATCCGGCGCTATCTCCTTGCGCTGAGCCTGTTCACCCTGGCCCGCGCCACCGAAACCTTTATTCTATTGCGTGCTTATCAGCTCGGCATGGACGTCGTACAGGTACTCCTGCTCTGGGCCTCCATCCATGCGGCCAAGAGCAGCACCGGCATGGGCGGCGGACGACTGGCCGATAAACTGGGGCGACGACCCGTTTTATTCATCGGCTGGTCGGCCTACGGCTGTAACTACGCCTTGTTCGCCATGGTGGAAAGCCTCCCGTTGTTGTGGGCGGTGGCCTTGTCCTATGGTTTGTTTTTTGGCTTCAGCGAAGGGGCCGAACGAGCCCAGATCAATGATCTGACCACAGCCGACGAGCGCGGCACGGCCTTTGGCTGGTATAACCTGGCCACTGGCATCAGCGCGATCCCTGCGGGATTATTGTTCGGCTGGATATGGGAAGAGGTCGGCGCCCCTTATGCCTTCGGCTTTTCCGCCTGCATCGCCATCACCGCCACCACACTCCTCGCCACCTGGGTCTACCGCGGCACCCCTTGGCGGCCGTCTTGAATACCCGCCGTCGCTGCCTGCGGATTGCCGGAATGGCCCCGGAACGGCACAATACCAACAGTACCCGCGCGGGTTAGGCCACGCGGGCTGCCGTTTCCCGGCACGGATCAGCGACGGTTTTTTTTGTTGCCGCACATCCAGCCGGGGCCCAGCACAGGAGGCTCCATCTTGGATTTACGTAGCGAACTGGAAAAAATCGGTGAACGCGCCCGTAGCGCCCAGCGCCGGTTGCAAAGCGCGGACAGCGCCGCCAAAGACAGCGCCCTGCGCGCGATGGCGGAATTTCTGCGCCGCGACGCCGACAATCTGCAACGCGCCAACCGCAAGGATTTACGCAGCGCCGAAGAAGCGGGCAAGGATGCCGCTTTCATCGACCGCTTGCGTCTGGACGAAGCCCGTATCGAAGCCATGGCCAGGGGCCTCGAAGAAATCGCCGCCCTGCCCGACCCCGTGGGCGAGATCACCGACCTGCGTTACCGCCCCAGCGGCATTCAGGTAGGCCGTATGCGCGCGCCCCTGGGCGTGATCGCCATGATCTATGAATCGCGCCCCAACGTCACCGCCGATGCCGCCGGCCTCTGCGTCAAATCGGGTAACGCCGTCATCCTGCGTGGCGGTTCCGAGTCCCTGCACAGCAACATGGCCATCGCCGAGCGCCTGCGCGCTGCCCTCGGCAAGGCCAACCTGCCCCTCGATCTGATCCAGTACGTCAACACCGCCGAGCGCGAAGCCGT
>Ga0315298_1010760_pt1 | contig 10934 bp, 8 predicted proteins | sample WHS_1_MG_FD_203077 | JGI IMG/M metagenome (GOLD analysis project Ga0315298, IMG submission 203077) | Extremophilic microbial mat communities from Washburn Hot Springs, YNP, Wyoming, USA - WHS_1_MG | ecosystem: Environmental > Aquatic > Thermal springs > Hot (42-90C) | place: USA: Wyoming...
ATTGGATCATCGATCTCGGCCCTGAGGGGGGAGATGCGGGGGGCTGGGTGGTAGCAACGGGCACGCCCGAGGAGGTGGCCGCCAACCCGCTGTCCTTCACCGGGCAGTTTCTGCGGAGAGTTCTGCCAGCGCCCGGTCCGTCGGATATTGGGTCCAGGGAGCGGAGCGATCGGCGCGCCGCACCCATTCTCGCGAGGTAAGTGCGTCTTTCCTGAAGTAGGGCAGCGGTTCGTCCTATGCCGCGCGCCAGTTCGTACCCGCCGGCGGAGGGGGGCGCAATGCCGCGCTCGGGTACGAGGCCGCGCCCTACATCACGGAATTGCAAGACGACGCGGCCAGTCCTTCGCCACGGTGATGGCGATATGTAGGGGCGGGCTACTGTGCCCGCGCTCGGGCCGGCAGAGCCGCCGACCTCTACGTCAAGACCACTGTGGCGCGGCACAGGTGGGAGCACGGTGAAGTTGGCTGAGCAGAAGAGTGTGCACAACTACTACCCGGCCTTCCTGGACTTGAGAGACAAGCCTGTGGTGGTGGTCGGCGGCGGCGAGGTGGCCTTCCGCAAGATCGAGTCGCTGCTGGCAGCCGGCGCGCGGGTAAAGGTGGTCGCTCCCCAACTGCACGTGGGTGTAGAGGCGCTGCTCCAACGAAACGAGGTCGTTGTGGAGCGACGCGAGTATGCCACGGGCGACTTGGATGGCGCCATGCTGGTAATAGCCGCTGCTTCTTTGCCAGAGGTGAACCATCAGGTGGCAGCCGATGCCGCCGCCAGAGGACTCTTCGTCAACGTGGTCGACGATCCCTCTTTCTGCAATTTTATCGTCCCTTCGGTCATCCGCAGGGACGAACTGACCCTGGCCATCTCCACGGGGGGACTGAGCCCGGCGCTGGCAAAGCGGGTGAGGCAGAAGCTGGAGGAGACCCTGGTGCCAGAGTACGGGGGGTTCTTGCGGATGCTGGGCACCCTGCGGGCACGTGTCCGCGCTGAGCTGCCTCTGTCGGCCCAGCGTGAGGCCTTCTGGTCAGAGGTAGTCAACTCCGATGCCTTCGACAGGTTCCGGGCGAAGGGAGAGGAAGCGGCTCTCGGACGTATCGAGGAGATCCTACAGCGGATTCGCGACGGTGAACCCTGCACGGTGGTGGCCGTGGGGCTGAACCATAGGACTGCACCGGTGGAGATACGGGAACTGTTCGCCGTGGGAAGCGAGGCCACGGGTCTGTTGCTGGAGGACTTGGCCGAAATGGCCCGGGAGCGTGTGGTCATCTCCACCTGCAACCGCACGGAGGTGTACGCGGTCCCGCACCAGCCGAGGCAAGCCGGACCCGAGCTCCGCGGCCTCCTGCGCCGGATCTTCTGCCCGGATCTGGCGCAGTCCCAGGTCGATCCCCACCTGTACGCCCTTCACAACGAGGTAGCGGCTAGGCACCTGTTCTCCGTGGCTGCGGGGATAGACTCCATGATCCTGGGCGAACCCCAGATTCTGGGCCAGGTGAGAGATGCCTTCGAGCTGGCGGCCGAGAGAGGGGCCACTGGGCCGATTCTCAGCAACCTGTTCCAGCGTGCCGTGGCCACCGGGAAACGAGCCAGGACCGAAACCGACATCTCTCGAAACGCCGTATCCGTCAGCCATGTCGCGGTGGAGATGGCGCGAGACATCTTCGGGGACATCTCCACCCGAACAGTGCTGGTTGTGGGAGCCGGCGAGATGGCCGAGCTGGCCGCGAAGAACCTGCTGGACAACGGTGTGAGGAGCCTCCTGGTGATCAACCGAACCTGGGAGAAAGCGGTCGGCCTGGCCGAGCGGTTCGGGGGGACGGCGCTGGCCTGGGAGTCCATGGTGGAGGCATTGGCCCAGGCAGACATAGTGATCACCTCCACCGGAGCACCGCGACCAATCTTCCAGCGGGAACTGGTGGAGACGGCGATGGCCAACAGGAGACGGCGGCCCCTCTTTCTCATCGATATCGCGGTCCCACGGGACGTGGATCCGGCAGTGGGCAAGCTGGATAGCGTCTTCCTCTACGACATCGACGATCTTCAGTCGGTGGTGGAGGCCAATTTGCGAGAGCGAGAGAGCGAGATTCCCAGGGTCCAGGCTATCGTGGAGGAAGAGGTGCGTGGCTTCGTCGAATGGCTCCGCTGCCAAGAGGTGGTTCCCACCATAGTGGCCCTTCGGGACAGGATGGAGCGCATCCGGAAGGCCGAGTTGGCGCGTTACAGCCCTAGGCTCGATCTGAGTGATCGAGACCGCAAGACCCTGGATGCTCTCACCCAGGCCATCGTAAACAAGGTGCTGCACACCCCCACCATTCGCTTGAAGAGCCAGGCCAACGATGGTTCCTGCGGCACTTACGTGGACGCGGTGAAGGAGCTGTTCGACTTGGAGACGACGTGAAGGAACTGATCATAGGGACTCGGGGTAGCGCCCTGGCGATGTGGCAGGCTCGTTGGGTAGCGGACCGACTGGAGACTCTCAACCCGGATATCCAGACAAGGATAGAGGCCATCAAGACGTCGGGTGACGTGAAGACGCAGGCGCCGCTATGGCAGATTGGCGGCAGAGGCCTTTTCGTCAAAGAGCTAGAGAGGGCGCTGTTGGACCGCAGGGTGGATCTCGCCGTCCACAGCATGAAGGACCTCCCTTCGCTGATGGAACCGGGGCTGGTGATTGCGGCCGTTCCGCGGCGGGAGGATCCTCGGGACGTGTTGATTTCCAGGCATGGCCTGCCGCTCTCGGACCTGCCTCGAGGCGCGCGGGTGGGCACCAGCAGCTCTCGACGGCGGGCGCAACTACTGGCCTATCGATCCGACCTGGAGATTGTGCCTCTGCGAGGCAACCTGGACACTCGGCTGCGGAAAGCCGAAGGAGAGGAACTGGACGCGGTGGTGCTGGCGGCAGCTGGCCTGGCCCGTCTGGGATACCTGGAACGCGTGACGGAGTATCTCGCCCCCGAGGTGTGTCTGCCTGCCATAGGCCAGGGAGCGCTGGCGATTCAAGCCGCCACTGGGGACGGCGAGCTGCTGGAGCTGCTGTTGGGTCTGGACAATCCGGAAGCCAGGGCCACCACGGAGGCAGAAAGAGCCTTCATGCTTGCGCTCGGGGGCGGATGCCAGGTGCCCATGGCGGCCTGGTGTCGTCCAGCGGATGGCGAGCTGATCATCGATGCTCTGGTGGCAGCACCGGATGGATCGAGAGTTATACGAGCCCGAGAGCGTGGAGCCTCGGGTGACCCCGCTGGTCTAGGGCGACAGGCAGCAGGAACGCTGAAAAGCCTCGGTGCCAAGGAGCTGCTGCTACAGGGCTAGACGTCGAAATCCCGAGCGGTGGTCTACCACCGCGCGCCATAGAGGTGGGAACTTGACCGGGAAGGTGTACCTGATCGGGGCAGGGCCTGGAGACCCTGGGTTGTTGACGCTCCGTGGGGCGGAGCTGCTGGGACGCGCTGATGTGGTGGTATACGACCGACTGGCCAATCCCGTGCTGCTGGACAGGCACACGCGGCCAGAGGCCGAGCGGATCTACGTGGGCAAGTCCTCCAGTCGGCATACCATGCGACAAGAGGAGATCAACAGTCTGCTGGTCCGGAAGGCGATGGAAGGCAAGATGGTGGTTCGCCTGCAGGGTGGCGATCCCTTCGTCTTCGGCCGTGGTGGGGAAGAGGCGGCGACCTTGGCATCGGCCGGAGTTCCCTTCGAAGTGGTCCCCGGCATCACCTCTGCCATCGCGGCGCCTGCCTACGCCGGTATACCGGTGACACACAGGGAGCACAACACATCCTTTGCTGTGGTTACCGGCCACGAAGATCCCACCAAGCCGGACTCCACCATCGATTGGGACAAGTTGGCAACGGGCGTTGGAACCCTGATCTTCCTGATGGGGTTCGAGAACCTGGAGTTGATCGTGCAACGGCTGATGCAGGCGGGTCGGCCATCCTCTACTCCTGTCGCGCTGATCAGATGGGGAACATGGCCCCAGCAGGAGACTCTAGTAGGTACGCTCAGCGACATAGTGGCCAGGGCGGATGCCGCCGGCTTCGGGCCACCGGCGGTCACGGTGGTGGGAAGCGTGGTGCAGCTTCGGGAGCAGCTTCGCTGGTGGGATAGCCGGCCTCTGTTCGGTAAGCGGATCCTGGTGACCCGCAGCCGTGAGCAGGCCAGCGACCTCTCGGCTCTTCTGAGTGAGCAGGGGGCGCAGCCGGTAGAGTTTCCGGTGGTGGAGATCGTTACGCCGGACTCCTACGACGACCTGGATGGAGCCCTGGCGCGGCTGAACAGCTATGACTGGGTGGTATTCACCAGCGCGAACGGGGTCAGGGTCTTTCTGGAGCGGCTGAAGGTCCACGGTCGCGACGTGCGCGCTCTGGGCGAGGTGCGTTTGGCAGCCATAGGTCCCGCTACCGCCGAAGAGTTGCGCCGCTGCTGCCTTCGGGTGGACCTGGTACCCTCAGAGTATGTGGCGGAGGGCGTGGCCGCCGAGTTGATCGCACGAGGGGTCGAGGGCAAGCGGGTGCTGCTGCCCAGAGCCGACATCGCTCGAGATGTGCTCCGCCTGGAGTTGGAGAAGGCGGGTGCCACGGTGGACAGCGTGGTTTCCTACCGGACCATCCCGGCTCGAACGGGCCTCTCGCGGCTCAAGGCCATGCTGATGGACGGGGAGATCGACGTGGTAACGTTTGCCAGCTCATCCACGGTCAGGTACCTGGTTGCCGGCCTAGGTGAAGATGCCCTGTCGCTGCTCTCTCGCGCCCAGGTAGCGTGCATTGGTCCCATCACGGCCCAAACGGCCACCAGCCTTGGCCTCCGAGTCGACGTGGTGGCATCAGAGCACACCATTCCGGGGCTGGTGGCCGCGATCACTGCCCTCTTTCGTCGAAGAGAACCGCGATGAGCTGATCCACCGGGGCGTGATCGTCGGTGAGGATCAGGTCGGTGCCACCCTTCATGTAGTCCGCCAACTCCTGCTCCGACATTACAGATGTAGAGGGTTCTGTGCCGCCGCGCAGCCTGGTTAGAGTGTCGCTGAACTCCTTGGGATCCAGGGGGACCATGGAGCCCACCACAATGAGGGTGTTTTGGCTGGCGGCGTGCCATCCGTAGCCCATGGCGGCGACCGTGACATGGGGGAAGACCTGCTTCAGGGTGTTCACATAGGGACGGAGGAAGGCGCCGCGCTGAGGATTGTCGATGATGTTGGCCAGGAAGAAGCCATCGGGCTTGAGCGACTCCTTAAGCTTCTCGTTGAACTCCAATGTTGTTAGGTGGTATGGGACCGACAGGTCGTTGAAGGCGTCCCCAAATACCACATCGTATTTTCCCTTGGCCGCACCGTTGTTGAAGTACATGCGGGCGTCCATGTTGTAGGTAACGATCCGCGTATCCCGCGGCAGCCACAACTGCTCGTAGGCGCATCGGGTAACGTCGGGGTCGATCTCGATTACGTCCAGGTTGCTGGTCGGGTACACGTGCTCCATATACCTTGGAAAGGTGTATCCGCCTCCGCCGATGAACGCCGCGTTAATGTTGGGACGGGTCTGGGACAGATACTCCAGGATGTCGGCATAGACCTTCTCGTAAGAGTACTCCAGGCGGGTTGGATCCTTCTGCGAGACGTAGCTATGGACCAGGTGGTCCAGAACCAGCACCCGGACCATGTCGCCATCCCCGTTTTCACCATCGGGCTGATCGAAGGTTCGGATGGAGTAGTAGTTGCTCTCCTTCCAATATGGGGACGCGAATGCATCCCTGGTGTTGAGGTAGAAGCCGAAGGCCAGGAACAGCAAGACCCCCGCGACCCCCACCGCCCGTCCCCGCTTCCACAGCTCTCCGAAGATGACACCCATGATGAGCAACAGCACAGCCACACCAAGGACGATCATGCGGGTCCCATACCAGGAGATCAGCCAGAAGCCAGTGGCGAAAGTGCCGACGATGCTCCCTACTGTCGAGAAGGCGTAGATCTTGCCTACGGTGGAGCCCGTGGTCGTGAGATCCTTCAGAGTCAGCTTCACCACTACTGGCGAAATGGTGCCCAGCAGACAGCTTGGAAGAAAAAAGATGGTCGCTGTCAACAGAGCGATCCTAGCCATAAGAGGGATCGGCAGGTTGACCGACCTGGTTCCCGCGAACTCGATCAGGGCTAGGATGCTGAGGCTGGACAGCCCGCTCAGCAGGAACAGCACACCCAGGGTTTGGGACTTGGGGGCGCGGTCCGCGATCCGGCCGCCCAGGTAGTTGCCCAGGCTCATACCGGCCAGGACGACGCCGATGATGCTGGTCCAGGTGTACAGTGACACCCCGATGAAGGGGGCCATCATTCGCCCTGCCACCAACTCGATGACCATGGTGCACACGCTGGCAACGAAGACGACGAGGTACGAGAGCCAAACCCACCTTTTCCCAAGCACGAACGGCCTCCTGGGGGAACAGAATAGGGAAATGAGGGCCAACCGGGACGCCGGGCGCCGCGAAACGGCCTCGTTTCGCCAGCGCCCGGCGAATTCTATAGCAACGCGATGCGCACCACAAGTGCGATCTGAACAAGGAAACGGAGAGACACCTGTATATGGAGAGAGTCTCCGTGTCTCGGTCTATCCGCCGTAGCTCCAGGTAGTGTCTCGCAAGCTCAACGGCCTCGCCTGGGGATTGCGCATGCCGGCGGAGACAACCTCGGCCACGTAGACGGTGTGATCGCCCCGCACAACGGTATCGGTTACCCTGGCCTCGAACCAGGCGGGCAGATCGACCAGCAAGGGCGCGCCTACGACCGGACCGGCCTCGAACCGGTAGCCATGAATGCAGCCATCCTTCGGCTGCCCGGCTGCAAAGAAAGCCGCGGCGATGTCCTGCTCACCCTGTGCCAGGATGTTAACGGCGAAGGCGCGACTCCTTTCGACGACCGCATGCAAATGGCTGTCAACCCTGACGGCGATCATCACCAGAGGCGGCGCGAACGACGCTTGCGACAGCCAGGTCACCGTGCCAGCGGCAATGTCGTCGCCGTTCGCGGCGGTGACCACGTATAGACCATAGGTCAGTTCTCTCAGCACCTTCTTCTTGATTTCTGGATCCATCTTCCCCCACCCTTCTTACCCATTAGATCCGACGCCGTTGCAATTCCAACCTTCAGGAACCCTACAGGTCGCGAGGATCATTTCGTAGTTGTATGTAGCGAATGCATCACGCGAAGCCGTGCCCCTATCCACGGAGGAATGTTGCACGAGAAGCTCTGCCGTCCTCACGGACGCTGAACTTAGAGCATGGATTGGACCAGCCCATTGCCGAAGTTTCGCTCGGCTTCCAGAAATCGTATGATATGCCGTCGAGTTTCGTTGCCTGAGCACAGATGGAAGGTGGCTCCACTGGTTATAGGGAAGCTCGAGGAGGGAGGGCAGTTTGGCTGAAGGTGTTGTCATCGCGGGTGCAGTGCGAACGCCTACAGGTTCCTTCGGAGGGGTCTTCGCTGACGTGGCTGCCCAAAGGCTGGGCGCGATAGTCGTGGCCGAGTCGTTGAAGAGGTCGGGAGTCGACCCTGGCAGCGTGGACGACCTGCTGTTCGGTAACGTTCTCCAGGCCGGACTCGGGATGAACGTGGCCCGGCAGGTAGGCATACAGGCCGGCATTCCTGTTGCGGTCCCGGCCGTAACCATCAACCAGGCCTGCGCATCGGGGCTGAGGGCGGTCGCCATGGCCGCGCAGGCGATCGCCTGCGGCGACGCCCAGGTGGTGGTCGCCGGGGGATGCGAGAACATGTCGCGCTCGCCCTATCTGCTACGGCAAGCCAGATTCGGCTATCGGATGGGCAGCGCCGAGCTGGTAGATAGCATGCTGGACGGGGGCTTGACCTGTGCCATCGAGAACTACCACATGGGGATCACCGCCGAGAATGTGGCCGCTGACCTGGGCATCTCCCGCGAGGAGCAGGACGCCTTCGCCGTGGAAAGCCAGGCGCGGGCGAGCAGGGCAATAGAGATGGGACTCTTCAAGGACGAAATCGTGCCCGTGGAGGTTCCGCAGCCCAAAGGCAAGGTGACGGTAGTGGATAGGGACGAGCATCCGCGCCCCGGAACCACCATGGAGAAGCTGGCGACTCTGCGGCCCGCCTTCAAGCCTGACGGCACGATCACGGCCGGCAATGCCTCGGGCATCAACGACGGGGCCGCTGCCATGGTGGTAATGTCTGCAGCGGCAGCCGATCGGCTTGGCGTGCGAGCCATGGCCAGGATCGTCGGCTACGCGTGGTCCGGCATCGAGCCGAGGATCATGGGGCTGGGGCCGGTGCTGGCGGTCCGAAAGGTGATGGAGAGGACCGGCCTGAAGCTGAGCGACATCGATCTGATCGAGCTGAACGAGGCCTTTGCGGCTCAGTCGCTGGGGGTGATCCGGCAGCTCGGGCTGGATCGATCGATCCTGAACGTTAACGGTGGCGCTATCGCCCTCGGGCATCCCATAGGGGCGAGCGGAGCCCGGATCCTGGTCACCCTCCTGCACGAGATGGAGCGGCGGTCTGCCAGACGAGGTCTGGCGACCCTTTGCGTCGGCGGTGGCCAGGGCATCGCCATGATCGTGGAGAGGATCTCACCTTAATCGCGCCGACTGTCTCTGGTAGAATAGTCCGGCTTCCCGAAGTCGGACCAAGCCCTTCAGGAGGAACAACGATGTCGCCATCGCCACCAAGGTCAGTCAAAGTCGACCGCATGGAGTACATTCTTCGCGTCACCGTCGACCGGCCCGAGGCTCTCAACGTTCTCAACTCGGAGACAATAGGGGAGCTGACCGATGCCATGATCGCCGCGGCGGCTGATCCCGAGACCAGGGCGGTGATCCTCACCGGCTCAGGTGATCGAGCTTTCATTGCAGGGGCAGACATCAAGGAGATGAGCACAAAGGGGCCCCAGGAAGCTCGCCTGTTTGCCAGGAAAGGACATCGCCTGGCCAGGACCATCGAGGAAATGGACAAGCCCGTAATCGCTGCCATCAACGGGCTGGCCCTCGGAGGTGGCTGCGAGCTGGCGCTCGCCTGCGATGTCCGCATCGCCAGCCAGACAGCGAGGTTGGGGCAGACCGAGGTGAACCTGGGCATAATGCCCGGCTGGGGAGGCACGGTCCGCCTGGCCAGGATCGTCGGAGAGGGGAGAGCGAGGGAGATGATCTTCTCCGGCAAGATTCTGTCGGCGGAGGAGGCCTACCGCATCGGACTGGTGAATGCCGTCGTACCTCCCGAGCAGTTGTCCGATGCGTCACTCCAGTTGGCGACCACCATGGCGAGCCGGGCTCCCCTCGGCGTGGCCTACTCCAAGCGGTCCATGAACCGTGTGCGGTCATTGGACGCGGAGGCGGCGGCGGAGCTGGAGACGGATCTCTTCGCCCTCTGCTTCTCCACCGAGGACCAGAGGGAGGGCATGGGCGCCTTCATCGAGAAGAGACAGCCCAATTTCATCGGAAGATAGGCATCGGGGATCGGGTACCGGGCACCAGACATCGGTAGATAGTTCGCCTATTCTCTACCTACTGCTGCCTGATGCCTGATGATAGTTGCTACTTGGAGGCGCCCGTTGAAGATCGTCGTCTGTGTGAAACAGGTGCCGGACACCACAGCGGAGAAGCACCTCACCCCTGAGCTTTCCCTGGATCGCGGCGTTGCGGAGCCCATCCTTAATCCCTTCGACGAATATGCGATAGAGGAAGCGCTGCGGGTCCGGGAGAAGATGGGGGGCGAGGCCACGGCGCTCTGCATGGGACCGCTCAGCGCCAAGGAAACGGTTCGAAAAGCCATAGCCATGGGTATGAACGGCGCCATTCTGGTCAGCGATCCTGCCCTGGCGCGCTCGGACACGCTGGGCACGGCCTATGTCCTCAGCGTCGCCTTGAGAAAGCTGCAGTTTGATCTGGTCCTGTTCGGCATGCAGAGTACGGACGCTGGGACAGGCCAGGTCCCTGGCGCCGTTGCGGAGTTTCTCGGACTCCCGCAGCTCACCTTCGCCAGCCAGTTGGAGGTTTCCAGCGAGAAGGCAACGATTCGCCGGGTCACCGATGGGGGATACCAGCTTCTGGCCGCCAGGCTGCCGGCGGTGGTCTCTGTGGTGAAAGGCATCAACGAGCCCCGGTATCCGGCACTTCGAGGCATCATGCAGGCCAAGAGGGCCGAGATTCCGGTCTGGTCGTGCTCGGATCTCGGAGTGGATCCATCCAGGGTAGGAAAGGTGGGAGCTACTACCCGGGTGGTGTCCGCCTCTCCCGCCGAACCCAGGACACCAGGCCCCATCATCAAGGATGATGGGACGGCGGTCCAGCAGATCGTCGAGTTCCTGGTGCAGAAGAAGGTGCTGTAGGAGGGCGATGAGATGGCAGCGAAATGTGACGTCCTGGTAGTCGCGGAGCAGGCCGCTGGGGAGCCGATGCGAATGGCGCTGGAACTGGCCACTAAAGCGCGCCAACTGGCGGCGCCAACGGGCGGCAAGGTGACTGCCACGCTGGTGGGAGCCGGCGCCAGGGTTGCCGCCCGAAAGCTGGGCGACTACGGGGTCGAGAAAGCCTTCGTATCGGAGGACGATCGGTTCGCGCGCTTCCCGATCATGGGTGAGGTGGCCGTGGCGGAGGAGGCCGTCCGATCGGTGGAACCCACACTGGTACTGGTCGGATCTTCGGTCACGGGCCGCGACATATCAGGAAGACTCTCGGCCAGGCTGGGTCTCGGCGTCATCGCTGGTGCCAGCGACATTCAGTTCCTCGATGGCGCTGTCAGGGTGACCTGCCCTGTCTTTGGCGGCAGTGTTATCGAGAGCAAGGGCTTCACCAGCGAAAGGGGCGTAGTCCTCTTGCGCCCTAACGCCGTGGCAGCCGAGAAACTGGCGGAACCGGTATCCGTGACCTTGGAGGATGTGGCGGTCTCCCTCGGCGGAGAGGGCTCGGTGGAGATGATCGAGACTGCCGCCCAGGC
>Ga0315298_1010761_pt1 | contig 10932 bp, 8 predicted proteins | sample WHS_1_MG_FD_203077 | JGI IMG/M metagenome (GOLD analysis project Ga0315298, IMG submission 203077) | Extremophilic microbial mat communities from Washburn Hot Springs, YNP, Wyoming, USA - WHS_1_MG | ecosystem: Environmental > Aquatic > Thermal springs > Hot (42-90C) | place: USA: Wyoming...
TGTAGTAGTCCAGCCCCAACCCTCTCCAGTACTGCATGTTGCTGGGTCTGTTAGCCTCGACGGTGACCAGTTGTCCCCCATGCTGGTGGATCGCTGCCGCGGCGTCTCTGACGAGGGCCTGCGCGTCGGCTAGAGGCACGGTCAGTCGCCCGTCCTGTTCGGTGTGAAGCTCGGTGATCCCCCATTCGGGCTCTGCTAGCAGCTCATAGCTGATCACCCGGCCGGTGCGGGCCGCGTGCTCTACCAGAGGGACGACGGCTTTGTCGATGAACGATTGGCGCTTAGCCGGGTCCGTCAACACGTCGGCATGGCCGCCCATCTGGACGCCGTCTCGCTGACAACCGGCTGTCCAGAAGCCGCTGTCCAGCAGCCCAATTACTAGGTAGACATGGTGCTTCTGGGCTATCTGGATCGCCGCATCGAAATCCTTGAAGAACTGGTCGTCGAGTCCTGTTACCGATCCGTCGGTAGCGAACTCGGGGCTGTAGCGCCCATCGTTGAAGATACGCCACTTCACCACCTGTATTCCTGTGGCGGCTATGTTGGCGAAGTCGGTGTCGATCTCCTCGTTGACGCCCGGGGCGCTGACACCGGAATGACCCCAGGCGCCGGTTCCGAAGTCCTGGTACGACTTCCAGGGATAGTTCACACCCGCCCAGAAGAGATAGCCTCCGGGGCCGGGCAGCCGGTCGGTGGGCTTGGGGAGCAGGATGGGTACCAGGAGCAGGCCGACCAGCAGCAGCAGAGCCGAGAGGGCCAGAAGAGCGACGCGGATTCTTGTACTCAAGGCTCTAACCTCTGAAGTGTCCCGAATGGGTGAAGTCTCGTGATCGTGCCGCCCAACGGGCAATCGGCATGCCACTCATTCCCCAACATCCTCACATGGCATGCGCTTTGCTTTGGCGAGCCGCCTATGAGAGTAAGCAGGCGTCTGGTACTCGCCCTGGGGGCCCTGGCGCTGCTGGTGGCCATCTCCATGGGAGTGTGGCGGAACTACATCACCAACCCCGCCGGCACCGGCACCATCGAAATGAGGCCGGTGCCTCCCCCCGGCTGCATCAAAGACCCTGCCCCGGTTCCAGCCCCCGTGGATGCTGGCGGTCGTCCCCTCAACTACCTGCACACATGCGGCGCCAGCCTGTTCGACTCCGGCGGTCACGAGGTCCGCATCTCCGGTGTGAACTGGTTCGGCATGGAGACGGGCACCTTCGCCCCCCACGGACTCTGGTCACGGAACTGGAAGACCATCCTGGACCAGATCTCCAGCCTCGGCTACAACGCCATCCGCTTGCCCATCTCCAACGAAGCCCTGAACCCCGGGGTGATGCCCCAGGGCATAGATTACCAGGTCAATCCGGATCTCAAGGGGATGAGTTCTCTGCAGATCCTGGATGCCATCATTGCCGAAGCCGGTAGACGCGGTCTAAAGGTCGTTCTGGACATGCACCGGCCGAGCAGCGCGGGCCAATCCGATCTCTGGTACACGGAGGGTGTCAGCGAGGGCAGGTGGATTCAGGATTGGGTAATGCTGGCCACACGGTACGCCAACAACGATACGGTGGTTGGGGTCGACCTGCACAACGAGCCGAAGGGTGCGGCCACCTGGGGCACGGGCAACCCCGAAACCGATTGGAGGATGGCGGCCGAGAAGGCGGGCAACGCCGTCCTGGGGGCGAATCCTTACCTGCTGATCATTGTGGAGGGCATCGAACAGTACAACGGCGACTGGTACTGGTGGGGTGGCAACCTGAAGGGGGCGCGGGACCATCCGGTTCGGCTCGACCTGCCGGGCCGGCTGGTGTACAGCGCCCACGACTACGGGCCGGGGGTGTACGAGCAGGGATGGTTCGATGCCCTGGACTATCCCAGCAACTTGCCAGGGGTGTGGCGCGACCACTGGGGGTACCTAGTGGACCTGGGTATCGCCCCCGTCATCATCGGTGAGTTTGGCGGCAAGTCGGTGGACCCCGCAACCAAGGAGGGGATGTGGCAGCGCTCCCTTCTGGACTATATGAAGGGCCACGGCATCAGCTTCTTCGCATGGTCCCTCAACCCCAACTCCGGCGATACCGGCGGTGTTCTGGAGGACGACTGGCTCAGCGTGGACTCCGACAAGCAGAAGCTGTACAGGGCCTACCTGGCGCCCCTCATAGGACCCCCGCACGACCCCCGGGGAGCAACCGAGCCATCGCATCTGGAAGTGCTCTACCAAGCCAGGGATACATCTCCCCGAACCAACAACATCTCCATGGCCGTGCAGTTGGTCGATCTCAGCGGGCAGCCAACCGACCTATCCAGGGTGGAGGTGCGATACTGGTTCACCCACGGACTGCCCGGCGGCGAACCGGTGGCGGAACTGGATTACGCCGGTCTTGGCAGCGGCCGGGTGAAGGCCGAGATCGCGAAGACCAACCAGGGGGGGCAGGACCACTATCTCAGCATTACCTTCCCCGGCCCCAACAATACTCTCCCTCCCTACGGATCCACCGCGGACATCCTCGTGCGAATCCATGCCGGTGACTGGTCGCAGTACGACCAGACCAACGACTACAGCTTTGTCCCCGACGCCACGGGGTACCAGCCCTCCGATCGGATGACCGTGTACCAGGACGGGAAGCTGATCTGGGGAAAGGAGCCATGATCCCCACCCTCCTTCCGTGGTCTGCATCATGCTATCCCCAGCTTTCCCTTGACGCTGGAACGGCAGTTCGGCCGGCAGAAGAGGCCCTGCCGGCCGGCAGGATCGCGCGGGGGAGCGACAGACCGCACGTGGACGGGTGTGGAATCGGAGGAGCGATGACGCCCAATCTCAACAGAATCTGGACCCGCTTCGCGCGGTTTGGGCTGGTCGGGGCCATGGGAGTGGCGGTGAACAGTGCCGTGCTGTTTGTGGCTCACGGCGTAGTCGGCTTGCCCCTTCTTGTGGCCTCGCCGCTGGCGGTTGAGATCGCCATCCTCCATAACTTCATATGGAATGAGCGCTGGACCTTTGGTGCCCGGGTGTTCTCCCTGCGGCGGCTGGCCAAGTTCAACCTCACGTCCCTGGGAGGTCTATTGATCGCTTCCGCGGTCCTGTATTCCCTGGTGGTCTATCTGGGAGTTCACTACCTGCTGGCCAACTTGGCCGGCATCGCCCTGGCCACGGCCTGGAACTTCGCCACCAGCATGTTCTGGACCTGGGGTTGGGAGCGATGACGCTATTCCTCACGGCGATCACAGTCCTGTCCCTTCTGCTGACCCTTCAGGCCGCCCATACAGCTTACATCATGATCTACACCTGGGATCGCCCCGAGGCCTACAGGCGATCGCGAGCACCGGAGACTTTTCGGGTCCCGCAAAAGTCCTTTACGGTACTGCTGCCGGCTCGACACGAGGAGGAAGTGATTCAGGAGACCATCGATCGGGTGGTGCGAGCGCGCTACCCTGCTTCTCTCATCGAGGCGTTGGTCATCTGCGAGCACACCGACCACGGCACCATCGAGAAGGTCGAGGAGAAGATCGCCCAACTGCGGCGGGATGGCTTCCAGAACGTTAGGCTGGTGGTCTTCAACGATACCCCTATCAACAAACCCCACGGACTGAATCTCGGTCTGGCTCACTCCTCCAACGAGATAGTCACCATCTTCGACGCCGAAGATGAGATCCACCCCGATATCTTTAATATCGTCAACACCGTGATGTTAGAGGAGGGAGTTCGGGTGGTGCAGTGCGGGGTGCAACTGATGAACTTCGATTCGTCCTGGTACTCCGCCCTGAACGTACTGGAGTACTTCTTCTGGTTCAAGTCGCGCCTGCACTACCACGCCCAGATGGGCGTCACCCCTCTCGGGGGCAACACCGTCTTTTTCGCCAGGGAGGTGATCGAGCAGTTGGGAGGCTGGGACGAGCACAACCTGACCGAGGATGCCGACGTAGGCATCCGGATATCGGCCATGGGGGAGCCGGTGCGCATAGTCTACGACGACGAGTACGTGACCCGAGAGGAGACCCCGCCCACCCTCGCCCACTTCGTGAAACAGCGGACGCGGTGGAGCCAGGGATTCCTCCAGACGCTGAGAAAGGGCGACTGGCTGAGACTCCCCGGGTGGTCGCAGCGACTCATGGCGGCATATACTCTGGGCTTTCCCACGGCTCAGGCCATCCTGGCGCTGTACGTTCCGGTGTCACTCTGGATGATGTTCGCCACCAAGGTTCCAGTGGTGCAGGCCCTGCTGCTTCTGCTGCCGGCCTACCTGCTGGTGACCCACTACTTCATGGCTATGATCGGTCTTTTCGAGTTCGCCGAGGCTCACGGGCTGCATGCCTCCTGGAAGACACCTCTCGCCATGGGGCTGGCCTATCTGCCATATCAGTGGCTGCTGGCCTACGCGGCTTTTCGAGCCTTTATCCGAGAGGTGCGGGGCATCTCCAACTGGGAGAAGACGCAGCACGTTGGCGCTCATCGAGGAGATCACGCACAGAGAGCGGCATAGATGAGGACTACCGTCGAGGCCACCCTGCGGAGATGGGGAGACAAGAAGATCCTGTGGGGGCTGCTGTTGATGTCGCTGGCCACCCACTCCTTCAACATGTTCTCCTACCCCCTCTACCTAGGTGACGAGGGGATATATATGGAGCAAGCTTGGGCGGTCCTGCGGCTGGGAAAACTGGCGCCCTACACCTACTTCTACGACCACGCACCGGCCGGATGGCTGCTGCTGGCGCTGTGGACGCTGGCACTACCCCAGGGTTTCCACACCTTCGGAATGGTGGTCAACAGCGGCCGGGTGCTGATGCTCTTGCTCCACTTGGCTTCGGTGGTCCTGCTGTTCCGCATCACCAGGACCCTGTCCGGCAGCCTGCTGGCGGCTACAGCGGGGGTGCTGATGTTCAGTCTGTCACCGCTCTCCGTGTACTACCAGCGCATGGTGCTGCTGGACAACATCATGGTGTTCTGGCTGCTGCTGTCGCTCGACCTGTTGCTGCACCACGGTTCGCGTCTGATGAAGGTGCTGGCCAGCGCCGCCGCCTTAGGGGTAGCGATCCTCACGAAGGAGAACGCCATCTTCTTCCTGCCCGTGATGGTCTATCTGATGATCAGTAGCAACAAGGTGGAGCACCTAAAGCGATTTGCCACCGCGGGTTGGGCTTTCACCCTGATCATGGTGGTGTCCATCTACCCGCTGTATGCTCTGCTGAAGAACGAGCTGTTGCCGCCGCAGGTGGGCTTCATCATCAACTCGGCTCCGGCGGAGCACGTGTCGCTGATCGGGACGATCGGATGGCAGTTGCAGCGATCCGGAGGCGGCATCCTGGATCCGTACAGCCAGTTCTGGTACTTCTTCTGGCAGAAGTGGTGGGCCAAGGACTCCGTGATCATCGTCGCCGGGGTAGCGGCCAGCCTGCTCAACCTGGGGGCGGGGTACCTGCTGCGCCGAGCCAACTACGTGGTGATCTCGGTGTTGTGTCTCTCCTTCGCCCTCTACTTGGCCCGCGGGAGCGTGATGCTGGAGTTCTACGTGGTTCCGATCCTGCCGTTCCTTGGCATGAACTTTGGCCTCCTGTTGGCGCTGCTGCTCGGCAGGATGCCCGCTGCCCTGGGAATTCCGGCGCTGGTAGTTGGTCTGGCAGCCATGGTTGTCGTGTTTGTCTATACGGCTCGGGATGACTACCTGATCAACCTGACCCAGTTGCAGCAGGAGCAGCTGGCCTGGATCCGCGAGAATATCCCGCCCTCAGCAGTGCTGGTGGTGGATGACGACTTGTGGACGGACCTGCACGATCCTGGGGGTGGCGGGCAGATCTACCCTAGGGCCCACTCTCACTGGAAGGTTGCCCAGGACCCGGCGGTGCAGGTGCAGGCGCTGCACAACGACTGGAGAAATGTTGACTACCTGATTATGTCCAACAAGATGGTTCAGACCTTCAACGAGGGGAACGAAAAGTTGCCTCTGGAGATCTACGCACATTCGGAAATGGTCGCCGCCTTCGCCAACGGTGATGTGCAGTTGTACATCCGGAAGGTGGTCAAGTAGAGGGGGGATGAATATGCCCGTGAGGAGAATCGTCCCTGTGGTGGTGGTGATACTGGTGGCCGCCTTCGTGGCGACCCGAGTGATCGGGATCGGCGGCTCCGGTTCCCTCATATCGCTGGACAACTCATCCAAGGATGCGGGCCAGGTGGCCGGTGCCCGGACCCCCGGGGCCGGCCAGCAGGGTACGAACGACCAGGGGACGCCTGCCGCGGAGGCGACCTCCATCAGTTCGCTGGACCAGGCAAGCGTCCGAAAAGATGCCTTCATTCTGTTGAACCCAGCCAGCGCTACAGCCGGCTCGACCGTCGGCGTCTCGGGGTCGGGGTTCGATCCGGCTTCTGCCATAGACTTCTACCTGACGGAGGATCCCAAGAACGACAAGAACCCGCAAGAGTTGGGCTTCGCTCAGGCCGATTCCGGCGGGAGTTTCGGGAGCTTCAGCTTCAGCCTGCCTCCCAACTATCGTGCTCCCACCTTCACGGTGATTGCCAAGGAGCGGAACAGCGACAAACAGGCGACGGCCACCGGCCGACTGGAGTCGCTTAGGCCCAGCGTGAAGCTGGGCACCAATGTGGGCTCCGTTGGGGACCAGGTCCAGATTTCCGCCCAGGGCTTCATGCCCAACGAAGAGGTCAAGGTCTACTTCAACAGCCTGGGCACCGATTCGTTCCAGACCTTCCACGCCAGCAACAGCGGGACTATCGAGAAGCAGGCCATCACCATCCCTTACGGACCGGTGGGCAACAACTCTCTGATCTTCGTGGGGACCGAAAGCCAGTCTCCGGTCACCGTGCCGTTTCTCATGCTCACTCTGTATCCCAACGTGGCTCTGAACAGCTACGCCAGCAAGGCGGACACGGTCCTCGCCTTCTCCGGGTCCGGGTTCGGACCCAACGAAGAGGTGTCGGTTCATCTGAACAATCCCAAGTCACCTCCCATCGTCAAGTTCACGACTGATGGGAAGGGGACCTTCGAGAATGCTGGAGCTTTCGTCATTCCCTTCGAACTGACGGGAAAGAACACCCTGATCTTCGTGGGAGAGAAGAGCCAGGCTACGGCGACTGCTGGTTTCGATGTGCTGCCTTACACGCCCAACGTGCAGCCCAGCACCTACGGTGGGCGCCCGGGGACTACCATCGCCTTCTACGGTGACGGCTTCGCTCGCGACGAGGTGGTGCGGTTCTACGTGGGGCGAAACCAGCAGAGTCAGGGGCAGGAGGTAGCATGCGCCAAGGCGGACGACAAGGGGCAGATCGGTGCAGGAGGGTCCTACTCGATCCCACCGGATGCCCAACCCGGCAAGCTGGAGTTCACGGCGGTCGGCACCCGCAGCAAGGCAGTCACGTCGGCCACGGTGCAGGTGATGGACGCGGGCGTGCCTCTCCAGGCTCCAGCTCAGCCCCCCGCGCCTTTCCACTGCCCTTACGACGATCAGGAGAGCGGTCCGCAGTCGCCCCCACCCACGGCCGAGCCCGCCGGACCTCCTCCGACGCCTCAACGACCGCCCGTAGGGGCTCCGCCCGTGGCCACGTTGCCCGCCGCAACGCCATCCCAAGCCACGCCTACTGCCGATCGGAGACCGGCGGCTACGCCGCGGGCGACGGCATCGCCTGTGGCTACGCCCAACCCCACGGCCAGGCCGAGGGCGACTTCCGAGCCAGTTCCGAGCCGCGCGACCCCGACCCCCGTGGCCTCCCGATCGCCATCGACAGGTGGCAACTCAGGGGGCACGGGGGGCGCCGCTAGGCAATAGGATTGTTGGGAGGCCGACGATGGAATCGTCGCTGGTAGTGATACCCACTTACAACGAGTCGGACAATCTGGCCCCACTGGTTAGCCAGGTTATGGATCTGCCCTGCTTTCGCGTACTGGTGGTTGACGATAACTCGCCCGATGGCACTGGCGACCTGGCCGAGGATCTGCGACGCCAATATCGCGGACGAGTGCAGGTGCTGCACCGCCCGGCGAAGCTGGGACTGGGCACCGCCTACGTGGAGGGCTTCCGGGTCGCCCTGCAGGGGGAGCAATCGTACATCTTCCAGATGGATGCTGATTTCTCCCATGACCCGCGGGATCTCCCACGGCTGCTGGGGCCCCTCCATCGCGGGGCCGATCTCTCCATTGGCTCGCGATACGTGGCAGGAGGGGCCACCAGAGGCTGGCCCCTCTGGCGGCTGGTGATGAGCCGGCTAGGGTCCGTATACGCGGCCATCATCCTGGGCTTGCCCATCCGGGATGTTACCGGGGGCTACCGAGGATGGAGGCGACAGACCCTCGAGAATATCGGACTCGAGACGGTGCGCTCCGAGGGCTACGCCTTCCAATTGGAGATGGCGTATCGGTGCGCCCGAAGAAATGGGCGGATCGCCGAGATCCCGATACTGTTCTCGGAGAGACGAAGAGGTAGCTCGAAGATGTCCACCGATGTCTTCATGGAGGCTGTAACAGCCGTGTGGCGACTGCGTCTGGAAGATGCCCGGTTGCCCCGCATGCTCCGGCAAGTGCTGGTAGGCCGATGAGATCCATGCTGAGGAACAGGACGGCACTGATAGCTATTGCTCTGGCGGCATTTGTGGCGCTGCGCCTGCTTCCCTTCCCGAGCCTGTCGGTATCGATAGGTGATCGCTTTGGATCGGGATCGCCCAGTGTTCCGGATCAGGCCGGTGCACAGGCGACCTCCGCTTCGCGGTCGACTCAGCCAGCCATCATCGATCCCAGCCAACTGCAGGGGCAGCGGCAGCCGTTCCTGGTGGTCAGGGCGTCAACGCTGACGAAGGGGGCCCCACTGACCATCGGAGGCCAGTCGTTCCAGCCCTTCCAGGAGCTGTCCATATCGCTGGTGCCGAAGGATGGAAAGCCTATGGAGCTGGGCACGGCCACGACCGACAAGGACGGAATGCTGCAGGATACCACCTTCGCCCTGCCCGACGGAGTCGGGCCCGGATCCTACACCGTCAGAGCCATTCCCGCGCGCGGGGGCTCCGCGGTGGAGGCGTCTGTGCTGGTGCAGTCGAGCCAGACCTGGGCCAGACTCACCTCCACTGCAGCGAAACCCAACGAAGCGGTGGGTTACGAGGGCGGCGGCTTCATGCCCGGCGAGAAGGTGGCGGTGCTGCTGGACAGCCTGGGCTCCTCGCCGGTGACCACCGCGGTGGCATCAGCAGAGGGCACGGTGTCCGGTGCTCTACGAGTCCCTCTGGCTCAAGAAGGGAATCACCAGATCCTCTTCTACGGCGAGCAGAGCAAGACGCCGACCATGGTGGATCTGTTCGTTCTGGGCTTCAGCCCATGGGTAGTGCTGGACGACTACTCTCCAACCCCTGAGCACCCCGTGGGTTTCGCCGGCAGCGATTTCACGCCAGGGGAGAAGGTATACGTCTTTCTGAACCAGGTGGATTCCGGGCCGGTGGCTGTGGTCCAAGCAGGGCCCGACGGCAGCTTCAAGGCGCCCAGCGCCCTGTCTCTTGGTCCCGATGTCAAGGGGAAACAGACGCTGATCTTCGTAGGATCGGAGAGCCAGACGACGACGAAGGCCCAGTTCACGGTCCAACCTTATCCGGCTTCGCTGGAGCTGACCATCTACGCGGGCCCGCCGGGCTCGCAAGTGGCTTTCACGGGCAGAGGATTCGCCAGAGGCGAGGAGGTGGATGCCTACATCGGTGAACCCGCCACGGGCAAGGCAGTATCCACCTTCAAAGCCGACGACTCCGGCACCTTCACCGGCGCGGGTAGCTTCAGGGTGCCAAGGGACACCAAGGCTGGCGACCTGACCCTGAGCGTCGTGGGTAGAGTGAGCGATGCCAGGGCCAGCGTGACCTTCACGGTGCTCGAGATCAGCCCGTGGATTCAGGCGAAGCAGGGGCAGGGAGGGCTGGCGGTGGTGGCCGGGCACGGCTTCGCGGCTGGCGAGGTGGTGGATCTGCTGGCGGGTGACAGTCAGGATAAGCCGCTGGCGACGTCCGGGGCGGACAAAGATGGCAACGTCCAGTTCGCTCCCTTGAGCCTGCCCTCGGGGGGCAACGGCCCCATCTCGATCCGGTTGAAGGGAAGGGACAGTGGAGGAGAGGCGAAGACCGACTACTATCCGGGCCCTTCGTCGGAAGGAGCGGCAACGCCGAGCGATGGGACCCACGGGACCTTGGAGTTCCGGCCCTCTGGGACGCCTGGGCCGACTCCCGCGGCAACAACGCCGGCCGCTGCACCCACGGCGGGTCCGGCTGCATCTCCTGATGCGGCAGCGGCCATGCCGTCCCCAACACTGGAGGTGATATTGGCGGGAACGCCCACGCCGAGCAGATCCCAGCCTGGAAGGTGACCGTCGGCTGTCGGCACGAATAATGCGACCGACAGGCGTAACGTGTCCAGTTGTGACAAATTCGTGGGAGGAGCGTTTGAGGATGACGAGTGTCTCCGCGAGCAGAAATGCTGGAATGGGCCATGTCGCGAGCACGCTGGTGGCCATGACCGTGAGCGTGGCCGCGGTGGTGATCAGCATGGCTGCAGCACAGATAGGCTCCGCAAGACTTCATTCCAGTACAACAGTGGCATCGCAGCCCGTATCGATGTCGGTGGCGATCAGCCCCGATCCCGTGGGGATCCTGAACAGGGCCACGATCGTGACGGCCTTCCAGTCATCGGGGGACATCCCCGAACCCCTTCGTGCCCAACTGGAGGTTCGGGATGGTATCGGGAAGCCTGTGCTGTCCATGAATCAGTCCGGCTTCCGGGTCCCAAGTCGGGGGACCCGAGCTATCTACTGGGAGTGGCGTGTTCCGGCCAGCGTGGACCCAGGCGGCTATACGGTGGCGGTGAAGCTGGTGGGAGTGGACAGCGGTAAGGTGTACGGGGAGGAGCCGCGGGCGGCGACCCTAAGTGTGAAGGGCAACCGATAGGACAATGGCGTCCGTGCGGGGGAGAC
>Ga0315298_1010763_pt1 | contig 10930 bp, 9 predicted proteins | sample WHS_1_MG_FD_203077 | JGI IMG/M metagenome (GOLD analysis project Ga0315298, IMG submission 203077) | Extremophilic microbial mat communities from Washburn Hot Springs, YNP, Wyoming, USA - WHS_1_MG | ecosystem: Environmental > Aquatic > Thermal springs > Hot (42-90C) | place: USA: Wyoming...
GCGGCGGGTATCGCCATCGCCATTCCGCCGGTAGAGACGACCCCGGTGCCGACCGGCGCGCCCAAGACCGGTTATATGATCGAATCCATGGTGTCGGCGGCGGTGCACAACATCAAGGCGGATCTGGAAGGCCGCAAGGGCGAGCAGACCATGGGCACCTGGAATGCGGTGTGTTTTGCCGATATGGGTGATCGTGGCGCGGCATTTATCGCCTTGCCCCAGTTGAAGCCCCGTAAAGTGGACGTCTTTGCCTACGGTCGCTGGGTGCATCTGGCGAAGGTGGCCTTTGAAAAATACTTTATCCGCAAAATGAAGATGGGTGTCTCCGAGCCTTTCTATGAGAAGGTGCTGTTCAAGATGATGGGCATTACCCGTCTGAAGGAAGAAGATACCCATCGTAAGGCCTCCTGATCATTCTGTTGGTCAGTGAAAACACCCCCGCCCGGTGCGGGGGTTGTTTTTTTTATAGGTACGGGGGCGCGGACAGGATATGATCCCGGAAGTATTTGCCGCAGATGGACAGGTTCCGGAGAAACATGGACGAAAAATTGCAGAAGGTGCTCGCCCGCTTTGGGCTGGGGTCACGCCGCCTCATGGAGGAATGGATCGCGGCGGGGCGTGTGGTGGTGAACGGCCAGCCCGCCAAACTGGGTGATCGGGTAACGGCACAGGACAAAATTGCTGTTGACGGGGAGGCGTTGCGGATTCCTTCCTGGGTACGTCCGCGCCTGCGCGTGCTGCGCTACCACAAACCGGCGGGGGAACTCACCACCCGCAGCGACCCGGCAGGGCGTCCCACGGTTTTTGATCGCCTGCCGCGATTGCGCGGTAGCCGGTGGATTGCGGTAGGTCGCCTCGATTACAACACCGAAGGCCTGCTGCTGCTCACCAATGACGGTGATCTGGCCAACGCGCTGATGCATCCCCGTGCCGGCATCGAGCGGGAATACGCTGTCCGGGTGCTGGGGGAGGTAAGCCCGGAGCAGCAGGTCCGCCTGTTACAGGGCGTAGCGCTGGAGGACGGCGAAGCGCATTTTGTGACCTTGCAGGAAGCCGGCGGCGAAGGCGCTAATCGCTGGTATCACGTCACTCTGGCTGAAGGGCGCAATCGTGAGGTAAGGCGACTTTTTGAGGCGGTAGGTCTGACCGTGAGCCGTCTGATTCGGGTGCGTTACGGGGTGGTGGAGATGCCGCGCCTGCTCAAGACCGGTTACTTTGACGAATTGCCCGATGAAGAACGTGAAGCCCTGCTCGCCAGTGTACAGTGGGTCAATCCCGCCATACCACCTTCTGACGGCGTGGAACGCGTCACAGCGCCGCTGCCGGACGCGCGAAAAAATAACAGCCGGAGGGAAGCCCGGCAGACGCCATCGCGTGGCCGGACGGGGCAGGGACGGCGAGCGGTCCGGGATTAGAGGTCGCCAATGCCGGAACAAGGCGGCTGGTCAGCCGTATTCGGAATTCTGGAGGAGGCCTTCGGCCCCCAGGACTGGTGGCCCGCGCAGTCCCCCTTTGAGGTCATGGTGGGTGCGATCCTGACCCAGAATACCGCCTGGCGCAATGTCGAAAAGGCGATTGCCAATCTACGGGCAGTCGACGCGCTGAGTGTGCGGACCCTTCTCGCTCTGCCCGAAGGGGATCTGGCGGAACTGCTCCGACCGTCCGGATTTTACCGGATAAAGACCAGACGCCTGCTGGCCTTGTGCCGGTTTCTGGAGGCCCGGGGTGTGGGCGCAGCGCCGGAACAGCTTGCGCGGCAGGCGACCCTTCCGGCGCTGCGGAAAGACTTGCTGGCGGTCCACGGTATCGGCGCGGAGACGGCGGATTCCATTCTGCTCTATGCCCTGGGCCTGCCGGTCATGGTGGTAGACGCCTATACCCGCAGGATCGGCGGTCGCCTGGGCCTGCTGGAAGATCATCTTTCCTACGGCGAAGTGCAGGCCAGGATGGAGGCTGAACTGAAGCCCGACGATGTGCTGACACGCAATGCGCTGCATGCGCTGCTGGTCTCGCTCGGCAAGGATTACTGTCGGCCCCGCCCGCGCTGTGGCATCTGTCCTCTCCATGCATGCTGCGCCCATGCCGCAGGATCATGAGGGGCGCGTCGCGCCCCGCAAAGACTCCCGGAGTCAGATTTTTTTGATGAGCTTGATGACGCCGAGAAGGATGACCGCGCCGATGAACGCTACGATGATGGCGCCGACGATGCCCGCCCCGAAAAGACCGGCCAGACCGAAAAAGAGGAGGACGAAGCCGCCGATGAACGCGCCGATGATACCCACGATGATATCTCCGACAATTCCGAAGCCGCGTCCCGTGATCAGCAGCCCGGCCAGCCAGCCGGAGATGCCGCCGATGAGGAGGAAGATGATGATGCTCAAGAGAGTCATGAGCGGTTACTCAACGATGACTTCCAGCGCGCCGACGTCCAGCAACGCGGCTTCCGCCATCGCAGATTCCTTTTCGTCGAAGCCATAGAATTCACAGGAGACGACGTCTTTTTCTGCAAAAACCGCATGCTTCAGATGTATTTGCTGCTGCAGAATCTTGCGCAATACGTCATCGTAATCCGCATGATCCGGATGGTTTTCCATCAACGCCTTGCGGATGCTGGAAAATCCCTCCCTGACCGCATTTTCATCATTGAATAGCGCTTTTATAGCAAACATAAGGCTCCTAGGATTTATTCTTCATCAGTAGTGCGATGAGCATCACGACCAAAAAGCTCCAGAACAGGAACAGGAACGCGTCCAGTATACCACGCATTGCCGCATGCTGCGCCAGAATCCGGCCCAGCACCTGCCAGGTCAGATTTCCCTGACGTAAACCGGCGCCACCCAGATAACGCGGCAATGCCGCATTGAAGGGATTGATATGCCCTCCCATCTGGTTCCATGCCGCCTGCGCCTCTTCGGTCATGATGGTGGAGACGATGGCAATGCCCACAGAACCGCCCAGATTGCGCATGAGATTGAATATCCCCGATCCCTCCGGCGTCTGCTCCTTGCTGAGGGTCGCAAAAGCCAGCGTAAATAAGGGGATGGATACCAGGCCGAGACCGAGGCCCCGGATTACTCCGGGCCAAATGATCCAGGCGGGGCTTACCTGCAGGTTATAAGAGAGGCTGATCCAGGTGCCGGTGGCACCCAAAAAAACCCCGGCCATGATCATCCAGCGGGGGTTGGCCCCGCGATTGAGCAGGCGTCCCGCCATCCACATGGAAATCCAGGAGCCCAGGCCCTGGGGAGCCATGGCAAGACCTGCGGTTTGCGGTTCGTACCCCATATAATCCTGCAGATAGATGGGCAGAATCACCATGGTTCCATAAAGCGCCAGGCCGAATAATCCTATACCCGCACTACCTAGCGTCAGGGAGCGGTCCTTGAGCAGGTGCAAGTCGACCAGCGGATGGGCGACGCTGAGCGAACGCAGTACAAAGAGAAAAATGCCCGTGCCAGCCAGCAACATCAGGATGATGATGAAGTCGGAGCTCAACCAGCCGTCCTGATCGCCGAGGCTGAGCATCATCTGCAACGCACCCAGCCCGATGGCCATCCATACGAATCCAAGCCAATCAATCGGTCGGGGATGTTCGCTTTTGCCAAAGCGGGGGATGTAAAAAAGCAGCATGGTGAAGGCGATGATGCCAATGGGGATATTGACGTAGAAACACCAGCGCCAGGAGAGATCTTCGGTGAGATAGCCGCCGAGCACCGGACCGACAATGGGACCGAGCATGGTGCCCATACCGAGGGTCGCCATGGCCACTCCGCGTTTCTCCCGGGGATACGCCTGAACCAGAATGGCCTGTCCGACAGGCACCAGAGAGGCGCCCAGTGCTCCCTGCATGAAACGCCAGAAGACGATTTCCGTGAGGCTGTGGGATTGTCCGCTCATGACCGAGCAGACCAGGAAGCCGGCCACGCTCCACAGGATGAGCCGCCGTTGTCCGAAACGCTCGACCAGCAAACCGGTCAAGGGAGTGACGATGACCATGGCCAGCATGTAGGTGGTGAGTGCCCAGGTAATCTGATCGCTGTTGGCGTGAAGCGACCCCTCCATGTGCGGCAACGCCACGTTGACAATCGTGATGTCCAGAACATTCATGACGATGCAGGCCATTACGGCGACGGTAATGGCGAGAAGATGCGGGCTACCCGTTTTATCGAGATTTCCGCTTGCGAGCATTGGCGCGTGAACGCCATCCATCGCTATTTATGGTCTCCGGAGATGGCATTACGGAGCATCAGCAGAATGACGCCATCAAAAATCAGATTTACGCCCACAAAGATACCGACCAGGATGAGCGAGCCCTGTGGCCAGGTGACAAAAAACAGAATGGCTATGACGACATCGATCACCCCGCTGAAAATAAACCACCCTCGTCCGTGGCCGGCGTGGACATTGGACTGGGTGAAGTTGCGGTAGGCATCCATGACGAAATACAGGATGAACATCAGGCCGATGGCGGCGATGCCGGCGTTGGGCAGTGCGATCATCACTCCACCGGTGGCCAACAGCAGTACCGGCTTGAGCCAGTCCGCCAAATGATGCTGATGCATCTGATAGCTGTGGATGAACCAAGTGAACCCGGCAATGATCAATAGGGCCGCCAGCACACCATCGGTTGCGGCAGACAGAATGACCGGGCTCAGCAGTCCGAAAATGCCGATGATGATCAGGACGATGGCGATGGGCAGCACGTACTTGCCGAACATTTTCCGTTCGGCCTCGACGACCGTGGCAAGATCGGGTATCTGGTTGTTCATGGAATTCTCCTTTCAGCGATACCAGAGTATCTCTGTACTTTCCAGGGGGACCAGGCATCCCTCGCGATATGGGATGATCCTGGGCGTGAAGCCTTCTACCGGGTGGCGGGTCGGCACTGCACAGTGGTAATTGTGGCTGTTGATGGCGCCGCTCAGGGCTTCTCCGCGCGTCATCGTATAGAGGACCGGGCACTGTCCCCCCTCGCTGTTGGCGAAGAGCTGTACCGCAACGGCGTCTGGGTCGAGGTCATCCAGATACACGGGCACCTGAAAATGGTGGGCATCGGTGTCGCTTTGCACATTCAGTTCGCCAAAATGCACGCTTTGCCAGTGCTGGCGAATTTCATGCTGCCATCTGCAGATGCCGTCAACGGTGGCGCGTTCGCTGCGCGCGGCCAGAAGTTGTGCGGCCGGGACGTAGAGGGTGGATACATATTCCTGCAACATGCGATTGGTGCTGAATTGCGGGGTCAGGCGGCTCATGCTTTCGCGGATTTTGTCGACCCAGCCGCACGGACAGCCGTTGGCATCGCGTTGGTGGTAAAAAAGGGGCACGACTTCGTCTTCCAGCAGGCGATAGAGCTGCTGTGCTTCCTGTTGGTCCCATGCCAGATCGGTATCGTGTTCCTGCCCGTCGCCCAACGCCCACCCGACCTCCGGGCAATAGGCTTCGGCCCACCAGCCGTCCAACTCCGAGAGATTGAGGCCACCATTGACCAATACTTTCATGCCGCTGGTACCGCTCGCTTCCCAGGGGCGACGCGGCGTATTGATCCACAGGTCGACACCCTGCACCAGGTGTTCGGCGACCAGCATGTCATAGTCGGTGATGAAAACGACGCGCCCGGCCAGATCGGGATAGTGGTGGATGAACTGGGTCCACTGCTGGATCATGGCCTTACCGGCGCCATCCTGGGGATGAGCCTTGCCCGCGATCAGCAGTTGTACGGGGTAGTGCGGGTTGTTCAGTAGACGGTAGAGACGATCCGGGTCGCTCAGGAGCATGTTGGGGCGCTTGTAGGCGGCAAAGCGGCGTGCGAAACCGATGGTGAGGGTGTTGGGGTCGAGCGCCGTTTTCGCTTGTTCACACTCTCTTTCGGGTGCGTAGGTCGCTGCCAGTTGCTGTTGCAGGCGCTGGCGGGCGAATTGGATCACCTCCTGCCGCGCGACGCTGCGCAGGTGCCAGATATCGGCATCAGCAGTCTTGCGAAAGTCCGTTTCGATATCCTTCAGGTCCCCAAGCCAGCGGGACTTGCCGCAGTATGTGGTCCACAGGGCATCGGCTTCGGCGGAATCCCAGGAGGGCATATGCACGCCGTTGGTGACATGGGTGACGGGAACTTCGTCTTCGGGCCAGCGTGGGAACAGAGGCTGGAATAAGCGACGACTGACGGCTCCATGCAGGCGGCTGACGCCATTGACGGTCAGGCTGCCGCGAATGGCGAGCCACGCCATGTTGAAGGGTTCACGGCGGTCTTCCGGATGCTCCCGGCCCAGGGCAAGGACGGTGTCTATATCAATCCCGAAAGCCTCGGAGGCACCGGCAACGTAGCGCGTCATCAGTTCCTGCGGAAAGCGGTCGAAACCGGCGGAGACCGGGGTGTGCGTAGTGAAGATATTGCCCGCGCGGGTGGCGGTGAGGGCGCAGGGGAAGTCGGTACCGTGATCCCGCATATGGCTGTAGGCCCGGGCGAGAATGGCGAAGGCTGCATGCCCTTCGTTGAGATGGCAGATGTCCGGCTGGATACCCAGGCGGCGCAGCAGCATCCAGCCGCCGACGCCCAAGCAGATTTCCTGCTGCAGGCGGGTCTCCGGGCCGCCGCCATAGAGCTCGGCGGTGATGCCACGGTCGGCGGGGGTGTTGAGGGGATCGTTGCTGTCGAGCAGATACAGGGTCACCCGGCCCACCTGTGTCTGCCAGGCGCGGAGGATGACGGAGCGGCCGGGGAAGGGCATTTCCAGACGCAGCCATTCGCCCGCAGCGTCCCGCACCGGGGTGACGGGCATCTGGGTGGGGTCGTTGTACGGATAGAGTTCGATCTGACGACCACACTCATCCAGACTCTGACGAAAATAGCCCTGCTGCCAGAGCAGGCCGATACCGAGCAGAGGAACACCGAGATCGCTGGCGGTTTTCAGGCAGTCGCCGGCAAGAATGCCAAGGCCGCCCGAGTAGATGGGCAGGGACTCGGACAGGCCGAACTCCATGCTGAAATAGGCCACCTGACGGAAGGGCGGGTGAGGATAGGTTTTGCCGAACCAGCACGTTTGCGCGAGGCGGTTGCGGTGCTCAGCGACGAAGGCGTCCAGCTTCGCGATGAAATCTTTATCCTGGGCCAATTGCTGGAGCGTCTCGCTACCGGCGTTCTGCAGAATCAGCCATGGATTGTGGGTCTGCTCCCAGAGTTTGGGGGCAATATGCTGCCAGAGGGTGTCGGAGACATGGCTCCAGGACCAGCGCAGGTCGAGGGCAAGCTCAGCCAGGCCGGCCAGTGATTCGGGCAGTTGCGGGAGCAGGTAGCAAGGGGCGATGGTCACGAAGTCCTCCGGTTCAATGGGGTGCGCGGTGAGCAGATCAGTGGATGGCGGGTTGTTCCAGGCGGATGATTTCCAGTCGGTTGGTACCACCGGGGTGACCCCGGCTTGGACCCTGGGTAAGGAGAATGAGGCCCTTCTCGACGCCGTGGGTCACCAGCCAGCGGCGGACGGCCTGTTCCCAGCCCTGATCGGGGCTGGGCATGGCTACCGCATGCACGCCGTAATGAAAGCACAGGCGCTGGCAAGTGCGGTCCTGCGGGCTGATAGCCAGTATCCACGGGACCAGCCGGAAACGTGCGATACGGGCCGCGGTGGTGCCTGTTTCGGTGGGGGTGACGATAAACAATGGATTCAGATGCTCGGCGGCGGTGCGCACATCCCAGGCGATGACCGATTCCACACTGGGCGCGTCGTGCAGGGTTTCTGCACTGAGCGGGCTCAGCTCGGATCGGGATTTTTCGGTGATGCGGGCGATTTCGGCCAGCATTTTGACCGCTTCCACGGGGAAATCGCCCATGGCGGATTCTTCGGAGAGCATGACACAGTCGGTACCGTCGAGGATGGCATTGGCGACATCGGTGACCTCCGCGCGGGTGGGGCGACGATTATGCACCATGGATTCCAGCATCTGTGTGGCAGTGATGACCGGCTTGCCTGCCGCACGGGCCTTGCGGATGAGGCGTTTCTGAATCAGCGCGATCTGCCCGATGGGCACCTCCACGCCAAGGTCACCGCGCGCCACCATGATGCCGTCGGCGGCGGCGATGATGGCATCCATGTGTTTCCAGGCCAGGGCCCTTTCGATTTTGGCGACCAGAAAGGGCTCATAACCCAAAGCCTGCGCTTCCCGGCGGGCGGTGTGCAAATCCTCCGGCGTTTCCACGAAGGAGACACTCAGCCCATCGACGCCGGCCTCTAGCGCGAAGGCCAGCAACTCGCGGTCGGCAGGGGTGAGGGCGCCGCCTTCCAGTGTCACCCCGGGCAGATTCACGCCCTTATGGGAGAGGAGCACGCCGCCCACCACCACCCGGCAATGGATACCGGCAGAATCATGCTGCTCCACCCGCAACTCGATGAAGCCGTCATTAAGAAATATCGTGTCCCCCTTGACTAGAGGATGGGGAAGGCGGGGCAGTTCCAGGGGAATCTGCTCCGGGGTTCCGGGTGCATCGCGGGCGAGGAGTACCCGGCTGCCGCGCTTGAGGGTGACCGGGGCGGGCAGCACACCGATACGGATTTTTGGGCCGGGCAGGTCGGCGAGGATGGCTACCCGCTGTCCCACCCTTTCCGCCGCAGCCCGGATACGGACAATGCGGGTGCGGTGTTCATCCGGCGTACCGTGAGCGAGATTCAGGCGGGCCACGTTCATTCCGGCGCGGATCATCTGCTCCAGTGTTTTCGGTGCATCGGACGCCGGGCCGATGGTGCAGACGATTTTGCTGCGCTGCGCTGGTAGTTTCATCATGCGGCGGGATTCAGCAGTTTGACCGCTTCATCGACGCCCTGATTGCGGACGACAATGGCGTGGATGGCCTTGCAGAAGTTGACCGCGTCGGGCTGACTGCGCTGATGGACATTCCGGCCGGTGGCGCAGCCTTGCGTGCCACCCACATGAATCTGTTCGTAAAGGCGTTGCAGAAACTCCGGCGCATCGGTTTCGGAACCTCCCGCGCAGACGACCTGGGTGCGCCCGGCAGCAGCAACGGCTTCGCCCAAGAGTTTGGCATCCATGCTGCCAGAGGCATTGAGTGGTGGGTTGATCTTGACGAAATCCGCCCCGAGACAAGCCGCCAGACCCGCGGCACCGGCAATGAGATGCGGATCCTGCTCGCGTTCACCTACGGCCTTGCCGCGCGGATAGGCCCAGATGACGGCCAGCAATCCCATGGCATGGGCATCCTGAATGATGCGTGCGGCTTCGCTGAGCATGGTCGGCTCGAACTCGGAGCCAGGGTAAATGGTGTAACCCACCCCAACCACCCGGAGACCGGAATGGCGCACAAAATCATGGACCTGCGCCATGCTCTGCCACTGCAGGCTGAGCGGATCGCGTTGCGTCGTTTTGATCAGGTGGGTTTTGCTGTTGAGCTTGAGCAAATAGGGCGCATCCGGATAATCCGTGCCATAGCGGGCGATAAGACCCATCTGTGCGGCAAAACAGCCCACGGGCGCTTCACTGGCGATGCGGAACAGATGCTCCGGGTCGGAATCGTCCGTCGCCACATGCCCCCCGATAAAATCATCGTTGAGATGTTCGACCTTCTGATCGCCCGCCATCAGAAACAGGCGTCCGCTGTCCTGGGTGGCGAGACGATAGTTTTCCGTCCAGCGGCGGGTGCTTTCGGCGGACATGCCGAGCGGTGCTTGGGCGATTTTAGGCATGAGGATCTCCTGTAACGCAGGGATGAAGGGGTTCGTAATGGCGCCGCAGGGCGTCACCCGCAGCGGCCACCAAGGGGTGCAGGGAGGGTGTCAGGCGGGGCTGGCTGCCGAATTGCATGCTGGTCAGATCGGGTGCGGAGGCATGCATCTGAATGGCTAGGCCGATGGTGTTGACCAGTTCGCCGGTGGTGGCGCCGCCAAGAATTTGGCCGCCGAGAATCTGCAGGGAGTCTGCGGCGAAGATGATCCGGCAGTAAATCTCCGTGGTGTTGGGCATCGAGGCGGGGTGATGATCAGGCAGACGGGTTTCCCCGACCAGGATGGGGAAGCCTTCCAGTTCCGCCTGACGCTGGGTAAGCCCCGCGACGCCGAAGGCCAGACCATCGATTTCGCTGGCGTAGATGCTCACCGATCCGGCGTTGTAACGGAGTTGACGCAAGCCATAGAGGTTCATACCGGCAATACGACCCTCGGCCGCAGCCTGTGAGGCGATCATGGCGTGATTGGCCTTTCGAGTGAAAAAATCCTGCTTATGGGCGCAATCCCCAACGGCAAATATATCGGGATCTTCGCGGGAACGCTGGAAGGCGTCGACCCAGATCCCGCCGGAACGACTGAGGGTCAGGCCCATATCCCTGGCCAGGACGACCTGGGGGCGGGTGCCGATGGCGATGAGTACCGCGTCCACCGTCAGCGCCTCCTGTCCGGCGATTTGTATTTGTCCGACGCGCTTGCCGCCGGAATCGGGCAGCAGCGCCTCTACCTTGGCTCCGGTATGGATATGAACCCCATGGGCCCGCAACTGCTTCTCCACCGCCGTGCAGGCATCCGGGTCAAAGGCTGCCTGCATCAGGTGCGGCAGCATTTCGACGATGTGCACTTCAATGCCGCGTTTGCGGATTTCGTCGGCAAACTCCACCCCGATGAAACCGCCACCGATAATGGCCAGCTTTTGGATCTGTGGGATGAGCGTACTAAAGAGCGTGTCCAGATAGTCGTAATCTTTACGGATGCTGAAGACCCCTTCCAGATGGGTGCCTGGAATGGGCGGGATGAAGTTCTCGGCGCCGGTGGCCAGCACCAGACGTTCCCAGTGAATGATGTCGCCATCGGCCAGGGTAGCCGTGTGTGCGACGCGGTCTATCTGTTGGACCGTCCCGATCTGAAGCTGGCCGCCGGCCGCCAGCAGAGGCGCGCGCCCGGCCATATCCTCATCGGTGCCGCCCAGGGTGCCGAAGATG
>Ga0315298_1010764_pt1 | contig 10929 bp, 10 predicted proteins | sample WHS_1_MG_FD_203077 | JGI IMG/M metagenome (GOLD analysis project Ga0315298, IMG submission 203077) | Extremophilic microbial mat communities from Washburn Hot Springs, YNP, Wyoming, USA - WHS_1_MG | ecosystem: Environmental > Aquatic > Thermal springs > Hot (42-90C) | place: USA: Wyoming...
ATTCGCTCTCCAAGGGATGGTGCGCAGTATGTTGTTAAGGAATTCTCTCCTTATTTAAGAGATGCAAAGCAGGAGTTCTTTTTGGTGGTCCTTTTGGATAGAAAGAACAAGCCCATAAATACAATTGAGATAAGCAAGGGAAGTATTGATACAAGCATTGTTGACCCAAAGGATGTTGTAAAGCATGCAACTTTAAACTCTGCAAGTGCGGTAATCCTCGTGCATAATCATCCTTCAGGAGAAACCGAGCCATCAGAAGAGGATATACTTTTAACAAAAAGGCTTACTGAGGCGCTAAATCTTGTTAATATAAAGGTGCTCGACCATATAATCCTTGGTAAAAATAGCGAGGATTATTTCAGTTTTTTAGCAAACGGACTCATATAATCAGAATTTTTAGCGTGAATAAGGTTAAGATAAATTAATAAAAATGGGCTTGTCCCTGTTTGAATAAGTGCGCAGGTGAAGAATTATTTTTTGAAATATATTTTTCCTATTGCAAATATTTTAAAAAGGTGTATTATAGGATACTATCGTAAAAGATAGAATTTTTTATGGAGGTTAGTAAGTAAGAATGGAAAGACTCAAAGGAACAGTCAAGTGGTTCAACGCACAGAAGGGTTTTGGTTTTATTGTCCCGGATGATGGAAGCAAAGATCTTTTTGTACACTACTCTTCAATTAAGGCAAATGGTTTTAGATCCTTAAAAGAAGGCGACAAAGTAGAGTACGAAATAGAGCAAAGTGACAAGGGTCCAAAAGCGGTTAATGTTACAATCATATAGTTTGACCTGTTGATTGAAAGTATTGCCCGGAAGTGATTCCGGGCAATTTTTCGTTTTAAGGAGATGATTATGTCCTTTATTCGAGGAGGTGGAAATACCCTCCTCGAAACTCCACCCAAAAGACCCCACGCCGTCATCCCGAGGAGTGAAACGACGAGGGATCTCCTCCTCTCCCTCTGTCACCCCGAAATGCCGTTCTGAGGGGTTCCTCCTTTTAATGGAGGAGGGCTATGCCCTCCTCCAACTCCACCCAAAAAATTTTGAGCCTCTTTTGGGGGAAGTTCGAAGGGGGTCTTTTAACCCCTTCGATTGAATAGGAGATTCTTCCTCGCAAAATTCGCTCGTCAGAATGACCATTTGGACGGAGTCATCCCGAGCCGACCTTGCGAGGGATCTCCTCTGTTTGTTATTTAATAGATCTTGCTTTTATATTATTCCTAATTTCTTGCCTGCTTTTTCAAAGATGGATAGGGCTCTATCGATTTGCTCTTCTGTGTGCGTTGCAATATAACTTGTTCTCAAAAGCGAATCATTTGGCTGGACTGCAGGAGGGAATACAGGGTTTACATATACGCCGAGGTCGAAGAGTTCTTTCCAAATAAATACAGTTTTCCATCTGTCCCGGATGTAAACAGGAATAACTGGTGTGTTGCTTGTGCCAGTATCAAAACCAAGTTCTTTTAACCCTTTTCTCATTCTATTTGCAATACTCCACAGATGCTCAATGCGTTCAGGCTCTTCTTGCATAACCTTAAGGGAAGCAAGGGCAGCGGCTGCAGAAGCAGGTGTCATTGCAGCAGAGAAAATAAAAGAACGCGCAAAGTGTTTTACATAGTTAATAACCTCTTTATCCCCTGCAATGAATCCTCCCAGACTTGCGAAGGACTTACTGAAGGTGCCCATTATGATGTCCGTCTCTTTTTCAAGCCCAAAGTAGTTTGCTGTCCCTCTCCCATTTTTCCCCAGGACACCAATGGAGTGTGCGTCATCTACCATAAGCCTTGCGCCGTATTTTTTCTTCAATTCAACAATCTGTGGAAGAGGAGCAATATCTCCAGCCATCGAGTAGACGCCGTCAACTACAATGAGTTTTCCTGCATCATCTGGTATCTTTGATAATGCACTTTCAAGGCTTTCCATATCGTTATGATTGAAGCGTGCAAAATGTGCACCTGACATCTTCCACCCATCAACAATTGAAGCATGGTCTTCTTTATCCATTATAGCATAATCCTTCGGTGAAAGAAGGGCAGAGATTGTGCCCAAATTTGTTTGGTATCCAGTAGAGAATACAAGTGCCGTCTCTTTTTGAAGAAATTCAGCGAGGGCTTCTTCTAATTCTCTATGGATTTTTAATGTGCCATTCATAAAACGTGAACCTGATACAGATGTGCCGTATTCGTCTATCGCCTTTTTTGCAGCCTCTTTTACTTTTGGATGATGCGTAAGCCCGAGATAATTATTTGAGCCAAGCATAATGAGTTTTCTTCCTTTGTAAAAAACTTCTGTTCCCTCTGTGCCTTCAAATGGCAAAAAGTATGGATACACTCCTTGTTCTTCTGCGATTTTTGCATCGTAAAGAGGATGCCCCGGTCCATAATTGAAACACTTATCAAATAAATCCATATCATCACCTCGCATTATTTTATATTTTTTGGAAATTTTTGCAAATTTAAAAGTTGCCGATACCCCATAGTAGAAAAGTTTACGGGAGATTCACAGTTTTGGGAGATTCAGGTGGGGAGAGTATAATACTTACAAGTGGAGGTATATATGGGTGCAATAGTAGTTGAAGATTTAAGAAAGTCTTATGGCGAAGTGCGTGCTGTTGATGGCATTAGTTTTGAGATTGAAGAAGGCGAAATATTTGGTCTTATTGGTCCAAATGGTGCAGGAAAGACAACAACATTAAGAATCCTTGCAACAATTTTGAGAAAAGATGGGGGCTCTGTTCGAATTTTTGGCTATGAACTTGGAAAGGATGACGATGATATTCGTAGTATTATAAGTTATCTTCCAGAGGAGGCAGGTGCATATAAAACACTTACAGGCATTGGCTACCTTCAATTTATGGCGGGGTTCTATGCAAAAGATAAGGGGGCGTTCAATGAAATGCTCGGAAGGGCTGTTGAGATTGCTTCTCTTGGTGAGCGTATAAAGGACAAGGTTTCAACATACAGCAAAGGTATGACAAGAAAACTGCTTCTTTCACGAGCACTTATGCACCTTCCGAAACTTGCAATTCTTGATGAACCAACATCCGGGCTTGATGTTGTAAATTCTGTAGAAATTCGAAATATGATAAAAGACTTCGTTAAAAGAGGCATAACAGTCTTACTTTCCTCACATAACATGCTTGAAGTTGAATTTCTTTCAGACAGGGTTGCCCTTGTAGACAAAGGGCATATTCTCGATATCGGGACACCTGAAGCGCTAAAATCAAAATACAATGCAAGAAACCTTGAAGAGGTATTTATGGGAGTTGTCCTATGAAAAACTTCCTTAATTTGCTAAAGAAGGACATAAAGGAAATAATTACACTACAACTTCTTGTCCCGCTTGTGATTGTTGTTGTCTTTTACTCTTTTATCGGCAACATAATGCAAACGGAAACCAAAAAGGCATCATCGCCACAACCAGTGCTTGTTGTTGACTATGATAAAAGTGCAACTTCATCGCAGTTTATTGAGAATTTGAAGGCAGTTTCCATACCAGAAGTATATTATGGTGGTATTGTCGATCCCATAACAATTGCGAAAACAAAGAACATCGATGTCATTATCGAGGTGCCTTCCGGCTTTGAAGCAAGCATAAAATCATTCAAGCAACCCGAACTAAAAATATATTCAGTAATAAAAGGGATTTCAATGGTTTCTATTGCAGGTCCTCAAAAGGTAAAAAGCGTTGTATCGGCTGTATCCGAGACGCTGTCGAATATGTATATAAAGAATTTTACAAATATAGACCCTTCAATAATCAAAAATCCAATTACGCTCAAGGAATATGTGGTAGTAAACGGGAAAATTGGCGAGGCTTCTCCTGAAATGGTTTCGAATTTGCTTATGTCCCAGGTGATTTTCATTCCCATCATCCTTGCTTTTGTTATCATATTTGCATCTCAAATGATAGTAAGCCTTATTGCAAGCGAAAAGGAAAATAAGACTTTTGAAACACTTATGACTGTGCCTGTAAAGCGACCATTTATCATTCTTTCCAAGATGCTTGCTTCATCTATAATGGCTTTGATAATATCGGTCTTCTATCTTATCGGTATGCGAAGTTACTTTAACGGAATGTCAATGGGTGAGTTTTCAAGTGCCCAGAGCTCTTCAATCCTTAAAGCGCTTGGGCTTGTTTATACGCCCGTGCAGTATTTATACATTGGGCTTTTGCTTTTCCTTACGATTGTTGCATCCCTTGCCCTTGCAAGCATCCTTGCAGTCTTTGCAGAGGACACGAAGTCTGCACAGATGTACCTTACACCTCTTATGATTCTCATAATGATTCCTTATTTTCTTTCGCTTTTTACAAATATTGATACCTTAAGCCTCCCCTTAAAAGTGATTGTCTATCTTATACCGTTCTCTTACCCATTTATTGCATCTCAAAAAGTTCTCTTTGGGAGTGTATCGATTGTTTATGTCGGTGTATTGTATTTGCTTCTCTTTTCTGCGATTTCGATTGTTATTGCAACAAGGATTGTCTCATCTGATAAGATATTTACAACAAGGGTAAAAAGGAACCGTATTTCGTTTTTTGGCCGATAGATGAAAAAGTTTATTGTTTTAATTTTGCTTTTTGTGCTTATTTTAGAAGTCCCTTTGGCGAAGGGTGATGCCACAAATTCCTCAATTCTAACTTTAAACAGATTGAAAGGCATTTGTATGAGGGCTGATGATTTATCGAAGATTGGTGTTGATAAGGCGCTAAAAGAGATTAAAGAATATGGGTATAATGCAATTTTTGTCCTTGCAAAGACAGAAGAGGGAAGCGTTATCTTTAAATCACAAAGTTTCCCTGTGCTTGTTCCTGCCCTTCCTCAAATAATAGAGAGTGCAAGAAAATACAATCTCAAAGTTTATGCATATTTTCCTGTGATGATGGATAAAAATTATGCAACCAAAAACCCGAAGGATTTAATGGGGAATCTTGGATACGAAAAGAATACATATTATGTAAGCCTTCTTTCTAAAAACTACATAAACTATATAAAATTGTTCTTAAAGGAACTTCTCCAATACGATGTTGATGGAATTGTTTTTGACTACATAAGATATCCAAACGGGAGTTACGACTTTTCGGATGGGTTTGTCTCATTAGGCAAGGCAAATGGCATAAATATGGACTATGTAAAAAGTATTGCCTACAAAACATTTATTAAGCCTGCCGATTGGAAAACGATGTTTACTCTTTACGAACAGGGCGACAAAGACATTGTAAACTGGGTAAGTCTAAGGGAGAGTGTCTTAAAGGATGTTGCGGGAGAGTTGAAGGCATTTGCGGTTTCTATAAACCCCCATTTACAATTTGGTGCATTCCTTGTCTCTCGTGGCTATAGATATGCTCTCATTGATGATGCGCCATCCATAAAAAAGTCTTACGCCTATGAGAGGGTTAACTTTGCCTATTTTGGAGACACATTTAAAGGCATTCTTGATTTTGTGATTCCTATGGTTTATCTTTCAAGCCTCGATGAGACACCCGACTATGCAGAAGTTGTTGCAGATAGAATAAAAGAGCTTGTACATAATACGCTCGATGTGTATGTGGGCGTAAACCCTGCGTCTATTTCCTTTAGCGATGTTACTTCTGAAATCTACTATGCATTTTATAGGGCAAGAGGGGTTGTTGTATTTAGGTACCCGCTATTTACAATGGGGCGTATTTCCCTTGAAGATGCTGAACTTAAAAAAGGTGAAAAGATTTCTCTTTTGTTAGAAAATTCAAAAGGGGAGAAGAGAGTTGAAACGGTTGTTTTTGATAATGTGCTTTTACCACCTGTAAAAGGGGAGGTAGTTGTTACTCACTACTACAAATATTTTGACTTTGTCATTCCAGTGGGGAAGAAAGAGTTCTTTTTGAATGGAGAGAGAGTGGAGATGGATGTCCCTGTAGTTTTAAAAGATGGGAGGGTATTTGTGCCTCTGCGCTTTTTGAGTGAGGCAATCGGGTTTAAGGTATCTTATGAAGCAAAGGAGAAAAATATTTTTGTAGGAGACTTTTTAAAATTGACGGTGGGAAAAAGCAATTACACTGTTGAAGGGAAAGAGAGAAAGATGGATGTTGAGCCTTTCATTGAAAATAGCCGTACATATGTGCCTTTAAGGTTTATTATGGAGGCATTTCATCTTGATGTTCAGTGGGATGAGAAAAATGCTTCAGTTTCTGTGAGAGGTATTATTCGTCTTGACTGATGACAAAAATACCTTCATCTTTGTTTTTTGCTTTGTAGAGTGCAGTATCTAACAATTTGATGAACTCTCCCAGGGATTCTCCATTGTATACTTTTATGCCAATGGAAGTAGATACCTCAAAATTAACATCAGAAGAAACGGTAGATAACTTACTCTTAATTCTTTTTGCGACTTCTATTGCGCCGTCAACATCTGTTTCCTCTAATTTTATGATGAATTCGTCTCCACCGAATCTGAAGATATAGTCCCATTCTCTTATACTTTCTTTCACTGCCCTCACGAAAATTTTAAGTGCTTCATCTCCTGTTGCATGTCCGTATTTGTCGTTTATTTCTTTGAATTTATCAAGGTCACACATAAGGCATGTAAACTTTCTATTGTATCTTCTAAATCTTTCAATGTTCCGTGTGAGGATATATGAAAAGTTTTGTCGTGTCTGAACAGAAGTAAGAGGGTCCATATTTGCAGTTTTAAAAAAGTTTTCAAGCATGTTTAATTTGGTGAGTATAAGAGATATGTATTGCTCAAATTGTATAGCAATTTCTTTATAGGCATCTTCAAAGAATGCTGGTTTATATTTGTCAATATCCAAAATGTATTGAACTTCTTCTGAAATGATAATCGGGATACCAATCCATGAGCGTGGTGAGTGTTCATTCTTGAGCCAGAAATCGTGTTCGAAAGTATCTTTTAAGATGAGGGGTGTCCTGTTTTCTTTTACAATTTCGAGGTTTTTCCCTATCACACTACCTTCTTTTAATTTTTCTTCGAGTTCATTTGCAGTCTTTCCACTCACATTTTTTAGCACAACGAAGTGATAGGGCCTTTCTCTTACATCTATAATTGTTACTGAATCTGCATCAAAGAGTGTAAGTGCTACATCCCCTATTTTCCATAGGGCCTGTTCTATTGTGTTTGCTTCCTCAATTTCGTTTAATAGTTTTAATGCGTAATCAACTTTTATGTTCATTTAAATTGTTCACCGCCTTTTAAAGATCCGGGTAACAAATTATTGTCTTCAATTACTACATCTTCTGTCTTCTCAAGAAGGGCTCTTCCAATTTCTTCCTTTGAGGTTATTGCAACTTCAACAACTTTTGGGTCAAACTGTATTCCTGAGAATTTTTTAAGTTCCTCGAGCGCCTCATCGACTGTTTTTCTTGGGGAATGCAATCTTCCTGATGTCATTGCATCAATTGCATCTCCTATATGGACAATGCGTGCAGAAATAGGAATTTCCCCATCTTTTAGTCCTCTTGGATAGCCTTTTCCATTGTGCCATTCGTGGTGGTAGAGGATGGTTTCTGCAACATCCTCAAGTATTTTAGTCTTCTTAAGGAGATGATAGCCAAGTTCGGGGTGTTTGCGGACCTCTTCCTGCAGTTCGGGAGTCAGTGGCTCTCCATTTTTTAGAATCTCCTCTTTTATTCCAATTTTTCCAATATCGTGAAGTAGGCCCCCGATTCTACACCTCAATACCTCCCTGAAAGGTAACCCCATATTTTTTGCTAATGTCTCTGCTATCTTAGAAACTCTTACAGAATGTCCCGCTGTGTAAGTGTCTTTTAATTCTACTGCTGTAACAAGAGCCTTTAGTGTATCTATGAGACCTTTTCTTATGGTAGATGTATGAACTAAACCTGCAATAAAGGCAGATGAGATATTTACAAATACTTCTGCAATCTTTAGTTCTCCATTTGTAAACTGTGCGCCCCCTAATTTTGTAAGGAGTATAACGCCGTATAGTTCGTTTCCAAAAATAACTGGAAGTCCAAGCAGTGCCGAATCTTCATCGGGTGTGCCTGGAACATGGATGGAAATACTGCTTTTGTTTGCGTTGTTAAGAATTGAGGGGGATCTCTCAAGGGCAATCTTCCCTGAGAAACCTTCTCCTAATTTTAGACGCATCTTTAGTATCTCATTCTTATAGACGCCTTCAACATATTCAGGGACGAGCATATTTACTCCATCGAATCTGAAATAAGTAAATTCATCTGCATTAGTGATGTATTTGAGGATTTTCCATGTTTCTTTAAAGAATTCTTTTTTGTCTCCGAGTTCGTACATTTTTCTTGAGAGGTTTTGTGCGGAAAAGAGGATCTTCTCCTGTTTTTCTAATTGCTCTTTTAAAGTAAGGTTCTGCATAATAAGGAAGATAATGACGCCTGTAAGCACTACAAGGGTAACAATAAAAATGCTATACAATGCATTCATACATTAAACCTGAAGTGCACGATTTCTTTGTCTTTCACTATGTAATTTGCCCCTTCGATTCTCAAAAGCCCTTTTGCCTTTGCGTCCTTAAAGGAGAAATTAACGCTTCGAAAGTCTTCATAAGAGATTACCTCTGCTGCGATAAAACCTCTTTCGATGTCTGAGTGGATAATTTTAGCAACTTTCTTTGCATTCAATCCTCTTTCAAAAAGCCATGCCCTTACTTCATCTTCACCAACTGTGTAGAATACATTTAAGTTAAGCAGATTTAAAGTTTCCTCTGTAACCTCGTTTATCGCCTCTTTTTCAAGGTTGTACGAACTCAAAAACTCTTTCTTTTCGTCTTCACCTAATTCAGCAATTTCTGCCTCAAGTTTGACTGGTATCACCACAAATGCGGTATCTTTATAATGGAATTTTTGTTTGAGAGTTTCTTTTATTTTATCCCTTTCAGGGATTTTTTCCTCACTTATATTTATAACATACAGGGTTGGCTTTAATGTGAACAGGCCAAAGGATTTTGTTATAAGTTTTTCTTCTTCCGTTAATTCGAGGTTTCTTAAGGGGATTTCTTTGTCGAGCGCGTCCTTGAATTTCTCGAGGGTTTTTTGCTCACTTATTTTTTCGGCAGTTTCTTTTTCCTTTTTTAATTTTTCAAGCCTTTTCTCTACAACATCAAGGTCAAGGAGTATTAGATCGCTTTCAAAGACTTTCAAATCAGTTTCAACATCATCTTTTGTAAAATTGTCAAGCACTGTTACAAGTGTATCAAATTGCCTTATTGAAGATAGTATTTCATTTCTTCTCTTTGCTTGCTCTACACCCGTTGGAATGCCTGGTAGATCAACAAATGTCATCCCTGCAAAGGTTGTTTTCTTTGGCTTAAAGACATGTGAAAGTTCAATAATATGTGGGTCAAAAATCTTAATTTCAGAAATATTTTCCTTTTCAACATTTATTGGGACTTCAATCCCTGCAAGGGCCTTAAACAAAGTTGTCTTGCCTGTTTGTGGTAGTCCTGTAATTGCAACCTTCATATCTAATTATACTCGATGTTTTAAAATATAAAAATGGTAGCGTAGCAGGGAGTTGAACCCTGGTCTGGGGATTGAGAGCCCCCCGAACTCGCCGTTGTTCTACTACGCCACCTGGCTGGGAAGGATGGATTCGAACCATCATTAGAGGATCCAGAGTCCCCTGTCCTACCTTTAGACGACTTCCCAACGATACACATTATAACGGATTTTGGGATTTTTTAAAAGAGGCAAAACTATTTTACCTCTTCTTCCTGTATTTCAACCCCCTTTTTTAATGTTTCCTTTAATGCCTCTCCCTTCTCCTTAAGGGTTTCTTTGACTTCTCCTGCCTTTTCTTTTACCGATTCTTTTAATTCGATGCCTTTTTCTCTAATGAGTTTTCGTGTTTCTTCGCCTGATTGGGGTGCATAGAGCAGGCCTATCACAAAACCAACAAAGGCACCTACTAAAAATCCTCCAACGAATGATTCAATTTTCTCTTCGCTCATTTTTGCCTCCTATGAATTTTTTATAAAGATTATAACCCTGAATAATGCCAAAAATAATTTTTCCAATATTTAGAATCTTCGTTAAATTACCTGTATTTGTCTTACCTTGAATCTGTGTGAGCGGCGATAAAATTGCATTTAGAGTTGTAATTGTATTTACATTCCGTACGAGTTTTTTTGTCTCTTCTGTGACACCTGTTGTGTTTTTGAGAGTTTTGTGCAGTTCCTCTGATAGTGTGTTTACATTTCCTTCAACTGCTTTAAGCGTTATATCAATCTGTGTAAGGGTCTTCGAGATGTCTCTCTGGAAGTTCAAAAGAAAGACAAAGGTGCCTGCTACACCTAAAAGTAGAGTTACTGCAATTATCCAAACTGCTATCGTTAATGCCACATATACCTCCTAAAAGGGAACCCCAGATAGGCCGTGACTTAGCAGATTCCGGAGTCCCTAAGGACAGGTGGGAGTTTAAGCACTTTTCTGGGAAGCCCGGAGGCTTCAGACCTTCTAGTGCGTCCACCCCCCAAACTATTGTGTTGGCCCCAATCCGCTAAGTTTAACACGCACCTTCCAGAGTTCCATTATATTTTACTACAATTTGAATTTTTTTCAACTGTATGAATTGCCTCATTCAAAATCTTAACTCTTCCCTACTTTTTAAGTAGGTTTCATAGGGACACATCGAAAGAAAAATAGAGAATTTAAAAGAGTAAAGGGAGGAATCTCCCAATTAATCGAAGGGGTTAAAAGACCCCTTCAGAACCGACACGAAGTGTCGTCCCGAACGTCTTTTGTGAGGGATCTCCCAATATTGGAACGAGGGTTTCACCCCCTTTCCAACTTTTCCCCAAAAAGAGTTATTACTTTGTCATCGTATATAATATACCAGGTTGTGATTTAGAGGAAGCATGTCTTTCACTATACTTAGTATGTATGGTGAGAAGATATGGGGAGAAGTGGGTAAATTATGATTGTCATTGGTTCTTTGAAACCG
>Ga0315298_1010765_pt1 | contig 10928 bp, 5 predicted proteins | sample WHS_1_MG_FD_203077 | JGI IMG/M metagenome (GOLD analysis project Ga0315298, IMG submission 203077) | Extremophilic microbial mat communities from Washburn Hot Springs, YNP, Wyoming, USA - WHS_1_MG | ecosystem: Environmental > Aquatic > Thermal springs > Hot (42-90C) | place: USA: Wyoming...
TCTGCCGGTCGCAAATCGACATCAAGTTCACCTGCCCCAGCCACTTGCTGGCCGAGCGCATGCCAGGCTTCCACTGGATGACCGGTTACGGCGACTACCTGAAGGAGTTGGGCTACGCCCTGAAGCGCGTGGGAATTCAGTGGGAAGTGCTGGCATAGGCTCGAGTGTGGCGGCGGGGGAGGCCCAGCGTCACGCGGGCGAGCCGTCGGACCGATTCGGATGTAAAACGATATCGTACCAACGGGGGCAACCACGCGGCCTACGGGGCTTTGGCGGCGCGGCGGTCCACCACGACCACGCGCAGGTCGCAGACATTCGTGTGCGTGGGGCCTGTGCGCACCAGGGCCCCCAGCGGGGCGAAGAAGTGGTAGGCATCGTTCCGCGCGAGGAAGCCCTCGGGGTGGAGGCCTTGGCTGCGGGCGGCTGCCAGCACCTGGGCATCCAGAAAGGCCCCGGCGGCATCGGTTGGGCCATCCTCGCCGTCGGTGCCTCCCGAAAGGATCGCAATTCCTCGGGCGCCGTCCTCCCACAAGTGTTGGGCCGCCGCCAGCACGAGTTGCTGATTGCGTCCGCCCAGCCCCCGCAAGGGCGGTTCGACCAATCGCACCACCGGCTCGCCGCCGCTGACCACGCAGTCGACCCCGGAGCCCGAGCGCATGGCAAGCGCCTGCTCGGCCAGATGCCGGCCCACCTCGTCCGCCAATCCCTCGCATCGGGTCGGAGCGACCAAAGTGGGAGTGTAGCCGCGCCGCTGGGCCTCCTTTCCGGCTGCGGCCACGGCCGTGGCATTGTTGCCCACCACGCAATGGCTTACCCGGCAGGGGGGCGGCGGAGATGCGTTCCTGGGCCCTCCGCACGGCTGCGGAGCGCCTGCCTGCTGCGCCGGAGGCAGCCCGGCCTGGACCTGCAAGTACTGGATAACGCGGCCAAGCACGCCCCCCGAAAGACCGCCAAACCGCTGGAGAATATCCAGGGCGGCCTGCGGCGTCGATGAATCCGGGACGGTGGGCCCCGAGGCAATCACCTCCAGCGGATCCCCCAGCACATCGGAGATCACAAGCGAGATCAGCCAGCCGGCGCGGCAGGCCTGCGCCAACTTGCCCCCCTTGATCCGGCTGAGCTGTTTGCGCACGGTGTTGAGTTCCTCGATGTTAGCCCCGGCCGCACTGAGGAACCGGGTAACCGCCAGCTTGTCGGCCAGCGTGATGCCTTCGGCCGGCGCCGGCAACAAGGCCGAGCCACCCCCCGACCACAGGGCCAGACACACGTCCCGGGGACCCAGCGACGCCACCAGTTGGAGCATGTGCAGGGCCCCGGCCACGCCCGCCTCGGTGGGTTCGTTCACACCGGCAGGCCTGGCCGGGTGCAGGTGGATGTGGGAAAGCGGTCGGAGGCAGTCATCGGGCACGTGGACCCAGCCGGTGACGCGCTTCTGGCGAAGCAGCCGGGGCCCGAGAACCTCCTCCACCGCCGCTGCCATTCCCGCCCCTGCCTTGCCCGCCCCGATGACGGCAATACGGTCGATGGCCTCCAAGTCCACGGTTTGGTCGCCCACGCGCAGCCGCGCGCCTTCAACATGCAACGCCTGATGGATCAGGCGTTCGGAACCGGCCGCCTCGACACCGGCCTTCCAGATAGCCAGCGCGTCGTTGCGCAGTCGCAATGTCTCCGACATGGAAGGACCTGGGGCCTGGCCCGCCCAATGGCCTGGGCCGATTCCGGCATCGCAGCGCGCGATCCCATCTACCGTTTGCCCAGCACTTTCTCCACTTCGGGCTCGATTGCCTCGGCCCAGAGGCGGTAGCCCTTGGGGCTGAGGTGGAGCAAGTCGGGCATGATCTCCTTGCTCAACGTGCCGTCGGGCTGGAGAAATACCTTGCCGATATCCAGGAACACGACGTTTTGTCCATCGGCGAGCTTGCAGATCAGGGCGTTGGTCTTGGCGTTGACCTGCCGCAGGCGGTCATCGGGGGTGGCGCCGCGGGGAAAGATACCCAGCAGCAGCACTTTGGTTTTGGGCAGCCGCGTGCGGAGCGTCTTGACGATCGCTTCGATCCCGGCGGCGATTTCTTCGGGCGCATAGGCCGCCGCATTGTTCGTGCCGATCATCACCACAGCCAGTTTGGGCGAGATGCCTTCGAGGTTGCCGTGCTGCAGGCGCCACAGCACGTGCTGGGTCTGGTCGCCGCCGATGCCCAGGTTCACTGCGTTGCGCTTGCCGTAGAACTCCTGCCACACCTCCTTGCCGGCCCCCTCCCATCCCTGGGTGATGGAATCGCCGATGAAGACGAGGTCTACGTTGCCCTGTTTGACGCGGGCGTTCATGGCCTCGTGGCGGCTTTTCCACCAAGCCTCGTTCCGGGGCACGGGAGCCGTGGCCGCACCGCGGGCGGATGGCTTCTTTGGAGCCTTGGTCTTGACGGCCTGGGCGGGTACTGCCACCGCCAGCGCCAGTCCGGCAATCCATCCCAAACCCCAGCAGACGAAACCTCGACGTTGCATCTTTTGATCTCCCATGGGGTGAAACCGCTGTCTGCCGCGGCGGCAATCCGCTTTGGCCGCCGCGCACGAACGACCAGCATACTCTTGCCGCGGCGCCGTGCAAAGGAGGGGGCAGGGGTCGCGGGGACGAGCGACAAGCGATGGGCCGTCAGGTTACGCGTTCGACTGCCCCGGGGGGGCGCACAAAAACAGCCGCCGCCGGACACCCGAGGGGCCGGCGGCGGCCAAGGTGCGCCCCAAAAGGAGCCGATCCTTGAGCTACGGCGAGGCCTGGATGCCCAGCCGTTCTTCTTCCTCTTCCTGGATGATGATCCGCGGCGTGACCATCATCATCAGGCTTTGAGTTTCGCGGCCGATGCCCACGTTCTTGAACAAGCGGTTGATGTAGGGGATCTTGTTCAGGATAGGCACGCCGAATTCGTTGCGACCTTCGCTGAGGCGTTTGATGCCGCCCAGCAGTACGGTGCCGCCGTCGGGCACACTGACCGTGGTGGTCACCGTGATGTACGAGAACGTGGGCAACTGCACCGTGGTGCCTTCGCGCCGCGTCTCTTTCTTGCTGGCCTTCTTGGTGTTATCGTTGGGCTTGTCCTGCACGCCTTCGGCACTTTCGTCGGTGGTGGTCGTCTCCGAGCCGGTGAACTGGAAGGTATCGACCTTGTCGATCTGGCTGAAGAACGGGACCACGGTCAGCCGCACGAAGCGCCGGTCGTTGGAGACCACAGCCTGCACACTCAGGAAGGTCCCCTCGTTGAGCACCGCGATCACCGGCTGCTGGGCGGCGGCAAAGTCGCCCACCACCGGGATGACGCTGATGACGAAGGGGCTGGACGAGGTGTCGGAGACCATGGCCGTCGAGCCATTGAACAGGGTGACCTTGGGCGCCTGGAGCACATTGCTGCGGCGGTCGCCCTGCGCGGCGTTGATGAAGAAGAAAGCTTCGATATCGCTGAGGATGGCGAAGCCCAACTGGGCGCCGGCCGTGGCATCGAACCCGCCGAACTGCGGCACCGCCAGGGTGTAGCTGTTCTGCGTGAAGGGGATGTCCAGGTCGGCCGAGAACACGCCGGGCTGCGACAGGCCCACCGTAGCGCTGGTGGGGTCGCGGGCGTGGTCCAACAGGTCGCGGATCCCTGGCGTGCCCGTGACCGGATCGTCCGAGGTCACCTTGCGCCCGAAGATCATGCCCGGGTGCTCGATGCCATCCACCACATCGAAGTCGAAGTCCACGCCGATCCGCTCGAAGAAGTTGTCGTTGAGCGTGATGAAGCGGACCTCGATGGTAACCTGGAGGTCTTGCATCCGGCGGAGCTGCTCCAGGAGGTCGGCGATCTCCTCGTGGACTTCCTGGGTGTTGCTGATGACGAGGCTGAGGTTGGTGGGGAACTCGCGGATCGAGCCCGGGCCGCCCACCTCGTCCCAACTGGTGGGCTGGATGGTGGAGACGATCAGGTCGATGAGGCTGTCGAAGTCGGCCAGGGCCGCTCCCCCCGCCCCGCCAGGCCCTGCGGTCAGGGGCGTGTTGGTGGGCGTGGGGCCGCGCGACGCGGTGCTGGACATCTGGGCCAGCACGGCCGGATCCAACACGCCGGTGGCCGGCTTGCCGTCCCGGCTGGCCAGCACCACCGCCGGGGCCATGGACGATGCCACATACGGCGACGCCCCTTGCAGCCCCACTGTGGCGGTGGCCATCGCGTTGCGATACGCCCCTTCCAGCCCCATGCCCGCGCTGGGCACGAAGTTGGGGATGGGGATCACCAGATCGGCCACGTTGTAAGTGACCACGATCAGCTCCGTGTTGCGGGCCTGTTCGCTGGTGATCTTCAGCACCTCGTCCTTGACCACGTAGGTCAGATGCAGCGGGGGCAGGATGAGCTTCAACGCGCTTTCCAGCTTCACCTCCTGCTGCAGATCGATGGTGATGGGCGTATCGGTGGATACGCCTTCCTCGGCCAGTCCCTGCGGGTCGAGATAGATGTTCAACTCCGCCAGCTTGGCCAGGTAATCGACCACCTTGCTCAGCGGGGCGTTCTCGAACTTCAACGCCACCGGGGTCTTGAGCTTCCGGTAGATTTCCACCTCTTTCTCGGAGCGGCGCCGGCCGACCTCTTTGGCGAACTTCGCCCGCCGATCGGTCAGTTCCCGCCACGTCTTGGCATCGGGGAACACATAGGGTTCAGCACCGCTGAAGGGGACCGAGGCGCGATCCACCTCGGCCAGGGTGTCCAACACCGCCTGCTCCTTCTGATCGCGGAGGGTACGACCCTCGTTCATGCGCCGCACCAGGCGGGCATTGAGCACAAGCTGCTGGGCCAGAGGATTCTCCGGGTCCAGTTCGGCGGCCTGCTTGGCTACCAGTTCGGCCTCGGCATACCGCTGCTCGTGCATCAGGGTGTTGAACTCTTCCACCTTTTGCGCCAGCTTGTTCTGGATTTCCAGCTTGTTTTGCTGCTGGCGCTCGATGTTCTGCGCCACTTTCTGGTTCCGCTCCTCCAACTCGATCCGGGGGCGGTTCTGCTGGATGAATTTTTGGGTTTCGGCCAGTTCGCGGTCGAGCTGGCGGAGCATTCGGTCGCGAACGGCCGGCTCCACCCCCGAACCCTCGACCTTGGACCGCATCTGTTCCAACTGGGCGACCGCCGCCTTGGGGTCGGACTCCAGCAAGCGCCGGGCATTGCTGATGGCTTGAGCGACGTCGGCGGCGATCTGCTTGGCAAGCACTTGCTGGCGCGCGGCCGCCTCGTCGATGGGCGAAGTGGGGCCCGCAGGCCGAGCCGGCTCCACGGCCGGCGGCAGCATCTGCAAGTAGTCTCGCAGGCGCTGCGCCGTGACCGGGTCCAGTTCGTGGATGTGGGCATACGCCTGGCGGAACAGTTGCAAGGCAGCCTGCGGATCGCGAGCCTTCAGCGCTGCTTCGCCCTGCTGGAACAGGGCCATGCCCATGCCCGGCTGGCTGGCCGGGGCCGATTCCGGCCCAATCCTTACGCCCAGCGGCCCCTGCGGGGCGCTGGCCCCAGCCAGGATGTTCCGCGTGGTGTCGCTGGCCGGATCGTACACCGCACTGGAGGCCCGGCGATCGAACGATCCGGCACCGCCGGCGGGCACCGCATACTCGGCCCCCGCAGGCAGCACTCCCCCCGACATTGCGCCCATCCGGCGGGCCTGCTGCCGCAGATTGGCGATATGTTCCAGCAGTTGTTCCGGCCGGGGTTCGTACGGACTATAGACCACGCGCAGGCGGGCGGCCTCGGTAGCCAACCGCTCCGCCTCGTTGAGTTCGTTCCAGCGAACCAGGGCTTCGGCCTGTTCGAGCAGTATTTTGGCATACTGGCGGCGCCAGGAATCGCTCTGGCCGCGCTCCGAGCGCTGGCTCATCAGGTCGTTATAGCTGGCCACGGCGGCCAGGACCTTTTCCGGATTATCCATGGGGCCGAAGGGCACATTCATCGCCCGGGCCCGTTCCGCCAGGGAGGCGGCCCGGCGGCTGTCGCCCACAGCCAGGGCCTTGCGGGCCTCCAGCAACAGCGACTGGGCCGCCTGCACCTCGCCGGCCGACAGCGTGTCGGCACCCGCCGCCCCGCCTGCGCGGTGGCTGGTGGGCGAGGGGATGATGGTGGCCTGATCGACGGGCGGCACGCGCCGCACGGCCGCGTCCGCTTGGCCGGCCAATGGGCCCACCCCTGGCGCCGAGCTGGCGTGCTGGCCGGCCGCGGCGTTCTGCAGGTCCAGGGCCAGTTTTTGGGGCGAATCCTCGCCCGGGCCGAACACCGCCGGTTGCTCGGCCGCCTTGCGCTGCCAGAACCACGCGGCCTCCAGGTTCCCCTCGCGGAGTTCATTGCGGGCCCGCAGAATATAGGACTTGGCCAGCGTCTTGGGATCGTTCGGGCCAGCCTGCCCTTGGCCGAAACCCGCAAACGGATCCGCCGGTCCCGTGGCAGGACCGCGCTGGGGGGAACCGGGGGCTCCCGGCCGAGGGCCCTGGCTGTTGGCCTTCAGCCGCCGCTCGAGTTCGCGGCGGGCTTTGGCGGGCGTGTCGCCGAGATACAGGGGATGGTAGTCGACCCCAAGGGCTTCGGCCTGTTGGATGAGTTGACTGGCGGCCTGGAGGTCGTTCTGCTCCATGGCATAGCGGGCGCGGCGGAGGAGGTCGTCGGCCTGGGCCCGCTTGTCCCCGGAGGGCACCGCGGAAGCAGAGCCTGCGCCGGCCCGAACCGGCAACGGACCAGGATCGTTGGAAGGCGGCTCGGCCCACACCAGGGCCGCTGCCAGCGTCACGGCCGCGGCAACGGCGCCGCGAAGGATGCGTGCGGTCGTGTTCAACGGGTTCTCCTTTCGAGACTCGCAGGATTCCCTTGCGGTTTGGACGAGAGGCCATCCGGTGCCCCCACGACGGACCGCTGCCGTGTCGGCGCGAAGAGCCGTTCGGCCCTCTCGCCTCCGGACCTCTGGCCGACTTCCGTGCCGGCACACGATCCGCCCGCGGAACACCAGCGACATTCTGCTCGCACGTGTTCTTCCGGGTTCGGTAGAAGAGAGCGGGATAGATACCTGCGGCCAGAAAACCGGTCAAGGGCAGTTTCAGGCAATTTTGCCCTCGACTTTTTCTCGCGCTTTTCCTGTTGCCCCGGCGGGGCGAAAGCCGGTCGGCAAGGACCGCGAGGCCTTTTCAACGCACGGTAAGCCGCGATGGGCCAACCCGTTAGCAAATCGCCGCCCCAGCCGCCAAGCGCCCCGTGTGAGCCGCTTGCCTGCCCGCACCAAAGGGCTTATAACCGAGGACTCTTGCCCCGATCGCTTGTTGGATGCTAAGGAGTGAGAAATGCCGGCCTTGAACTATCGCTTTTCGTTCGGTCCGTGGAACATCCACGGCGGAGCCGACCCCTTCGGGCCTGCCGTGCGCCCCACCCTGGAGTTCGCCCGCAAACTCAAGCTGTACAAACAGTTGGGGTTCGACGGCGTCCAGTTCCACGATGACGACGCCGTGCCAGAACTGGAAGAGCTTTCGCCGGCCGACATCGTGCGCAAAGCCAGCGAAGTCAAGAAGATGCTGGACGACGAGGGCCTGGTGGCCGAGTTCGTCGCGCCGCGCCTGTGGGAACACCCCAACGGCATCGATGGCGGATACACCTCCAACAGCCCCGAGTGCCGCCAGTGGGCCATCCAGCGCACGTTGCGCGCCGTGGATATCGCCCAGGCACTGGGCACACGCATGCTGGTCTTCTGGCTGGCACGCGAGGGAACCTATATCCGCGAAGCCAAGAACGCTATCGAGGCTCATCGCCACCTGATCGAGGCGATCAATCGCGTGCTGGAATACGATCGCGAAATCACCATCGCCATCGAACCCAAACCCAACGAGCCGATGGACCATGCCTACGTGCCCACCATCGGCCACGCCCTGGCCCTGGCAACGCGGACCATGGATCCCAGCCGAGTCGGCGGACTCATCGAAACCGCCCATGCCCTGCTGGCCGGCCTCGACCCGTCCGACGAAATGGCCTTCGCGCTATCCATGGGCAAGCTGTGGAGCGTCCACCTGAACGACCAGAACGGGCTGAAGTTCGACCAAGACAAGACGTTCGGTTCGGCCAATCTCCGCGCGGCGTTCAACCAGGTGCGGGTGTTGGAGTTGGGCGGGTACCCCGCTACCGGCCGCTTTGTGGGCCTGGATGTCAAAGCCATGCGCACACAGAAAGCCGAGTCGGCGACCCGGCACCTGGCCAACTCGCGCGAGATATTTCTGATGCTTGTGGAAAAGGTCCGCACCTTCCCCGCCGACGTGGAAAAACAGTGCATCGCCAACCGCGACTACGAGACCCTGGAGATGGCGGTTCTCCGCCATTTGATGGGCAAGTAGTCGGTTGCGCAATTCCCTGGAACTTTTGGCCGAACGGGAAGCCTGGCATCCTTGCAAAGTGCATGGGGCTGCGCGGGCCCACAATGCCCGCTCTGCCAGCCATGAGCTGGCGCGTGGATGGGGCGCGCCCGGCCTGCCGCACTCACGGCTTGGTGGCCGCCGCGTAGTGCGTGGCGATTTCGGCCGGCCCCAGCGGACGGTCGTACACCGCGACCTCGGCCAGTTTGCCTTCCAGGCCGGCGAAGCCGTCGTTGCGATTGCCGAAATACAAATGGGCGTGCGGAGCAGACGCCTCGGTTGGAACAGCGCCCGCGATTTCCGGCTTGGTTCGGCCATCGAGATACACGGCCAGTCGCTCCCGCTGCCGGACCAGGGCCACATGGTGCCAGCTTCGCAGGGCGAGGGAGGTGGTGCCCGCTTGCGGTTCCTTTTTCGCGCGGCCGTGATAGACGAATAACCGGCCGGCGTCCCCCGCCGTGCCGCCGATGCCCAAATGATCGCCCGGGGCATCGGCCGTCTGGCCCGCGGCCCGGGAGAACAGGTAACCGGTCACCGGCCGGACATCGGCCGGCAGCCCATTCCAAAACCAGAACTCCACCGTGTACTCGTCGCCCAGCGCGGGCAGCGACGCGCGGACCCTGCCGCCGGCGAAATGTGCGGCGCGGGCGGTTTGTCCCCCGCCGGCTATGCCGGGCATCTCCGGACCTTCCAGATACGGCGCGACCAGCCCCTCGTACACCGCCGGGCGGCGATGTTCGCTGCTGTCGGCCGCCTGCGACACGTCCAGGTCGCCCAAACGCCAATAGGCCACGGGGCGCGAGGCCAGCACGGCTTGGACATACGGCCCGGCAGGGAGACGGGGGGCACGCCGCTTCTGCCCCGCCACTTGTTCGACGAGGCCCAGCGCCGTCTCGACCAGCAGCGGCTCGGCCCGCACCTCCAGCCCCGCCGTTCGTGCCGGCCATGTGGTGTACCCGCCCAGCCGATGCTGCTCCGGCGGCGGGATATATCCCTCGGCCCCGTTGGCCAGCTCGATAACCAACGTCGGCTCCAGGGGGCTTTGCGCCTTGATCTTCAGGCCCGTGATGCCGAACACCTCGTTCGGCAAAGCCACGATGCCCAGCGGCCCGATGCGCACGGCCTGCACAATCAACTCGGCCTGCGGGTCATCGCGAAGGTAGAACTGCTCCAAAGCGTATACCTCGGGGATATTGACGGGCTGGCGCCGGTCCTTCATCCCCTGGATGATTTTCTGGGCCCAGGCCAGACGCGCTTCGTCGGGAACTCGCCGGCGGAGGGTGACTTTTCGTTCGGCCATGGCCACGTCCACCCCGTCATGCCACGTGATCTTTTTCCACGCCTCGAAGGCCGCTTGGACCAAGGCGTTGGCATACGCATCGAGGCCCGGCGGATTGGCCGGCCGGCTGTAATCCATCCAGTGCAGGTCGCCCGCGGTCCCCTGGGACATGATCACCACGGGCGGCGCCGGGGCGTTCGGTCCGGTTGCCGCCGATCGGCCCTCCTGGAGCCGCTGGGCCAGCCGTTGGCAGAACCGGCCGAAATAATCCGCCGACACCGGGCTCGCCCCGTAGTAGTGCATCGAGTAATTGGCCAGCACAGCCAAAGGCCAACCCCGGCCATCCCCAGACGAGGCGGTCGAAGGCCCGCTTGCCGGACCGGCATCCTTGTCCGCCGCTGGGGTTGCTATTGCCTCCAAGGCCACCAGGCTCAGGAGCGAATCCTTCGGCCCGGCAGGCCCCACGTAGTCGGGATTCTGATAGCCGGGATGCATCATCGCCCGGACAGTCGCATTGCCGAACGGATCGGTCCCGATGCGGTCCGGCCGTTTGATCCACCGGCGACAATGGGTGTATTGCGGCAGATCCACCACCGCCCAGCCCATGCGCACGGGGACCAAACGATGGGCAGCCCGGGCGATGCTCTCGGCAATCCAGCCGGGAAGCCGCCGGGCATAAGGCTCATCGACCGGCGTTCCCAGCGCGCCCATCGCCGAAGGGGCCGAGTGCGTGTGCGTGGCCGAAATCAGCATGTGATCCGGCGGGATCGCGGTCCGCTGGGCCGCCAGGCGTTTGGCCTCGTCCAGCAATCGGCGGGGCATCATCAAGGTATCGACCACCACCAAAGCCAACCGGGTGCGGCCGTCGTCCAAGACCACCGCCCGCGCATAAAGCGGGTCGTTGGCTCGCTCAGCGCGGTTCTCCAGAAAACCCCCACTGATGATCCGCGGGAACTCCGTAGGAGTAATGTCCACCGCGGCGGCGCCGGCCCGCAAAATAGGCGGGTCGGCCTGCGCCTGGATAACTCCCAAACACACGCCCACGGATGCCGCAAAAACGACGACCCAACCTCGCTGTGCCATGTGTACCCTCCTCAAGCCAAGAGAGCCGTTCACGCTTTTGCCAGCCAGCATAGCACAGCCCCAGCCCTCGGAACTACCGTGCCGATGAAATGGTCCCCCCATGTGCGCGTGTGCCACTGCTTCGTAAGAAGCAGTGCCCCAACCCAAGCACACTGTTTGCCTGCCGGCAAGCAGTGGCACACCCCTACC
>Ga0315298_1010767_pt1 | contig 10926 bp, 10 predicted proteins | sample WHS_1_MG_FD_203077 | JGI IMG/M metagenome (GOLD analysis project Ga0315298, IMG submission 203077) | Extremophilic microbial mat communities from Washburn Hot Springs, YNP, Wyoming, USA - WHS_1_MG | ecosystem: Environmental > Aquatic > Thermal springs > Hot (42-90C) | place: USA: Wyoming...
CCACTTGAAGGAGAAAAAGCGGCCATAGACTTTAATAAGCCGGAAGAGCCAGTATCGCCGGGACAGTCAGTTGTTTTGTATGCGGGAGACACGGTTCTTGCAGGTGGCGTTGTCTCAAGACAGGATAGCAACTTTCAAACGTAAGCCGAAAGAAGAAGACAAATTTTCCCCAACAACTTATGAACAATTCCCAACTTATGCTCTAAGAATTCTAAACTCAAAACTGTTTTCCTCCGCAACTCATCCGAAATCCAGCTCCTTGAAAATTTGCTGTAAATGTAAGGTTAGCTCAGAATACATGCTGGTAAAAGTTATAAGAGATGGGTAGAATTTAGCACCAGGAAATCTTTGGGGGTGAGAAATGAGAGCAAATGAGGTGCAGATTAAATGGCGTTTCTACTGGAAAAATGTGGGATGGTTTGGAATGCTTTTGCGAATGGCGGCGGGGGTAATTATTCTCTCGCAGGTAAAATCAATCAAGGATGACCCTCAAACGCAGGGGCTACTTGCGCTTATTGGAGGGGCATTCCTCCTCGAGGGTCTCTTAAGGTGGTGTCCACTCAGGGCGATCCTTAGAAAGCCATCAAAACGTGCCTTACGTCGTCATTTGCCCGAATAGGATATTTCAGGCATTTTTTACTGTCTTATTTTCGTGAGGCAGCAGGCGCGTTTTAAAGATGCATTGCCATCAAAGTGATTTTTCGTTTATACTTCTTCTGTCTTGTTGTTTGTGATGTAAATGGAGATGAGATGACAGGAGCAATATTTGGCCTTGGACCACTTGAATTCATAATAATAGTTGTGGTGATCATCGTTCTCTTCCTTCCATCCCTTCTGCCTAAGATTGTTAAGAGAATTGCGGAAACATTTAGCGCAGTTCGCGATATGGCAGAGAATCTTGAAAAAAAGGAAGAAGACGATGAGGATAACGAATAAGAATCGTTTGCAACTTATTCTTCCCTGAGAGCATTTAGTTCTCAATGAGCAGCATTTCACATTAAGAAGAAAGCCTGGTGTGCCTTATGTCAAAGGGTGAAATTCACGGACTTTTCGAGGTAAAACATATGTGGCCAGCAAGCGCAAACTGCTACCTCTTAGAGGATGAAGATGGTGCCATCCTAATTGATGTGGGGTGCGGAAAAGCAGGCCACTACGAAAAACTGAAGGAATTTCTTGCGTCACTTTCATACGCGCCAGGTGATATCCACACTGTAGTTCTCACACATGCCCATCCCGATCACATGGGAGCAATGCCATTTCTCTTTAAAGAATCAAAACCAGAGGTGATAATTCATCAACTTGAAAAACCGCTTGCCGCAAACCCGCGCTTGTTGAATAAAACCTTCGACATGGATTACATCACCCGCTTTTACATGAAGCGCGTTCCAGGCGCAAAACCCGAAGACTTCGAAATCCTTGACTACTTCTCTCGACTCTGTCCAATGGGATCAGCAAAAGCAGATACAACAGTCAGAGATGGTGATACGCTCAAACTTGCAGATAGGATCCTTGAGATACTTCATACTCCCGGACATGCACCAGGCCACATCTGCCTTTACGAAAGAGATGAAAAAATTCTTTTCAGCGGGGACATGATAGGTGCTCCGGTTGCCTGGTACTGCCCGTCTGGTGGTGGAGTGGTTGGTTATCTCGAAACGCTTGATAAGATTTCCTCGCTTGAAATAGAAGTTATTATGCCATCGCATGGTAATGAAATAAGGGAAGTAGAAAAGGCAATTGCCAAAACGAGAAGGGCTCTGCTCAAAAGAGAAGAAAGGATAATTGAAATGCTATCACATGGGAAAGCATCCCTTCTTGAAATAGTCGATGAGTTATTTCATGATGAGGCCTCGAAGTTCTTCCCGGGCTTGCAGATGGTTGACAGTCACCTTTTGAAACTCGAAAAAGATGGAAAAGTGAAAAGGTATATTGAAGACGGGATGCTCTTTGCAAGCCTCGTTTGAAGTTTGAGAAAAAGAATTGTGCTTTTTCTGCTCATGTCAGCCAAGTCATAAACCAGCCATTGGTGTTTGCCGATATGATTATAGGGAAATTTCAAGAGGAGTAATTCATTGGTCGTTTTTAAGGCTTTGATCCGCTGGTTTGCAATTGCACTTCTTGTCTTTGCATTGTCATGTTTGTTTGTTGTCATCTTCCAGGCGATCTTTTCTCCCTTCCACATTGTAGTTTCAAACTCGATGTACCCGCAGATACAAAAGGGCGATGCGATAATAATGAAAGATGTTGATCCTAACAAAATTAAGGTTGGGGATGTTGTAATCTTTCTTGATCCTCAGGAAAAGGAGCAATTGATAGTTCATAGAGTCATCGACATTGAGGAAGGCGGCTCAGTTCGCTATTTCACCACAAAAGGGGACAACAATCCACAAGCAGATAGCCAAAGAATTCCGTCAGGAGGAATCGCCGGCGGTATTGCTTTACGCATCCCTAACTTTGGAAAGTTCCTCAACTTCCTCGATACAAAAAAAGGATATATCCTTCTTGTTGGGCTACCCTCAATCGCCTCACTATTGCTCGCTCTTTTCCTCTCCATCGTGGAGAGGTTCTCCTCAAGAACTTCCAATAACATGCGGGGAAGTGACTTCGGAACGCCCGGAGGCGCTAAACTGTTTTAGGTTTGAGTGCTTCGTAGAAGTTAGAAACCTCTACCGTCAGGTAGTTAAAAGGTTTTCGAGCTTTCCTCTTAGAACTGCGTCTGCGGTAAGAACCCCATTCATAATGGATCCGTGTATCCCCCCTCCAAGTGAAGACTTGGACCCGGTAAGGTAAAGACCTTTAAGAGGCGTCATGGGTCCATGCCTCCTTATGAAAGTCGAGGCAGGAGTCTGTGCGCTATCCTGCCAGCATCCATCAAGAGCCATACCATACCTTTCAAAACTTATAGGGGTCGAGGCATCGAAAGCCTCTACATCGCTTACCATTCCCGGAAAGGAAAGACCAACCGCCTCAATTACTCGCCTTGCATATTCTTCCTTAATGGCCTGGTACCGTTCTCCCCTCTTTCCCCCCTCCTCAACTCCCCACCTCCTCATGAATTTGTAGGGAGCCCCTGGAACCACTACCTTAAGATAACTCTTCCCCTGAGGAGCAAGCGATGGCTCTTCAAGAGATGGAACGGTCATATACCATTTGATTTTCGAATGGTCGGGGTATTCCGTTAGTTTGCGAACCTCATCATACATTTCCCTCTCATCATAAGAGGGTTGAACGAAAGTGATACCACCTGTATATTTCTCTTCAATGCGCTTTCCAAGCCCAAGATGCACGACAAAACCGCTCAATGAAAGCGGGATCTCATCGATCCTGTCCAGAAAAGAGCGGGTAAAGTTCTCCCTGCTTGCAAGTTTCAGAAATGTCCGCTTCGTGTCTGAATCACTTACGACAGTTCGCGCCCTCACCTTTGCCCTTGGCTGCATCTCGACCTCGAACACTTCCCCATCCCTTGTATTAATACCTATCACCTCATGCCCAAAAAGCACCATTCCGCCATCTTCTTCAAAGACCCTTGCGAACTCAGATGTAAGTTTTCCAAATCCTCCAACGGGAAAGAATGCACCCTGGTTCAAGGAGTCAAGCATCTGAATAAAGGCGAGAGAAGAAAGCTCCCATGGAGGTGTTCCAAGCATAGGCCATGCAGCACAAAGAATTGTTGCAAGTATTTCATCGTCTATATGCTTGGAAACGAATCTTTCAAGTACCTCGTATTTGAAAAGGGTGAAGAATGCTTTCATGTGGAGAAATGGATAGACGGCAAACCTTAGAGCGGCACTCGCTCCAATTGGCTTTCTTAAAATCCTTTTGTCGAGACCTTTCCTTATGGATTCAATCTCCTCAAAAAGCCTCTTTAGTCCCTGTGTCTCGGGAAGGAACTCCTTCTTTAAATCATCCCTGAACTGCTCGAGATTATAGAACTCAATTTCATGCTCGGGATAAATGTATCTGTGAGCAGGCTCAACTTTAACGAAGTCAATTTTTAGACCAAGGTAGTCAAAAACCCGCTTCAGTTCCCCATTCTCGCCGCATCCAGTTAAGATGTGAGGAACCTGGAAGAGAAAACCTTTGCGCTCGTAATCTGTTACAAATCCTCCCGGCTTTTCATTGCGCTCTATCAGAAGAACCTTCATGCCGTTTTTTGCAAGAATCGCGCCACAGGTAAGGCCACCAACACCTGCCCCAACTATAACAACGTCAAATTGCTCGCCAAGTTCGAAAGCATTCATCTTACAGGTAACGGAGTCGTTCACGCTATGCCTCCCATTTTGGTTTTACCACTCTTAAGCATCTGATGTTTTAACCATATTTAACAAAAATCGACGCAACTTAAAAGCCAATCGCAATTAAGCAAAAACGTCCCGTCTTAGAGAAATGCGAGAGCTTTTTCGAGCCATGGGGCAAATCTATTCCTTTTCTCCTTGATCTCGCGCAAGAGCAAATCAAGTTTTACGTATCTTACCTTTGCAACTTCTTGAGGGTTAGGCGAAAGACCACCTGCGTATTCTCCCCTTAAAACGTGGCAAAGTTCGTATTCCGTACCGATGTTCTGGTAACGCTCGCGATACAAGAAACGACCAATATCTTCAAGTTGAGTTCTGAACCCAAGTTCGCATTCGAGTCTGCTCATGCTTGAGTCCACCATCTCTTCTCCTGCCCTCGGATGACCTGAGCAAGAAGTCTCCCAGAATTCAGGCCAGAGTCTTTTTTGCCCGCTTCTTTCCTGCAATATAAGGCGGTCGCCAGCAAAGATTAGAATGGTGAACGCCCTGTGCAAAATACCATCACCCTCGTGACACTTCAACTCATCTTCATACCCGATTTCCTCGTCATCTTCATTAACTACAATGAGCATGCGGCTCTCCTTTTCTAATCCGAAACAAAGCTTCTTGCATAAATGAGCGTTGAACCAGGCCTTCTCTCAAGAGCAGTCGCTCCACCACGACATGTAGAGACGCAAAGGCCACACCCATAGCACTTACCAGGATCAACTTTTGCCTTGCCCTCTAAGGAAGTGCGCGCGTCAAAAGGGCATCTTTTGAGGCAGATGCCGCATTCCTCCAACCCAATACACCTTTCCTCATCAACAACTGCAAGGTTTCTTCCCTTCCTGAAAGATTTATATCCTCGCGCGTGAAATGCGAGAATTGGAATGCAAACTTCCGGGCAGCAATTACACAAAACGAAAGCAGCATCCTGGCGAGAATTCCATCCATATATTTGATGGACAAACCCCAGGCGGTCGAAACTCTCAATAAGGGCAAGAGCCTCCTCCAGTTCTAACTTCCTGTACAATCCAGGGTAATTCTCAAGGTAAGCATCTGCCCACCTACCAAAAACCATATCCGTATTGTTGGGAAGGTTATCCGAAAGCATGTTCCTTGCCCTCCTGCACGGACATGTCCCCACTGCCATAGTATAGCCATGCTCTGCAACAGCACTTACAAAATCCCCTGCTTCGTCAAGACAAAGAATTTCTCCATTTGTACTTGAGATAACAGCGTCACCTATCCTGTCAACTATTGTTTTAAACCATGGCCTCGAATGCATCCAATCGCGAGACGAAAGAAAGTAAATTGCGCGCATGAAGATGTGCTCATAGCGAGACATAACTTTTAAGAGAAATGCCGGGACATCTTGATTAAGTTCTGGCTCCACATGCCCGATGTGTGCATTGAGCACTTCCCCAAGCAAGGGCAAAGCGTCCGTCATGCCAAGAAAAAAACTTAAGTTGCTTGCACGCCTTTTTTTACCCATTTCAATACATCATCCTTATTCAGATATATCCTAACATTAGCCAGAACTTCCATCCATATCCACTTCATTCATGGTGCATAACCTTGCTTGAGCCTGCCGCATCCCTTCCGAGATTTTCTTTGCGCCAACCATTCCCAATTTTTAGGCATACGTTTTATGACGCGGTTGGAGGCTAATCATCTATCGTCGATATTTAGCATTCTCTGTAAATATGCCGAATCATTTGATTGTGAAACGCTTTTATATTAGCGTAGTTTTGTAATATGAACCGATGTTAAAAACAGTTGAATAAAAAGCAAATAATATTTGCGAGGAGTTACGTAAAAAGGACGAGCCATGATCGATGAAGATAGTGCTTTAAAGGTTACTAAGGATGCGTGCAAAAAGGGTGCGGATTATTGCGAGATTTTCGCTCAGCGAAGACGGGTAACTCACGTAAGGTTCGAAGATGGAAAGGTTGAGGATATATCAAATGGACTTGAAGAAGGGGCAGGAATTCGCTTAATAAAGGGTAATCTTGCAGCATACGCTCACACTGACAATATAGACCACGAGCACATCTGGAAAGCAGCCAGTATAGCCTGCGAGACGTTGAAGCACTCGAAGTCGCCCTCCGTGGTTGTCTCACTTGCGAATTCCGGTATTTCCAGGGAAAGCCGCCTTCAGAATTTCGAGTCAGAGATAAGCCTCGAGCAGATAGTCGAAAATCTCAAAGCCTGTAACGATGTTGCTCGCTCAACAGGGAAAGATATAAGGCAGGTTACTGCATCTCACGAGGGAATTGCAGAAGAAGTGCAAATCATCACAAGTTCCGGGCAAAATATCGCCTTCAGTCTCGAGAGAACACGTCTTGTAGTTAATGTTGTTGCCAAAAGAAATGGTATTTTACAGACCGGGCTTGAGGCACCTGGCTTCCTTCTTGGAAGATCATTTTATGAAAAGGTAAATCCATGCGAAGTCGCAGGTAAAGCGGCAAATCGTGCGGTTGTTATGCTCGACGCAAAACCCTCCCCGGCAGGGAAAATGTTAGTGGTCGTAAACGCGGGAACTGGGGGTGTCCTCTTTCATGAAGCATGCGGACACGGATTGGAAGCGGATCATGTGCGAAAGCGCGCATCCGTATACTTCGGAAAAACTGGAAGCAAGGTTGCATGCGAACTCGTCACAATTTGTGACGACCCTACAATTCCTGACCTCTGGGGCTCATATGTTTTCGATGACGAGGGAACAGCTGGAAGAAGAAAAATCCTTATTGAAAATGGAATTCTCAGAGGATACCTCTACAGCCTCTATGAAGCAATGCAAGAAGGCATGGAGAGCAATGGAAATGGCAGAAGGCAGTCTTTCAGATATCCACCCATTCCAAGGATGAGTAACACTTTTCTTGCCGAGGGAAAGACAGAACCCGAAGATATAATATCCGATACAAAGTATGGGCTTTATGCAAAAAAACTCGGAGGCGGACAGGTGGACCCGGTTACCGGGGACTTTGTATTTTCCGTCTCGGAGGGATACATTATTGAAAACGGCGAAGTTACATATCCCGTGAGAGGCGCAACACTTATCGGGAATGGACCTCGCACTCTTGAGATGATCGACGCAATAGGGAATAATCTTTGTTTTGAGGAGGGAACTTGCGGCAAGGAGGGGCAGGGAGTACCGGTAACTTCAGGTTGCCCGACTTTCAGGATTGCCGGCTTAACTGTTGGAGGAACAAAGGTTTAGGGGGGCCATAGTGATAAAGAAGATAGACAACCTTGGAAGGATCGTTGTTCCCAAAGGCTTCAGGCAGATGCTTGGTTTGAACCCTGGCGACCCCCTTGAATTGGAGATTGATGGCGATAAGTTGACAATTTCTCCTCATAAAGACTGTTGCACATTCTGCGGTGCCTCAAGTGTATCTGCCAAGTATTGCGATAAGAACATCTGTCAGTCCTGCATTGAAAAAATAAGGGCACTTGAAATTTGAACGAATTCTGTCGTCTGAAAAATTCCTTGAAAACGCGAGGGGTTCGAACTTCGGTTCTAAAATTTTTAAGAATAAGACTCCTCACCTTAAGCGCTTGATGGCAAGGTTGTAAAGTTTATTTTTTGGTAAACTGCATTCCTCAGATACAGCTTCTACCGCCTCTTTTAGCGTAAGCCCTTCCTCTTTGAGTTTCATAACCTGCAAAACCGCATTGTCAAGGGAAGCACCAAAGACTTCCTTTCTCTCAACTTTCACTCCCTCGAGAACTATCACAACCTCCCCTTTTATTTCCCTTTTCTCAACCTCACCACGCACAGATGAGATACTTCCTCGCAGAACCTCTTCGAACTTTTTGGTCAACTCTCTTGCAACTGCAACCTGCCTGTTGCCAAGTATTTCTTCCATATCCGAAAGTGCTTCTTTGATGCGCCTTGGGCTTTCGTAAAAAATTAAAGTTCGCCTGTCTTTTTCTATCTCCTCAAGGTGCCTCCTTCTATCAGAGCGCTTCCTCGGCAGGAATCCCTCGAAAGCAAAACGCTTCGTTGAAATGCCAGAAACTACCAGCGCAGTGAGAGCAGCGTTTGGGCCTGGAAGAGAAACGACCTCAATACCACGCTCTATGCAAAGCGAAACAAGGTCTTCGCCCGGGTCAGATACTCCAGGCATCCCGGCATCCGAGACAAGTGCCACGTTCTCGCCATTAAGGATTCTTTCTGAGATTTCACTTCCCATCCGCTTACGGTTTTCCTCGCGGTAACCTGTAACTGGAGTTTTTATCCCGTGCCTCTTAAGCAAGATTCTTGTTCGCCTCACGCTCTCGCAGGCAATCAAATCCACCGATCGAAGCGTTTCAAGCACCCTGAGAGTTACATCATCAAGATTGCCAATTGGTGTGGGGCAAAGATAAAGTTTCCCGCGTTTCCCGCGTTTCCCGGGAATCTTACCCTCCTAATTTCTTGGTATCGAAAAGTACATCGCGCGCTCGCAAATCACGGGCACGGTTGCTGAATGAATCACTGTTGAAAACTCTGTATCGCTCATCCCGGGCATGTCGTCAACGTGGATTGTGAACCTTGTCCTCGCTGGCACTTCAAAATTCATGCTCTTCATGTTTCCACCAGGAAGAAGAAATCCAACGTCAACACTTGCCGCATTATCCTCTGGATTCAATATAAGAATGTATGAATCAAATGCTCCACCAGTGTAGCCTTCGGCAAGATACCAGTAATGAGCAGGGTCTGTGACGCCGGGAGAATCGCTTCCTCCCTTCCTTCCACCGGTCTCGAAGTACATTGAGCGTTCTGCAATCACCTCCACATCTGAGGATACAATTGTTGATACATCAGCGTTTGCAATTTCCTGAATGTCATCGAGGTGAATTGAAAACCTTGAGTGTGGAAGAAGGTTGTACTGCTTGGTGATATTCCTTCCATCACCGCACATGAAAGTTACATCAGCGCGACCCGGCTCATCGCCAGGATTCTGTATAAGTACGTACTCATCGAAGAGTTCGCTTGTGCAACCCTCCGCAAGATACCAGGTTTTTGATTTTTCGGTAACACCGCAGGATGAAGTACCGTCCTTTCTACCGTAATAGTCGAAATACATTGACCTTTCAACAACAATTGGCTCATCGCTTGTAACCATCGCAGAAACCTGGGCGCTTGAAAGTTCGGGAATGTCATCAACGTGAAGGGTGAAACGTGAGTGTGGACGAATCTCGTAATCCCTTGTCAAGTTCTTGCCATCGGGGCACATAAAAAGTACATGGGCAACAGTCGAAACATCTGAAGGATTCTGGAAGAGTATGAACTCATCGAAGGAATCGCCAGTGTATCCTTCAGCAAGATACCAGGTTCTCGATGGGCTTGGCACCCCCGAAGATGCACTTCCGCCATCCCTTCCATTGAAATCAAAGTACATTGCACGCTCGGCGATAATAGAAAGATCAGACTCCACATAAGTTGAGACATCAGTGTCTTCGAGCCCCTGTATCGAATCAACGTGTATTGTATACCTGGAAAGAGGTGGAAGGTTTGCAGCCTGTGCAACTACCACTCCGTCACTCCTCATAAACTCTACTGTTGCATGAGCAGTCTCGGAGTGCGGATTCATTAGAAGAACGTACTCGTTGAAACTTCCCGAAGTGCATCCCTCCGCAAGATACCATGTTTTCGAAGCCTCGCTAATTCCCCTGCTCGCATGCCCGCCAGTAATCGGAGGAGGTGGAGGTGGTGGTGGCTCATAGTGCTGCGGAATAACATCAAGCCTTGTTCCATCAGGTGCCCACTTGTAAGCCCATTCCGCATCCGCAACAGCCTGCCTGACACAGCCATGCGATGCTTTCCTTCCAAGACTGCTTGCACCAACCCATGTTCCAGTCTTCGGATCGTAAGGTAGCGCATGCATCCCCGTGTCGGGAGCGAAACCCATCCACCAGTAACAGTAAGCGTTTCCATATTTTTCAGAGATTACAAGATATTCGTGATAAAGAATCTTGAAAACTCCGGTTGGTGTTGGATGTGAATCTACGCCAGTAGAGCAAAGATGAGACCTCACGAGAACATTGTCCTCAAGGAAATAGATTCTTTGATCCTCTATGGATATGACTATGCTTTTAAAAGGACCGCTACCTTTCTTTTCTGCTTGTCCCTTTGGAGCCCTGCAACCTTGAACGGAACTCGTTCCAAGACTGTTTCCCGCCGAGCCAAGTGTTTCAACTTTGTAATAATATACCTGCCCATCCGAAAGACCGGTGTCTATGTAGTCCATGGGGCCAGAGCCCGAGACATTTGACTCGCTTGAATAAACAACCTCGAAATTGCCGTGAGCATTATTTGAGCGATATACTCTGAAAAAGGCAACCTTTCCCCTGTCTTCGACTTTCCAGGAAATACTTAAGCAGCCGGGTGCGCGGGAATCGGTAGGCTTTACCTCAAGCCCATATGGAGCTCCGGAATTTGCACTTAAAGCAACTGGTGCTAATGTAATTGCAAACCCTGCGAAAGCGCAAAGAGCAACAAAGCGTTTCAACCTTCTCGAAATCGAAAACCCTCCGTTCATCTAAAAACTCAACTAACTTCGACATGCCCTAAAACCCTTAGCGGTAAAGGAAAGCCGGCTGACAATTAATGCAGTCCCCGGCTTGCTTGAATTATACAACTAAGCAGGTATCTCGCGCAATCCTT
>Ga0315298_1010769_pt1 | contig 10925 bp, 14 predicted proteins | sample WHS_1_MG_FD_203077 | JGI IMG/M metagenome (GOLD analysis project Ga0315298, IMG submission 203077) | Extremophilic microbial mat communities from Washburn Hot Springs, YNP, Wyoming, USA - WHS_1_MG | ecosystem: Environmental > Aquatic > Thermal springs > Hot (42-90C) | place: USA: Wyoming...
GGGTCATGGCCGAGATACCCAGCAACTTCCTGATAGCCGACAAGTTCAACAAATATATCGATGGTTATAGTATTGGTAGCAATGATATGACCATGCTGATATTGGGCGCCGACAGGGACAACGAGACCATAGCGAAGATATTCGACGAGAGGAACCTGGCCGTCAAGAGGGCTCTAAAATATCTTATAAAAATTGCACATAAAGACGGAAAGACGGTTAGCATCTGCGGCCAAGCCCCAAGCCAGTTTAGTGAGTTTACAGAATTTCTTGTAAGATGTGGTATAGATTCTGTTTCAATTAACCCCGACGCTGCGGTCTTCACTCGCAAGCTCGTCGCGAGCGTTGAGCAGAGGATCATGCTGGAAAAGGCCCTCGGTCAGGTCAAAGTGGACCCTGACTGGGACCTTCCCGACCCCGATGAAGAATAATTCTCTTAACTATGCCCTTTACTCCTTTTCATCTTGGTCCAGGCCTAGGATTTGGTTTGCCGTTGAGGAAGTATCTTCATGCTCCAACGTTTATTCTAGCAAATGTCATTGTTGATGTTGAGCCCTTCTCGGCCCTCTTCTTTAATTTGGATTACCCTTTGCATGGATACCTGCACACCTTCTTGTTCGCTTTACCGGTGGGCTTAGCCTTCGGCTGTGTTATGCGCCTTCTTGAGAGATATCTGAATCCACTTTACAAAATGTTCCTATTCGAAACAACCGACAGCTTGGGCCTGAGGTCCTTCGTTGCTGCTGGTGTTTTAGGGACGGGATTCCACGTTATGCTGGATGCTCCCCTTTACGACGACATAAGGCCGTTCTATCCAATAACAGCAAACCCACTCTACAATCCATCCCTCACGCTAGAAGTCTATAGCCTGTGCGTCTGGACTGGGATATTCGGAATAGCATACTACCTTGGACTATTAGGCCTCGCAATCTATGGGCGCATAGTGCGCGCCAGTAAAGAGAGCTAGAGAAAGCGTTGGGCCAGTTCAAGATCGACCCCGACTGGGACCTTCCAGATCCGGACGAGGAGTAAAAAAAGAAAACTTTTATTTAGATTCTAAGGAGACTTAACTACTGGCAATGGAGTACCCGAAACAACCAGAGGTTTTTATCTCAGCGCGCACTATTCATCGAACACTATTTTAATCTACGGTGTACCACAGCGACATAATGAACTATTTTATTCGTCGGTGATGGATAGAACATGGATACTTCCTTTTAAGAAGTTTGGTTAGCTAGTCTAAAAATTTAAAATGTACGAGTGTTGTGTTATATATAGAGTCAGATTATGAATTCTACTGAAAGGCTGGAAGAGTTAGAAAAGCTATGGTCCGGTTTAATTAGAAATTTCAATAAGATACCTGTAGATTTTAATTTTAAACAAGCTGTTTTAACTTATCTTGGTGAAAAGCGCGCGCGCTAAAAATTTTATCCGATTTACTTAAATTTAATTTCGGAACAAAAGCCCAAGAATCCTGGGCTTGATTTTATCTTTCGAATTATTAGAAACATAGATTTTGACAAAATTAAAGTAACAGAAGAAAATATCGATTTTATTGAAGATGTTTTTCCTGATGTAGGAAAGGTTTTTAGAAAAGTTTTCTTTTCAAAGAATGAGGATGAAAAACGTATTGCAGTGCCTTTTGTAAGAGGAGAAATAACGGCCACTCAACGTCAATTGAAGTTACTGGAAGTAGTGAGAAAAATCGATAATGTGGATCTTGCCAAAGAGTATCTTATAGGAATCCTTTACTTTTTAAAGATCTCGGGTTTCTCTACTTTAGTAGTCGCGGTTGATGAATTTGAATATTTATTTAGCCTAGTCTCCAAATCCGATCAATCAATCTATTTGGCACTTTTGAGAGGCTTATATGATCTTCCGATCCAGGTTCCAGACAAATTAAAAAACAGGACTGCAAATATGGTATTGTTCATAGGGATCTCAGAAAGCGGAATGCAGCGATTAACAGAGTTAGAGAATATAGAAAAAAGTACAGGAGGACCCATAAACCCCCTAATGAGGAGAATTACTGACAAGGTTCTTCTTAATCCGTTGAAAAAGGATTATGTAAGAAAATTAATAGAAAAGAGATTGAGTCTTAATAGAGTTAAAGGTATGTACGAAAAGGAACCACTTATACCATTTACAGAAGACTATGTAGATTACATCTATAAAATAACTGGAGGAAGACCTAGTGACATAATTGTACGTTGCGACCATGTTTTGGATGTGGGTCTGGAACGAAGAATTTCCAAACTTACGGCCGAGTTTGCAAAAGAAGTGTTTAAAGAAAGAGGATTCAGTTACGAGTAAGTTTCAAACCTTATTCTTCGCGCGCGCTATATTTGTGAACAGGTGGTCTCTAAAGGATCTTGCTAAAGAGTGGAAAACAAAGGTTAGTGAAGATCTCTGGTTAGAAGATCTTCCTGATGAGATGTTGGCTCTATTACCTTCAGCAAAAATCATAGGATACTTTGGTGAAAAGCCAAAGCCACGAAGTTATGATTTCCCATTTAGAGCAAGAGGATTAACCATTCTTGAGATAGTAGATCAGGGTAAATTTGAAGACGTGCCTCCTTTGATTAGTAATACAAGTCCACTTCTTTGCCATATAGGTTCTGCACCTCGAGGTCTAAATGATCTAAAAGAGATAAAGATCGTAGGTATGAAGTTAAGCACCCTTTTATTACCACAATACCCTATACATGATCTAACTCCTGTGCTGTTCAACATTGATTCTTATGTAAATCAATCAAAATCTTATAGAATAGAAAGTTGAAAAGTGATTTATCTTTCTGCAATTGCTTAACTAAAGGTTGCGCGCACGTATTGACCCCTGCCCGGCAATAGGTCTAGTTGGTGAACGTGTAGGGCATTTCGTCCTTGAGGATTTTCAGAGATGTTTCAAGATATTGTCCTCCGACCCAACGGCTATCGCTAAACCAGAGTGAGGATTCTACCTAGTATTGGCATCATGGATAGCAAGAGAATACGTCAACAGCAAAGAGCTTCAAGCGATTCTTGAAAAAGCGCGCGTTACGAGAAGTAGAACCTTGTTATAGCTCTTGGCTCGTAATCTTAACACGCAAAAGTTTTTCGGAATTACTAAAGAGCGGTGGCACTTATAAGCTTCTATCCTATATTGTTTAAATATGCTAAACAAAGAAGACTCATCAGATCTACAGATGAAAGACTTATATACCGTCAGGGGTATAAAGGTATTCACGTTGGACATGGAGTCAAGAAAGAAGACATCCATCTCGGTCAATAGACATTTGTGGCAAAAGTGGGTTAAATTTGTGGTGGATAAGACTGGCTCAAGTAGAATGATCAGCATGGAGCTTGAGAATGCTATAAAAGAGTATATGCGAAATCACGAGGTGGTAGAAAATTGAGCAAATCGCTTCTAACGAAACCCTTGGAAATTGGATACGAGAGAACTTGTAATTGCCCTCAGAATAAGTTGAATTGCCTATCCGCCAAAGAGTGGATCAAAGCACAACTAGGAGTTTGGGAGTTTGCTTATGAAAAACGTGACATAAGAGACAAGAAGGTACATCCAGCAGTCTTTCCCATAGCACTAGCCAAACAGGTTATATCCCTATTTACACATAGAGGAGAGTTGGTTTTAGATCCGTTCGTAGGGAGTGGAACGACGTTAGTGGCAGCAAGCGACCTTGCTAGAAATGCAGTAGGTTTCGACATTTACCCCAAGTATATCGAATTGTGCGAAGGTAGACTAGTTCAGAAGAAGTTGGTAGATGCAAGTAAGCAAGTGGCTATCCTTGACGATGCCAGAAATGTAGATCAGTATCTTAAGCCTGAGACAGTATCCTTAGTCTGGACATCTCCGCCCTATGCGAATTTACTTAATCGTCCCCGTCTCAACAAGAGCAGACGTGGAGACACTAGGCTCAACGAACAATTCATGAAGGTAGAGCAATACGGATTTGATCCTAGAGACTTAGGACTTCTGGATGCTGATAGGTATCAAGAAGAGATGAAAGAAATATTTAAGAAAATTTTTCCACTTCTGAAGCCAGGCGGTCATGCCGTAATAAATGTGCCTGACATGTGGTGGAAGGACGATAGGCCTGGTGGCGGTAAAAGAATACCGCTCCATATACATGTCTATCACGCTCTGACCGATGCCGGATATGAATTTAGAAATACTATTATCTGGAATCGTCTGAATATAGTCAACAAAGTTGGTATATTTGGCTGGCCGTCCAACTACATTACAATGGGAACCACATTTGAGTATATTCTTGACTTCTGGAAGCCAACCAGTGGTTCTATATGACTCTAGTTACCTTGTCATAAAATGCTGTCCATGTTTCTTGTGCTTCTCGTATCCTAAACTTTGTTCCGTGATTATGGTGTGTACGTGCATCAAAATCTATAAGCACAACCCCATTCTCTATAGCTCTGAGGAACTTCTCAAAACGAAATTCCTCTAGGAACCATACTTCTCCATAGTAAAACTCTTCTTGACGGTTTATTTTAGAGTCGGCTATAACATAAACCATATTATGTAATTTCTGTCTCGCTTTTTTATAGATGGTGTCGAACTCCCAATACGGTGAAGGATCTATTTGTCCTAGCCCCGCTTCCTTTTCCACCTCTTTTAACCAATCTTCGTGCTTTTGTGAAACATGTTGGGCGTTGAAGTCAATGCGTATTCTTTCATTGTTCCAGTCAACTATAATTCGAAATCCCCTGTCGGTATAATGATCTCCGCTCATTGTGACACGAAAACTTCTCTCTCCCGGTATGCTCTTATGAGCCCAACCATACTTCGGCAAGAGTATATTAGGTACCGTCCCATTGGGCCTTGGCTCACAATGAAAAAGGGTGGTGAGAGATTGGGTATTTCTTCTTTGAGCTTTGAGTTCCCATATTCCTGCATTTGCCAACGGTAGGTTGTTCTCCTTTATACCAAGAAGATCTTCCAAAGTATTGCCGACAGCTCCGACATTATATCTGGAGCGTCCGCTGGGTATCCACCCTTTATCTCTTATCTCCTTAAGCTTCTGGATCAATAGGGCTTTGCTCCAACTCAAAGTGATCCAAGATGTGAAAACGCAGGGGTTGAATTTAAACAATTCTATGCCCTCATTTTCAAAAGCTTTTAAACAGCCAATTGTGGTCTCTATTCGACAATTTCGTACGGAAATGGAAAACGCCAAATTTTAGGCTTTGAAGATTACAGAAAGACAGGTCACGTTAAAGCAACACAACGACACAGGTCTTCAGGGGGTCAATGCCACCGGTTCGCGCGCGCTTAATTGGCAACTAAGGAGGACAAGAAAAATATTAATGATTTTATGAACAGTTTCCACAAGCCTTTAATGATCTGCAACAGATTGTTGAGAACATTCGCGCGCAAATATATAATCTACGGCCGCTATTGTTATATAAGTTGTCGGTGTGTTAATCGAGGTGTAGGCCTTGAACGATCCCTCTTCTCAATTATCCGAGATAGTAACGAAAATAAAATCCAAATTGGCGGTTTTTACTTCAAAACGATTGTCCTCTCTACTCTGTGCAGGAGAAAGTGTTGAGGAAACTGCTTGAAGAGACGGGGACAAGGAACCATTTAGTATTCCAGTTGCCCACGGGCGCAGGGAAGACGAGAGTGGTTACAGCATACCTATGGGGACTACATTTCCTAGGCAGGGTGAATAGTGGCGATAAGATTCTCTTTCTCACTCCAAGGATTGTTATCAGGCAACAGGTTATAGAAAATGAATTTGGCCTACTGTTAAAGGAACCGTTTAGAATCGAGGAGTTTAACGAGGATGATTCGGCTAAGAATCTGGCTGAGGAACTGCACAACAAACTAAAGAGCCAAGAGCCATATATCTCGCTAATGGTGATTACCCCGCAGCTTCTATCTATGCACTATAAGAATGAGGAATTTAGAAAAACAGACTACGAAAACGTGAAAGTAGTTCTTCTCGATGAGGGGCACTATATGTACTGGGGACCGGAAATGTCTAAGATAATATCCAACTTGATTAAGGATGAAAACAGAATAGTTTTAGCCTTTACTGCAACGCCAACCACTGAGTTAACGACAACTTGGGATATCCTGTCTACCATTACCATTCTTTGAGAGCGATAAAACATGGGATTCTGACTAACGATCTAAAGGTTCGTGCTTATAATACGATAGTTGATATAGATGCGGATAGTTTCAACAGATTGTCAATAAGTGACAGAGCTCGGAAATATGCCGAAGAAATAGTAAGGATTCGCGCGCGCAGGGTGTTTATGCAGACCTTGTAGGTGGACTTAAAAAAGAAGGTGTAAGAGAAGTAGAAGCAAGCGTAGAAGTCAAACCACGTAAGACTTTCATGGTTCTGGAGAGCGAACTTGAAAGCTCTACTTCTCCAGAAAAGGTAAGAGAAGAAGTGAAACGTAGGAAAAGTCTTAAAGTCCTTCTAAGAGAGATAGAAAAATTATTCCCATCGGATGAAAAACTCCTTAGGAAATATGAAGAAGATATTGAAATTACAGAGGAGGAGATAGAGGAAATAGAAAGAGAAATAGAAGAGTAAGAACCAGATTCAAAGAACTTGAAGCCATTTTGCTTGATAAATTGCCGTCAGAATTTGATGACTTCAAGAAAAAGTATTCACATTACGTATGTAGAATTAAAGACCAGGTCGGAAGACTGAAGCAAGAAATCTGGTTTGGTATGGCGAATGGCCTTTTGTATCCGAACCCAAGAAAAGGTGTACAATATCAAGTCGGCATTGATAGAAGTAAATTAACCTTCAATGGAATTTGGATAGAGGGAACTTATGACGCAAGAGCCACCAGACTTGAAGTAACTAGCAGATTAAACGATAAGAAATCACAGTTTATCCGGATCCTTAGAAGGCTAGGGGCGGGCTTCACTCTTGAAATTTTGGACTCAAAAGGCCCAATTCCGACCAACAATTTATCTGAGGCAGATGTGGATTACTTAATCTACGAACTTCCCCGTCATGGCAACTATGCGCATATAGGGAAACCCATCCCCAAAAAAGAGGCGATAGCGCTTGGAGATAGAATCTTGGACGAAATCCTGAAAACTGCCAGCGAATTGTTACCAGTATACCGATTGCTCAACAGAAGGCAAAGTTGAACCAGTAACGCCAAGGTCCAGGTCAATCCCATCTACCCAATTGATAAGTGAAAGTTCAAGCTGGGGGATGAAAATCGTTAAAAAATACGAGCGTTCGAAAAAGCGCGCGCTGAAGTTCTGGCGGGTCCGCCGTGACCCGGTAGTCTTTTATCCGTGCGTTGCCCTGATCGATTGCGAGAGTTCATGAGGGAAGTTCAATTCCTCCAGAGTTCGGAAACCCTCCAGAAGCTAAGAGAGAGCTTCAGTCATGCACGTTCCCTAAAGTTTGCCGTTGCCTTCCTCAAGAAGAGTGGATATGACGAAATCAGGGAAGATCTGCTCAGTCTACTGAAAAAAGGTAAACCAGCTGAGCTTGTCGTGGGAATATCTAGCTACGGAATTACCGACTGGAAGGTGTTGCAAGATCTTCTGAATCTGAGCGCAAAACATGGCAGCCTTGCAGTTAAATACTACAACAACGAAGGGTTCCATCCCAAGCTATTCATCTTCGAATTTCCTCAGGATGACTGGGGCATCATCCTAGGCTCATCTAACCTAACAGGCGGAGGGGTGCGAAAGAACGTAGAGGCCAATATTTTCCTGAAAGGATCAAGCTCTGAGAAAACAATTGAAGATGTTCTTGAGTTCTTCAAAAGTGTGTTTCGTACGGCTGACCCCTTGAACGCCAGAATAATCAAAGACTATAGGCTAATCTCGACCTCTTCGAGACGAGCAGAACACAGGCCGACAAGCAGGCGCATTGAGAAGACTCCTTTGGTTCCGATGCCCGAAGTCGGCGTGAAGATCCCAGTGCGGTATATTCAACGGCGTGCGTTGCGAGGCAAATCCTTCTATAAGATTGCGCCAGGATATCGTGCATCGCATTGGCCTTTGTGGGAAAGAGAGATCAGGGTTGACAGGGAGGGTGTAAGGTGGGGAATCATAGCAATAGGCTGGTCCTTTGACATGACGCGATTGCCCTTCCATGATGAAGAGCGGCTAAGGTCAGTCGTGGAAGAGAAACTCAGACAAGTGGATATCAACAGCGATCCCAACTATGTAGCAAGACAAGCGCGTCTTTTCTGCAGAGAAATCAGGAAGGGCGACATCGTAGTTGCATATTCTAAGGGTCACATCTACGGAATTGGTCAGGCGGCGGATGATGCACCATACTACGTTGATGTAAAAGGTCATATGCATGAAACTTACGAGAATCGAAGAAGAGTCAAGTGGTTAGCACTGGGGAAATGGAGACCCGAAGAACGCTTCGCAAGAGTACTGAGATATCCGAACGACACGATTCACAAAATAACTGATCCGGCGACGGTGAGGATGATCAGGAAGCGCGCGCAAGAATCAAGGGACCAATAGAACGAGAGTACCGGCTCTAGTTAAGAATGAGTAAACAGAACAACAAAGTAACTAATGTTCTGCGCTTCATAGGTTATTTACCTCCCTAAACTTCATTATAAGTCGGTGCGCTAAAAAGTAGGTGGAATATCTTGACTTTATAAGCAGAATATTCGGCTACGAATTCTTTGTGACGAAAGTCATATAAATATCGGATTGCATATTAACGTCGATGACATTTAATAGTGTTAAGAAGGAAATGGTGGTTAAAGACGTAATTGGAGCTGTTAAAATGGCTTTGGAAAACATGGATAAGAAATACTGTAATCCGTCGAAGCTGGTCTACTCTGAATTGTGGAAATCCGTCACAGATAAATTAGAAAAGGAAAAATATCTGGAGCGGCCATTTGCCTATGAGTTTTACCATCAGCTTCGGAGGCTAATGGATGAAGGTTGCGTGGATTTTGACGGTCCAATAGTTCAGGCAGAAGTAAATAAAGCATATCAGCACATTTTTGAAAAAGGTAAAATCCCTGATTTTATTATTCACATACCAAATACGAATAAAAATCTTGCAGTAATAGAATTTAAACTCGCTTCTAATCTGGAGAAAATACAGAAAGATTTCGAAAAAATGCTAGAGTTTAAATCGCCTCCTCTAAATTACGAACATCTTATAGAAGTAATTATTGGCGACAGAGATTCCTTGGAAAAAGCTATGGAGCAGATAAAGAATCTTAACAACCTCCAGGGAGAAAAAATAACAATCATCAAGTTTAACATGGATTCTCGGAAGGTGGAAGAAAGTGAAATACGATTCAAGTCGACAAAAAAGCTTTAAAGCCATTTAGTTAGCGCGCGCGCTCTTCAGAATCAGAATTCAAGTCTGGTTAGCATCGAGAAATGGCTTTTCGGCAAAGGGAAAGATGGGAAAAATGCTCATGAATTAAAGTCCGATAAAGCTTGGGAGGTTCTTGATAAGAATTTGAAAATTGTTCACAAAGGAGCTTTTAACTCCACTCATTTTAGTTCCAAATCCTTCGATACTGATGTTGAAGCATCTCACGGGGTTCGTTTGGAATGCGGATATGTTGACTATGACGAGGAGAAAGGATGTTTCAGTATAGGAGAAACATTAGATAGAGATAGGCTTCTTGCTCTGGCAAATGATATCGAAACGAAGACCAAGGCAAATCTAGTTCCATCTTGATTGTTCAGAGACGTTGTCTAGTGCTTTAATAGCGCGCGCTCATAAGCTTCCGCAACTTTGTTTGTATTCTCCTGTGAAAGAGAGTTTAGCCTTCTAACTGATTGTAAAAAAGCTTTTCAGGTGTAAGAATAGAAACTCGCTAACATCAAAGTTCTACACACACTTGCGGGATTTGCCTCGATACAAAACAGCCATGCAAATAGATGAAATGAGAGAAAAAAAATTGACAGGCTTATGAGCGAGTTGATTAAAAACCCAAAGGTTTTAGGTGCCTTGCTTGAGGGGGATAGAAAGTCTCAAGGAAAGTAACTAGACATTTTGCTTCTTTAATTTCCTGAGCGGTATATTGTAGAGGGGATGATGAAGAGCGATCAGAACATCTTCTAATATCTTGGCATCATCTTCCGTTTCGGTTGCGATGAACTTGACGTTTGAAGTGGATTTTAGAAAGTTGAGAGTTTTTGTTTCATCCCAATTTCTCAACTCGCACAGCTTGTTAATTAAGGTGTGTGATTTTCTATTCCCGCTTAGTAGGTTTGTTCTTATTCTATCGTTAAGATTTCCTGAAGAACCTATGTACTGTAATTTTCCTTCGAAGAAAAGCATGTAAACGCCGGGCGATCCAGGTAATCTCGCTTTTGACAACGGAGTTTCTTGAGTAGCCATCAGAAGCTCTACATTCTGCTTAAGTTTTTGGATTAAACTGTCGAGCGTAACTTGGTGATTTACCATACGACGTTCATTTGATTTTCCTTCTAAAAATCTTTTGTGATAAGCTTCCATCAAAGTCCTAAACCATTCAGGCACCCCTTGTAAAAATTTCTTCATCCATCTCTTTAACTAAATGGAAAATTTCTACGGGCTCGAAGCTCCTCTTCCCGAGTTCACAGAATTTCTGGTGAGGTGCGGCATCGACTCGATATCGATAAACCCCGACGCTGCAGTTTTTACAAGAAAGCTCGTCGCGAGCGTTGAGCAGAGGATAATGTTAGAAAAAGCTCTCGGCCAAGTAAAGGTCGACCCCGACTGGGACCTCCCTGATCCGGACGAAGAGTAGGGTTTTTAAAATATTAGATTTGCCAGCTTCCTCTAGCTTTTTTGACTCTTCTTTTTCCCTTTGATTAAATAGTCTAAAGGCTTAATAATATCTTCAACCCCCTTTCTAGGGTTGGAATGCAATGAATCTCAAGAGGACCCTTCATCTTGACAGGATTACTATTGACCCGGATGTTATGGGTGGCCAGCCATGTATTA
>Ga0315298_1010771_pt1 | contig 10923 bp, 9 predicted proteins | sample WHS_1_MG_FD_203077 | JGI IMG/M metagenome (GOLD analysis project Ga0315298, IMG submission 203077) | Extremophilic microbial mat communities from Washburn Hot Springs, YNP, Wyoming, USA - WHS_1_MG | ecosystem: Environmental > Aquatic > Thermal springs > Hot (42-90C) | place: USA: Wyoming...
TTCTAAACAATTTAAAAAAAAGAAAATTTTAGGTTGATTTTTTAAAAAGGGATGATATTTTAGGTTGTGGGCTGAAGTTGTGGAAGTGGGGTGAAAATCCCCCGCTGCCCCGCAGCCGTGACCGGGGACGAAAGTCGCTTGAGCTAAGCTTCAAAGCTTAGCTGACAAGCCACTGGGGCTGAAAAAGCCCTGGGAAGGTGCGGCGAGTAGGACGATCCGGAAGCCGGAAGACCGCTCCAGCCCCAAAAAACCCGAGGGGGTGAGTCATGAGCAAAAAGGTCTTCCACAAACTCAGCTTTCTTTTTTTATTAGGAACTTTGGTTTCTCCTTCTTTTGGTGCAGAAGAAAGTAAAGAGGTTAAAGAAATTCCTGAAGTAGTAGTTTCAGCAGACAGAATTGAAGAGCCCTTAAAAGAGGTAACTTCACAAGTAACCGTTATAACCAAAGAGGAGCTTGAAAAGAAAAATTTTATCTTTCTCACTGATGTTTTACGAACCCTTCCTCAAGTATATATTTCGGCATATGGTGGTCCTGGTCAGACAGCAGGAGCTATTCTTCCAAGAGGAGTTAAATCAGCTCACACCTTAGTTTTGATAGATGGATTTAAAATCAACGATCCTTCTTCTGGACAAGTTGACCTTGGAAGTTTAACGGTTGATGACATAGAAAGGATTGAAATCATTGAAGGACCTCAAAGCACACTTTATGGGTCTGAGGCTGTAGCCGGGGTAATAAATATTATTACTAAAAAGGGTAAAGGAAGACCAAAAATCGGTCTTTACCTTGAAGGTGGTTCTTACGGAACCTATAAACCCTCTTTTGAACTATCAGGAGAACTTAAAAATATTGACTTTAGGCTAAATACCTTTTATTACTATACAGATGGCTTTTCTGCCTATCGTTATGGAAAGGAAAAAGACGGGTTTAAGAATTCCTTTGCTTCTGCTAAGATAGGGCTTAATCTTTTACCTAAGGTAAGATTTGAATTTTTGGGAAGATATAACTACGGAAGGATAGAGTATGACGGCTGGGATGAAGATGCAGAAAACCTCAGAAAAGACTATAATTACCTTATTGGTGCCAAACTTAACTTAGACCTTTTTGAACAATTTAAGCAAACTTTCTCTATCTATAAGAATTACTCCCAAAGAAAATATTATGAACCTATTAGTTGGTCTCCTTATACCCGATATACACCTTCTACAGAAGGTTTTTCTTGGGAAAATTTTTTAAACTTAGGGAAGATTTATTCTTTGGTTTTTGGTTTAGACTTTAAAAGAGAGGAAGTAGAAATGCTCTCTGAAAGTAGCTGGGGATCTTCAAGCTATGATAAAAAAAGGGAATATACTGGGATTTTTCTTAACAACAAGCTTTACCTTTTAGAAAGTAAACTTCTTTTAACTGCAGGGTTAAGATATGATAATTATAAAAATCTTGGAGAAAAAACTACTTACAGATTAGGAATTAGCTATTTAATTCCTAAGATTGATATAAAGCTTAAAGCTAACTATGGAACAGGTTTTAGAGTTCCTACTTTTGATGATCTTTATTATCCCATCTTTAGCAATCCTAACCTTAAACCTGAAGAATCAAAAGGGTGGGATCTTGGATTTGAAAAGACCTTTTTAGAAAATAAGCTAATTTTAGGAGGTTCTGTTTTTTACCAAAGATATAAAGATCTTATCCAGTTTGACCTTCAAACCTGGCAACCCCAAAACATCGGAAAAGCTGTTATAAAAGGGGCTGAAGCTAATCTTACCCTAAAACTTACTCAAAACTTAAGCCTAAAAGCTAATTATACCTATTTAGATTCAGAAGACAGGGATAAAGAAAAATACCTTATTTATAAACCTTCTCATAAAGCTGAAGCTACCTTAGAGTACTCTCTCAAAAACCTTTCTGTTATTGCTGATTATGTTTATACTGGAGAAAGATTTGCAGATCCTTTAAATACTCAAAAGTTGAAATCCTACTCTCTCTTTAATCTATCTGCTAATTATTCTTTCAACCCAAAAATTAAGTTTTATCTCAGGGTAGAGAATCTTTTTAACGCTAACTATGAAGAAGTAAAAGACTATAGAACCCCTGATAGATCTTTTTATGCTGGCATAAAATTTAATTACTAAACTATGCTGAGAATACCCTTTGGATGAGACCCAGAGGGTTTATCCCTCTCGGGTCGTTTCTATTTTTGAGTATTTTCTAACGGTTGGTTGCCCTTTTTTCTGGTTTGTGCTAAAAATTAGTTTAAATAAAGGTGTTTTTAAAGATGGAAAAAACAAAAGGGAAGCTTTATGTAGTTGGGGTTCCTATAGGTAACCTTGGGGACATTACCTTAAGAGCCTTAGAAGTCTTAAAAAACGTAAAAATCATCGCTTCTGAGGATACAAGGTCTGTTAAAAAACTTCTTAACCATTATGGATGTGGGTCTAAAAAATTGATAAGTCTTTATAAAGATATAGAGGTTGAAAGAAGTCATAAAGTGCTTAAGTTTTTAGAAGAAGGAGAGGATGTAGTTCTCACCAGTGAAGCTGGTTGCCCCCTTATTTCAGATCCAGGAGCTTACTTAATAAGAGAAGCCCACAAAAGAGGAATTAGAGTTGTTCCTGTTCCTGGGGTTTCTGCCCTTACTTGTGCTCTTAGTGTCTCTGGGGTTAATCTTAGCTCTGGATTTATTTTTCTTGGTTTTTTACCTCGAAAAAAAACAGAACAGAAAAGGGTGTTAGAAAATCTACCCAGAAATCTACCTATTGTTATTTTTGAAAGCCCTCACAGAATGGTAAAAACTGCCAAAAATCTTCTTGAAATTCTTGGAAATTGTGAATGTTTTTTAGCTCGTGAATTAACTAAACTTCACGAAGAGCTCCTATGGACAGATTTAGAAACTTTAGCTAAAAGAGAAAACTTTTTAGGAGAAATTACTCTTATAATCCTTCCTAACCCTAAAATTGAAGAATTACCAATAAAAAAAGAGATTTCTGATCTTAAAAAGAGAATAAAAGAGCTTAAAAATAGTGGGCTTAAATCTAAGGAAATAGCTAAAATCTTAGCAGAGGAATACAAACTTTCTGCTAAAGATATTTATAAACTTATCACTGAGGATTAATCAATCTTTCAGGGTGTTCTTTTAAAAAGGTTTCAATTTCTTTAAAAAATTCATTAAGTAGCTGAGCGGAAGAAACTTTTTTAATTATTTTCCCCTCTCTAAAAATTATTCCTACCCCTTTCCCTCCTGTTATTCCAAGATCTGCATGTTTTGCTTCCCCAGGTCCATTAACTATACATCCCATAACAGCAAGTCTAAGATTCGCTTTAATATTTTTAGCCCAATTTTCAACTTCCCTATAAAGTTTCATTAGATCTATTTCACATCTTCCACACATAGGACAGGCTATTATATCAGGATGAAGAGTTCTTAAGCCAAGATTTCTCAAAATCTCATAAGCTACATATACCTCCTCTACTGGATCAGCAGTTAAAGATACTCTCAAAGTATCTCCAATTCCTTTTAAAAGCAGATAAGTAATAGCCATGGTATTTTTAATGGTTCCTGGAATGAGTCCTCCTGCTTCTGTAACACCTATATGTAAAGGAAAATCAGATTTTTTAGAAAAAAGTTCATAAGCCTTAACAGTATCCCACCAATTAGAAGATTTTAGAGAAACTTTGAGATTTTGATAATCAAATTTTTCTACTATATAATTAACCCAATTTATAGCGCTTTCAACCATTGCAGATGGAGTAGGAGTTTTATATTTTTTTAAAATTTTTGTTTCTAAAGATCCTGCGTTTATCCCTATTCTTATACAAACTCCATAATCTTTACAAACCTCAATCAGTCTATCAAGATTTTTAAGATTTTTAAAGGTTCCAGGATTAATTCTTATTCCTGCAATTCCTGCTTTCACTGCTTTTTCACCAAGAGAAGTAACAAAATGTAAATCTGCAATAACAGGCATAGGGCTTTTTTTTGTTATTTCTTTTAAAGCTGAAACTGCTTTTTCATCGGGGATTGTTACTCTAATTATTTCACATCCTGCATAATGAAGTTTATATATTTGTTCTAAGGTTGCTTTTACATCTCTTGTATCTGTATTTGTCATGCTTTGAACACGAATAGGATTTTCCCCACCTATTAAGACGCTACCTACCTTAACAACTTTGGTCTTTTTTCTTTTGATTTTGGGAAACATTTAATTTGAAAAATTAAAAGGGTTTTATCTTTTTAACTGAGGGACCTTCTTTTTTCCGTTTTACTAATTTGTCTCCAAAAAGAACTGTTTTAAGCCATTTAAACCCAAACTGTAAAAGTTTTAAATCATCTTTTTTAATTTCTTCTAAGGTTTCCTCTGGAACTTCAAACATATCTAAAAACTTTGATTCAAAAACAAAAGCTCTAAATCTTTCTGGATTGCTACTTACTATAAAAAATAGTTGTAAACTTTTTTCAGAAACCTCCATAGGACCAAAAGATTCTTTTCTCATTATAATTTCTCCCCATTCTTTAATGGGTTCTTCAAGTTCTGGGATACCCTGAGAAATTCTATATTCCTCTACAGTCATTTCTTCTCCTGAATCAAGACCTTGACAAAAACCCTCCTTTACAAGGTAATAAATATCTTCATTTTTTCCTTCATCTCTATTCCTAAACATTCCAAAACCAAGAGGATAATATCTACAAGCAAGAGGTCTTACTTCATAAATTGTACAACCCCCTTCACTTAAAAAGGGACAGGTTTTTTCTTCAATTTCTCTCATCTTAAGTCTAACAATAGGTAATCCTGACTTAGGTAATATAAATGGTTCTGTATAAAGAAGTAAAAATTCATCAGTTGTTAGTCCAAGTCTATCTCTAATTCTTATAATGTCATAAGGGGTGAGTGGTAAAAATAGGTCTGAACAACAAAGTTTAAAACAAGGAACCCCTGGATAACATTGAAATCTAATTTTAGAACTGGAAGTAAGTCTAATAGGAACAATTATTTTGTCTAATCCTCTTAAATTAGTAATAGCATCCATTTTTTACCTCACCCTTTTGGTTTTAAATTAATTATATCTTATAAATAAAATTATTTCAAACTTTAAGATTTTTAACCTTCCATAGCCTGGCAATTAAAAAAATTTGCAAATTTATACTGTTATTACTAATGTTAATGTTATACTTTATTTCCAGTTTTAAATGTCACATCTTAATTTTATTAAATTTTATGGTCTCTCTTCAAATATGTTTTAAGGTAATTTGTGTTCTTTTTATACTCTTTATGTTCACGACTTCAACCCATTTACCGCTAAAACTGCTAATCCCATTTAATAAAAATAACCAATAATTGTTTCCTAAAGGATATTTTAATTTGAAGTGTTTGACATTCAATGTATTTAAAGATAAAATTAACGAAAAAAGGAGTTTAAAATGTTATATTTAATTCTATTAATTATTTTTATTTTGGTCCTTTTATGGCTAATTTTTATTTATAATAAACTTGTTAAATTAAAAATTATGACAGAGCAGGCTTGGTCTGATGTGGATGTTCAGCTAAAAAGGAGGCATGACCTTATCCCAAATCTTGTGGAAACTGTAAAAGGATATGCAACACATGAAAGAAAAACTCTTGAAGAAGTGGTAAAACTCAGAAATACAGCAATTAGTGCAAAAACAACTGAGGAAAAAATAGAAGCTGAGAATATGTTAACTCAAGCCTTACGTCAAATCTTTGCTTTAGCAGAAAATTATCCTGACCTTAAGGCAAGTGTCAATTTTCAGACACTCCAAAATGAACTTGCAAGTATTGAAGAAACAATAAGTCAGGCAAGAAGGTATTTCAATGCAGTGGTTAGAGATTACAATACTACTATATCAATTTTCCCAAATTCTCTTATTGCAGGAATTTTAGGATTTACTCGCAAGATATTCTTTGAAACAGATGAAACAGAAAGAGAAGTACCCCAGGTTAAATTTTAAGAGGAAAAATTGAGGCGATTTATCTTTGTTGCTTTATTATTAATAATATTTTCCTTCTCTCAAGCACAGGCCTGGTACATAAAATCCTATAATGTGGAATTAAAAGTTGAGCCAAACAGCGAATTAAAAGTTATAGAGCACTTAATCGTTGATTTTGGTTACGAAAATAAACATGGAATATATCGTGATATCCCCTTAGATTTTTATGACCCCTCAGGTAAAAAACATAAAATAGAAATTAAAGACATTTTAGTAACAGATCAAAACCTTAATTCCTATCAAATTAAAGTTTTTAAATATGGAAATAATTTGAGAATCCGCATTGGCGATCCAAATAAATTTGTAAGCGGAATCCAAAATTACATTATCAGATATAAAGTAAGATATGCCCTTTATAACTTTAGGAACATAGATGAACTTTACTGGAATGCCATTGGAACAGGCTGGGATGTTCCCATAAAAAATGCAACTGCTAAAGTAATTTTACCCTTTGATGTTAGCTCCATTCAGTTTGCCTGTTATACAGGTATTTTTAGAAGTATCGGTAAAGATTGTAAGATCAAAAAGGAAAAAAATGAAATTCTATTTACCCTTACCAAATCTTTATCTGCCTACGAAGGAATGACTGTAGCTGTAGGATGGAGAGCAGGTTTAATACCTATATCCGAAGGTCCACCCTATTGGAAAAATCCTTGGATATATGCTCTTTTTTACATAACCTTATTTTTAAGTTTTATGATATGGTTGTGGTGGAGAAAAGGACGAGATATAGGAGGGAAAGGAACGATACAGGTTCAGTATTATCCACCGAAAGATTTAACACCCATTGAAGCAGGAACATTAATAGATGAAAAGGTTAATGCTCGTGATATAGTTGCTGAAATTATAGATTTGGCAAGGAGAGGATACTTAAAAATAATTGAAATTGAGGAACCTGGGTTTTTATTTGGCAAAAAAAGAGATTATATTTTGGAAAAAATAAAAAATTTTGAGGATAATTTTCAGAATAACCCCTTTGATCTTCAAACTTTATCAGGTATTTTCGAAGATAAAAAAAGGATTAAACTTTCAGAACTTAATAAAAAATTTTATCGTTTTATTCCTTCTATAAAAAAACAGGTCTTTTCCTCCTTAACTTCTAAAGGATTTTTCTTTAAAAACCCCCTTAATGTTAAAAATATCTATATTAGCCTTGGAGTAATAGTTTATATCTTGACAATCTGGGGAGTAATTATTTCACAGATTTTATTTTCCATTTTTCCTTTACCCTTTTTATTGTCAGGGTTAGTCACTGCCTCTAGTCTTTTTATTTTTGGACAGTTTATGCCAAGAAAAACCCCTAAGGGAACTGAAATGCTTGAATACTTAAAAGGTTATGAGGAGTTTATAAGTAGAGTAGAAAAATCAGTAATAGAAAAACTTTTTCCTCCAGAAAAAATCCCAGAAATCTTTGAAATTACTATTCCTTTTGCGATTGCCTTTGGAGAAGCTGAAAGATGGGCAGAGGCTTTTGAAGGAGTTTTTACCGAACCACCGAGATGGTATGAAGGAAGAGGGAGCTTTTCAACCATTTATCTTGCCCATTCTCTTAATACCTTCACAAGTCAAGCCTCTCAAGTTCTTACAACCCAGCCACGCTCCTCATTCTCTGGTAGCGGTGGAGGTGGTTTTTCAGGTGGAGGTGGTGGTGGGGGAGGCGGAGGCTCTTGGTAAAAATTATCAATTTATGCAGTGCTTTTTATTTCTTCAGGAGTAGTGAAAAAAGCTACTGCAATTAATACCCAAGCAACTAAATTTATTAAAAAACCAATTACTACAATGATTAATAAAGTCCCTATAAAATACCAAAAGCCCCCAGTTTTATAAAGATTAATTCCTGTATAAGAAGAAAGTAAATAAAAGGAAGATTTTAAATAGTGGGCACTAATTATTAATAAAAGATAAGTTACTATAAAAGAAAAAATGGTTCCTATACCTATACTTGAAAACATATGAAGGTGGTAAGATCCCATCATAGTAAAAAATGAAAAAAAGGTTATTCCTATGGTTAACATAATTACAAAAACTCCGATTATGGCAAGAATAAATGAAATAAGAGCGTTACGAAATATTTGAGGATCATTAAAAATTTTAGAAAACATGTTAAGAGAAATGAGAATAAGAATTATGCCTACCAATCCCGCTATACTACCTAAATAGGGAGTTACTGTTAAAACCAAAAGAATTGAACCAATCCCTCCTAATAGTTTAGGAGTTGATAACCCTCCATTCATAGCTTTTTCCTCCTAAATATAATTAAAACTATTTTAGACTGAATAAAAAGTATAGGCAAGAGTAAAAAATCCGTACTTTTTCTGTTATCCCTAATAATTTCTTATAAAATTTCTTGACTTTATAAAATAATATATTATAAATAATCATTAATCCTTTAAAATTAAAAATTGAAAAGGAAGAAATTCTTATGTATCGAATTTATTTATTAGTTTTTATACTGTTAGGGATATTTCTCTGGAACATTAAAACTTGGGCAATTAATAAATCAACCTGTATTGAGTGCCACCAAAAGATCACACCGGGTATAGTTGAACAATATTTTGAAGGAAAAATGTCAAAAGCAGGATTAGACTGCTCTACCTGTCACGGTTCGGAACATAAAAGCATGAACGATAGCCAAAAGGCTATATTGCCAACTCCTGAAACATGCGCAAATTGCCATCCAAATCAAGTAAAACAATTCAGAGAAGGAAAACACAATCTCGCCTGGGTTGCTGCCAAAGCTATGCCTATGTGGGCTCATCAACCAAATGTAATTATAGGTGAAGGAATTAAAGCTTGTTCTTATTGTCATAAAATTGGAGAAAAATCGCAAGAAGAAAAGAAATCTTTTCGTTATAGTAATGCCCAATGCGATAACTGTCATACAAGACATTCCTTTAAAAAATCTGAAGCACAAGATCCAAGGACATGCCAAATATGCCATATGGGATTTGACCATCCTCAGTGGGAGATGTGGTCTTCATCAAAACATGGTATTATATGGCAGATCGAAGGAAAGGAATCAAAAAGAGTACCAACCTGTCAAACGTGTCATATGAGTAATGGAAATCACAGGGTAATGACAGCTTGGGGCTTTCTTGCTCTAAGGCTCCCTGAGGATGACAAAGAATGGCTTCAATATAGAATTACCATACTTCAAGCCTTGGGTATTCTTGATAACAAAGGGAAACCAACCCCAAGAATTGAAATTGTAAAGGTTGGTAAGGTTGCAAGATTAACAAAGGAGGAATTTCAAGCAGAAAGGGAAAAGATGATAAAAATATGTGCCAATTGTCATAGCGAAAATTTTGCTCACAAACAGCTCTCTGCTGCAGATCAGGTGATAAAGGAAGTAGATAAAATATTTGCAGAGGCTATAAAAGAAGTAAAGGCTCTCTATGAGGAAGGTATACTTAAAAAACCTAAAGGCTGGACTTTTGCGCCAGACCTTCTTCAATTATATGAAGCAAAAAGTTCTATAGAACAAGATCTTTATTTGATGTTCCTTGAGTATAGGATGAGAACATTCCAAGGTGCCTTTCATATGAATCCTGATTACACACATTGGTATGGCTGGGCACCAATGAAGCAAACCCTTCAAAAGATTAAAGATGAAGCTGAAAAATTAAAGGTAAAAAAAAGAGTAAAAAAATAGCTCTTTTTGATAGAACCTGAATTTTCTTTAAAAATTAAGATTAACTAAATATTTAAAAATTAATTACTCCACTCTTCTGTTGCAATGTATGTAGAGGATTAAAAGAAGCTAAATTCTTTTCTATTGGGTGAAGTTTAAACCTAAGAAATTTTAAACTAACAAGGAAGTTAACAATGAAATCATTAGAATTATTGATGCAAGAACATCGTCTCATTGAGCGTGGATTAGTACTGTTGAAAAACATTGCTGACAGACTTGAGCGAGGTGAGTCGGTCTCAATAGAAAAAGTAATCTCATTATTAGATTTTTTCCGTGTATTTGCTGACAAGTGTCATCATGCTAAAGAAGAAAAAGCATTATTCCCTAAATTAGAAACAAGAGGAATCCCCCGTGAAGGTGGTCCTATTGGCGTAATGTTAAATGAACATGAAAAAGGACGAACATTGCAAGAACAGATGCGTCAAGCCCTTAGTGATTTTTTAGAAGCTAAAGCCAGACAAAATTTTGTGTCATCTGCTCGGGAATATATCACTTTATTAAGCCAGCATATTTGGAAGGAAGATAATGTACTTTTTCAAATGGCAAAGCAGATATTAAATAAGTCGGATGATATGGAATTAGAGAAGAGCTTTGAAAGCTACGAACAAGAACAAATAGGTGGTGATTCTCATGAGCAATATCATAAACTTATCTGTGAACTTGAAGCCTATTTTTTATTACACCACAACAACTAATTTGTTTTCTAACTACAAAAGGCTAAGAATTTAGTAAAAAATGAGATGCCCAGGGCAAGATACACATTATTGGAAGGAAGATGCCATCTTTGAGGTTAAATGTCCCCATTGCGGGGCGCTTGTTGAGTTCTTCAAGGATGATATCTCAAGGAAATGTCCAAGCTGTAAGCGAGTGCTTGTCAATCCAAGGATGGATTTTGGGTGCGCCCTCTATTGCCAATACGCTGAGCTTTGCTTTGGTGAACTGCCAAAGGAGGTTTTGAAAGAAAGGAGTAACCTCCTTAAAGAGCGCATAGTAGTTGAGGTTGAAAAAAGGCTCCCCAAAGAGCTTTTTAAAGAAATCTCAAGCTTAGTAATAGAAATGGAAGCAAAAGCTAAAGATGCGGGGAAGTCCCCTGGCTTAAAACTTTTACTTCTCTATTTTTATTATCTGCAAAAGGATGATTTAAAGGAAGTTGCGGAGAAGGTTCGTCTGCCAGAGCCTATGTTTGATGACATAAGGCTTAAGCTTAAGGAGCTTAAAGAAGGGCTAAACCCAA
>Ga0315298_1010772_pt1 | contig 10922 bp, 8 predicted proteins | sample WHS_1_MG_FD_203077 | JGI IMG/M metagenome (GOLD analysis project Ga0315298, IMG submission 203077) | Extremophilic microbial mat communities from Washburn Hot Springs, YNP, Wyoming, USA - WHS_1_MG | ecosystem: Environmental > Aquatic > Thermal springs > Hot (42-90C) | place: USA: Wyoming...
CCAAGCTGGGCGACCCCGCATTCCGCCGCAAACTGGTGGAGGGCGGGGAAGCGGCCGTGGCGGCCTCGAACGATCCGATGATCGTGCTCGCGCGGAAGCTGGATCCGATGCGCCGGGAGCTGATCAAGTGGACCGAGGACAACGTGACGAGCGTCCGGCAGCGCGCCGGCGAGCAGCTCGGCAAGGCGCGGTTTGCGGTCTACGGCAAATCCGTCTACCCCGACGCCACGTTCACGCTGCGGCTCTCCTATGGGCAGGTGAAAGGTTACCCCATGAACGGCACGGTCGCTCCGCCGGTGACGACGCTTTACGGGTTGTACGACCGCGCCTACAGCTTCGGCTTGAAAGGCCCGTGGGCGCTGCCGCCGCGCTGGCTGGAGATGCGGTCCAAGCTGGATTTGCAGACGCCGCTGAATTTCGTCACCACCAACGACATCATCGGCGGCAACTCCGGCTCGCCGGTCATCAACCAGAACGGCGAAATCGTGGGGTTGATCTTCGACGGCAACATCGAATCGCTCGTCGGGGACTTCGTCTATGAGGAAGAAACCAACCGCGCCGTGGCGGTGCATACCGCCGCGATGACCGAAGCCCTGCGCCAGATCTACCGGGCGGACCGGATTTTGAAAGAGCTTTTGGCACGCTGAGTCCACTCCGCGCGGATACGGAAACATCCGGCGGCGGCAAAGGCGGCACAGGCAAAGGAGCCTTCAGCGTCGCCAGCGCAAGCCGAAGCGCCACAGCCGCGGCGCTCCCGTGGCGGCCGTGGGCGTGAAGCCGACGATAAACTCGCGGTTGAGTGCGTTCTCCATGGCAAAGACCGCGGCCAGCGTGCGCCCGAATTCGCGCTGCGCGCTGAAATGAAGCACGGCGTAGCCCGGCATGCGGAACGTGTTGAGGTCATCCTCAAACTGCGAAGAGTAGGCGCGCAGGCCGGCCGAGAGAAGCGTCCGGGAACGCGCGTAGGTCAGCACGGCGGTCCCCTGATGACGCGCCACCTGCGGCAGGCGTGGTCCGCCGGAGAAGCGCGAGTCGACAAACAGGTAGGAGAACTCGCCGAGCAGGCTTCGCCAGCGGCGGCGGATCTCCGCTTCCACGCCTCGGGCCGCCGCCCGCCCTGCGTTCCGTTTCTGGCGCTGGATGAGATTGGGCGCGGCGCTGATGGTCACGTTCGCGATGAGCCGCCCGAGGGAGTTGTGATACGCGGTGACGCTCAGCCGCGAACGCTCACTGGACCAATCCAAGCCCGCCTCGCCGCCGGACATCGTTTCCGGCCGCAGATCCGGGTTTGGGAAGGTGACGGTGTTGCCCACGCGGAACTGGCGGTACATTTCATCCAGGGTGGGGATGCGGAAGGCGCGGTAGGCCGAGGCGCGGAGGCGCACAGGCCCTTTCGCGGCGGTGAGTCCCGCGCTGGGGCTGAAAAAACGGCGGCCGGGCCCCGCCGACTGGTAGCGTGCGCCGGCGAAAATGCGCAGCGGAGCGCCGCCTGCTTCGAGCTGAGTGAAGTATCCCTGTTGGGTCAAGATCCCGCCGGTGACTTGAGTGGTGCCGGTGGCGGGACTGGTCTGGTGGCTGTAGCCTTCGGCGCGCAAAAAGTCGGCGCCCGCGATGGCGCTCCACCGGGACTCCCCTTTGCGCCACAAAGCCGTTGCGCCTGCCGATTCGGCAGGCACGCGCTGCCTGGTGGCCGGGGTCTCGGTGTTGCGGTCCAGGCTGAGGCTGGAGGTGTGATCCCGGAACTGCTCGCGGACGTGCCAGGCGATCAACGAAAGGCTGCTCGAAGCCGCGTCGCGCGAGTAATGCGCGGAGATGCTGCCGAGCGAGGTGGAGTTGCGGCGCAGTACCGTGCCGTTGGCGCGTTCTTCGGCGAGGAGGTCGAGCTTCAGATAGAGGCGTTGCGCGCCGCTTCCGGCATCCAGCCGCAGATCTCCCGCGGTGAAACGCGAGCGGGCGGGGTGGTCGGCCAGGCCGCGTTCAGTGGGGCGTACGATGTAGTAGCCGCCGGTAGTGACGCCGCGCCAGTGAGCGGAGGCGGCCCAGCGGTTCCAGCGCCGCGCGGCGGCGGCCGATACGGTTCGCGTGGCCCGGTTGCCGGCCTCCAACTGGCCTTCCAACCGGTTCCGTTCCGCAGCCTTCGAGAAGAGCGAAATCGACCCGCCCATCGAATGATCCCCAAACAGGCTGGTGGCAGCGCCGCGGGTGACCTCGACGCGGTCCAGCGCCTCCGGAGCGACGCGGCTCCACTGGACCCAGCCGCCGAAGGGCTCGTTAAGAGGCACGCCGTCCCATCGGACCGAGGTCCGGCTGGCGGCCGTCGAGCCCAGGCCGCGCAGCGAGACGCCTTGGGTCGACGGATGGGCCACCAGGCTGGAGGAGCGGCGGAAAAGCGAAAATCCCGGGATGACACGCAGGCGGTCATCGGCGTTGACGCCGGGGGTGCGGTCGAGGGCGGTGGCGTCGAGCACGCTCATGTGCGCGGGCACGCCGGCGGAGAGGCTTTCGGTGACCGTGATGGTGGTCTTAAGCGGCGGCAGGTCCGCTTGAGCCCACGCGCCGGCGCTGACAATGGCCAGCAATGCGGCGGTGCTGCGCAAGCAGCGGCAAGAGATGCGGCGGTTTACGAAGGATGAAGGCACGGCCCCGGCGGTGCTTTTTTCATTGTGCCATGCCGAAGGCCGTCAGGCCGAGTTGGTGGCGGAGAAAGGAAACTCCGCCGCCCGCGGACAAGCGGCGGAGCTGAGGCCGAATGCGATGTCGGTGAAGGTTGCGATTTTCAGGCTGCTGCGGCGCCGAGTGCGGCTGCGATCCGGCCGAACACGGACTGAATCGCGCCGGTAAGGCCCGGAATGAACGCGATGGCGGCGATGGCCACCAAGGCGATCAGCAGAGCATATTCGACGAGGTCCTGGCCTTCCTCATCGCGCCAGAACTCGTGTTGGAAAAACTTCCCGATATTGCGCGTCATAGTGATTCGTTCTCCTCTCCCTGGGCGGTTCATACCGCTGACAGCCCAAATATCGGGCTAAGGAAAAGCGAATCCAATCCGGCGATTCGCCGGTTCGCGCAAATGGTTAAACCTGTTCGGGCACTACGAAAGGCTTGCGGTAGTCTCGGGTGAACATCCGATTGGCTTCTTCGTCCCCAATTACTCTGAGGTTGACGGGATCGAATTTCAGCGAGCGCCCCAGCCGGTAACTGATGTTGCCGAGATGCATCAGCGTGCAAGAGATCGCGCCCTCGTCGACCGGGCAGGTGAGATCAGAGACCTTGCGGCTGCGCACGGCGCCGATGAAGTTGGCGTAGTGGTCGCCCGCCTGACGCCACGTCGGACCGGGCTCTTCCTTCTGCCCGAAGAACACCGATGCCTGCTCGTACGACGGCACCACCATGTAGCCCTTCTCGCCGTAATAGAGGTTGCCGATCTTGGCGTTCTTCTCGGCGTTGGTGTACCAGTGGCGGACTTCGAAGGTCATCAGCTTCTTCTTGCCGCCTACCTCGAACTCGTAGCCGACCGTCAGAACGTTGGGCGTTTCCTGGTCGTCGTCAAACATCACCTTGCCGCCGACCGCAGTGACGAGGGTCGGATACGTGACGCCCAACCCCCAGCGGGCCTTATCGACCTCGTGGATGCCCTGGTTGCCGAAGTCGCCGTTGCCGTAATCCCAGAACCAATGCCAGTTGTAGTGGAACCGGTTGCGGGTGAAGGGGCGCAAGGGAGCAGGCCCAGTCCACAGATCATAGTCGACGCCCGGCGGAACCGGTTCGACGGGGGTCTTGCCGATGGTGTTGCGAGGCTTGAAACAAAGGCCGCGGGCCATGTAGATCTCGCCGAGCAATCCTTCGCGCAGTTGCTTGAACGCCTCTTGCAGGGCCGGCGAGGAACGGCTCTGGCTGCCTTGCTGAACGATGCGGTTGTATTTCTTGGCCGCCGCCACAATCTGCTTGGACTCGAAGATATTGTGCGAGGCGGGCTTCTCGACGTACACGTCTTTGCTGGCCTGGCAGGCCCAGATGGTCTGCAAGGTATGCCAGTGATTCGGCGTGGCGATGCTGACCGCGTCGATGGATTTGTCCTCCAGCATCTTGCGGAAGTCGATGTACGTCGCCGGCTTGGGCTTGCCCAGCCGGTCCAGATCCTTGACGCGGCTTTCCAAGATGTTCTGATCGACGTCGCACAAGGCGGCCACCTCGACGTTGGGCAAGCTGGCGAAACCCTTGATATGATCGCCTCCCCGGCTGCGCAACCCCACGATGCCGATCCGGATCGTATCGTTGGCGCTTCGGAGCACGCTCGGACGAATGGCTGCGGCCGTCGCTGCGGCGCCCATTATGAAGTATCTACGGTTCATGACCTGTCTCCCTTTGCGATCATACACCCGCGCAGCGCAGTTTGCATCAAGAGGATTGTCGAGGGTAGGAAGCGGCACGGGGGCAGGGTTGCGGCGGTATTGGGAGCAGATGCCCTCGCGAGTGAGCAACGAATTGGGGAGTGACACGCGTGTAAGACTGAAGCTATACGTTACTGGCGGGCACTGCGGAGGAGCCGAGCGATGGAACGAATACCGGCGTAGCGACCTATAAGGAGGCGGGCGACCTGAGGTGGAGCGCGCAGTCGTGCGTGCCACGGCGCCAGTCTTGGCGGCGGATGGCGTTGGAACTCCCGCGCAACTCGGGATTGTGTGACTCTGCCGGCGCGACCGCCGGCATGGCAAGCCTGGCGGCTTGCTCCACTTTGCGGCGGCGGGTTGAGGTGGAGCGCGCAGTCTTGCGTGCCACGCCGCCAGTCTTGGCGGCGGAAGGCGTGGGAACTCCCGTACAGCCCGGGGTTGTGTTCCTCTGCCGGCGCGACCGCCGGCATGGCAAGCCTGGCGGCTTGCTCCACTTGGGGCGGCGGCTTGAGGTGGAGCGCGCAGTCCTGCGGGCCACGCGCGGAAGTGGAGCGCGCAGTCCTGCGTGCCACGCCGCCAGTCTTGGCGGCGGATGGCGTTGGACCCCCCGCACAGCTCGGGATTGTGTTGCTCTGCCGGCGTGACCGCCGGCATGGCAAGCCTGGCGGCTTGCTCCACTGGGCGCGGCGGCTTGAGGTGGAGCGCGCAGGCGTGCGTGCCACGCCGCCAGTCTTGGCGGCGGATGGCGATTGGAACTCCCGTACCGTTCGGGATTGTGTTGCTCTGCCGGCGCGACCGCCGGCATGGCAAGCCTGGCGGCTTGCTCCACTGGGGGCAGTGGCTTGAAGTGGAGCGCGCAGTCCTGCGTGCCACGGCGCCAGTCCTGGCGGCGGTTGGCGCTTGGAACTCCCGTGCAGCTTGGGATTGTGTTGCTCTGCCGACGTGACCGCCGGCATGGCAAGCCTGGCGGCATGCTCCACAGGGCCGTACGGGGCATGACTGAAGGTGGGATATGATTGAACAGCGGCGGCAATGCCGTTTTCTCAACGTCCCGCGATGAGGATTCTCATCCTTTCCGATCTTCATGCCAACCTGGAGGCGATCCAGGCCATTCAGGCCACCGAGCCGGGTTGGGACGAGCTTTGGGTGCTCGGCGACTTGGTCAACTACGGGCCCGACCCGGCGGAAGCCGTGGAGTTCGTGCGGCGCCACGCCACGGCCGTCGTACGCGGCAACCACGATCATGCCCTGGGCTACGGCGCCGGCCCGCGCTGTTCAGCGGCGTTCCGGGAAATGGCGCGCGTTATGCAGGGATACACGGCCGCAATGCTCAGCGAGGAGCAGAAGGGGTGGCTCAGAGAGCTTCCGCTCACCGCATCGCGTGAAATTGGGGGCGAGAGTTTCTTTCTCTGCCACGCAGCGCCCTCCGATCCTCTCTATGCGTACCTGCCGCCGGTTCCGGACGTCTGGAAGCAGCAGCTCGCGGACATCCAGGCCGGCACAGTTCTGGTGGGACACACCCATTTGCCGCTGGTCCTGGAGGTGAACGGCCGCCGGCTGGTGAACCCCGGCAGCGTGGGGCAGCCCAAGCAGGGCGTTGCGGAAGCCCGCTATGCGGTGTGGGAGGACGGGCGGTTGACGCTCAAGTCAAGCCGATATGAGGTGGAGGCTACGGTCCGGAAAGTGCTGGCGCTGCCGATCGAGGCAGAGACGCGCGAGGCGCTGGCGGCGGTGTTGCGCACCGGCCGGCCGCCTTCCCCTTGACGTCCCGCAAGCAGAATCAGGGCGCGGATGCGCTACCATAACAGTTCAGGCTCCATCCGCACTCAACTAAGGAGATCATTCATGGAAATCATCAAAATCACCGGCAGAGAGATTCTGGATTCGCGCGGCAACCCGACCGTCGAGGCTGACGTTTGGCTCGCCGACGGCAGTTTCGGCCGCGCCGCAGTGCCATCGGGCGCATCCACCGGCGTGCACGAGGCCGTGGAACTGCGCGACGGAGACAAGAAGCGCTATTTGGGTAAAGGCGTAAAGAAGGCGGTTGAGAACATCAAGGGAGAGATCGCTTCGGCGCTGGAGGGCATGGATGCCAGTTGCCAGGAGGAGATCGACCGCAAGATGATCGCGCTCGACGGGACGCCAAACAAGGGCCGCCTCGGCGCCAACGCAATCCTGGCGGTTTCGATGGCTACGGCGCGCGCGGCGGCCGCGTCGGCGGAAATGCCGCTGTACCGCTACCTGGGCGGCGTGGCGGCTTCCATTCTTCCCGTCCCGATGATGAACATCCTCAACGGCGGCGCTCACGCCGACAATTCGGTGGACCCGCAGGAGTTCATGATCGCGCCGGTGGGCGCGCCCTGTTTTGCCGAGGCGCTGCGCATGGGCGCCGAGGTCTTCCACACCTTGAAAGGCGTGCTCAAGAAGAAGGGTTACTCGACGGCTGTGGGCGACGAGGGAGGGTTTGCGCCTTCGCTGAAGTCCAACGAAGAAGCCATCGAGGTGATTCTGGAGGCGATCGAGAAGGCTGGTTACAAGGCGGGAGAAGAGGTCGCGATCTGCCTGGATCCGGCGGCCAGCGAGTTCTACGACGAGGACCAGAAGAAGTACGTCTTCAAAAAGTCTGACAAGAGCGTAAAGACGCCGGAACAGCTCGTGGAGTTCTGGGCTGGATGGGTCAACAAGTATCCCATCATTCTTCTGGAAGACGGAATGGCCGAGGACGACTGGGAGGGCTGGAAGCTGCTGACCGAGGCGCTGGGCAGCAAGATCCAACTGGTGGGAGACGACATCTTCGTTACTAACATCCAGCGGCTTTCTCAGGGCATTGAAAAAGGCATCGCCAACTCGATCCTGATCAAGCTGAACCAGATCGGCACCCTCACCGAGACGCTGGAGTGCATGCGGGTGGCGGCGGCCGCCGGATACAGCTCGGTGGTTTCGCACCGCTCGGGCGAGACCGAGGACGCCTTCATCGCCGACCTGGTGGTGGCCACGGGCGCGGGGCAGATCAAGACCGGATCGGCCAGCCGCACCGACCGCATCGCCAAGTACAACCAGTTGCTCCGCATCGAGGAGGAGCTGGGCAGCGCGGCGAAGTTCCTCGGCCGCAAAGCGTTCAAGCGATAAGGAGCCGGCCGCATGTACAAGGTCGTTTTCTTAAGACACGGCGAAAGCATCTGGAACAAAGAGAACCGGTTCACGGGTTGGACCGATGTGGACCTGTCGGAAAAGGGCATCGAAGAAGCCCGCGAGGCCGGCCGGGTGCTCCGGCGGGAAGGCTACGTCTTCGACATCGCTTACACCTCCGTGCTGAAGCGGGCGATCCGCACGCTATGGCTGGTGCTGGATGAGATGGATCTGATGTGGATTCCGGTCATCCGGGACTGGCGGCTGAACGAACGGCACTATGGCGCGCTCCAGGGGCTGAACAAGTCCGAGACGGCGGCCAAATTCGGCGAACAGCAGGTCAAGATCTGGCGCAGGAGTTACGATATCCCTCCCCCTGCGCTGGAGAAGACCGATCCGCGCTACCCGGGCTTCGATCCGCGCTACAAGGCCCTCTCGGACGCGGAACTGCCTCTCACCGAGTGCTTGAAAGACACCGTGGCGCGGGCCTTGCCCTGCTGGCACAACCGGATTGTGCCGGACATCCGAGCCGGCAAGCGGGTGCTGGTGACGGCGCACGGCAACAGCCTGCGGGCGCTGGTGAAATACCTCGACAACATCTCCGATCAGGACATCGTCGAGCTGAACATTCCGACCGGCATGCCGCTGGTCTATGAGCTGGACGAGAACCTGAAGCCGCTGAACCGCTATTATTTGGGCGATCCGGAGAAGGTGAAAGCAGCCATGGAAGCGGTGGCGGCGCAGGGCAAGGCCAAGCCGTAGTCCATTCTCGGGCGGGGCCGCGGCAACGGGCGGCCCCTTACACGAGAGTTTTTTACCTTTCCCGCCGCGACGGCCGTGCTATCGTAGGAGTAAGGTGTCATTCGGCTCGATGCGTGCTGTGGCGGCATTGCTGCTGTGCTGGGTTCTGGCGGCAGGATCGTGCCCGTTGTGCCCTGACGGCGCGCAGGGACCGCACGATTGCTGTCACCGGTCCCAAACCACTCCGTGCGGCCACCCGCAGACCCCAAAACCTGACAAGCAGCAGCCCTGCCCCGGCGGGCATCCGCTGTTCGTCGGCTACGGCAAGGCTCAGACCGATTCCGGGATTCTGGCCGCCGCATCCGCCGACGCGGGTCCGCTGCCGCCGGCAGAGATGTCCCCGGCGAGGATGCGGGAAGTTGTCCTGAACCCAGTTCTCGATCCGGGCCATTCTCCCCCGCCGCTGTTCCTGCTGAACTCCATCCTTCGCATCTGATCCTCTTTTCCGGCCAGAAGTGTTGTCGGAAAGGAGGAGGAGTGTGCAGAAAAGTGCATTTTGTGTAATTGCCGTTGGTGTTTTGTCTGCTTGCGGACTTCGCGGAGCGCCGGCGCCCGCCGGTCTGGATGAACTGGTGGCGGAAGCGCTGCGGGTGAACCCCGAGATCCGCGCGGCGCAGAAGCGCTACGAAGCGTTGCGGCAACGGCCCGCGCAGGAGGGCAGTCTTCCGGAGCCGATGGTCTCGGCGGGCTACGCCAGCGTGGGCAGCCCGAGGCCGGTGGCCGGGCTGGGGGCGGAGCCGATGGCCCGGGCGGGGGTGATGGTGTCGCAGGAGCTGCCGTTTCCGGGCAAGCGGGGGTTGCGCAGCGAGATCGCGCTGAAGGAAGCCGAAGAGGCGCTTCAAGAGTACCGGGCGGTGGCGATGGGGGTGACCGCCCGGCTGAAGGCGGCCTATCACCGCTGGCACTACGCGCGGCAGCAGCTCCGGGTGCTGGAGATCACGCGGGATCAGCTTTCGGCGGTGATCGCCGCCGCCGAGGCGCGCTACGCGGCGGGGCGGGCCGAGCAGCAGGACATTCTCAAAGCGCAGACGCAGCTTGCGGTGCTGGAAGCGCGGCGGGTCCGCCTCGATCAGGAGGCGCGGACCGCAGCGGCCGAGATCAACAGCCTGCTGGCGCGCCCGCCGGATGCCCCGCTGCCGCCGCCGGAAGGGATTGCGCCGGGCGAACTCACGGCCAGCCTGGAGGAGATCTCGGCCGCGGCGCTCCGGGATTCGCCGGCGCTGCGGCGGGGCCAAAGGTCGATCGAGAGAGCGGCGCTGGCCGTAGAGTTAGCCCGCAAAGACTACCTGCCCGATTACACGCTTTCGGCGGGTTATTACAACCAGGGGCGGATGCCGGACATGTACGAGGTCCGGGTGGACCTCAAGATCCCGCTCTGGTACTGGGGCAAGCAGCGGGCGGCGGTGGCGGAGCAGGTCAACCGGGCCGGCCAGGCCCGGCGGGAATACGAAGCCGCGTCGCAGGAGTTGAACTACCGGATCCGGGAGAGCTACCTGGCGGCCCAGGCCAGTTCCCGCTTGATCCGCATGTACGCCGAGACGGTGATCCCGCAGGCGGCGCTGGCTCTGGAGTCCTCGCTGGCTTCCTATCAAGCGGGCAAGGTGGACTTCCTGACGGTGTTGACCAACCTGATGGCGAAGACCGAATACGAAGCGAACTATCACGAGGAGGTGCTGGCGTTTCATCTGGCAATGATCCGCCTGGAGGAGCTGACTGGAACGGACTGGACGCAGTCCGTACGAGGAGGTGAAAAGTGAAGAGGAAGCTTTTGGTGATCGCTTTGGCGGCGCTGGCCGCGGCCGCGCTGGCCTGGTATGGATACGGGCGCTGGTATGGTTCGCCGGCGCATGGGGAACACGCCGAACCGGCGCCGGGCAAGAAGATTCTGTACTACCACTGCCCGATGCATCCGGAGTACAAGTCGGACAAGCCCGGGAGTTGTCCGATTTGCGGGATGCACTTGGAGCCGGTCTACGCCGGCCAGAAGCCGGAGGCGCCCGCAGGCGGCGCTAGCATCACCCCGGAACAGCAGCAGAGGTACGGGATCGTGGTGGGACAACCCACGCTGGAAACGGTGGCGCTGACGGTGCGGACTCTGGGAGTGGTGCAGCCGGATGAGACCCGCATCGTTCGCGTGCACCCCAGAGTGGAGGGCTGGATCGAGGAAGTCCATGCGGATTTCACGGGCAGACACGTTAGGCGGGGCGAGCCGCTGGTCTCGGTCTACAGCCCGGAGCTGCTCGCCAGCCAGCAGGAGTACTTGCTGGCGCTGCGGGCGCGGAATGTGCTGAACGCGAGCAGTGTTCCGGGACAGAGGGGCGGCGGCGAGTCTCTGGCGCAGGCCGCACGGCGGAGGCTGGAACTCTGGGACCTTCCGGAAGGGGCGATTGAAGAGATTGCGCAGACGGGGCAGATCCGGCGCACCGTGCCGGTCCTGTCCCCCGCGGACGGCTATGTGATGGCGCGCAACGCTTATCCGCGGCAGCGGATCACTCCCGAGACGGAGTTGTACACGCTGGCCGACCTGAGCCAGGTGTGGGTGATGGCGGACGTCTTCGAATCCGACATCGGCGCCATACGCCTGGGTCAGAGCGCGGTGGT
>Ga0315298_1010773_pt1 | contig 10921 bp, 7 predicted proteins | sample WHS_1_MG_FD_203077 | JGI IMG/M metagenome (GOLD analysis project Ga0315298, IMG submission 203077) | Extremophilic microbial mat communities from Washburn Hot Springs, YNP, Wyoming, USA - WHS_1_MG | ecosystem: Environmental > Aquatic > Thermal springs > Hot (42-90C) | place: USA: Wyoming...
GTAGCAGCTACCGCCCCCATCAAGTGCGTAGAAGGCATCGTTGAACCTCAGCGGATGCTTGGAATCTTTGACTATGGAGACTGCTACCCTTTACGGAAAGCCAAGGATGGCAGCCTCCATTGTCTCGACCGGGACGCACAACTATGGGAATATTCCCCTGTCTCTCAACGCCTGAGCCACTCGCTGAACCGCCAGGACATAAGCGGCTTTTCGCATATCGATCTTTCGAGCCTGTGACATGTGGAGGACATCGGCAAAGGCGCGGGTCATTATGCCCTCCAGTCGGGCGTTAATCTCGTTCTCAGTCCAGAAGAGCGACTGCAGGTCCTGGACCCACTCGAAGTAGGAAACTGTAACGCCTCCGGCGTTGGCAAGCACATCGGGAACTAGGAAAGTCCGTTTTTCTTCCAATATGGCATCGGCTTCGGGCGTAGTTGGCCCGTTGGCTCCCTCTGCCACGATTCTTGCGAGAATCTTTGGCGCATTAGCTTTCGTAATCTGGTTCTCTATTGCCGCCGGCACTAGTATGTCACATTTCATTTCCAGCAACTCGGCGTTGGTTATGCGGTCTGCCCCATCGAAACCTTCGACGGAACCGTTTGCCCTCTTGTGTTGCAGCAGTTTGATGGGATCGATTCCTCTGGAGTTGTAGATGCCACAGCGTGAGTCGCTAACCGCTACAACCTTGCAGCCCTCATTATGAAGCAGATGCGCTGCTGTGGAACCGACGTTGCCAAAGCCCTGGATAGCCACGGTAGCTTCCTGGAGATTCAGGCCAAGGTGCTTTGAGGCTTCTCGGATGGTGAAAAGTACTCCTCGGCCGGTAGCTTCTGGCCGTCCCTCGGACCCCCCGATGCTCAGAGGTTTGCCGGTAACCACGGCAGGCACAGAATACCCTTTGAGCATCGAGTACGTGTCCATCATCCAACCCATAACCTTGGCCGAGGTATTGACATCCGGAGCGGGGATATCGCTCTCCGGCCCGATCAGCATTATTATCTCGGCAGTGTAGCGGCGGGTGAGCCGTTCGAGTTCCGCCTCGCTCATCTTCTTGGGGTCACATATCACTCCGCCTTTGGCACCGCCGTAGGGTATGCCTACCACGGCGCACTTCCAGGTCATCCACATGGCCAGGGCACGGACCTCGTCGAGAGTTACATCGGGATGGTAACGCACGCCGCCTTTAGCCGGGCCACGCATAATGTTGTGCTGCACACGGTAGCCGGTGAAGACCTTAGTGGAGCCATCGTCCATTTGGACCGGAAAATAAACGGTCAGTTCCCGTTTGGGCATCCTGAGAACTTCGCGAGTGTTCTGGTCGAGCCCCAGCAACTCGGCCACGTTGTCGAACTGCTGCTGAGCGATCGCGAACGGGTTCGGCATCGCACTGTCGCTTTCGGTGTTCAACATCGGTATTCCTCCTTTCACCGCATAGGACTAAGAGCTCATTCTCCTCCCTCATTGTAGCACAACGCCGCAATAGGCAAGCCTGAGCGCGCAAAACAAAGAAGGGCTGTTTCGCTATTCGCCAGACTCCTGGCGCTAGCGGATGTTTGCGATCTGGTTAAATCTATGTGATTTGGCCCGACGGATTCGGGGCGAAGGCAGAGATGGTTCACGGGGAGGATGGGGGTACGCCGTCTCGCCGGACATTGGCGACCGTACCAGTAGCTCTGGCGATCAACTTGCCCGACGAATCGGCGACGGTCATCTCCGCTACACCGAGGCTTCGGCCAGCGTGTATGACCCGGCATTCGGCTACCAACTCGTCGCCTGGTTTGGCTGTGGCAAAGAAATTCATGTTGAACTGGACGGCTACGTACAGTCCGTTCAGGGTATTGGTGGCACAGGCGAAGGCCTCGTCGGCGAGCGACATGGTGACTCCTCCGTGCAGAAGGCCAGCAAAATTGAGGTGAGACTCCTGAACAGTCATCGACACTTTCACATACCCTTCAGAAAGCTCAACGATGCGCGTGCCCATCAATTGGGCGTAGGGCGAGCGCTCGAATTTACTGATGAGTTCTCGGTATCTCTCGGTCTGCCTGTCCTCCTCGGAGGTTTTCCTAATCGAGGACGAGCCATCTGGAGTTGATGTTTCAGGCATTGATGGCACTCCTGTTTCCGTCAGGCCTGCGAACTTGTCCGGTTCACCAATCATTCACGGGCATCAGAGAGGCGCCGTCGAAGAGCGGAGGCAGCAGCCCCCAAGTCTTGCACGACTGGGGCTGCTTTCAATCCTTCGATATCCAGTGCCCGTGTGTTCTGTCGCAGGTTGGTTCCGCGTTGATGCACAACTGGACACCAGGTTATTAACTTCCGCTATGTTATTTGGTCTCTCGATGAGAGGTAGTCTGTCGGCATCTCGGGCAGTACTTGTTCAGTTCCAGCCGGTCCGGATCGTTTTTCTTGTTCTTGGTTGTGTGGTAGTTTCTCTCTTTGCAGGTTGTGCAGGCCAGCCAGATGTTGATTCTGGCCTCACCTTTTTTCTTAGCCACGATTTACTCCAGAATCTTGGTAATAACGCCAGCGCCCACTGTTCGGCCTCCCTCGCGGATGGCGAAGCGAAGACCCTCTTCCATAGCGACTGGCACGATCAGTTTAATGTTCATTGTGGTGTTATCCCCAGGCATTACCATCTCCACCCCTGGCTGCAGTTCGATAGCACCAGTGACATCCGTGGTCCTGAGATAGAACTGGGGACGGTATCCACTGAAGAAAGGAGTGTGTCTTCCTCCCTCTTCCTTAGATAGCACGTACACATTAGCTGTAAAATGGGTGTGCGGCTTAATCGAACCCGGCTTGGCCAACACCTGACCTCGCTCTACCTCGTTGCGCTCCACCCCTCGCAGCAGACAGCCTATGTTGTCTCCGGCAACCCCCTCGTCCAGAAGTTTCTTGAACATCTCCACGCCGGTGACCACTACCTTGCGAGTCTCACGGGCCATACCTATGATTTCTACCTCTTCGCCTACCTTGATCCGACCCCTTTCCACTCTCCCAGTCACCACGGTCCCTCGGCCTTTGATGCCAAAAACATCCTCAATGGGCATCAGGAAGGGCTTGTCCATAGGACGCTCAGGAGTGGGTATGTAGTTGTCAACCGCATCCATAAGCTCGCGGATAGACGCATACTCCGGAGCATTGTAGTCGGTGGACGACGATTCGAGAGCCTGCAACGCCGAGCCACGAATAATGGGAATATCGTCACCCGGGAACTGGTACTTAGTGAGAAGCTCTCTTAGCTCCATCTCCACCAACTCCAGCAACTCGGGGTCGTCCATCATATCGACCTTGTTCAGGTAGACCACGATGTAAGGAACCTCGACCTGGCGGGCCAGCAGAATGTGCTCACGAGTTTGAGGCATAGGACCATCGGGAGCAGCAACAACGAGGATAGCCCCATCCATTTGGGCAGCACCAGTAATCATATTCTTGATGTAGTCGGCGTGACCAGGACAGTCGACGTGGGCGTAGTGACGCTTGTCGGTCTCGTACTCGACGTGGGCAATAGCGATGGTGATGCCCCGAGCACGCTCCTCGGGAGCGTTGTCGATGGAATCAAAGGGGCGGAACTGGGCCTCCCCCTTCAAGGCTAGCACCTTGGTAATCGCGGCAGTGAGAGTGGTCTTGCCGTGGTCAATGTGGCCGATGGTCCCCACATTTACGTGAGGCTTGGTCCGCTCAAATCTCTTCTTGGCCATCTATTTCTTCTCTTCCTCCTTAGACTTGTATTCTTCAGTAGTTAAGGTAGTATAAGGTATCAGTATCCTCTTGCCCTTGAGACAACGCTCTCGGCAATGGTGCTTGGAAGCTCCTGGTAATGGGAGAACTCCATCGAATAACTTGCTCTCCCTTGAGACATCGAGCGCAAATCAGTTGCGTAGCCAAACATCTCTGCCAGCGGTACCTTCGCGCGCACAATCTGTGTGTTACCTCTTGGTTCCACGCCTTCGATGTGCGCTCTCCTGGCTGCCAGGTTGCCCATAATGTCTCCGAGGAAGTCCTCGGGCGTTACTACCTCGACCTTCATTATTGGCTCAAGGAGAATGGGCTTCCCTTTGGCCGCTGCCTCTTTGAAGGCCATCGAACCGGCAATCTTGAAGGCGAGTTCCGACGAATCTACCTCGTGGTAGGAACCATCCACCAGAGTGGCCCGAATATCTACCATGGGGTAGCCAGCCAGAACTCCCCCTTCCATTGCTTCCTTGATTCCCGTCTGAATTGCCGGAATGAACTCCTTTGGAATCGCCCCGCCGACGATTGCATTGATGAATTCGTACCCTTTGCCCGGTCCAGACGGCTCGAGTTTCAGCACCACGTGTCCATATTGTCCCCGGCCGCCGGTTTGGCGGACAAACTTAGCCTCTGCCTCGGCTGGGGCGGTCAGAGTCTCCTTGTAGGCCACTTGCGGACGTCCGACGTTAGCCTCGACGCGAAATTCCCGCAGCATGCGGTCGACGATGACCTCCAGGTGCAGTTCCCCCATCCCAGAGATAATCGTTTGCCCAGTGTCTGGGTCAGACCGCGTCCTGAAAGTTGGGTCCTCTTCGGCCAGACGCCCCAGTGCCCCACTCATTTTGTCCTGGTCTGCCTTCGTCCTTGGCTCGATAGCCACGGAGATCACCGGCTCTGGGAAGCGAATAGCCTCCAGTTCGATCGGCTGATGCGAGTCACAGAGAGTATCTCCAGTGAACGAATTTTTGAGTCCGACTACGGCTGCGATGTCGCCTGCGAACACTTCCTGGACATCCTCACGGTGGTTGGCGTGCATGTAGAGCAGCCTTCCAATTCGCTCTTTCTGTTCTTTAGTAGAATTCAGCACGCTGGTGCCCGTAGCTACTCTACCCGAATAGAGCCGAATGTAGGCAAGCCTGCCCACAAATGGGTCGGACACTATCTTGAACACCAGAGCCGAGAACGGCTCTTTGTCGTTCGGCATCCGCTGCTCCTCTGCTCCCGTCTTCGGGTTGGTGCCTTTCACCGGCGGGATGTCCACCGGTGATGGCAAGTAGTCGACAATTGCGTCCAGCATAAGTTGCACACCTTTGTTGCGCAGTGCGCTTCCACATAGAACCGGCACGAAGGTTCCGTTCAGTGTCCCCTTGCGAATCGCCGCTCTCGTTTCCTGTGGGCTAATCGGCTTGTTCTCAAGGAACTTGACCATTATCTGGTCATCGACTTCCGCAAGCGCTTCCAGCATCTTCTCGCGGTGTTCGTCCGCCAGGGCCCGGTGATCCTGCGGGATCTCTGCCTCGAACAGTCTTGTGCCGAGATCATCGGCATATGTTACAACGTTATTCTCTACTAGATCGATAATCCCGCGGAAGGCTGCTTCTGTGCCGACCGGAATCTGTACGGGAAGAGGCTTGGCTCCCAGACGGTCGACGATCATCTCCACGGTACGCCAGAAGTTGGCGCCTGTCCGATCCATCTTATTAATGAAGCATATTCTCGGGACGTGGTAGCGGTCTGCCTGTCTCCAAACGGTCTCAGACTGCGGTTCTACGCCCGCCACTGCATCGAGAACGACTACTCCTCCATCAAGAACCCGCAGACTCCGCTCAACCTCTACGGTAAAGTCGACGTGACCAGGAGTATCTATGATGTTGATACGGTGGTCGCGCCAGAAGCAGGTTGTCGCTGCAGCTGTGATGGTGATGCCCCGCTCTCTTTCTTGCTCCATCCAGTCCATGACGGCCGTTCCGTCGTGGACTTCACCCATTTTGTATGTTCGCCCGGTGTAGAAAAGTATTCTCTCGGTCGTCGTCGTCTTTCCTGCATCGATATGGGCAATGATACCGATGTTCCGAGTGTTTTCGAGAGCGACCTCTCGCGGCATGTGCTTCTCCAGTCAATAAGTTCACCAAGGTATTGCGTTGGTTGGAATGAGTCCGCTACTGACCCACCCTTCACCCCGACCTAGCATCACACACCTCAGTGAACCCACCAACTCAGACGACGAACCCTTGGGTTACCATCGATAGTGTGAAAAGGCCTTGTTGGCTTCGGCCATTCGGTGCGTGTCTTCGCGCCGTTTTATTGCTGCACCTACTCCTTGTGCTGCGTCCATCAATTCGGCAGCAAGCTTCTGAGCCATGGATTTTCCTGTACGCGCTCGCGCAGCATTTATCAGCCATCTCATTGCCAGAGCGTTCCGTCGATCCCCTTTTATCTCCACGGGAACCTGGTAGGTTGCGCCTCCAACTCTTCGAGGCTTTACCTCGAGGGTAGGGGTCACATTCCTCAGTGCCTGCTCGAAAACCTCCAGAGGGTTCTTACGGGCCTGGCTCTGAATGGTCTCCAAAGCTCCGTACACGATCGATTCGGCGACGCTCTTCTTACCGCGCATCATTATCCTGTTGATGAATCTGGCCAGCGGCTTGCTGTGGTAAATCGCGTCCGGTTCAACTATTCTTCTTGTTACACGTGCTCTTCTTGGCATCGCTCTCCCCTAGTGTTGGAAGCGCCCGGTCAATCGCAACCCCGAGGGGCTTGCGGGACTCGCTTACGCTCCAGACCGGAAATCAGCTTTGTTGTCTCTTACTTCTTAGCTCCACCGGCCTTTGGTGCTTTGGCTCCGTACTTTGACCGTCCCCTGCGCCTATTGGCGACTCCTGCCGCGTCCAGTGCACCGCGAATGATGTGGTAGCGCACGCCAGGGAGGTCCTTAACTCGACCGCCTCGGATGAGTACAACCGAGTGCTCTTGCAAGTTGTGACCTTCACCTGGAATGTAGGCCGTGACCTCCATCTGGTTGGTCAATCGCACGCGGGCGATCTTGCGCAGCGCAGAGTTTGGCTTCTTCGGAGTCGTTGTTTTCACCTGGGTGCAAACCCCGCGTTTCTGCGGACAGCCCTTTCCCCTCGTCACCCTGTTCTTCAGAGTGTTTAGGGTGAACCTGAGCGCCGGTGCAGACGTCTTCTTTTTTGTTTGGCGTCGTCCCTTGCGGACGAGTTGGCTCATCGTTGGCAACTACAATATCCCCCTAGTATGTATTAGACCTTATGTATTAGGTATTAGACCTGGCAGCCGGCGTCCCGAGGAAAATCATCTACTGCCCTCGGGACACCAAGCAGAAATTATACCAGTAGCCCCGACAGGTGTCAAGGAACCTCAGCTGGCGGTGGAGGAAGGGCTAGTTCCCTTTTCGCAGCCTCCACAGCTTGCTTGCTGCGAAAGCCTGAACCCGCTGGTATGAGCTTCCCGATGATTACGTTCTCCTTCAGCCCGAGCAGCCTGTCGATACTACCGTGGATGGATGCTTCTGTCAGGACACGTGTAGTCTCCTGGAACGAAGCTGCCGCCAGGAAGCTTTCCGTGTTCAGAGATGCCTTGGTTACTCCCAGCAACACAGTTTGAGCAGTTGCTGGCTCTCCTCCTTCTGCCAGTACACGCGCGTTAATATCCTCGTAGGTGAATCTATCCACGAGCTCGCCAGGCAGCAATTCGGTATCACCGGGTGTCTCCACCTTTACCTTGCGCAACATCTGCCTGACGATTATCTCGATGTGCTTGTCGTTAATCGTCACACCTTGTGAGCGATAGACTTTTTGCACCTCGTTCACCAGGTATCGTTGTACCGCGTCTCTGCCAAGGATTCTAAGGATGTCCTGAGGATTCGCGGCTCCTTCTGTTAGAAGATCGCCGGCGGCCACTCTCGCACCGTTGTCCACCCTTATTCGCGCCGTTGGCGGCACCGTGTACTCTCGCTCCTCGCGGTCCTCGTACCATATTGTAATTACGTTGTCCTTAATCGCGACGTTGCCAGCCATTGGTGCTATGATCTCTTCGCCCTCAGGCCCTCGTGCCAGCGGGGTGCCAACCTCGACTCTATCGGCGTCTTCGACCAGTATCTCGTAACCCGCTGGTACGGTCTCTTCGTCGTGATACGTCTCCTGGGAGATGACCTTGATTTTACGGAGTTCGTCTTCTCGGGTTATCTCGACCACACCGTCGATTTCGCTGATGACGGCCTGCCCTTTGGGCACGCGGGCCTCGAAAAGCTCCTCGACTCTGGGTAGACCGCTGGTGATGTCGAGACCGGCGATACCGCCTGTGTGGAAAGTGCGCATTGTCAACTGCGTGCCCGGCTCTCCGATACTCTGAGCAGCTATGATACCGACAGCCTCTCCGAGCTCGACGAGTCGGCCGCGTGCCAGGCTTCGTCCGTAGTCACGCTGACATACTCCATGTCTGGCTTCGCACGTCAGAGGTGAGCGAATATGCACTCTGGGCACGTTCGCCTCGATGATCTGCTTCACCTTCTCTTCGTCGATCAATTCGTTGCGATCTACGATAATCTCGCCGGTCTTCGGGTCTATTACCGGGCTCGCTGCCAATCTTCCAGTTATGCGATCAGCCAGAGATTCGGCAACTCCGCGCTCAGCTTGCTGATCGACCCACACCCCGGCCGTGGTTCCGCAGTCTTCTTCGGTTACGATCACATCCTGGGACACGTCGATCAACCTTCGCGTGAGGTAGCCGGAGTCTGCTGTACGTATGGCCGTGTCTGCCAGTCCTTTGCGAGCGCCGTGAGTTGATATGAAGTACTCTAGCACCGTCAATCCTTCACGGAAGCTCGACCGAATTGGCAGGTCGATGATTCTTCCGGATGGGGCGGTCATCAGTCCTCGCATCGCCGCCATCTGTCGGAGTTGCTGAATGTTACCTTTGGCGCCGGAATTGGTCATCATATACACCGACCCGAATCTGTCCATCCCGTCGGCCACGGCTTTGGTAACCGCATCAGTGGTCTCGGTCCAGATTTCGACCGCTTGATTGTACCGTTCCTCTTCTGTGATGAGCCCGCGACGGTACTGCTTCTGTATGTCCTCGATTCGCGCGTCGGCTTCTGCCAGAAGCGTGTCGCGTGCACCCGGAATCTCTATGTCGCCGATTGCGATAGTTATGCCCGACTTGGTAGCGTAGGCGAAGCCGGTGTTCTTAATATCGTCTACCAATTTCGCCGTGACCTCGCTTCCGTACAGGCGATAGCATTCGGCCACGATAGAGCGCAGGCCCTTTCGGTCTGTCGTCTCGTTGCGATATCTGAGCGCTGGTGGCAGCACTTCGTTGAAGATGATTCGTCCCACAGTAGTGCTGACGAGCTGCGGTTCCTCGTCCTCCGCGGTCTTCATTCGCACTTTGATCGAAGCCTGCAACTCGATCAGCCCGAGATCGTAAGCTAGGCGGGCGTCGTCTGGATCAGCAAAGGTCTTGCCCTCTCCCTTCGCACCAGGCTTGATCAGAGTCAGGTAGTAGCATCCCAGAACCATATCCAGTGTTGGGGCCACAATTGGCTCACCACTGGAGGGCGACAGCAGGTTGTAGGTGGAGAGCATCAGGGTCCGAGCCTCCTCCTTGGCCGCTGTTGAAAGAGGTATGTGAACAGCCATCTGGTCCCCGTCGAAGTCCGCTCCGAATGCTGCACACACGAGTGGGTGAATCTGAATAGCGCTTCCCTCGATAAGCACTGGCTGGAAGGCCTGTATACCTAGGCGGTGCAGCGTGGGGGCGCGGTTCAGAAGAACGGGATGGTCCTTGATTACTTCCTCCAGTACTTCCCAGACCTCGGGCTTGACTCGCTCGACTATGCGCTTGGCGCTCTTGATGTTGTGAGCGAATCCTCGCTCGACCAATCGCCTCATCACGAAAGGCTTAAACAGCTCGAGTGCCATTCTCTTGGGAAGGCCACATTGGTGCAATTTCAGGTCTGGACCAACAACGATCACCGACCGGCCAGAGTAGTCTACTCGCTTGCCAAGCAGGTTCTGTCGGAAGCGCCCCTGCTTACCCTTGAGCATGTCGCTCAAAGACTTCAGCTTGTGGTTGCTTGATCCGGACACGGCCCGTCCGCGTCTGCCGTTATCGATCAGCGAATCTACTGCTTCTTGCAGCATTCTCTTTTCATTTCGGATAATTATCTCCGGCGCACCGAGTTCCAGTAGCCTCTTCAGCCGGTTGTTGCGGTTGATCACTCGTCGGTAGAGGTCGTTTAGGTCGGACGTGGCGAATCGCCCGCCATCCAGCTGCACCATCGGGCGCAAGTCTGGTGGAAGCACCGGCAGGACGGTGAAGATCATCCATTCAGGCCGGTTGCCACTCTTCCTAAAAGCCTCGACGACTCTCAGCCTCTTTGTTGCCTTCTTACGTCTTTGCCCTGAGCTTGACGAGAGGCGTATCTCTCGCCTAAGCTCGTCGGCCAGCTTGTTCAAGTCCAGGGACACGAGTATCTCGCGCACCGCTTCTGCTCCTGTCCCCGCTCTGAACATCTTCCCGTACTTGTCGCTGAGTTCGCGGTATCTGCCCTCGTTGAGCAGTTGTAGGCGTGCCAGGCCCTCGATCTCACGGCGCTGGGCTTCCGCGTCCTGCTCCAGGATCATAATCTCCTCGTTCATCCTCGAGGTGACGCTGGCAATCTCTTCGCTAGCCGTGAACCGAAGATGGTCGATTTCCGCTTCTATGCGCGCTGTGTGGTCTGCCTGGTCTTCTCGAATTTCTCGCTCTACCTCTTCGATTCTAGCCCGTGCGAGATCGTTCAGCTTCTGCAAGTGATCTTTCGTCACTGCTGCGTTCTCGGCGACAATTATCTCGTCGCCGAACGCCAAATCCTCGGGGGCAGCCTTGCGCATCAGTTCTTTTAGCCGATTCTGCAAAGCTGTGGCCTCATTCATTATCGCCTCGGTCTCGCGTCCGAGCTTATCTTCCAGGGTCTTGTTCAAAGTGTCCAGAGACTCTTGCAGCTCGCTAATCTGCTCAAGCAGGCGGTTGTTCACATCGTCTATCTGTTCCTGAGCAGCCTTCTGGACCCTGCCCACGGACGCATTGAGATCGTGGTCGATCTCCGCCAGTGCCTTGCGTCTGGCGTCCTCGTCTACCTCGATTATGATGAATTGCGCGAAGTAGAGAACTCGCTCCAGGC
>Ga0315298_1010776_pt1 | contig 10920 bp, 9 predicted proteins | sample WHS_1_MG_FD_203077 | JGI IMG/M metagenome (GOLD analysis project Ga0315298, IMG submission 203077) | Extremophilic microbial mat communities from Washburn Hot Springs, YNP, Wyoming, USA - WHS_1_MG | ecosystem: Environmental > Aquatic > Thermal springs > Hot (42-90C) | place: USA: Wyoming...
CGCGGCGGCCCCGTCTCGGGGCCGCCGCGCCTGCTCCCTGCCCCCGCCGTTACATCACGTCACATCACAATCTTGTTTAGCGGATACTCTACTATCCCCTCGGCTCCCGCTTCTTTTAGCCGCGGAATGATCTCCCGCACAATTGCTTCATCAACCACAGTGTTTACTGCGAGCCACTCTTGGTCACTGAGTGTCGAAATCGTTGGTTTTCGTAGGGCCGGCAGCACGTTTAGCACGGCCGCAAGATCAGACCGGCGCACATTCAGCATGAGACCAACCTTGCTTAGAGCCGCTATGGCCCCCTGGAGCAGAAGGGCGATATCCTCAATCTTGCGCCGCTTCTGCGGGTCCTCCCACGACTGCACATTGGCTATAAGCTGTGTGTTTGACTCAAGCACTGTCTCCACAATTCGCAGCTTGTTGGCTCTAAGCGAGCTTCCGGTCTCGGTAACCTCCACAATAGCATCGGCCAGATCGGGAGGCTTGACCTCAGTGGCTCCCCAGCTAAACTCGACTTTTGCGCTTACTCCCCTCGCTGCCAGGTAGCGCTTGGTGGTCTCCACTAGTTCGGTAGCAATTACCTTACCCTCCAAATCTTTGACACTCTGGACGGGCGAGTTTTCGGGCACGGCAAGCACCCAACGTACCTTGCCAAAGCTTTGTTTGGCGTAGACCAGATCACACACAGTGTGTACCGTGGCCCCCGTCTCTTTAACCCAGTCAAGCCCGGTGATGCCCGCGTCGAGCACGCCATTTTCCACGTATCGGGCCATCTCCTGAGCCCGGATAAGCATGCACTGGATCTCCGGGTCGTCGATCGCGGGGTAATACGAACGGCTGCTAACGGTAACATTGAATCCAGCCCGGCGAAACAGCTCAACCGTAGCGTTCTCCAAGCTGCCTTTGGGTAAACCAAGCTTAAGAATCATTTCCTCTCTCTCGTCGGTATCCGCGAAAATAAAGTTGCTGCGCCGCAGCTATTATAGTGGTCTGACAAGGCCAAACCACGCCGCGACGCAGCAACCGCCAGAGACATGCCGTGCTATTTGGCAAAGCCTCGCCCGCCGTCGCTCTGCCCCGGCCACTGCCTCTTAAGCATCGAAGCCGGGGCAATCCTATCACGGAATCCTATTCTCCTAGACTTCCTTTAGCGTAAGAGGTTCGCCGCAACAGACGAACTCCTCCACCGAGCAGGTTTCTTCCATGTCTTCGTCCTCATCGTGACTGCACTCTGCAATCACTTCAATTTCGAGGCCGCAATGCTCGCAGTAGTATATTTCGCCTTCTCGCATCTCGTCACAGCGTGGCATATTCCCCTCCTTTTCTTGCATGCTGCCCAGACCGAATTGTCAGTTACCCTCGACACTCGATCCCCTAGCGTGCGCATGAAGGTATTCGCGCGGGTCGGTCATGCACCGAAGGGATTCAAGGCTTCTCCAAATGAGCGACAAGCTCGGCAGATCGCTCCACCCGCCCCTTCGGCCGCTAAACAAAGCCTTTGTAGCCCTCTGGAGAAGCACCTTAGGCGAGTAAACAGTAGTATACAGCCGGGCATACTCCCGGTAGAACCTCTCAAGCCCAAGCTTCGTAGGCAAAACTGTGTGAGCCAGATCAAATAGCTCCCAGTCCCGAGTAATCAGCGCCTCCTGTAGTTGTTCAAACAGCGCCGTCCCGGGAAGCGGAGTTAGAACCGTAAACCAAGCATTCGGGATTGCATGCCGGCGCACGTAGTCCCGCAAGCGTCCAAAATCGTGCTCGTCGTAATCTGGATCGACGATGAGAGTCCCGTAAGCGTTTATCCCCACTTTCTTAAGCACATCCAGGGCAGTTTCGTTGGTTTCCACTGTGTTTGCTTTCCCAATGTTTTGTAGTTCATCCTGGTCCACCTTTTCCAAGCCCAGGAAAACAGTGACAAAACCGGCCTCCCTTAGCTTAGCCATTGTTTCCGGATGACGAGCTACTGAGTCCGTCCGAGCCTGAAAGATAAAACGTTTGCGCACTCCGCGTCTGAGCAGCAGGTCAGCAATAGCCTCGGCCCGCCGTATGCTAGCCAGGAAATTGTCATCCGTGACAAAAATGTTTCTCATTTCAATGGACTCGATCTCATCTACTACCCGCTCAGGGCTCTTAAATCGCACCTTCCCCTGGTGAAAGCGCCACACGCTGCAAAAAGTGCATCGGTACGGGCATCCGCGGGAGGTCTCCAGGCTAGCCAGGTGGCCTCGGAGACCAAGGTGATAGCCTCTGCTCCATCGTCTAACCAGAGAGCGCGCAGCAAAGGGAAGGTCATCCAGGTTGGAGATCAGCGGCCGCAAGCCGGTGGGAACTTGGCCACGCTCAGTGTTTATGACAAGACCCGGCACCGTCCTTAGGTCTAAGCCCAGTGTCAAAGCTCTCAGCATATCGGGGGTGCCAGACTCTCCCTCTCCCACTATAACCGCATCAACCCAGGGCACTGCGAAGTCTCCGGGGCTAAGCGAGGCATGGTGCCCACCGACAAAAACAAAAAGCCCAGGACACAGCTCCTTAACACATTTGGCAATTTCCAGACTTTCCCCCACGTCAACTGTAAACGAGCAGCTGATCCCGCACGCGTCCGGTCTGAAACGAGCGATAGCCCGTTCCAAATTGACACGCGGCAAAAGGTCAACAATACGCACCTCGTGCTCGCTCTGGAGCACCCCCGCCACCATCTCCAGGCCCAGCGGTTCAACCAAAGCCATACTACGAAAGCCGCCCCTAAAGCCAGCTCGACGCCGCTGCCGGGGCTGCACCAGAAGTACCCTCATTCCAGACCCCCGGACCTCTTTTACCAGCTCTCCTTCCTACACTGCCTCCAACATACCACGCGAGGGCTGGTATGCTAGACGTTGTTCGTATTTGCCGAAAAGATTCTCAGACAGTGTCAAGGAGCATGTCAAGGATGCGCTGCCCACACTGCCAAGCTGAAGTCGACGTGAAGTTTCATACCTTTGCTTTGGGCCAGGATGCAGACGGAAGTTGGCAAGTTGCAACCACCCGTTGTCCGGTGTGTGATCGCATCGTTGCTCGGCTTGTGACAGATTCCGGGCGCACGTATCCAGCCTGGCCTCCCGGTTCACTCCGGCCTTTCCTAAGCCCCGACGTGCCCGAGCCCTGGAGAGGCGAGTACCATGTTTCCTGCCAGGTCTTAGTCCACAGCGAAGAGGCAGCGGCCGCGTTGGCGCGGCGACTTCTGGGGCGCCTTCTGCAAAAGCAACTGGGTATAGAAGGAGACAACCTTTTCGAGCTGATAGGCAAAGCCACGGCCCTCCCTAGCCTGCCCTCTTATCTTAAGGAGGCTCTCGGTGTCTACGTACAAGTGGCTCGCCTTAGCACCGAAAGTTCAAAGAGCATCTATCCGGACCGCCTTTCTCCCGTTGAGCCCGGCGAGGCAGAGTGGACGCTTGACGTTATCGAGTCCTTTCTTGAGTTTGAATTTGTTGCCCGAGCCAAGCTCCAGCGCAAGATAGCTGCGTTACGGGAGCAAATGGGCAATGACCCCACCAGCCACGAAACCCAAGAAGGTTTGGATTCATGAGTAACATGAATGCAGAGGATCACAAACGGGCAAGGAGAAGAGATACAACGCTTATCTCCCACCAGGCTCGCGAGCTTGAAAGACGCTCTTCCGCGATAACCCTGTCCGACATGGAGGTCTTCATCTTTCCGGAGCTTATGTTCGCCTTGGTGTTGGCCAACATAATGTCTCCGCGCATATGGCAGTGGCGTGATGATCCCTGGTTTGCCAACCTCCATAAAATGACTCCCTACCGTCGTATATTGCGGCTCAAGCAGTACATCATGGATCATTACTCGTTTAACTTGGACCTTGACACGTGGGGACTTACCACCAAGACGCGGGAAATTAATCGCTTCCGGGACTATGTGGACCCCGAGGCGCTTGCTCAGTCAAATGCTCTTTTCGGGTACGAGGGCGACAAGTATTACTTTGACCTCGACATCCGTACCCACTTTGGACTCGACAAGTACGACGGCGAGGTCATTCCCTACTGGAAAACCGAGACGGTAGAGGCCATGGACGCCTTTCGCTACAAGCCAGGATACGAGTCCGGAGCCGGGGAATGCGTCTCGCTTGCCGCACTTTATGCTGCCTCGCTATTTGTAGTTGCCGGCATCCCCCTGCGAGACATTTTTCTCATGGCTACGCCGCTTCACTCCCAGAACTACGTTGACGTCGGACACGGCATCCTAACCAATAACCGCCGCCTGGTTACAAAGAATATGTGGTTTAACGGCACCGCCCTATCAGCCCAGGCTCGTCGAGCTCTCGAAAACGAACGAGTAACAATTGTGGCTCACGAGAGCGGGTGGATCCATATTCTTTACCCACGAGCCACCATAGACCCGGCCCACTACAGCCGCTTTGAGACCAAGTTACGCCGGTTTCTGCTTACTCCCATTACCGCCGAAATTCTGGGCAACTTTGTCCGCCACAGTCTGGATATACAAGAATGCTTCCAGGTGCGTTGGCGAGATCACGGGGCCGACCATTACATTGCCGTGGAGAAACTTTTGGCATACGAGTACGGCTGTCCGTACCGCTTTAATGACGACACAAAAGAGCTTCTGATGCGGGAGGTGGAAGAAGAAGATTTTGAGCCAACCCCCCTACCGAACCGCATAATCCTTGACGACCTTGTCGAGCTAGTGCAAGACCACCCCATTGATCCCCGAGATACACAAGCAGTCCAGAGACTTATTGAAGCCCTGGGTAGCAATTGCCTTCGTGTGCAAGATACAGTTGAGCGTCTGCGCCGATTTTGTTGGACAGAGCCGCGGCTCCCAAACGCTAAGAGCAAGGTTTTCGAGCGTGATCAACCCAGCCTGGACCTTGACCCTTCTATGGATCGCTCTCAAGTTATTGCCCGCCTCGAGTCGTTGCGGGACCAAAATGAGTATGCATTTCTTGCTTTCTATGCCTACCGTGATCTAAACCGCACCGAGCCCGAGCCATTCCTCAAGGCCGCGCTGGAGAGATCTCCTGTGTCAATTGCTGGGTGCAAGGACCTGGATGATGAAGCGGTGGTTGCCCTGGTACAGGACATGAGCGAAGAGTCGATTTACGACGAGTCTGGCCGACTGGCGCAACCGGACGAGGTGTGGAACTACCGGCGTGGAGACGGCGTGGAAAAAGCCCTCTTGGTTGCTAACGTATTTCATTCGCGGCACCCAGATTGGCGCCTCGTCCTCGAGGTAACCCCCCACTCCGCTACATTGGTGATAAACGAGGAACAAAAAACCTACCGTTTTGCCAGCCGCAAGAACTTGCGTCCACAGGTTTGGGATCTTAGCCTCTGGCAGCCCGGGCCGGGTCAAGAGGAGCCTGTCAGCAAAAGTCAGTCGAACTCCTCTGTTTCCTCAGAAGTGTAGAAGAGGTACGAGTCTTCACTTTCAAGCGCCTTTTCGCCTCGGGCGAGAAGGTGCTTTTCCGCTTCTTCGCGGAAAATGACTGCTTGTTCCTCCATGCGGGCAAGCAAGGCCGGAATTCCTCTTTCCTCAAGGACCCTGAGTGCTTTGTCGTGCAGCTCTTTGCTCCCCGCCAACCTCACTGATTCGTGCAGGATTTTACAAGCTACCATGTCCTTAAAATCAACAAAGGCTGCCTGCTCCCTCACACGAGAAATGGGCTTAACCACATAGTCAACTTCCTCCCGGTCCGAAGGGTTAATGAGGAGCCGGTATTTCCACTGGTAGACAAGCTGATCAATTTGCTCAACCAAATCCGCAGGAAGGTCATCCTGCGTTAACACCACCAGGTCAATGTCCGAGCCTTTTACCATAGCCCCCGTGCTTCGCTCCGGTCGGGGGCAGTCATGAGCCATACCATACACGACATCCCCCGCCAGTAAGACGCAAAGATGCTGGCTTGTCCCTTGTTCCAAAGATTCGGCCCGTGCAAGGATGTCATTGGCTAACCTTTCGGCCAGGCGAAACTTGGCTTCGGTGATTTTCTGTATGTTGTGAGCCAAACTTGCCGCCCGAGCGTCAACAGCAGCCGCGTCGCCGCTTAGCCCGACCACGGTATAAGTGAGAAACTCGCGCAGAATGGATGGCGAAAGACGAGCGTATCCCGCCACCCGACGATCAAGCCGTAGGTATCGTCGCCCTACCCTCCGCACAACGGTAGAGTCGGAAAGCATGCACGCTCGCCAAAGAGCAAAGCTGTCACTGGCACAGAATTCGCCCAGCTCTGCTCCTGTTAGAGGGCCATGCTCCGCCAAAATCTTCACAATAGCGTCATTTACGTCCAACGGCAGATTGAATCACCTGAGCAAGTTCCGTTGCCAGTTTCTCGGCCTGGGAGAGCTCAGAGGCTTCTACCATGACCCTGCATACGTTCTCAGTCCCTGAGTAGCGCACCAGCACTCTGCCTTTGTCTCCCAGCGTTGCTTGCGCTTGAGCTATGGCTTCAGGCAAGCCGGGAATCTTGTCCAATGGCGGCTTGCTGAACACCGGCACGTTAATGAGGCGCTGCGGGTAGATCTGCATCCACCTGCGAAGCTCTGAGAGGGGTTGCTGGTACTTGAGCATGGCGGTTATAAGCTGGACTGCTGTAAGAAGACCATCACCGGTGGTGTGGTAATCAAGAAGCACAATATGGCCTGACTCTTCTCCCCCGAGGTTTCCGCCCAGACGAATGACATCCTCCAGCACATGCCGGTCGCCGACCGCCGATTCATAGTGACCAATTCCGTATTTGTGACAAGCCATCCGCAAACCCATGTTGCTCATTACGGTCGACACCAAGAGATTGTTCTTTAACCTCCCCTCACCATGCAGAGCGCGAGCGAGAATAAGCAAGATGTGGTCTCCGCTTAACTTGTGACCCTTCTCATCTATGGCAATCAGGCGGTCACCGTCCCCATCCAAAGCGAGCCCAATGTCGGCCCCCCACTCCAGCACCGCGTCTGTCAAATGAGCGGGGTGTTCGGAGCCGCAACCCGCGTTTATGTTTACGCCGTTAGGTTCCGCAGAGATTACGGTGACCTGAGCGCCCAGCTCAGAAAAAACCTGGGGACCCACCCGATAAGCAGCGCCGTTGGCCGTGTCCAGTACAACTCTAAGGCCCTGCATACTAAGAGAGCGGGGGAAACTGCTCTTGACAAACTCCACATAGCGCGCTTCTGCGTCCGGCAACGCAAGAACCTGTCCCATTGCAGCGGGAGACACGGCAAGCTCGGCAGTGCCAGCTTCCAAGACAAGGCGCTCTACCTCGTTCTCCTGCTCGCCGGAAAGCTTCCAGCCCCCTCGAGAAAAAATTTTTATGCCATTATCCATGTAGGGGTTGTGGGAAGCTGAGATAGACACTCCAGCCGTCATGCCCAGTGTTCGGGTTAAGAACGCTACTGCCGGAGTCGGCAAGACTCCACCCAGATAGACGTTAGCCCCCACTGAGGCAAGACCGGCCGCAAGGGCTGCCTGAATCATATGCCCTGAGCGCCGAGTGTCCCTGCCCACTACTACTCGGCACCCGAATCCCTGCCCGCCGCTTGTGGCTGCGGCAATTGCTTGGCCCAGAGAAAAAACCGTAGTTCCATCTAAGGGAAAGCAGTTTGCTTGTGCGCGCACACCGTCTGTGCCAAATAGTTTTCCCATTTGTCTCTTCCTTCTAGCCAAGGGCTACATCCAGCCCCGCCTTTTTCACATAACCCTCCACGATTCCTCTCAGCCAGGCAACGCCCTTTGCCCTTATGTCCTCGGGAAGACTTCCAATAGTCGAAAGGTAATCGGCGCTGGGATCAGCTGCTTGCTCAAGCGCGCGAAGAAAATCTTCCTCCGCTTGGACAACAGATTGCTCAACCGCCCCCCAAACCTCTGGTTCGGTAAACACATCGCATATGACTTCGATTTGGTGAGCCAGACCAGTCTGCTGCACACGAAAGGAACGCACCCTTCCAGCAGCCGTATTAGTGAGTACACCATCTTGAGAAGTAGGGAGGTCCAGCCTTTCCACCAGCTCTGCCAGCTCCCTGAGTCGCTTAAGACGCTCTTCCCTGGCTAAAGCAAGCACGCTCAGTGCCCGACGGTACACCAACCTTCCAAGCTCCGTTTTGCCAAAAAACTGACTTCTTACTTTTTCGTACCAAGCTCGCAAGGCTGCGAGATTAGCCAGGTAATACACATTGTTAGCAACTACGCGCGTAAGTCCCCGGGCATGCGGCCTCCACTCCCGCTGTCTGCCCTCGGGCAAAGGCGCAACCACTAGCCTGTCCGGCTCAAGCACGTCGTGCCGAAGGATCGAACCTGCTGCGAGCACAGTGCCGTAGGCCACCCGCACTGGGCCAACCACTCCACTTTGCCCGCCCAGAAAAATCCGCGGCTGGTTAAGCATTACACCTTGAGGTACATCCCCAAACAGAGAGGGTGTGGCCTTGTGGCCCAGGGGAGTGTAGTTAAAGTGCACGAAACTACTTCCCACCTCACTGTGGTCGCGGCGGCTAGTTCCCCCGGCCATGAGGCAGTCGCAGAAATTTACCAGGCTTCCCAAGGTAACAAACGGAAAGAGGATGGTTTGTTTGATTCCAACGCAGTGTGCCCCGCTTGCTTCTTCTTCCAGAAGGCAGCCTTCTCGGACGTGCGCGCCAGCGCCTACCGTAACACGATCCAAGAACACCGACTGCCTGAAATAGCCCCCTCGCAGCTCAACACCCGGCCCCAGGGCGCAGTTCTCCACAGTAACAGGAGCCTCGGCTCCAAGCTTCACCCCAGCGCAAAGAACGGTGTCTTCCCCACAAATACGGCAGCCCGGGTAGATGACCACGCCATCAGATGATATGTGGTCCAGATTAACCTCGGGCCCGATGTACACAGTAGAGGGGTCCAGAACTCCAACTCCCCTCTCCACAAGCCAGGCTACAGCTGAAAAGTGTGTATCGCCTCGTCTCATTGCGTGATCGATTCGTTTGTGTCAGCCCAATCCTTTTCGCTACTCTAGTGGTCCGCCAAACCCTTGCAGTGAAGCATCACCCAGGCGACGTATGTTGTCAACCAGAGACCCTTTCCCGGGAAGCAAATCCATGCAAGTATTGCTGACATAATTTCAATAGTGGGAGCTAACTCCCTGCTGGCAGGAAGAATAGAGGGCGCAGCAACGAGGTGAAACATGACTACTTTTGCTCCAGAAGACTTCGAGATTCTTTATCCTGGTGTACTTAGCAACCGCGAGAAGGAACCCGTCGAAAAATACTTGGCCCACAACAGGGCCCTTGAGGAGCGGGGCCCCATTGACCCTCAGGCCCTAGCGGCCGGCATAGTTCCCGCCGACACTCCCGGTCTGGGGCCAACTGTTTTTGTTTCCGAGGACATGGTTCGCTACAACAACAGCAAGTACGACCCGGAAAACCCACTGCTTCATGACCGGGAATATGCAAGACGCCTTGGCTACCAAGACATCCTTGCCATGCCGTGCTTCGGGGCACACGATGACACTTTCATGGCTCCTTATCCCCCAGAAGCGCGTGATACGCTCCTTGTCTCCCAGCTCAACCACAGTGTGACCACTTACCGCCCCATTTACCCGGGAGACACCTTATACTTGGTAGCTAATCGGCGTACCGTAACCGACCTTACTCCTCCCCAGGGCTCGATATACCGCCATGTGGCGATTCGCAGCGAAGGTAGCGTGTACAACCAAAGAGGCGAGAAGGTAAACGACACCGTCTGGCGGGTCATGGAGAGCATTAAGGTGTTAAAGCCTGGGCGCCGTCCAGAGAATATGACCTTTGCCGACATATGGGAGGCCCCTGACTGGAATAGCCGGCCCCCTCACTACTACTCCGACCAGGACTGGGAAAACATCATTGCTCTCTGGGCGAAAGAAAAGCGGCGAGGTGAAGAGCCGCTTTATTGGGAGGACGTCCAGATAGGAGAACAACCCGCCTGGACCGTCGACGGGCCAATCATTGAATCGGTAATGCCCACGTCCCCTTACGGCATGGGCACCGGGGGAAGCCGTACCCTAAAGAAAGAGATTATGGATCCGCAGATTCGCCAGACTCTCATTCGGAGCGAGAGCGACGGCATTTACCGTACGCCTAACCCCGCCGAGCAGATCCCACCTGTGCCTGAAAATCCCGGAGTCGTCGCTGAGATGCCTGCATCCAAGGGGGAAGGCGCCGTCGACACCCGAGACATCCACAAAGCTGATCTATCCGCCCGGGCGCCTCTCATCAACTTCATGGGCCGAGACATTGCCATTCGGCACATAAACAACTGGATGGGAGATCACGGCTGGCTTTACAACATTCGCTGGGGCATCATGCCCGCTGAAACCATGGCAGCCTACGGCAAGCCAGTGCCGGCCAACCCAGATGTAGTCCGCTTTCTTGACGTGGTGCCGCATATGCGGGGTCGCGATGCAGAGACGCACGGCCTGACGGGAGACCTGGCTATAGTTAAATCATACGTCTATGCCAAGTACGTACAGGATGGCCAGTTTCTGGTTGATTTGGCCTGGTGGATAGAAACAATTACTGGAGAGATCTGGCTTACCGGCGGCGCTACCGTGAGACTTCCATCGCGAAGAGCCCACTGACTGGGGGGCGGGGCGGGGCGGCCCTGCGGGCCGCCCCGCCCCTATGACGCCTCTACCAACGCTTCCACAAACTGGCTGTTGTAAAGCTCGTAATAAAAGCCGCGACGAGCAAGCAGCTCCTGATGAGTACCCTGCTCAACAATCGCCCCCTGATTCATCACCAGAATGACGTCAGCCTCACGCACGGTGGACAGCCTATGGGCAATGACAAAGCTTGTCCGTCCCCTCAGCAATCTCGCCATCGCTCGCTGGATCAACACCTCAGTCCGAGTATCAACCGAGCTTGTGGCCTCATCGAGAATTAAGATCTGCGGATCAACCAGAAATGCTCTTGCAATAGTAAT
>Ga0315298_1010778_pt1 | contig 10919 bp, 10 predicted proteins | sample WHS_1_MG_FD_203077 | JGI IMG/M metagenome (GOLD analysis project Ga0315298, IMG submission 203077) | Extremophilic microbial mat communities from Washburn Hot Springs, YNP, Wyoming, USA - WHS_1_MG | ecosystem: Environmental > Aquatic > Thermal springs > Hot (42-90C) | place: USA: Wyoming...
TTAACCGAGTGGCTAATAGAGTATAATTTTAAGCGTCCACACCAGTCATTAGGTTATTTAACTCCTATGGCCTTCTTGTCACAGACATCGGCAGATAAAGTGTTACCTATATACTCAACTCTTACAATCTATTGACAGATTATAGGCCTATCTGTATAATCAAGTTATGAAAAAATTCAAACATTTTTACAATTCGCTGAACAAAAAGCAGAGAATTTCTTTCTGGATTGCTGTTGCGGTTATCCTGATATCCCTTTTTCGGATTTTCATAGTTGCGACAACCAGTTCAGGCAATAGAAATCCAACCCTTCAGAGATACCTGAAACAGATAAATTCAAGAGATCCGCAACAGCGGGCAGATGGTGTTTTTATGGCAGGGCAATACAGAATAAAAGATGCCCTGCCTGCACTTGAAAAAATTCTTACCAGTGATAAAGACGAAAAGATCCGGCGAACTGCAGCATGGTCAATAGGGAAAATTGATTTGCAGACACTTGCCAGGTATCTTGATTCGCAGGATTCAGAAGTAAAGTCCATTGTCACTGAGACGCTTCTGCGGATGGACAAGAATAATGTTTCATATCTTCTTGAAAGGTTTAATAAAGAAAACGAACCAACCAAAACAAAAATTATTGAGTATGTTGAAGCATCAGGCAATACTTCTTTCAATGAAAAACTGATGAGCATTGGAGAAAATACTGATGAAGCGATAGCAATCCGCCTGAAAGCCCTTGAAACGCTTGGAAGGACAGGAACCCTGGACCTTGAAGGGCGGCTCAACAATCTTTATTACAATGACCCTGCACCTGAAATTAGCAAACAGGCAAAAACAACGCTTGATGCTATCAAAGCAGCAGAAAAAGCAAAGGAGAAGAAGCCATGAAACGAGGATTCACACTCATTGAACTTCTTGTCGTTATGGCTATCATTTCAATGCTTGCAGGCCAGATTCTGCCATCTCTCTCTTCAGCAAAGGAACAGGCGCGAATGATCAATTGTACCAGCCAGTTTCATCAGATAGGGCTTGCAATTGAAATGTATTATCAGGATTATGATAGTGAATACCCAACCTGGCTTTCCACGCTCGTTCCCTCTTACCTGCAAACCCCGAAGATTTTTATTTGTTTGACTGACAGAAACAAAGGGATGCGGGGACATGGCAATCCACAGTACCCGAATGCCAATGACATTCCACCAGACCAGATACCAGGGTATTCACCCCCATATGATCCTGAATTTGGTTCGCGAAATCCGAATGTGACTGCATGCAGTTACATCTATGAGTTCGCTCCAACACCGTGTGAATGGTTTATGCAGGGACTGGCGAGCGGCACCTATACTGATACTGACAGAGACAATGCAGACACTGACCGCAACGGTGTGGTCTCATGGAGAGAAGCAAAAATATGGCAATCGCGGTACCAAGGATATGGAGACCAGGTGCCCATTGTTCGGTGCTTCTGGCATTACTACAACCAGAACCGAAAGGTCATCAATCTGTCGTACAAGGATTATCATGTGTTTACCAGCAGGATACGCTGGGAGGGCACTTCTGACTGAAATTTGCCTGGCAACAATTGCGAGAAGAAACGTTTCTACGCCAAAATGAGTTTTGCCTTCACACCCAAAAATACCTGTTAGGTGCTATTTTTGAACATCAAAAAAGCCGCACTATATCCTTACTTATCCGTGAATCAAGGTCAAACAATCCCTTCCACCAGACATTAAATGATTTTCTATCTCCAACCCATTTCAGGTAGTACCGCTGAAAAGGTCCCCTCAATTTCTGCGCTTCAACAAGGGCTTCTCTCAGTCGCTTTTTCATGTCATTGCGTAAAACAGCCGGCATCTCTTTTCTTGTAGGATACCACCATTTGCATTCTTCCTGGATGAATCTGAGTTTATTCTGAATATGCTCTCCGGCAAGTGCAAGTTTCAGTCCTTCACCAAAACACCCTGAAACACCTGCCTTCTTGAGTATATCAAGGACAAACGGAATGGTACTGAGTTTTGCACCTGAACCAGCAGCATAATTACTTCCTGACACCATCCACAAAATGTCATCAAGGATCCAGCCGTCTTCAAACTTCTGCGGCATGTCAAGCTCTGATGCAATCCCTCCTGCCCTCTTGCGCAAATCTTCAGGACTTGTTTTCCCTGTCCATGAACTGGCGGCAAACTGGGCGATATTGAACAGGACAAGCGTCCATGGCGCGTTCATTGGCGCAAAAGAATGACCGCGCGCCCACATTGTAGCAATAATCCCCTCGCCGCCAAGTTCAACGAGGGTCTCTGCCATCTGGTTTGGATTGAGAAAGCCGCGGATATAATTGGCATGAAATGGCATGTCAGCGCTCATGTACGCAGCGCAGGTTCCCCATAAAGGTCTTCCAGTTTTTGCCATGACCCGTAATTGCGGACAATCGCGCGGGTATCCTGTTTCTGAATCAAGACCGCCTATTTTCTCCAGGTCCTCTGCCGGCAAATCTTCAACATAATGACCGGATTTAACCGGGCCATACGGCAGAAAACCTTCTCTGTAAGGATTTCGAAATTGCGCTTTCACAGGTCTGAACCCTTTGTAAATTACAAAGCGGCCTGTTTTACCTGTGGTGCCATATTCCCAGGGAAGAGGAATGACCCGCTCGTCTATCCCTGCAATAAGGTCTATACGGCCCTCTCCAAGAAGCATATCTCCCCAGAACATTGGAATCCGACCAGACGCAAAGACCTCATTCCAGACCCATTTTGCGTGATCAAGATACAATTCCATGCGGCCGCCGAGTTTATCCATTCGTTTCTTGCAAGCAGGGCAACTTCCGAGCTGGTGCGTTTCATCCTGTCCCACGTGTATGCGCATGCTCTGTGGGTGGATTTGACAGACATATTTGATGAGTTTTGAAAGATATTGCCTTGTCTCTGGTTTTGAGGGACACAACTGGTTTGCCCATACAGGATTTTCAAAAAGTTCTCTGGTGCCTTTAAGACGCGAAAGGTACTCAACATGCCCGAATGTCTGAATAAGAGGGATCCACTCAATTCCAAGTTGCTGCGCCAGAACCATCAGGTCGCCAAGTTCTTTTTCGGTGTAACGGTCATATGAAGGAAATTGATATGACAGCGGTAGTTGTGGAATACGATGCTCATATTCTACGAGAACACCATTAATGCCCCAGCGAGCAAGTGTTTCAAGCAGATGAGCGAAAATTTCAACAGGTATTTTTGGGCCTTTCAAATCAATATGAAGCACCCGATGCCTGATTGCCGGCTCCTTGCACTGCATACGCCATTCTGGCAGTCCATGTTTATCCCTAAACAGCATTTCTTCCTCCATGTGGTGTATTTTTTAAAAGGGAAACCACGACATCAGTTCATCAACAACAAGTTCGTGTCCTTTCCTGTTCGGATGATTGCCAGAGGATAGAAGAGATTCAAGTGGTACTCCAGAGGATACTACTCTTTCAAAAGCGCGGTAACTATCAGCAAGTCCAACGCACTCGTTTCCGGCTATGTCCCTGATGAGTGCGGCGCGCTCTCTTAGAAGACGGCCGTTTTCATCACCGGGCGTGACAACAGACATATCCCAGGTTGGCGTCAGGAGAATTATACGAGCGCCGCTATCTGTTCCAGCCCTTACCATATCGGTCCATGCTTTTCTGACTTCAGAAATGTCAGTCCACCTGTCATTCAGCCCATAATCAATCGTTATAAGGTCCGGCTTATGGCAAAGAACGTCCTGTTTGAAGCGGCCGGAACCTGAAATGGAATTCGCCCCGCCAATTGCAGTTACTATGACATTTGTCACAGCAAAAGGGAAACGTTCCTTTATCCGCAGGTGAAATAGATGGGGATAAGAGTTAAATGTATCAACATGCGGTGTCCAGAAGTATCCTGCAGGCACGCTATGGCCGTGGCACACGATCATAATGGCCCGGTTTTCTGGCCAGACCTTGCGCATCTCACATACAAGCGGGGCAAGATATGTGGTTTTATCAGCAATCGGCATACTCATCTCCGCAATAAGCGCATTTTAAATGGGGCGAGCGTCCATTCCCTGGATTTTTTTCCTGTTTCTGTATCAGTCCAGCAATCCTTGAAAACGAGCGTATTCGGTTCAGAAAGGAAGTTTGCTGCCACGAGAAAGAATTCATCGTTCACATAGGCAGAGAGTACAAGATCTGGCCACACAGGACTTATCAGAAGCGACTGGTCGCGTATGTCAATAAACACATGGGACCCAGGCTTTGTCATCAGTTTATAAATGTCAAAATATCTAAAATAATTTTCTATTGTTCTGGGGTTGCCTGGAATTGAATCCCATGGAGAAAGTACGGGCGGGTCATCAGGGTGATTCCTGTAATGCTCTGCAATCAGGTGAGGCCAGGCGACAGCAGAAGAACCAGCCCTGTATGGGAGTTTATCTCCAGTGTACATCTTTCCTGTTATTGGCCTTCCATGATAAAGAACAGGAAATTGAAGATAGGGGATGGATAGGGCATATACTTTTCTCTGGTCTTCAAAAGGTACAACACGCCAGTCAGGTATGTAGAACACAAATGGGGGAAGACCTCGCACTGTCCGTCGCATCTGGTTTGTATCCTTTATGCCCTCGCCAACATAAAGGTAATCCCAGCACTTAAATCGGGGCGGCGCGGAAATTATTGGATTACAAAATTCCCATGCGTGCAACGTGAATATACCCCGATAACGCCGCACAATGGAATAAATCTCCTGGACGAGGTCTTCAAAAGCCCCATGCACCTGGGAGGATTCTTCAAATGCATCTATGTGACCCTGGTCTTCATCAGGGGTGTCCAGAAATGCCAGGGGATCATATCCAACATCGTCGTAAAGTCCATCTATTGGATAACTGTCAAAAAGTTTCTCAATGTTATTCAGGAGAAATGCCCGCCAATCTGGGCTGCGCGGTGATGAAAGTCCGTAATCAAAATATCCCTCTTCAAGGGCGAGTGTGTTTCCTCTGTATTTCACCTGCCATTTTGGGTCATAATACTTGCTTCTCCTGTCAAAGTATCCGCTTGAAATATATGGGATGAATTTCATTCCATATTTATGGGCAAGGTCAATCATAGCACGAAAGCCATTCTCATTATTGGGTTTAAATTTGTCAAGTCCGAATATTTCAAGAGCATCATTCCATTCTTCGTGGATTTTGATAAGACCCATGCCCTTTTCTTTATAAAACGAGAAATTTTTCTCATCTTCTTCTGTCGGTGTCGGGCATCTTTCAGCAGGATATTCAGCCCAGTTATACCAGACATGGCCCGGAATATAGTCCGTAAGAATCTCATGCCTCTGCCATGTCCGGAATGACTCGCGTGCAAATCTCAAATTCAAGAGTCGCTTTCGTTCGGTTTCTGTATCCCATACTTTTATCTGTGACATTCCTTCTCCTTTTGCATGTTTTGTATGATTTTTATTATTCCTCCATCGCCGCATCTATCATAGCCACTATATTTTCCGGGGGAACATCTGCCTGAATTGTGATGCCTGGCTCCAGGATATATCCACCCCGATTACCCATCAGCTCCTTCAGTTTCATAACTTCAGCGCGTACCTCGCCCGGTGTTCCATGTACAAGAAGATCCTGCGTTCTAATTCCTCCACAGAATGTCAGAAATGCACCAAATTCACGCTTCAGGTACAGTATGTCCATCGCCTCTGGCTGGATGGGATGAAGAATGTCAAGACCAATGTCTATCATGTCGCCTATGATGGGCACGATATTTCCGCAGGAATGGTGAAATACCTTTCTACCCCGCTTTTTTGCATAGCCATAGATTTCACCAAGCAATGGTTTGATAAGCGTGCGCCAGTCATCCGGTGATATGATCATCGCCTTCTGGGTGCCATAGTCATCACTGACTGCTATGGCTTCAAATTCAAATCTGTCAAAGAGAATTTCCATGGTTTCAAGAATGTAGTCGGCTATTCCCCGTAGCAGGTCTCTCACAAATGCGCGATGGAGCGCCACGTCAAGAAGTATGTTTTCCATTCCGCGCATAAATGTCGCGCGTTCCCATAAATCTCCAACCCAGATTATTCTGAAGTGCTCTGCCTTTCTTGCGCACCACTCACCGAGATCTTCAAAACGATAAGGCATCCCTGCTTCAGGAAACCTGTATCCTGAAAGGGTTGGTTCTTTTAACACAGGACCGATTGGCGCTCCGCGGTCAATGGTGCTTGTTGACCATCTCACGCCATACTCGTCCTTTGCAGTTTTCCCAAATACTGCAGGGTCTGCGTACAGTGGTTTGATTGATTTTGTCCCAGACATTCGGATTGGAAGGTTTATTGCGTCATCAATAGGCGAACCGTAGTGATTTTCTGCAATTCTCTGGGAAACCGGTGAAAACATGAAGTTGTATGGAACCGCGGGCAAACCGCGTCTTGCCAGGACCATCTCAATCCATTTCCTGTTATTTGCCGGTCTCATAGTGCGTATACCCTGATTGGAAAATAATTATCATGCATCATTGTATCAAAAGAATTGAGGGCAAGCAAAATTGATACTGAAATGGCAGATTCAAGGATGGTTTTATCTGAACATTGTAGCCGTTTCTTGTTTTTTAATGAATCTCACAGAAAACTTGACAGATTGCTTAATCCGATTATAATAAACCTGTAACGTTGAAAGTATGGATCTGGCCTGAAAAACTCCTTGAAAAATAGGGGTGTTATGAATGTGTCAAACGAACTCTATTTTCCGCAATTTCTTTACAACAAAACCCGGCGAAGTTTTGCAAAACACAAGACATCACAAAGTTCACGAAAAAACTTATGAAAGGGGGTGAAAAATATGAAAAAACTGTGTTTGGTTGTGCTGGCGATATTTGCTGCGAGTCTTTTTGTCGGGTATGTTGCATCTGCCAAGACCATTGAGGAAATCATGGCAAACGTGGAAGCCGGAGCCAAGAAAATCAAGGATGTCACCGGGGTCCAGGTATTGCAGTTCATTATTGAAAATGAAATGGTAAAGGCCACAAACAAGTTCCAGGCAAAAGTACCCGACAAGTTCCGCTCCGAAACCAGCTTTCCGATTCCAGGGCAGAAAGCCGTGCAGCAGGTCATAACTGTGTGCGACGGTAAGACAATCTGGGAGTATGTGCCTGGTCCTACAAAGGAAGATAGAAAGGTTATCAAGATGGACCTTTCTAAGACGGCCGGAGAATTGGAAACCTACAAGAAAAAACTCATGGAAACAGGATTTGTAGGACTGAGCGCTGAGGATATCTTGAAGGTTGCTGAAGCCGACTATGACATCAAGGTCGGGAAATCTGTCAAGTTAAATGGGAAAGAAATGGATGTCATAGAAGGCACCCTTAAACCGTCTGCCGCAAAGTCCGCAAAAACCGGAGCGGTAAACCTTCCCACGCCTGCTACGATTTCTTATCTTATAGGAGCAAAGGACGGGTTTATCTATAAGATAGAAGGGAAGGACAAGGCCGGGAAAACCGTGCTTTCAATCAGTTATGAGAATTTGAAATTCAACACCGGCACCAAAGACACTGTGTTCAAGTTCAAGCCACCAAAGGGTGTTGAAGTGTTTGATGCATCTGAAGTTGCGCCTCATGTAGTTAAATAATACAGAAAGGGGGTCAGCAATGCTGACCCCCTTCGTATTCCGTGTAGTCCAGTTCCAAATTTTTATACTTTTATTTCCTCGTTTTTCCTTCGTGCAGTTCTGATGGCGTCCTTTACAGCAAAATAGTAACCGCATACCATGATAATCGCACCAATTACAATATAGCCAAATCCCTTTGTTGCAGTTTTCTGCTCGCTGGTAAGGGGCGCTTCTTCTGTCTTCTTCCCTTCTTTCTGTTCTTTCTGCGCCTGTTGTTCCTCCTCAGGGACTATTCCTTCATCATTCATCTCTACAGGGGCGCTTTTTGTAATGCCAGTCGCAACGCTTACCTGACCTGCACCTGGAATCATCTGTTTTGCCTTTACAATACCCAGGGCGCCCCATGTAAGAACACCAAGACCTATGAGTACGACAAGAATAAATGCAGCCGCCTTTCCAATCTGGCCATTGTACACCTGCCCGAGACCGGGGCAGAGCACAGAAAGAACGGCGGCCACGCCTGAAGATTTCTGCTCATATTTTCTGCGCACCTGGCTGCGAATTGCTTCTTCCTCAATAATCCTTGCTTTTTCCTCATCAGAAAGCGGCATAGGCACCTCCTTTATTCGTATTCCCAGGTTATTGTCTTAATCTTCTCATACAGAGACGGCAATCTCTTCCAGTCCTTCATAATAGGCATAAAAGCAATGAAAATTTCTGAATACTTGCTTTGGCTCAAATCCATCTGTGGTGGTACTGAGTTGATGAATACAAAATCCTCGCCCTTGCCAAGCATACCGGAGCATATAAGACCAACCCCGTATCCTCTGCCATCATGTACATACAGCCATGGCGCCCAGCCAATTTTATTCTGTGAGCCAGCCGGGCCGAGTTTGAATGTCTTTGGCACGCCATCCTTCGGCACAGTATAGTACTTAAACTTGCTTCGCGGATTCTCTGAACTTAACCCCCAGTTGACAACGCAGGCATGTGTTTCTGCACCAAGATATAGAAATCTTGAATCAACGAAAATAAATGGCAATCCCTTTCTCAATTCCAGAAATAGCACAAGTTTATAGTCAGGGTCAACATTTCCCCTGCTATCACCCATTGAAAAAGTAACCTTTGCGACCTTTCTATCTGCAGTATCAACCAGTTTTGCGCTCTTTTCAAGTGCCTTTACAAGAAGTTCCTTGCCAGCGGTTATATCCTTTGCAGCAAAGTAAAAGATATAACTGCCACTATATATACCTCCGGGGCGCACAGTATAGATATACCCGCTTGTAAAAAGGCCCACATCCTCCCTGCTGTTGGTATCTATGAAAATCTTATCCGGCTTTTTTTCTGGAACTTTCTTCGCCGGCGCGCTCTTTTTCGCAGGTGTCTTTCTTGATGGAGAGGATTTTGCAGGCGCTCCGAAGCACAACCCGACCATTACACATATTGCAATTACTGCCAGGCACATTTTTTTCACAAAGGCCTCCCCGTTAATTGCAGGACTATTTTACAACAAAAATCGCTACTTTTGCTTTTCCTTGATTTCAGAAATCAATTTTTCCATTCTGCGCCCGTATTCTATGTAATTATTATAGCGGATTTCTGCAGGAGATGTAATACTCTTGTCATGATAGACAACCGCCATATGCGGCTCAATGGAAATGCCGCCATCATAGCCGCGGCTGAAAAGGTCTGCAAGGACTTCCCTTACCATGGCCTTTCCCTCGCCAGGGAACGTACAGACCTGTTTGTCTCCAACTTCGTAGCCATCCTTAATATGGACATATACAATGTGGTCCCGCAGATGTACATAACAGTCCCATGGATCCTGCCTCTTATACGGTTTTGGACCTCGGACATCATCATGAAATAAAGGATTGCCTGTATCATACACAAGTTTTAAGGCCGGCGAATTGACACCTTCCAGAAGACGCAGAGCATGCTCCCAGGAAAGAGAACCCCACCCTGAACAGTTTTCATGCACGCAAAGAACTCCCGCATCTTCAGCCATCCTTGCAATGTTTTTCACCCGCTTGATTGCTTCGGTTGACCAGTCATAATCAATCACCTCCGGCGGGATTGCAAAACTCATTATGCGAATCATCTTTGTGCCAAGCCGGCGCATCCTGACAAGAGCCCTTTCCATCTCACGATAACTCGCATCAGGTGGCTCTGTAATTTTCTGCGACCAGTTTGCGACACCGCTGCCGACGCAATTTATTCTTATCCCGGCAGCATCAAGTTTTGCACAGACCTCTTCAAACTTCGCATCATCAACCATGGTGAGATTAACTCCATCAATGGAACGGGATTCAATATACTTCCATCCGAGTTCTTTTGTGGCGCGTATCTGCCCGTCAATATCAGGTGCGGCCTCATCAGCAAATCCTGTCAAATACATAAGGTCCTCCTTTTGTACTGGTATTGGTTATGATGGTTCCCCATCCTGTGCGTCTTTATTCTTCTCAACGACTGGAAGGCGCGGCGCAAGGTCAACCTGTTCTGGCAGTTGAATCTCTTTATCTGCGATTCCTGCCTCGCGAAGTTTTCTCGCAGCAGGCATAAGCCGGCTTTCCAGAGAGGCAACCGCCTGATTATAGTCCCTGACTGCTTTTGTCAATCCATTGCCTGCATTCGCGATATGTCCAACAAATGTTGCTATCCTCTCGTAAAGTTCCTTGCCCATGGATGCAATCTGCCGTGCGTGCTCGGTTACACGGTGCTGTTGCCATCCAAACGCAACAGCCCGTAAGAGTGCAAGAAGTGTCATGGGGGTTGCAATAAGAACCCGGTTGGTTGCTGCAAATTCAATCAGTGAGCCATCATATTCACATGCAGCGCCTATGGATGCTTCATTAGGCACAAACATTACAACAACCTCAGGCGTTGCTGGAAACTGGGTCCAGTACTTTTTTCCCGCAAGATTCTGTACCACATTGCGCACATCCCTCGCGAACGCTGCAAGCAATTCTTCTCTTTTTTCCTGCGGTGCCTGCATCGCATCAAAATAGTTTTTCATCGGGGCTTTTGCATCCACAGGCAGGACGCCGCCATTGGGCAGGTACACAATCAAATCAGGCCTGCCTGATTCAACCGTTACCTGTTCGCTGAAATCCACATGTGGTTCCATTCCAGCCAGTTCAACCACGCGGCGCAACTGCATCTGGCCCCACTGTCCGCGCACTTCTGTGGATCTTAGCGCCTGATTAAGTTGAAGCGTCAGCACTCTGAGTTGGTCCTGGGCCGAATACAGATGTTTCAATTCCTGCTGGAGACCCTGATAAGCGCCCTCTCTTTTTTGTTCAATTTCACGGATAGCCGAATCCATTTTTCCCAG
>Ga0315298_1010781_pt1 | contig 10918 bp, 8 predicted proteins | sample WHS_1_MG_FD_203077 | JGI IMG/M metagenome (GOLD analysis project Ga0315298, IMG submission 203077) | Extremophilic microbial mat communities from Washburn Hot Springs, YNP, Wyoming, USA - WHS_1_MG | ecosystem: Environmental > Aquatic > Thermal springs > Hot (42-90C) | place: USA: Wyoming...
ATTGTGGTGGCCGCTTTCGTATCCACCGGATGCGGACGTGAGCAAACCGCAGGGCCAAAGCCAAGCGCAGGGCCACCTATAGAGGTCATTAACTTTGTTTTGGAAAAAACGAAGCATTCTGTTAAGCTAGCTGCTCTTAAGCAAGGTATTATACTCGAGTCCATACGAGTGCAAAAGTACGATCTCGGTAACATCCTGGAGAGCATGGGTAATGATAAAGTCCCAGCCGGAACATTAGTCTACCCAATTCAGATAAAATACACTGGAATAAGGACTGTAGGGACTGGAGATTGGGGAGAGACAAAGAGCAGCGAGTATACTATGTCTGCGGAGCGCTATCTTTATCAGGATGTATTTGGCAACTGGAACTACTTCTCCCCCGAAGACAAGCTCCCTCTTTCCCTTCACTTGAGGTAAGAGTCTGGATGTGAACATAATGTCTTTGGGTTAGTTGTCCATCCCCACATTTGTCTGCCCACCACAGTGAGCGCAATGAGCGCTAAAGTTGGGTTGGAGTCAGCAGTGCCAGTTGGATTGGACAGAGGTAACTTCTGATTCTCGTTGTCGTCGCCACGAATCGCCCCGCCCGGTTCTACCGGATCCGCCTCGGGCCATAGGCGGGCCGGTGGTTTAGCGTTGAAAAGGCAGCGGACATCGGCTCGGTCGGCCCGCGTCGTCGCGGTCGCCCCGGTCGCGGTCCCGGCGGGCTCCGGGCCAGAGCCGGGAGTTGCATTGGTGAAACGCCGGCGGTATGGTTTCGCCATGAGCATTCAGGAAATCGAAAAGGCCATCCAAGACATGCCGCGTTCCCAGGTGGAAGAATTGCAGGGCTGGATTCAGGAGTATCTGGAAGATGAACGGGAGTTGACGGCGGGGTTCAAGGCCAGCATCGAACGTGGCCGGCAGGACATTGCCCAAGGGCGCGTCCGGGTTCGGCAGTCCTGAATGGCGTCGTGAGCCATCAAGAAATCTACTCGCGGGAGTTCGATGCCGTCTTTTTCAAGCTGGATGACCGCGCCCGGCAACAAATCGAGGAGAAGATCACGGAAGTCGGTGCCCGGCTGCGCCAGTTTCCACACCATCGACTCAAAGGAATGCCGGAGTTCCAACTGCGCGTGGGGGACTACCGGGTGATCTATCAGTTTGATTTGTCGAAGAATACCATCTACTTGATTGCCGTCGGTCACCGCCGGGAGATTTACCGGTAACTAAGGGTCTGACCGTCGGCCGGTGACTTTTCTCGGCGGTGCCACGAATCTCCCCGCCCGGTTCGACCGCACCCCGCGCGGAGCGGGGCAAGTCCGTCTCGGGCCGTAGGTCGGCGCGGAATTGTCGTTGCACGGGATGGGGCGGGTCGGTATATTGGCGGCGCTGTTGGGGACGCGGACGTGGCGGAACTGGCAGACGCGCAGCGCTCAGGACGCTGTGGGTAACACCGTGGAGGTTCGAGTCCTCTCGTCCGCACCACCCGGCAGTTGGCTGCTCATGAACCCGTGCTGGTCCTTGTTGAGTTTGCTGACCCTGCTGGCAATGCCGGCCCGGGCGGGCCTGCTCGCGCCGCTCGACCGCGAGAAACGCGCCGACGCGAACGACAAGATGTTCAGCGCTCCGACCTTGAATCAAACCGACGCAGTGTTGCCCGGTAACTACGTGCCAAGCGGTGTGCTGACGCGTCCGACGATTGATGGCAAGAACGTCGAAAGCCGGTCGGCGGGCGCGTGGAAGGTCATTGAATCCAAGCCGGCAGAGTTGTCCCCCCGGGGAAGCGATGTTCTGGATCGGCCCGTCCCGGAACGGCCGGTCGTCAAAACGGAACGGTTGGCAATCAGCGACAAGGCCACGGATCGGACCGCGACGGTTTCGAATGCGGCGGCGCAACTGCCGCCGCGGCAGATCGCGCCGAACACCGCCGCCGGCGAGGATGATCTTCGCAACCAACTGAAGAAGACGCCGTAACCGGCCGCGGTCACAACGCCGCGTCCGCCCACCGCTGAATCATTTCCGGGAACCGGCACGCGCGACAACCGGACTTGTCGTTGACGCAGAAGTCCTGGAAGATTTGCAGCACGCCCTGCTGGTGCCGGTTGGTCTTCAACCAGCGTGGCACGGCGGCCGGCGTGTCGAATAGTTGTTGGCACGCCAGCCGGAGCAGGCTGTTGACGGGCGCGCCGGCCATCGCTGCGTCGGCGGCGCGGGCTTTGGCCCGCAACGCGCTGTCGCCGTCCAGTTCCGCCCGCGCTGCGAGGAACGGCAGGACGACGTTGGTGACCAATTCCTGCGCCCGCGCCGCGCCGATCAGGTCGGTGGCCGCCGCCTGAGTGCGGCCGCCGAGCGTGAAATGCCGGCTCCAATATTCGTCGCGCAGTTGCCGAAACAGTGTGGCCGGGTCGCCGCCGGTCTGCACTGCGCCGGTCAATTCGTCCAGCAACGCCGGATGTTGTTGCAACAGCGCGGCAGCGGCGCCGAGCCGCCGGTGCGGGTGATTGGCCGGGCGGATGCCGTGCAACCGCCAGGCGTCGCGCGGGAGGATGTGCGGCTCGTAGTCGGGCCGGAGTTTCCACCAGGTGTTCCAGAGGCGTTTGACGTAGCGCTGGCCGGCGGTATCGCGGGCGACGGGGGCGGCGGTGGGGAGGAAGTTGGCGACGCCGAAGAGCACGGACGGCAGTGCGGACGGTGCCGCCTGGCGCAGGGAGGCGACCGGTAGCTGCTGGGCCAGTTTGCGGAAGGCGGCTTTGTTGTTTTTGTAGCCGAGCGCTTCCATCCAGCCGGTGTAAAACGCCTGCTCGGCGTCGGTCGCGCGGATCCAGCGGATGAATTTTCGGACCTTGCCGGCAAACCGTTCGTCACCGGCGGAATCCAGCAGGCGGCCGATGGCGGCCGCGGTCAGTTTCTGGAACAGCGCGCCGCACGGCCCGGCGTGGTTGCCGACGTTGTGCGGGTAAGCGTCGAGATCAATTTCGTCGTAGAGCTGTTCCAGCGGGGCGTCGAGGAACGGTTGGAGGATCAATTGCGGCAGCGGCTCGCCGGCGCGGGTGACCGGGGTCGCAAGGGGATCGTCTTCCCAGAGCACGACGTGGAGGATGACGTTGTCGTAGGCGGGGTCGCGGTCGTGGCCGTGGTGGAACCAATCAGCGGCCCGCAAGTGAATCTCGACGTCACCGGTGCGTTCGGGGGCGGTGCCGATTTGGATGGTGGCGTGGCGAAAATCAGGTCCGGCTTCGAGATTCCACCAGCCGGGAAAGATGACGCGGAGTGGTTGGCCGTCGCTGGTCTGCAATGCGGTGGCGCGGACGCGTTGGTCGTACCAGAGGCAATGCACGAGACGTTCGGTGATGGGCAGCGGCACGTAATGGCTGCCGGCATCGCGCACCACGACCGGCGCGTCATCGTGGGAATACGCTTGGCGGAGCAGCAAATCGCGCAACTCGGTGTAATGACGGGCAGCCATGTCTTGCTCTGTCGGTCCAGCTTCAATATAGTGCCCGGCGTATGAAAACACGACTTCATTTTCTCGGTTTGCTGTTGGCGGCGGCGGTCGGCGCGCAGGAGCCGGCGCACGACCCGGTGGTGCAGGCCGTGCAGAAAGTGTTGCCGGCGGTGGTCAACATCAGCACCGAACGCGTGGCCCGGCGACCGTACCGGGATCCGTTCGACGAGTTTTGGCGGCAATTTTTCGGTCAGCCCCGGCATCCGGACGACGGTGGCGGCCAGAGCCTCGGTTCCGGGGTTGTGGTGGACGAGGACGGCTGGATTGTCACCAACTGGCACGTGGTTCAGCGGGCCACGAAAATCCAGGCCGTGCTCAGCGACGGCACCAAGTACGAAGCCCGGTACGTCAGCGGCGACGAGAAGAACGACCTTGCGTTGTTGAAGATCGAGGCAAAGAAACCCTTGCCGGCGGTCCGGATCGCCACCGCGGCCGAGCCGGTGTTGGGCGAGACGGTCATCGCGGTTGGCAATCCGTTCGGCCTCGAACACACCGTCACCCGCGGCATCATCAGCGCCAAAAACCGCCGCTACACGGTGGACGACACGACGTTCGAGGACGTGTTGCAGACCGATGCCTCGATCAATCCCGGCAATTCCGGCGGGCCGCTCATCAATACCCGGGGCGAGTTGGTGGGCATCAACATGGCGATTCTGTCGCAGGCGCAGGGGATCGGGTTTGCGATTCCCGCGCGGCGGGTGGCGGCGTTGTTGGCGACGTGGTTCTCGCCGGAAAAACGGGCCGGGCTGTGGCTGGGGCTGCGGTTCGCGCACCAGGACAACCAACTCCTCATCGCCGACGTGCAGAAGGACAGTCCGGCCGCCCAGGCCGGGCTGCGCCGGGGGACCGTGGTGGGCGCGGTGGACGGCCAGAAGTTTGGCGATGTGCTGGCGTTGCAGCGGTACCTGATCCACAAGAAAGTCGGCGACGAGGTCCGATTCGAACTGGGGAACGGTGCCGTGGTCGCGGTCAAACTGGCTGCGTTGCCGAAGGTGTCGGCTCTGGACCTGATGCGGGCGAAATTCGGGCTGCGGGTGCAACCGTTGACGGCGGAGCTGGCGGAGGCGTTGGGGCTGACGGTGGCGCAGGGATTGTTGGTGGTGGATGTGGAGCGGGACAGCCCGGCCGCCGCCCAGGGGTTTCGCCGGGGGATTGTGATTACGCACGTGGCCGGTGAAGAATTTCAATCCCTGAACCGGTTGGCGGAACAACTGGCGGATGTCCAATCCGGGGATGCCGTGAACATGGCGGTGTTCATCAGCGAACGACGGGGCAACATGGTTTTGCAGCAAACGACCAGCGTGGCGCTGCAGGCACGATGAGGAGCGTGCCCCGCGCCGGGGAGATCACGCAAAATCCCCTCTTGCGAACCGCTGAGTTTATTGGTAGGGAAACGAACGTTGTCCGACACCGGGCCGTCGTGGCGGAACTGGCAGACGCGCTGGACTCAAAATCCAGTGGTGCTTAAACACCGTGTGGGTTCGATTCCCTCCGACGGCACCAACTCCCGCATCCCGGCTTCGCGGGGACGGGAATGCCGTTGACAGTGGGGGCGGTTTTGGTAAGGTCGCACGGTCGTTTCCCCCGTTTGTGAATGTAAATTCTTTGCCCACGGCGGGCAGGATCAACCCAAGAGGATCGAATATGAAGAAGGTTACAAAGAAGGCACCGAAGTACGTGTATTATTTTGGGCCGTCCAAGGCGGACGGCAACGAGAAGATGAAGAACCTGCTCGGCGGCAAGGGCGCAAACCTCGCCGAAATGTGCCGGCTCGGTTTGCCGGTGCCGCCCGGCTTCACGGTCACCACCGACTGCTGCGTCGAGTATTTCAAGCTCGGCAAGAAGTTCCCCAAGGGCCTGAAGGAACAGGTCGAGGCCGCGCTGAAAAAAGTCGAAGCCGAGATGGGCATGGGCTTCGGCGACCCGGTCAACCCGCTGCTCGTGTCCTGCCGGTCGGGCGCGCGCAAATCCATGCCGGGCATGATGGAGACGGTGCTTAACGTCGGCCTGTGCAGCGCCACGATCCCCGGCCTGATCAAGAAGACCAACAACCCCCGGTTTGTGTGGGATGCCTACCGGCGGTTGATCATGATGTACTCCGACGTGGTGATGGAGAAGGCCGAGGGCATCGAGCCGGCCGAGGGCAAGGGCATCCGGATGCAGCTCGAGCACATCATGCACGCCATGAAGAAGGATCGCGGCGCGGAGAAGGACACCGACCTCACCGCCGATGATCTCAAAGAGTTGTGCGGCAAGTTCAAGGCCTGCGTGAACGAAGTGCTCGGCAAACCGTTCCCGGATGCGCCGATGGAACAGTTGTGGGGCGGCATCGGCGCGGTGTTCAAGAGCTGGAACGGCAAGCGCGCCGTCGCCTACCGGCGCATCGAGGGCATCCCGGATGACTGGGGCACGGCGGTCAACGTCCAGGCGATGGTGTTCGGCAACATGGGCGACAGCAGCGCCACCGGCGTGGCGTTCACGCGCAACCCGGCCACGGGTGAGAACAAGTTCTACGGCGAGTGGCTGCCCAATGCCCAGGGCGAAGACGTCGTGGCCGGTATCCGCACGCCGAATCCGCTGAACGAAGCGACCAAGACCGAGCACAACCTGCATCTGCCGTCGTTGGAGCACGCGATGCCGGCAGTCTACAAGGAACTCGACCGGATCCAGAAGCTGCTGGAGCGGCATTACAAGGACATGCAGGACATCGAGTTCACCATTCAGGAAGGCAAACTGTTCATGCTCCAGTGCCGGGTCGGCAAACGCACCGGCACCGCCGCGTTGAACATGGCGATGGACATGCTGGCCGAGCGGTTGATTGACGAAAAGACCGTGGTCAACCGGCTGGCGCCGGCGCAGCTCGACGAGTTGCTGCACCCGATTGTGGACCCGAGCGCGGAAAAGACCGCCAAGCCGATTGCCAAAGGGTTGCCGGCCGGGCCGGGCGGCGCGTGCGGCCAAATCGTGTTCACCGCCGCCGAGGCGGTGCAGTGGACCAAGGAAGGCAAGACCGTCATCCTCGTGCGCGAGGAAACCAATCCCGAAGACGTGGAAGGCATGCGTGCGGCGGTGGGCATTCTCACGGCGCGCGGCGGGATGACGTCGCACGCGGCGCTCGTGGCTCGCGGTTGGGGCAAGTGCTGCATCGTCGGCGCGAGCGCGTTGCATGTGGACGTGATTGCCCGGCAGTTGACGGTGGACGGCAAGACGTTCAAGCAGGGCGATTTCCTGTCGCTCAACGGCAGCAAAGGCTACGTCTATGCCGGCCAGATGCCGATGATCAGCGCCACGGAGAACCCCCGGTTCCAGAAGTTCATGAAGATCGTGGACAAGTACCGCAAACTCGGCGTCCGCACCAACGCGGACACGCCGGAAGATGCGAAGCTGGCCCGGTCGTTTGGCGCGGAAGGCATCGGGCTGTTCCGCACCGAGCACATGTTCTACGGCGAGGGGAGCGACGCCCCGTTGTTCGCGCTGCGCAAGATGATCCTCAGCAAGAGCCTTGCGGAACGCAAAGCCGCGCTCGACGAGTTGTTCCCGCACGTCAAGAAGTCCATCAAGGACACGCTCGAAGCGATGGAAGGGCTGCCGGTCACCATCCGCCTGCTCGATCCGCCGTTGCACGAGTTTGTGCCGCAGAGCGAAGAGAAACAGCGCGACCTGGCCGCCAGCCTCGGTATTTCGCTGGAGGACGTGCAGAAACGCGGCGAATCGTTGCACGAGAGCAACCCGATGATGGGACATCGCGGCGTCCGCTTGGGCGTGACGTATCCCGAAGTCAGCGAGATGCAGTTGCGGGCGATCTTCGAGGCGGCGGCCGAGTTGATCAAGGCCGGCAAGAAAGCCAAGCCCGAAGTGATGGTCCCGGTCACCTGCGACGTGAGCGAGTTGAAACATCACAAGGCGCTGTTCGACAAGGTCAAAGCCGAAGTGCAGGCGAAGACCGGCGTCAAACTCAACGTGCCCTACGGCACGATGATCGAGATTCCGCGCGCAGCGTTGCTGGCCGACAAGATGGCCGAAGTGGCGGAGTTCTTCAGCTTCGGCACGAATGACCTGACCCAGATGGGCTTCGGGTTCAGCCGCGACGACATCGGCGGGTTCATGGAAGATTATCTCAACCAGAAGCTGCTCAAGGCCGATCCGTTCCAGACGATTGACCAGGAAGGCATCGGGCAATTGATCGAGATGTCGGTGAAGAAAGGCCGCAAGACCAAGCCGGAATTGAAGATTGGCATCTGCGGCGAACAGGGCGGCGACCCGGCCTCGGTCGAGTTCTGCTACCGGACCGGCCTGAACTACGTCAGTTGCAGCCCCTACCGGGTGCCGATTGCCCGGTTGGCCGCCGCGCAGGCCGCGTTGAAGAACTAAGCAAGCTGCCTTATCACGAAGGGGCGAACCGCAAGGTTCGCCCCTCGTGTTATCATGGACAGCCGCGCTCCGTCGCGATCGTGTCGTTTCGTCCGTCTGCCATTTGATACTTGCCCGCCAATCTCGCCGGCGTATTTTTGCCGTCGTTGAAGGAGACAAGCTTGAAGGCACTCGCGACAACAGCACTGATCTTGGGGCTTGTACCCATCTGCCTCTGTGAGGACACGAACTTCGCCGTGACCGCGATCACAAGAACGGTTGAAGACAGTGTCAGCCTGCACTGGCGGAGTGAAACGAACGCCGTCTACCGGATCCAATTCGCGTCGGAACTCGCGACGAACACAACGTGGGAGACTCTCTATGACAACTATCCATCTCACGGCGCAACGACATTCTGGACTGACCAAGGCGATTGGGTGACCAATCCTGAGGTCTTGCACCCGAGCAAGGCACAGAAGCGGTTTTACCGCATCGTGAAAATCGGAACGAACGTTGCGCCGCCCCAAGTCAGCATTGTCTTCCCGACCAACGGCGCGGTTATTTCTGGGGAGGTCACGGTGGCCATGACGGCAACGGGCGCTGCGCCGATCGCAACGCTGGCGCTGTTTGTGGACGGCGAAGAGTTCGAGTCCTTCAGCGGAGATCAGACAAACGTTATCATCAATACCTGTGAATGGGCAAATGGGCCACATACACTGTTTGCCGTGGCAGCGGATGCCACCGGCATCGAGACAACCCCCAGCACGAATGCGGTAGGCGCACAGTACGCGGCGTCGCCCTATGTCACTGTGCTCTTCAGTAACTATGTTTCCCGATTCTGGTTCTCTGAGCCGCGCTTCGAACCCGAACTCGGCGAGACACAACATATCAGCGCCGTGTTTGCCGCCGATTCCGATTGGACATTGACGATCCGGGATGTTGCAAGCAACGCCGTGCGAACCGTCACCGGCACAGGCACGACCATGAACTTTGCTTGGGACGGCACCGGCGATGGAGGCAGTCCGCTGCCGATTGGACTCTACGATGTTGAAGTTTTCGCGATGGCTCGCCCACCCGCCAACGGTTCTGGGCCAGCCCGTCCGCAACGGCGGCGTTCATACCGCGTGAAGGGAAGCCCCGGAACCTACGGGATTGCCTACCAAGGTCACCACCCCAATCCTCCTATCGGAAGTTTCACGCGCCCGACGAACGGTCTGGGCGGATATGTCGCACTCGATCCGAACTATCAATTACCCTATGGACCAATTCGCCGCGCCGGGGAGATTGCGACGAAATTTGCCGGAGCCATGGACGCGGGCGGTTGGAAGCCGGGCTTCAAGCTCGGCAACGACAGCCTGCGGGCATCGCATTTGCGCAAACCGTCCAAAGGCGGCAGCAGCAAGTTCAACGAAGTGAATATCGGCTTGTTGGTCGGACACGGCATCCGCGGAACAAGCGGCGACTTCACCATTGCCGCGAACGGGCCGCTGCAAACCTACTTTCCGATCTGGAACACCGGCCAGCCGAACTATGATTGGGTTCGATTCTCGGAATGCAGTTTCGGCAGCACGAATCTGCGCTGGATGGCCATCTTCGCCTGCAACATTCTCCACGATGACAACTATCAGGACATGTGGGACAAGCTCGTGTTGCCCATTAATGACGACCTTCATCTTTTACTGTCCGCGCGCACCTCGGTCTACATGTATCCCGAATTTGGTCGTAAGTGGGCGCAGGCGATGTTGGGCAAGGAACCGGGCGGCGTTCGCACCGTCAGAGAGGCTTGGTACTATGCTGGCGCAAAAACACAGGAACTTGCGAATCCAACCACCAACGTCGTGTTCCGGGTGGCCGGTTGGCCTGCTTGCTTCAATGACAAGCTTTTGGATTATTCTACTCCCGATTCCGGAGATCCAACGGCAATTACGATTGACGACCGACAGGTTTATCCCCAGCCATGAAACTGATTATCTACTTCGTCGTACTGGTGGTCGCTTGGCTCGAACGAGCACAAGCCGGCGAGCCGTCGTTGGAGCGACTCGGCGTGCCGTGGCGTGTTGGCGATGCCACAGTCCAGTGGAATGCTACGCTTCACGATCTGCCATCTTCTGCGGCCGTGTATCGAGTTGTGTCGGGCGAGTTCTCACCAGTTGTGCTTTCCAATCTCCTCAGATTGGCGCATCTTAGTGAAAGAAACCGGGTCAAACCCCAGTGGGAAGGGGCAACGGAACGCGACCTGAGTTTTCGTGATGCCAGCGAAACCCGCATCTTGGATCTTATCCCAGATGATGGCTACGCGATTCTGCGAAACACAAAAGCAATCGCTTCTCCGCGCGAACCCGCGAAGGGTGTGCCCGATGAGCGGCAGGCATTGAAACAGGCCGTGGCGATTGCATCCCAATTAGGCATCACCCGCGACCAACTGGCAAAACGCGCCGGATCGGATGACCTTCGTTTTACCCCGATCCTGCGAGAACGGGGAGCGATTGACCGAAAACAAGGCAAGCTCGTGAAGACCGTCATTGCACGTGAACTGTTTCTGGTTCGGGCGTTGGATAGGATTCCATCCATCGGCATGGGTGGTGGCGGGGGTATGTTGCTCAGCTTTGGAAACTACGGTCAATTGGCCGAACTCGAGCTAACGTGGCGCACTGTAGAAGATCAGGTTCGGTATCCTGTAGCAACAAAGGAGCAATTTCTTGACTGGCTGAAAACCGGCAGGTGTGTCTGCGCGTCTGATCTTTTCGGAGAAATCCAAGCGATAACCGTCAAGAGCATCACTCCGTACTATCTCGAACGCGCTGGGGGCGAGCGACAGGAGGAGATTCATCCGATTACGGAGATCGAAGCTGACGTGGTACTTGAAACTACCAACATGCCGGTGCGGCTCTATTGCCCGTTGGTTGTCTATCCCTGATACACCTTCTTGGCGCTTGCACTGACGTCACGTATCCCGAAGTCAGCGAGACGCAGTTGCGGGCGATCTTCGAGGCCGCGGCCGAGTTGATCAAGGCCGGCAAGAAAGCCAAGCCCGAAGTGATGGTCCCGGTCACCTGCGACGTGAGCGAGTTGAAACATCAC
>Ga0315298_1010786_pt1 | contig 10911 bp, 5 predicted proteins | sample WHS_1_MG_FD_203077 | JGI IMG/M metagenome (GOLD analysis project Ga0315298, IMG submission 203077) | Extremophilic microbial mat communities from Washburn Hot Springs, YNP, Wyoming, USA - WHS_1_MG | ecosystem: Environmental > Aquatic > Thermal springs > Hot (42-90C) | place: USA: Wyoming...
GCCTGTAGGAGCCGAAATCAATATGGTTATTTCCTGCGGAATCAGAGATGAACGCGGCGTTTGGGGTGAAAGAATGAGAATTCCTTTCGACGAAGTGTATCAACGATTTTGAAATCCGTTTTTGCTCACATTTCCAAAATAGCGAGACGAAGCGAAGCGCACTGCTAATCGATAATGAGAAAGCATCTGAAGAAGTGTGTAATCGTTCTTTTTAGTTAAATCCACATTAAGCAATAGGAAAATAATAAAGTTCAAATTGTTAATATAGAATGTTTTAATCTCCGAGTCATCTCCGTTGTGATTTGCTTTACTCCCTTCGGTCGTGACCGTTGGTTCAGAATTGTATCTTTGATCTATTGATAACAGCTGACCTGAAGTTTTTGATGACAGCAACTTCGTTGTGATTTGCTTTACTCCCTTCGGTCGTGACCGTTGGTTCAGAATTGTATCTTTGATCTATTGATAACAGCGGTCGCAAATGGAAAATATTTCCACATGCTGTTGTGATTTGCTTTCAGAATTGTATCTTTGATCTATTGATAACAGCCATCAGATCCAATCCACAAACCGTCGTTGTGTTGTGATTTGCTTTCAGAATTGTATCTTTGATCTATTGATAACAGCATAGCAAGTGATAATAAATTAACCCCATCTGTTGTGATTTGCTTTCAGAATTGTATCTTTGATCTATTGATAACAGCAAGTTCTCCGGAGAGCTTTCATTAATGGCAGTTGTGATTTGCTTTCAGAATTGTATCTTTGATCTATTGATAACAGCTGCATTATTGTCGCCACCACGATATTGCGCGTTGTGATTTGCTTTCAGAATTGTATCTTTGATCTATTGATAACAGCGACGGTATCCTTTGCCAACTCACGGCTCCAGTTGTGATTTGCTTTCAGAATTGTATCTTTGATCTATTGATAACAGCAAATTTGCTGCCGTCGATACAGCAACCTTGTTGTGATTTGCTTTCAGAATTGTATCTTTGATCTATTGATAACAGAAAAAGACCTACCTTGTAAAATCATTCCACCGTTGTGATTTGCTTTCAGAATTGTATCTTTGATCTATTGATAACAGCCAGTTCCAGTTAGCAACCATTAACATGCGAGTTGTGATTTGCTTTCAGAATTGTATCTTTGATCTATTGATAACAGCAACATGAAAAAGAAAGTATTTATATCAGGGTTGTGATTTGCTTTCAGAATTGTATCTTTGATCTATTGATAACAGCCATTGAATAGCGGCGTTGTAACGACTCCGCGTTGTGATTTGCTTTCAGAATTGTATCTTTGATCTATTGATAACAGCCCCGCCAAATGGCTGCCAGGGCCAAGAACGGTTGTGATTTGCTTTCAGAATTGTATCTTTGATCTATTGATAACAGCCGTTTCTGCTTCCACATTTTCAAATGTCGGGTTGTGATTTGCTTTCAGAATTGTATCTTTGATCTATTGATAACAGCAAATCTCTTTATAGCCCTTTTTGTTCAGTCGTTGTGATTTGCTTTCAGAATTGTATCTTTGATCTATTGATAACAGCTAACATAAGCATCTGCATATTGCAGTCTGTGTTGTGATTTGCTTTCAGAATTGTATCTTTGATCTATTGATAACAGCCCGGCGAATGTCGTTGCGCTGCCATACGTGTTGTGATTTGCTTTCAGAATTGTATCTTTGATCTATTGATAACAGCAGCTCTCCGGAGAACTTAGCCAAATATAATGTTGTGATTTGCTTTCAGAATTGTATCTTTGATCTATTGATAACAGCCAAGGGAAAGACAAAGTACATGCCTTATCAGTTGTGATTTGCTTTCAGAATTGTATCTTTGATCTATTGATAACAGCCTCCACCATATCGTCCTACAGGGAACGCCGTTGTGATTTGCTTTCAGAATTGTATCTTTGATCTATTGATAACAGCTGGGTATATCCCAATATCACACCAACCAAAGTTGTGATTTGCTTTCAGAATTGTATCTTTGATCTATTGATAACAGCCATTGTTCAGAAAGTGCCCGTGGAGGTACGTTGTGATTTGCTTTCAGAATTGTATCTTTGATCTATTGATAACAGCTACTTCTTTGCATACACGGCCAATCAAAGCGTTGTGATTTGCTTTCAGAATTGTATCTTTGATCTATTGATAACAGCGGTACACCGGCGGTTTAAACGACACAATATGTTGTGATTTGCTTTCAGAATTGTATCTTTGATCTATTGATAACAGCCCGACTAACAAATAGGGATCAATGGAAGCTGTTGTGATTTGCTTTCAGAATTGTATCTTTGATCTATTGATAACAGCCAAATCATTGCCTACATGATACGCGATCAAGTTGTGATTTGCTTTCAGAATTGTATCTTTGATCTATTGATAACAGCGAAGAAAAGAGTGATCACTTTTGCTTCAAGTTGTGATTTGCTTTCAGAATTGTATCTTTGATCTATTGATAACAGCATAAGATTCATTGATTTGATACCTATTCTTGTTGTGATTTGCTTTCAGAATTGTATCTTTGATCTATTGATAACAGCACTTTCGATGCTATCAACGAAAGCAACCCCGTTGTGATTTGCTTTCAGAATTGTATCTTTGATCTATTGATAACAGCTATAATTTTAGACAACATGCAAAATTACATGTTGTGATTTGCTTTCAGAATTGTATCTTTGATCTATTGATAACAGCTTTTTGCACCGTGAATGGTACTTCACGGGCGTTGTGATTTGCTTTCAGAATTGTATCTTTGATCTATTGATAACAGCAAAAAAAATTATCATAGAACCAGGAGATTAGTTGTGATTTGCTTTCAGAATTGTATCTTTGATCTATTGATAACAGCGTTGTATCTTTACATCAGCATAAAGGACTAGTTGTGATTTGCTTTCAGAATTGTATCTTTGATCTATTGATAACAGCAGCCTAATCATAAGGTTTCCATTAGCGTCGTTGTGATTTGCTTTCAGAATTGTATCTTTGATCTATTGATAACAGCTAATCTTTTGCAAACCGTTTACAAGAAATCGTTGTGATTTGCTTTCAGAATTGTATCTTTGATCTATTGATAACAGCCAATTGATAGAGAGGAACAAGATCTATTAGGTTGTGATTTGCTTTCAGAATTGTATCTTTGATCTATTGATAACAGCACCAATCTAATCGGTATAAATTCAAACACTGTTGTGATTTGCTTTCAGAATTGTATCTTTGATCTATTGATAACAGCACACCTGCATTCAATAGTCAAACATTCAAATAATTACAGCTAAAATCAGGATTAAAAAATCGGCGACTTTTCAGTACTGTTATCACAAAAAACCTGCAATTTTCTTATTGCAGGTTTTTTTATATCCTTCACTTTATGCTTCAGGTATCATTCCCAAACTCTAATATTATCAATAAAAAAACGACCCCGCACGAATGCGAGACCGCTTTGCATGTTTTCACAACGGAATAATCCTTATTGTGATTTGCTTTAGAATTATGGAGCAAAAATATACAAAAAAATCATACAAAAAAACTTTGTTGATCAAAATATTATTTTTTAACTTTATGCCTGTTTTAAAGCACTTAAAATATAGCATTATGAAGAAAATTTTAGGATTAGATTTAGGTACAAATAGCATTGGGTGGGCATTGATACAACAAGATTTTGATACTAAGAAAGGTGAAATTCTTGGAATGGGAAGTAGAATAATTCCTATGACACAGGATGTGTTAGATACATTTAGTGGTGGGAAACCGCTTGAAACGCAAACTGCCGCCCGAACAAGCTATCGGGGAATTCGTCGCATTCGAGAAAGACATTTGCTCCGTCGCGAAAGATTACACCGTGTATTAAATATATTGGGATTCTTACCCGATCATTATGCAAATCAAATTGATTTTGAAAAACGATTAGGCCAATTCTTAGACGAAAAGGAGCCAAAACTTGTTTATAAAAATAAAGAATTTATTTTTAAAGAATCTTTTGAAGAAATGCTGAATGATTTCAAACAATCGCAGCCTTCATTATTTTATAAAAAATCAAACGGCAAAGAAACTAAAATTCCGTACGATTGGACGATTTATTACTTACGAAAAAAAGCATTGACTCAAAAAATAGAAAAAGAGGAACTGGCTTGGATAATTCTAAACTTCAACCAAAAGCGAGGGTATTATCAATTGCGTGGTGAAGAAGAAGAGGAGAATCTGAATAAATTGGTTGAGTTTCACTCGCTAAAAATTGTGGACGTAATAGCAGAAGAAAAGCCGAACAACAAAGGAGACCTTTGGTATTCACTTTATTTGGAGAATGGGTGGATCTATCGTCGTTCGAGCAAAATACCTTTATATGATTGGAAAGACAAGGTTCGCGATTTTATTGTTACTACCGACTTAAATGATGACGGAACTATAAAGAAGGACAAAGAAGGAAATGAAAGACGAAGTTTTAGAGCCCCAAGTGAGGACGACTGGACATTGCTGAAAAAGAAAACAGAACAGGAAATTGAAAAATCAAATAAAACAGTGGGAACTTACATTTATGAAAACATAGTACAAAACCCTTCTCAAAAAATACGGGGCAAATTGGTACGCACCATTGAACGAAAATTTTATAAAGAAGAATTGATAGCCATTCTCAAAAAGCAAATAGAACTACAACCTGAGTTATTTACAGATGATTTGTATAATGATTGTGTACGCGAACTTTATCGTAACAATGAAGCTCAACAACTCGTATTGAGCAAACGAGATTTTGTGCATTTGTTTGTTGACGACATTATTTTTTATCAACGACCGCTCCGAAGCCAGAAATCGTCCATTGGCAATTGTTCGTTGGAATACCGGGTTTATAAAGACAAAGACGGTAATCAGGTGAAGGAATATCTGAAGGCTATTCCTAAATCGCACCCGTTTTATCAAGAATTTCGTGTGTGGCAATGGTTGTCCAATCTCAAAATTTACCGTAAAGAAGATGATAGTGATGTTACAAATCATTTTATAAAGAACGATGAAGACAAAGTAGCTCTTTTTGAATTTTTGATGGAGCAAAAAGAAGTTGGGCATAAAGACATTTTAAAACATTTACTGACGCCAGTTTTGAAAGAACAATATCCAAGCGCAAAAACAGCAGCATTTAACAAAGAAGTAGATAAAGAAATTGCAAAATATCGCTGGAACTATGTTTTTGACGATTCTAAAGAAAAAGAAGAAGATAAATCAAAAAAATATCCCTGCAATACAACCGGATACGAAATCAGACGAAGATTGGTTAAGGTTTCAAATGTTCCAATCAACTTTCTTACTCCTCAAATAGAACAGCATTTGTGGCACATTATCTATTCGGTAACCGACAAGAAGGAGTATGAAGCAGCTTTAAAATCATTTGCTAACAAATATCATTTGGAAGAAAATTCATTTGTTGAAGAATTTAGGCATTTTCCTCCTTTTAAAAGTGAATATGGAGCATATTCAGAAAAGGCCATCAAAAAGCTTCTGCCATTAATGAGACTCGGTAAGTATTGGTGTTGGGATGCTATTGATAGTAAAACGCAAGGCCGAATTGATAAGATAATTTCAGGCGAATACGATGAAACTATAAAAAACCGTGTCAGAGAAAAGGCTATAAATCTTACTGACAATACTCATTTTCAAGGATTACCAATTTGGTTAGCAAGTTATATAGTTTATGATCGCCATTCCGAAGCTGATATTGCAGGCAAATGGAATTCGGTAACCGATTTAGAACAATACCTTGAAGATTTCAAACAACACTCGTTGCGTAATCCAATTGTTGAACAAATCGTTACCGAAACATTGCGGGTGGTTCGAGATATTTGGAAATATTATGGACAAGGGGCAAAGGATTTCTTCAACGAAATTCACGTTGAATTGGGTCGTGATATGAAAAATAATGCTGATGACCGTAAATGGCTGACTAAGCAAGTTACTAATAACGAAGCAACAAATCTAAGAATAAAAGCATTGCTAACAGAATTGAAAGAAAATTCAGATGGGAAATTGGCAGTTGAGAATGTTCGCCCTTACTCTTTAATGCAACAAGATGCGTTGAGAATATACGAAGATGGTGTGATAAACTCCAAGATTGAATTGCCCGAAGATATTATTAGAATCAGCAAATCAGCTCAGCCCAGCAAAACGGAATTACAGCGTTATAAGTTGTGGCTTGAACAAAAGTATCGTTCTCCCTACACCGGGCAAATGATACCGCTGGGACGCTTGTTTACGGAAGATTATCAAATAGAACACATCATTCCCAAATCTCGCTATTTTGACGACAGCTTTAACAACAAAGTGATTTGTGAATCTGCCGTAAATCAGTTGAAGGACAATCAACTTGGTTTGGAGTTTATCAAAAACCACCAAGGCGAGAAGGTGGAATGCGGAATGGGCAAAGTAGTGGAAATTTTAAAAGAGGAAGCCTATCAAACGTTTGTAAAAGAGCATTATTCAAAAAATAAAACTAAGCGTCAAAATCTTTTATTGGATGAAATTCCCGAGGGAATGATTTCCCGACAAATGAACGACACCCGCTATATAAGTAAATTTATTTCAGGACTTTTATCGAATCTTGTTCGTGCCGAAAAAGATGACGATGGAATTAATTCTAAAAATCTTATTCCCGGAAATGGGAACATTACCACTGTTTTGAAAAAAGATTGGGGAATGGATGCCGTTTGGAATGATTTGATTTTACCTCGTTTTGAACGAATGAATCAATTGACTAACACTACAGCGTTTACTTATTGGAACGAACAATATCAAAAGTATTTGCCCGTGGATTATTCGCCAATAGATTCAAAGCGAATCGACAAGAAACGAATCGACCACCGACATCACGCAATGGATGCGTTAGTAATTGCTTGTATGACAAGAGACCACGTAAATCTGCTCAACAATCAATCAGCAAAGTCTGAAACTACACGATATGATTTACAAAACAAGTTAAGAAACAAAAGCAAAGAAACGTGGATTGATAAAAAGACGAACAAGCAAGTTGAACGAGATGTTTTCAAAGAATTCAAAAAGCCTTGGGATAACTTTACAATGGATGCAAAAATCGCATTGGAAAATATTATAGTCAGTTTCAAACAAAATCTGCGAGTTATCAATAAAGCCACAAACTATTATGAAAAATGGGTTGAAAAAGAAGGCAAGAAAGTGAAAGCTAAAGTAAAGCAGGAAGGAACGAACTGGGCAATCAGAAAACCATTACATACTCCAATGCCCTACGGAAAAAAGTCCTACTTCTTTGATTTATTAAAAATAGCTGAATCAGTAGGTAAAAGAGAATACATTATTGATGATGAAATTAAAACTAAAGTTGAAAAAGTACTAGTTGAATGCAATGGAAAAATTACTGAAGCGCAGAAAAAATTGAAACAATTTCCATTAATAGATAATAACGGGAATCCCATTATTCAAACGACATTTCGAATTAATACAGAAAAATTTAGAAGGCGACAGCCAATTTCTTTGCTCTCAAATCGAGGACAAGGAGGAATAAAAACTATTGAGGATGCAAAAAAAATCATATATAAAATTGTCGACTTCAAAATTCAGAAAGATTTGTTAAAGCATATCGAAGAGTGCGACGACGATTTAGATAAGGCATTTAGCCCAGAAGGCATTGAAAACTTTAATTCAAAAAGAAAGATTCCAATCTACAAAATCCCAATTGGAGAAAGTGGAAGCGGACGGTTTTGTGTCGGGACTAAAATTTCAACGAAACATAAATGGGTAGAGGCAGATAAAGGGACAAACCTATATTTTGCAATTTACGAATCAAATGACGGAAAACGGAGTTACGATTCAATTCCCCTAAATATTGTCATTGAAAGATTAAAACAAGGTTTGCCTCCCGTGGATTTCAGAAGTGAAAACGACTTCTATCTAACACCCAACGATTTGATATATGTACCGAATGAAGACGAAAAAATAAACATCAAGAATCTTAAACCAAGTGAATTTGGCGAAGAGCAAAAGAAAAATATCTATAAAGTGGTAAGTTTTACTGGCAATCGACTCTCTTGCATTCCCTATTCCGTTGCATCACCCATTGTTAATAAAGTGGAATTTACTCAGCTTAATAAAATAGAATTCACAAAAGAAAAAGAATCACTTATCAAACTCAAAATCGACCGTCTCGGTAATATCTCTTTATAGATAACCTATATGCAACTCCTTATTCCCGATGCCACCTACCATATTATCAACCACGCCAATGGGTTCGAAAATATCTTCAACAAAGAACGGAATGATCGTTTCTTTTTAGAAAAATATCAGTTTTATATCTCGCCCATTGCAGATACGCTCGCATATTGCCTGATGCCAAATCATTTTCATCTCGTTATTCGTATTCGAAAGCGCGAAGTTATTGAAAAACAAATCCAATCTAAATCTACCAAATTCAACGACAACGAAATAGCTAAATATCTTTCTAACCAAATCCTGTCCATCACGGATTTTGTTCCATTTATTCAGATTGAGGATATAGCTCGTACAACGAAATCAGGCAGCAAAAAAGTGAAGTGGTGGACGTGGAAAAATTGCTCAAATCGTTTGGAGGAGTGAAGGGTTTTGAAGAAATACATCATAAGCATCTTGAGAAATGGAATCAGATCGTCAAACTTGAAACACCTTAACCCATGATTAAGAGAACCCTCTATTTTGGCAATCCGGCTTACTTATCGAAACGGGATGAACAATTGGTTGTTAAACTGCCGGAGATTGTAAAAAACGATACATTACCCGACTCCTTTAAGCAAAAAAGTGAAGTGACAATCCCCATCGAAGACATTGGCGTGATGGTAATCGATCATCAGCAAATCACCATTACGCATGGACTGCTTGAAAGCCTTTTGAACAATAATACGGCAGTGATTACGTGCGATAGCCATAGAATGCCGGCAGGGTTACTGTTGCCGCTTTCGGGTAACACTACACAACGGGAACGTTGGAATGATCAGATAGCCGCATCAGTACCACTTAAAAAGCAATTATGGCAACAAACCATTAAAGCAAAGATCGCCAATCAAGCAACCCTCTTGCAGCGTCGCACCAACGTCAACATCAAAAACATGCTTTATTGGGCTGATGAAGTGAAAAGCGGCGACAGCGAAAATCATGAGGCACGGGCGGCTGCTTACTATTGGGGCAATCTTTTCCCTACCGTTCCTGATTTTCGACGAGGACGGGAAGAAGCGCCTCCCAACCATCTTTTGAATTACGGATATGCCATCTTAAGAGCGGTTGTTGCACGTGCCCTGGTAAGTTCCGGCCTATTGCCCACCTTTGGAATCCATCATCGTAACCGTTACAATGCCTATTGTTTGGCTGATGATGTGATGGAACCCTACCGTCCTTACGTGGATGACGTCGTATGCAGCATAGTAGCGAGCGGTTGTTCTTATCAGGAATTGACAAAGACATGGAAGGAAAAATTATTGCAAATACCCACATGTGATGTGGTTATTGAAGGAGAACGCAGCCCGTTAATGGTAGGGGTGCAACACACAACCGCTTCGCTGTATAAATGTTTTAGCGGTGAGGGAAGAAAAATAAGCTATCCAACGATGGATTAAAAACACGAATACCTTGGATAGATTTAACGAATATAGAATCATGTGGGTGATGGTTTTTTTCGATTTGCCGACAGAGACAAAAAAAGACCGCAAAATTTATACGGATTTTCGAAAGAAGATGATGAAAGACGGCTTTGCCATGTTTCAGTTTTCCATCTATCTACGCCATTGTCCAAGCCGTGAGAATGCAGATGTTCACATAAAAAGGGTCAAGGCCTCATTGCCTGAAAAAGGAAATATTGGTATCCTGACAATTACCGATAAACAGTTTGGAATGATGGAGCTGTTTCAGGGGAAAGCAGTGAAAGATGTTGATGTGCCCTACCAACAATTAGAGTTGTTTTGAACCCAAACAATCCCGATATATCCAATGCCTTGTTTCGTGGCCGTTACATTGATTTCTATGCATTTTTGTGCCGCAAGTTTTCCGGTTTATTAGTTCAGCTCTCATCGTGGCAGAAACCCTTACTGAAAATAAAATCAATCTTACCCCAAAATGGAGAAATGGAGTTTTAACCCAACTTTCCAAACATCAAGCTGAATTTATTGCTATACAGTTTAATATACTCTCTGGCAGATGCGTTTGGGTACTACAAATTTTTCGTCGCTTAACCCAACTTTCCATCCACCAAGCTGAACTTATTGCTATACAGTTTAATACACTCTCTGGAGGATGCGTTTGGGTACTACCAATTTTTCGTCGCTTCAAGGGTTGATGGTTGTATTTTAGGGCATCGTATATTTCAATCACGTTGGTTTGTGGCGTGGTACAATTTCTGAAAGCCACCGTTTCACCCAGTTTATTTTCGGCCGTAGTTGTGAATCCTTTTTGCGTTGACATCATGCGGATGATTTCTGTCCAATGGGGTTTGATGCCCTGTTTTTTGAGCTGATACCGAATGGTGTTTACCAACCAGTAAGCCAATAATCCAAGGAGTAAATGTACCTTCGATGCTCCTTCCAGTAAGTTAACAATTGAGCCACCTGCTTGCGTTGCTCAGCATCTAATTCGGGAATAAAACCTGAAAGCAACAAAATACGACTGCAAACAACTTCCACAATGTCGCGGTAGTTCTCCTTGATGCGTATATAACTCTCAGGCTTTTTCGTAATAGGACATGGCCGAACTGATAAGTCGAAATGCATGACACAAAGGTCTGTATTTCAATTTAAAATCCCAAATTTTTGGGGTAGTACAAAACAATCTTCAAAAAATATGGAACTTGATTTTCAAACTATTATAATGCAACAGGATTTAAATGGACTGTGATTTTAGATAAAATCCCGTTGTATTTAACTATTATTTAACGCTTTT
>Ga0315298_1010787_pt1 | contig 10910 bp, 3 predicted proteins | sample WHS_1_MG_FD_203077 | JGI IMG/M metagenome (GOLD analysis project Ga0315298, IMG submission 203077) | Extremophilic microbial mat communities from Washburn Hot Springs, YNP, Wyoming, USA - WHS_1_MG | ecosystem: Environmental > Aquatic > Thermal springs > Hot (42-90C) | place: USA: Wyoming...
TCAAATATTTGTCAACATTGGAGACGGAGATGAATCGGGGCTGACTGGAGCTTAGAACGGAGAAATCGTCCCTACTGATTGTGACAGTTGCCTTCTTAATCGAGCACAGAGCTGCCTGAGCAGCGTACTTGACAAACAGTTCGACTTGGTAGTCGCCCAGAGGCCACTCCCCCGCCTCGTATCCCGGTCGTTGAACTGGAATGAACAAAACGGACTGTTGCACCGAAGCTTGAGGACTGATCGCGAAATCTCCGAATGGATGCCCCTTCTGTCGTCGGTTTGCGTATACATCCCCTGGCTCGCCAGACACGACGATTTCGGGACGGTAGCGCATCTCTATAGTGGATGACCAGACCCGCAGCAGGAACATCTCAACAACGACCGTGGACGCCCCTCCGTTGACGACAGTCAGCGGGAGGATCAATTCGAAGGCTCGGTCCGTGAGCTTCACCGGCCCCGCGATCTCCATCACACTCCACAGGACAGCGCAGTTCGAGGTCAGGCGCTGACTGACGGCCTGCGGATAGGAGGCCGTGATCCCACTAAGCAACCAACCGTCGAATTCCTGACGCGGCATACGTTTTCCGGATATCGCCGCTTGCAGCATGCGAGCGACGAGCTCGTAGATCAACGACTCGCGCAGAGGCAGTGGAAGCGGATCGATGGATTTCGCAGTCAGGTAGCGATCCACCTTCGTGATGGCCTGCTCGAGCAGCGCCAGTGTGTCCATCGACGTGGGGGTAGGCACCTCTACAGCATGGAATGGGGCATCATCCAAAACGGCAGCAGCGATCGGCCCAGCCAATATCAGCTGATACTTGTCTGCAGCGCGGGATTCCTTGAGCTCTTTGCACCAACCGTCCACATGGCCTTTGCCGATCTGGTTCTTGGACGATTTGACCTGCTGAGCGCAGGTCGTACCATCGTCGTACTCCCAGTAGATATCCACCTTATCGTTGTCGGAGTCAGGCTCAAGCGTGACAGCGGTCCACTGTACGCCCGCACAGAATGAGTCGAGCAGACAGATGAGGGTCTGTACCGCAAACCCGCGGATCGCTTCGCGCCCGCCCATGGCTAATTCTCGATCTCGAAGAAATCCATGGCCATTCGACCCCACTCAGAACGGTTTTCCTCCATTGCCCTTCGTAGCTGCCCGCTTGCCGCTTCATCTTCCATCCGAGCCCAGGCGGCAACAAGCGACAGGACCTGCCTAGCGTACTGAGCTTCCAGCCCTTCCTCCCCCCGAAGGACTTCGAAGATGCGCGCGTGCACTGGATGACGCGTGTTCAGGGTGACCAAGATGACGCCCCCTGCAGTTGAGACGTCGAAGATGTTGAAACCCGGCATGTCGGCGTGCCTGAAGCGGAATTTGATCTTCTTGCTGACATAGTCCACGGCGAGTGCTTGAGCTTTCGCCTCCTCCATGCCATCCTGGACAATGTCGGCGGTCAGCGCCGATGCGCGTTCGCTTGCGGGTGCATGCTCCTCTTTGTCGCTTCGGCCGGTATCTCCAACCCGTTCTCTGCGTCTCGTCACCGAGTCCGTCGCCGCTTTCTCGGCCTTGTTCTCGGCACGCTCCTTCGTGGAGTCGATGCGCTCACCTTCTCGCATCTTGGCCACTTGCGCGCGCATGGAATTCAATAGCTTCTCGATCTCGCGGCTGATGCGGTACATGGCAAGCCGCGGGTCGCGATCCTCCTCGAGCCTCTCCTGATACTCCTTCGCGCTGAGACCCTCTTCAAATGCGTCTTCCTCAACACTCAAGTGTGTAAATCCAGTCGCAGACTGCTTGTTGTTGCTGACCCCAAAGACGTCATCCAAGCCTGGCTCGAACTGCACTTCAATCCCCCACCATCTCTCGCGCGTGTCGTAGGAGTTCGTGAAACTGTGGTTGAGCTCCAGCTCCCGCCTAGATCTCACGACGGAGATGCCCTGATTTCTTTGCGCGTGCTGACCAATAGCTTTACCTCCTCCCTCACGCCGTGCCTCCGGCTTGCAGATTGAAGCCATGATGGTCACGGGATGTTCGACCCCGTCGAGAGCCACCTTGAGTACCAGCGGTTGTCCAAAGGGCACGAAGGCCGGCACCTGATTAAAGGGTGCAGGGGCATTCGTTCCGGACATCAGGTAGAGCGGATCGTTTGGCCGGACGAAGCTTTCATAGACGGTCGCTTTGGTCTTGCTCTCATAGGCGGCAAGACGAATTCGAACAGACTTGTCGTTGATGAAGTGTCGGTACACTCGCCCGCTGATGAATTCGGTGTGTCGCAGCAGCGTCGTACTTTGCTTCCAGGTGATGCGATCCAGCTTGCTCCAGACGACCAGGGTACCGTGCTCTTCGAGATTGCCAGCGATCAATGATCGCCACTCTGAGGGGATCTCAGAGGGTTGCGACTCTGGAACTTCAATCATCTTGCCCTCTTGGATGTCCTGCACATCCAAGTACGCGTGATGAACCGCCCCATCTTGCCATGTCCAGACGTCCACCCTCTTGCATTGAGAGATCGAAGAGTTCGGCAAACCCATGCCGAACTTACCGATCCCCTTTTGCTGAGCCTTGTCAAGACGCGAGCCATTGCCGAACTGAAGGGACTTTCTGAGCAGGCTAGGGCTCATACCAATAGCATTGTCGTAGACCGCGATTCGGGAGGTATGACGTCGTCCCTCGGTCGAAACCTCGTCGATGCAGATAACCTCGACTTCGGTGCGGGTATCAGTCTCGTCACCTGCCTGGATGGCGTTGTCGATGAGCTCTGCCAAGGCGTGGGCTGTGTTGCGATAGCCCGAGCTTCGCATCGCAGAGATGGACAAATTCTGAGGGATGACGGGAAAGGACATATGGACTCCTAGGGGTTCAACGTCGACCAAGTGCTCAGTGACTCCACCCAGCCGGTATCGGCTTGTGAGTCGGCTGCCACAATGAGTCTGAGGGTTGGAAGATGGGCCGCTCGAGCCTGGACAAGCCGCCCGATCGTGGATAGGAACGTTGCTCGAGACTTGCAGGGCGACGCCATCACGCATACGGAAATGTCGGGAACGGAGCTCCCGGAAAGCAGGAATCCGTGGACGCACAAGACCTTTTCCTCTTCTCTAGCGACGAATTTCTGAAGAGCAAGGGCCCGTGCTTCTGGGGACTCCTCCCCAGTAACGGATCTGGCCAGTACACCCTTGACCGGCAGAAGGCCGGCGAACAGCCTCGCGTTCTCAGCCGTTGTCGCGTAGAAGATGATCCGCCCCCAACCAGCGGACTCACTCTTCAAAATATCCAAGAGACGCTCGTTGCGTAAAACGTTGTTACCGAGCTGTTTCACGTAGATGTCATCGAAGTCGAGCAAATCGTCGTTGACTCGGAGCGGAACGCTTGTGGAAATGCCTACGTGCGAGGGCATTGTGAGCCGCTCAACCTTAGCGTCAATGTCCGCGAAGTCCCCCGCCTCGCGAAGCGACTGCAATTCTTCGTCCCCCACGACCGTTATGAAGCCACCCGAAAACGCACCGTTCAAGGCATCCCGAGCAGGCCCTGAAGGAATGATGGCGCCAGATGAGGCCAGCATCCCTACCACACTGAATGCTCCGCCAGTGGACATCTTTCGGACGATCGCTGCCCCAACAGGATGAATGACATTCTCCGCATCTGCTAGAACGGCCACCGACGTGACGGATCCGAGCTTTTCGAGCGCTTGGTCCTCCGGGCTGAGTCGAAGAATGTCCACGACGACTATCGCCCCGCCAAGCTGATCCAAGTCACGCGTGGGGTGGTCGCCGTAGAGCTGGAGTATGGTTGTGTCGCGCGAACCTAGTTGCCGCCACACCTCCTGCAACTCAAAGAACGCCTCCTCACACATAGCTGTGCCTGGGGCTAGCCAGACGATCGATCTATCGTCGGCTTCAGAACGGTAGAGGTCGATCACCGCCGTGGCGACGAGACGAAGCTTACCGGCACCGAAGGGCATGTGGACCAAAACTGAGCGCGGCGGGTGAGCGATCGCTCGTCGCAGTTCGCGATATGCGTTCAGTTGATGGGCATGGAGCTTGTGGGAGGCAACGGCTTTATGGGATCCCTCGGATGCTTGAGACGGCTCAAAATCGTCATTCGATACGCCATACCATCTCTCTAGGAGCTCCAAATTGCCTGGCACTGCATCGAAATCGGTGCCACGAAGCGTTTGGAGGGGAGAAATTACTGGCAGCAGAAGCAGCTGGCACAATTCGATGGCCTCTGATTTTTCCAGTTTGGTCAACAAGAGATCCCGAATACCCTTCGTTCGCAAGGCGCCACGTTTGCCATACACGCTCTCTATAAAGTAGGCCAACCCCGCCGGGCTAGTCGCATCGGAGCCCAGCTTGTCAAGTAACTCAACTGTCGAAGGTCCTAAAAAGCTGGTGAGCGCGCACGTCTCGCTTCTAGCAAGGTGCTCAGCGAATCGAGTCATCGCGCCCCCTCTAGCTGACCCCGAGGTCGATGGTGCTTCTTGGAAGTCAGATGGTGGAGCCATTCGCTGACCTGTGAGAGTTGTCAAGGGAAATCGCCGTCACTGCCGCAGTGATCTCATCGTCTGATAGGAAGGGAGCTTGTGCGTATACGAGCCCCTGCTCCCCATTGAGCTTGGCAGCCAGGTGGCCACGGCCTAATAGCAGCTCGGCGCCAGATCGATCGAGGGCAATCTTGGATGTCGCTTCGCTGCTAACTTTCAAGATTAGACGGTTGCCCAGGTTCTCGCGAAGCTGCATGGGCATTACGTCTTTGTCGGGGCGCTGCGCCGCGAAGATCAGATGGATGCCTGCCGCGCGGGCCTTCACGCCCAAGCGCTGCACCGCCGCGCCCACCGCCGCCTTGTAGGCGTCGTCAAGCATCCAGTCGGCGAACTCGTCGTGTACCAAGAAGACCATCGGCAGCCGCTCCGCAGCGGCCACCTTTGAGTTGTAGGTCGGCAAGTCTCGCGCCCTTGCTTTGGCGAAAGCCCGATAGCGATCCTCCATTTCCTGGACCAGCGCCTCTAGAACCTCGGCTGCCTTCTCCTTGGTGGTGATGATCTCCTCTCGCATGTGCGGCAAGTCAGCCAATGGTCCGTAGTCGACCCCCATCTTCGGATCGATCAAGATGATCTGAGCCAGCTCTTTTGGGTTGGTTGCAGCGATGTCAAGCAGCAAGGCTTGGATCAGCACCGATTTGCCGCTTCCTGTCGCCCCGGCAACCAGCGAATGCGGCTCGTGGGAAGAGAGTCCGCCGAACTCGGATCCTAAGTTCAGATACAGCAAGGCCCCATTGATCTCCTGGAGCCCCAGCAGGAATGAGGTGTTAATGCCGGCGACGTTCCGGTTGAGCTCGCGGCGCGACCACAGTTCCCAAAGCGACACAGCCTGCCTCTTCGCGCCTGCGACAGTCACCACGATCTCGCCCGGCTTGGGCTGGACTGTGACTAGATTGATTGCATGTGTGGTCAGCAGTTGCGTCCTCTTGTTCTCGATGTCTTCCACGCGCAGCCGATCGGAGCCGGCGAGCTTGACTAGGCAGCCGTTCGGTGTCAGCCTTGTGCCCAGGATTGAAGCTTGCAGCCCGTAGCTGTTGAGAGCGGCTTTGAGCTTCCTGGTGACATCCTGAGCCCATGCCTCCCGCTCTGCATCGGCCTGCGCTCCGCCAGCGAACTTGCTGGACACGAGCGCAGAGAGCGCCTTGCCAAGGTTGGATGGACTGACCGCGGGCGATGGAGCAGAAGAAATTGGAGCCGCGGCCGAAGCTGGCGGCTGCGCTCCGGCTTCGGCCGGTTCTTGCGCCGGAGCCGATGGCTTGGGCACTGGCGCATTTGGCAGAAACGATGCTTCAACATCGATTCCATCGGCGCCGTCGGCTTCTTGGATTACGGCATCACCGTTGGCTAGTTGCCCCATGGCTGCGAGCCAGGGCACTCGTGGCGCCGGTTTTTTGAAGCCGTGGGCTTCCCATGGCTTGTGGGCTCCCAGCCCTGCTCTAGCCTCGTGGACACCCGAGCCCTTTGCATAGGCTTCGGCAAGTTTGCGAAGGTCTGGGCGGTCGAAGACTTCCTGCCAGGCCAGGACGCCATCGGACTCTTCGAGCAACTCCTGGTCGGACGCGGATGCCGAGCCGGCGTCTGAAGTGTGGACATAAACCTGGGAGTAGCCACGCAGGGAAATATCCACATCGCCCTCGCGAAGTTTCGATCGCGCACGCTCCATGAGGCCGGTCACGCCGGGTGGAATTTCCGCGTCGATCAGCATGTCGGCAAGGCGCGCAAGCCAAACATCTCTGTCGAGCCGGCCTGGATCGCCAAAGAGAGCCTCGCGGAACATGCCCAGCGTTGCCAGGAGCTGATCCTTCGAATCGCGCCGAGCCTTCGCTAGGCCATCAACGGCAACATACTTCGATTCGACGATCGCGATCACCACGCGGACGCTTTCTTCGTGTTCCTCGACATTGATAGCAAGGATGTCCGCGATCCGGCTTTCCGGTTGCGAAAGCCAGCTCGCGTAGTCGTCCAAAAGGAAATAGGCGGTCAAGACCTGGCCCCCGCCAGCTGCGGCTTTGAACTCCTCGGCAAGCAAGCAGCGGCTGAGGACCAGGCCAATCATCTCACCAGCCGACACGCCCCGCTTGGCCGCCCGCAGCACGATGTCCCCCGAAACAGAGAGGGCATCCCGCTTCGCCTTCTCAGCGGCTGCTTGAATCTCATCAGGCCCAAGCGGGAGGTTCAGCTCTTCGAGCCGCCTCCGGACCAAGACGCCAAGCAGCCGGAGCTCGGAGGTTGAGCTCACGATCATGTTGCGGCCATTGGTCGAACCACGGCGATAGCGCACCACTGTGATGTTGTTGTGCTGGAGCTGGCGCTTGTCCAAGAGCTCGTCGTAGGTGGCCACCCATTCGGCAAGCTCGTGCGCGTCCTTGATCATCCCGGCCAGCGCCGGGTTTTGCAAAGAAATTCTGCGAGCCGGAAGGAATCGCTGCTCCGGCGAAGCGTCGGTCTGCCGGCAAACCGCGCCGACAGCCGACACATAGGCCCAGCCCGACGCCGTTTGCCACGGACAGGCCAGGAACGTGGTCGATTTCAGCTCGTTCTCGCCCGACGCGCTCCGATAAGACCAGCGCGAAGGGGCATGCTCCAAGTTCGGCCGGTCGTTGGTCCACTGCACAGGGAGCCACTCAGACTGGGCAGCCCGCGCGACAACATCATGCAGGAACGCCACATCGAAGGCCTTGAAGCCCTGGGCGCTCTCGCCAGGCGTCGAAGAAATCGGCGTCACCGAAATGCGCAGCTTCGAGATGAAGTTGTCGCTTGTCTCGCTGACCACGGGCAGGTCTGGATCGTCTCCGGCCTTGTTGACCAATTCGCCATAGACGCGGCGCAGCTTGGCTGGGTCCGAGTGGCGCACCGACACGCTGCATTGGAGCTTTCCATCCTCTTGGATCGAAGAGAGCTCGCGCACCGTCGCCAGCGGCAGCGCGGCCGCGTCGGCGTTGTAGAGCACCACACTGAGGTTGCTCGCTTCGTGAGGCTGCAGTCCGACATAGCGCTCCAAGAGCTCGCGGGCCTGCTTGGCGGCCGCCGCCGAATCGACATCGGTCATGGCCTCTTCGGCGCCGCGAGTCGGCGACTCCAACAGGCTGTAGCCGTTGACTGTGCTGCTTTCTGAAACCAGCGTCGGAGCGACGCCGCGATTGAGCACGGCGATTTCCGGATAGAACGGATGGGCGATCTCGTCGGAGAGCTCGCGCATGAAAATCTCGCGGTCCCCGTAGAGGATGCTGTCGCTGGAGAGCAAGTGGGTCGCAAATCCCGCCACGCGGCGCGACTTGACGGCCAGGGCCTTCATCCGCTCCGGGTGCCATGGCGGAATGATCATGGCCGGGTTGTCGCCAGCAACGCGTGCGGTTCCGATCGAGAGCACTTCCGAAACGAGCCGCGAGCGGCAGACATCGCCGCGGGCGTGCGCCATGAGGGTCGAGAGCAAAGCCCCGAAAGACTCGGCCTGCCTCATCACCGCCTCGCCATGCAGGCCCGTCGAAACGAAGTCCTCCATCGCCTTGATGTAGTTCTCTTCGAACTTGTCCCAAGAGGCGCGGATTTCGTCGCGCTGCTGCTCCGTCAGCCGGCCCTCCTCCGCGAGATCCTTGATCCGTCCCTTGATCTCATGGCGCAGGCTACGCAGCTTGCTCGCGGCAGGAACGAGGGAGCCGGCGTCGGTCGAATAGGTCGCCTCCAAGGTGCCGGTGTCATGCAGTGAGACGATTTGGACACCGCCCTTCTTGCTCACCAGCCTGCGGGGGACTTCCGTCGCCCCGACCGCGCCCTTTTCCAAGAGCCGCTTCATGTCGGCGACCATCGAAAGGCCAATCGCAGCGGGCTTGTAGCTCCACAGCAATTGGGTCTTGGCCAGCACTGTCTCCTTGCCTTTGTAGACCTGGATAAGAGCCACATCGAACTTGATCTGCAAGGCCAGGCGCGAGAGCGAGGAATTGGGCTTGACTTTGTTCTTCTTGTCGCTTCGAAGCTCCTTCTCCTTGTCGAAGAACGCCTCGTATTCGAAGAGCGGATCGGGCAGATTCGCATTGCCAAGACGCTCGACCTTCCACTCAGCCTTTGAGCCCATGAGCTCCTTCAAGCCCCGATACATCGCGGAAAAGTAGCTACCGGCGTCGTAGTTGAACCGCTCGCGCCACTCCTTGCGGCCCTTGGCGACGGAGAAGCGCAGGATCCGGTCCCCTTGGGGATCGCGCAGGCCCGCATGCAAACTGTTGACCACGCGAGCGAAGCCATCGAAGAAGTCGTTGCATTCGATGGGCTTGCCATAGAGGGCCTTCTCCCAGCGGGAACAAAGTTTGGCGTCTTGCTCCAACAGCCTGCGCTGCTTGACGAAAAACTCCTCATCCTCCTCGGTGAAATCAGAGCGCCGCTCGCGGCCCTTTAAGTCCTCCAACAGCCTGCGCCCGTCGGCGTCGAGAGCGTTCTCCTGATCGCAGTCATGGTCGAAGAAGCGAATCGTCGATTCGGCCAAGCCCAGTTGCTTCTCCTTGGGCTTGTCGAAAGCCAAGTAGACGCCATCGCCCTCCCACTCGAATTGTGCCAAGGCGTCGGAGGCCTCGGCAACTCCCGCCGGGGCAGCCGCGAAGGCCTCGAGGGCCAGCCTGGCCGCATCGGAAATGTCAGCCGCGTTAGCTTCGATGCGCTCGGCCAGTTCTTCCGGGTCGAGAGGCTGTCCGTTCTGACGGAGCTTTTTGAGCAGCGGGGCCCGCTGCGCGAAGAGCTTGACGAATGCCTTTTGCCATGGCCTGCGCGAGGCAGCGTAAGTCTTGGCGTTCGAGAAAAATGAGCTGTCCCTAGGGAGCCCAGAGCTTGGCAAGGCGTAGCCCACTGCGTCGCGGATGGGCAGCCCGCGCGTGGAGATGGCCTCAACGATCGCGGAGCAGAACTCGCCGAGCTGCACCAGCGAAAGCTCAGAGGAGGCCAGCAGCCCTCCAAGAGCCGCATGGAACACCGCACCGTCGTCAGGCACAGGCGAGATGCCGCCCGCATGGAGCGAGGCCTCGACCCAAGGCTCGGCCTCGGCTCGCATTTCCTTGGCGCCGATCGCCATGACATGCCCGAGGGTGTCAGCGAGGTTGTGCTCGTTGCCATTGGCCGTCAGGATCGCCACCTTGGCCGTGGCGGCGTTGTTGCGGACATAGCCTGCGTTGTGCTGGATCAGGATTTCAGGCGGCAGGCCTTGGCCCTCCACCAAGGCCTCGGGGATCATCAGATCCACTTGGGCGAGCAAATCTGAATTGGAGAGGATCGCCCGCGCCACGGCCGCGATCTGGGTGGCAGATAGCTTGTCGAGCCGGAACAGCGCCGCCGAGTCGCCAGGCTGGCCGGGGTTGGATATGCGCTTGGCGAGGATGTCCGCGCCGACGCGCCCTATGATGCGATCGGTCAGCATGCGGCCTCTCCCTTGAACGCGAACGGGTTTTCTACAAACGAGCAGGAATCAGAGAGCCTGCGGACCAAGCCCAGGCCGACGAGCCGGGTTTCGAGGTTGTCGCGGTTTTCGCTGAGCTCTTCTTGGTCGACCAACTTGGCATTCAACAAACGCGAGCCTTCGGCGTCTCCGATGACCAGCCCATACCGGCGCTTGGCCTCGGCGAGGAATTCGTCAAACTGCATCCGATCCTCGACGATCGACACCACGATCGACTTAAGCAGCCGGTCGTTGGGAGCGTAGCGCGTGCGCCGCGAAAGCCTGCGGGAGCTGAGCCCAATGGCGCGCGACCATGCCGCATGGATCTTGCCGGCATGCTGCTCATGCCGGGCCAAGGCGTTCTCGGTCAAATCGGCGACCAAGGCATCTGGGCTCTTACCGGTGTATTCGTCGTCGCCTTCTCGATCGGCCGGCGGCCATTGGAAGCGCTCGCGCATGAGCTTGACCTGCTCGGCCTCGGGAAACTCCGAGGCGGCAGCCGCGGCCCATCCAGGCTCCAGCCGGATCGACTCGACATGCGCGCGCACGGCCTTGGCGGGCAGCCCTTGATTGAACTGGTAGCTGTCGCCAGAAAGAGCCCGAACCTTGGTCCGCTCCTTGGACACGATTTCGCAGACGATCTCGACTGGATCGTCATCGCCAGCCACCCGCTTGGCCCTCTCCTGGAAGTAGAGGAGCATGTTGAGCCCGGAGATCGCAATCAGGTGCTCCAAGGCGTCGTAGACCGGCATGTCCTTGCCCAGAATCGACAGCCAGTCCTCGCAGATTTGCTCGAAGCGCGGGTTGGACGTCTCCGGCAAATAGCCCGCAAGGCGCGGATCGTCGGCGTGTTGCGGCTCGCCTTGCAGAGCCCTAGCCAAGCGGTTCATGGGAGCTTCGCGATCGAACAGGCGCTTGGCGAGGATGTCCCCAAGCTCCCCGCCTCGCTTGGCCCGCGCAAG